>Ga0207674_10000139_pt1 | contig 84273 bp, 83 predicted proteins | sample KBSCornC72_FD_184303 | JGI IMG/M metagenome (GOLD analysis project Ga0207674, IMG submission 184303) | Corn rhizosphere microbial communities from Kellogg Biological Station, Michigan, USA - KBS Corn C7-2 (SPAdes) (version 2) | ecosystem: Host-associated > Plants > Roots > Rhizosphere > Soil ...
GGTCCGGCCGACGGTCATCGTTCCTGAGCCAAAGGGATTGTCGCCGCCAATCGGTGTGTAGCCCGCTAGCCCGTGTGCCGTGCCCGGACCATTCTGGCGCGCATCATAGCCCATGTCGCTGCATAGTTCGGGCGTCGCGGGCGGTGCGCTGGCCATGACCTTCGATGGACTGGTCCTGCGAGGCCAGTCGATCTCAACATGTCCGTCGCCCAGCTTGCGCTGCAGGCGGTCGAACATCGCCCGGACCGGCGCTTCGTCAGGTGCTTTGCGGATCGCGGCTGCTGCCTGATCGAACAAAGAGTCGAGCTTCAGTCCGCGCTCATTCTCGACCCATTCGAGATTGGCATATTTCTCGTGAAACGCCTGCCGGGTCTGCTCGAGGTCGGCGAGCCATGGCGCTGGGTCGAAGGGAGCGGCGAGCGCCGGCTCAACAATGAACAAGGCCGCGGCGACAGCGGCGCCGATTCCCCCGAACTTCATCGCTAGACGGCGACTGGCTCGTAAGGAAGGTCGAGCGCTTCGGCGACGGCCTGGTGGCGAATCTTGCCGCCCGAGACGTTGAGGCCGGCGGCGAGGTTTGGGTCCTGGCGCATCGCTTCCTCCGCGCCGAGATTGGCAATCTTGAGGGCGAAGGGCAGGGTTGCATTGTTGAGCGCGAACGCACTGGTCCGCGCTACGGCGCCCGGCATGTTTGCGACGCAATAATGGATGATTCCATCCACCTCGTAGACCGGGTCGGCGTGCGTGGTCGCGTGCGACGTTTCGAAGCAGCCGCCCTGGTCGATGGCGATGTCAACAAGGACCGAGCCGCGCTTCATCGTTTTCAGCATCTCGCGGGTGACGAGCTTCGGCGCAGCAGCGCCCGGCACGAGCACCGCGCCGATCACCAGCTCGGCTTCCTTGACTGCGTTGGCGATTGCCGCGCGCGAGGCGTAGGCGGTCTTGATCTGGCTTGAGAAGAACATGTCGAGCTCGGCCAGGCGGTCGTTGTTGATGTCGTAAATGGTGACGTCCGCGCGCATGCCGGTCGCCATTTGCGCCGCGTTTACGCCGGCGACTCCGCCACCGAGGATCGCCACCTTCGCCGGCGCGACTCCGGGAACGCCGCCAAGCAAAACTCCGCGTCCGCCCTGCTCCTTTTCGAGATAATGCGCGCCGACCTGGACCGACATGCGGCCCGCGACCTCGCTCATCGGCTTCAGCAGCGGCAGCGAGCCGTTGCGAGCCGTCACCGTTTCATAAGCGATGCACGTGGCGCCAGACTTCATTAGTCCCTCGGCTTGCGGCTTGTCGGCGGCGAGATGGAGATAGGTGAACAGGATCTGGTCCAGCTTCAGCAGCGCAATTTCCTGTGGCTGCGGCTCTTTGACCTTCACGATCATATCCACCGCATCGAATACCGATTTCGCGTCGGGGAGGATCGTCGCTCCAGCTTTCTGATAAGCTCCATCGGGGCAATCGATGCCGTTTCCCGCCTTGGTTTCTACGAATAGCTCATGGCCGTGGGCCACCAGCTCAGCGACCGATGCCGGCGTCAGTCCGACGCGATATTCGTGGACCTTGATCTCTTTTGGCACCCCAATGCGCATTACTTCGTTAGCTCCCTCTGATGGTTGCGCGGGCCTATAGACGGGCTTTTCGCCTCTGTCCCGTCCGATTGCGGGGCCGGAACGGCAGTGCTAGTGGGGCGCGTCCGTGGCCGAGGGTCTCGCTCGCGGCACAGGGGATGCGAGTTCGCAGTCTGTCGGGTCTGAACCTCAACACATGAATATTACCGCCACCGGGGCCGCCGTTACCGAGGCGCCGCAGGACACCGCGCACGGACACGCGCAGGGCCCGCTGTACAAGCTCGTCATAGGAGCGATCGGGATCGTCTACGGCGATATTGGCACGTCGCCGATCTACGCCTTTCGCGAAACCTTCGCCGGCCACCACGTCCTCAAGATCGATCAGCTGCACATCTACGGCGTGCTGAGCCTCATGTTCTGGTCGATGATGATCATCGTGACGCTGAAATATGTCACGATCATCATGCGCGCTGACAACAAGGGTGAGGGCGGGAGCCTCGCGCTGCTCGCGCTGATCAACCGCACGCTGAGCGGTAAGAAGAAGTGGACCAGCGGAGTCGTCATGCTGGGCGTGTTCGCGACCGCGCTCTTCTACGGCGATTCGATGATCACGCCCGCCGTGACGGTCCTGTCGGCGGTTGAGGGTTTGACCACCGTCAATGCCGGTCTTGAGCCCTTCATAATCCCGATCGCGATCGGGATTCTCGTCGGCCTTTTCGCCATTCAGTCGCGCGGGACCGCGCGCGTCGGCCTGATGTTCGGGCCGGTGATGCTACTTTATTTCGTCACGCTCGCAGTGCTCGGCATACCGCACATCATCGGTGAGCCGTCGGTTGTGCTCGCTATGTTGAACCCGCTGAACGCGGTCTATTTCTTCACGACCGACTTCATGCGCGCCTTTGTCGCGCTCGGATCGGTCGTTCTCGCGGTCACGGGCGCGGAGGCGCTCTATGCGGACATGGGCCATTTTGGCCGCAAGCCGATCCGCGTGTCCTGGATCTATTTCGTTCTGCCGGCGCTGCTTCTGAACTATCTCGGCCAAGGCGCCATGATCCTCTCGGCCGATCCGTCGACGGCGCTCGCCAAGGTCAAAGACCCGTTCTTCTATCTCGCGCCCGACCAGCTGCGTCTGCCGCTCGTGTTGCTAGCAACGGCTGCATCGATCATCGCCAGCCAGGCGGTGATCTCCGGAGCCTTCTCGGTGACGCAGCAAGCAATCCAGCTCGGTTTCGTCCCGCGTCTCCGGATCGCTCACACCAGCGAAAGCGCCGCCGGGCAGATTTACATCCCGGTCGTCAACTGGGCGCTGATGATCATGGTTCTGATCCTGGTGCTCACCTTCCGCAGCTCATCGAATTTGACCGGAGCGTACGGAATCGCGGTGGTGGGCGCGATGCTGATCGACAGCATTCTTATCTCCGTCGTGCTGAGACAAATGTGGAACTGGAACCGCTTTGTGGTCGCCGGTCTGGTCGCTTTGTTCTTCACCGTCGACTTTACCTATCTCTCCGCGAACCTGCTCAAGATCCCGGCTGGCGGCTGGTTCCCGCTGCTTGTGGGGGCGATCGCCTTCACCTTCCTCACGACGTGGGCGAAGGGCCGCCAGCTCATGATCAGCCGGATGAACGAGTCGAGCCTTCCGCTGGAGGTGTTCATCAAGTCCGCCGCGCCGAGTGCGACGCGAGTCCCTGGAACCGCGGTGTTCATGACCAGCTCGTCGAGCGGCGTGCCGCACGCGCTGCTGCACAATTTGAAGCACAACAAGGTGCTTCACGAGCGCGTGATTTTGCTGACCGTCAGAATCGAAGACGTGCCCTATATCCCGGACGAAAAGCGTCTCGACCGCCGTGAGTTCGGTTCGGGCTTCTACCAGATCGTCTTGCGTTACGGCTTCATGGAAGAGATCGATATTCCCCGCGATCTTGCCGGAACCGATACGTGCGGCGAGCCGGTGAAGATGATCAGCACCAGCTTCTTCCTCGGACGGCAGAAACTGATTCCGTCCAAGAGCCGACCTGGCATGGCGCTATGGCGCGAGCGACTGTTCTCCTGGATGGTCAAGAACAGCGAGACTGCGATGGAATTCTTCAAGCTCCCGATCAACCGCGTGGTTGAGCTCGGAAGCCAGGTCGATATCTGACGGATCTACGGCTCGTTCGGCATAAGACGGTAGCCGACGCCGGGCTCATTCACGATAAGGCGCGGCTGCGACGGCTCTACTTCAACCTTCTGGCGCAGCGAACGGATCGCGACCCGCAAATATTCGGTCTGCCCGACCTGCGCCGGACCCCAGACGGAGCGCAGCAGCGTCTCGTGCGTGAGGACGCGTCCCGGATGCTTCGCTAGCTCGGCCAGGAGGTTCCATTCCTTCGGTGTTACGTGAACTTCGTTCCCGTTGCGGCGAACGGCGCGCTCGAGCAGGTCGATGGTTATTGCACCGGCCACGACGACCTGGCGTTCAGTCTCCGAAGCCAGGCGTTGGCGAAGCGAGGCGCGCACTCGTGCGAGCAGCTCTTCGGTGTCGAAGGGCTTGGTCACATAATCGTCGGCGCCAAGGTCGAGGGCAGCGACCTTCTGCTCGGTTTGGTCGCGCGCGGAGACGACGATCAGAGCGGAACGCGGGTCGCCGCGCAAGAGCTCGACCAGCTCGAGACCGTCGCGGTCAGGAAGGCCGAGATCGAGGAGCACGACATCAGGCTTGTCGATGGCCTTGGCGCTGAGCGCTTCCCGCGCATTTGCCGCTTCAACAACGATGTAGCCGGCACGGCCGAGCGTCGCCTTTAGAAGAATACGGATCTGCGGTTCATCGTCGACGATCAGGATTTTCTGCGCCCTAGCCGGCATCCGCCGACTCCATTGGCTCGATGACGAGCAATTGCGGAAAGCGGATCGTGAAGACCGAGCCGCGTTCGCCATCGCGATTTGCGGCTGTGACCTTCGCTCCCATTGCCTCGGTGAACGCTTTGACGATTGCTAGGCCCAAGCCCGTTCCGCCTTTGCGATCCGAGCCCTCGATGCGCATGAAGGTATCGAGAGGCCGTTCTGTTTCCTGCGGCAGGCCAGGGCCTTCATCTTCGATTGTCAGCCGGACCTCTCCTTTGGCATTGGTGCCGCTGATGCAGATCGCTCCGTTCGGCTGCGAATGACGTGAGGCATTGTCGATGAGGTTGATCAAGGAATGATGGAGCAGCTGGGGGTCAGCGCGGACCAGATGCAGGTCGCTCGGTAGCTCGACCTCTACTCTGCGCTCGGCCAGCGTCGTCCGGAGGTCCTTGAGGGCAGCAGCGACTGCGTCGACGAGGTCGACTGGTTCGGTCCGTAGCTTGACCGCTCCCGCTTCGATACGAGCCATGTCGAGCAGGTTGGAAATATAACGCTCGAGCTTTCCAGCTTCGGTTTCGAGGGTTGCCACGAGCGCTGGACCATTGCTGTCATCGCAGCGCAGCTCCGCGGCGGCTCCAATGATCGCTGTGAGTGGCGTTCGAAGATCGTGCCCGACCGAAGACAGCAGCGCAGAGCGCAAGCGGTCGCGCTCGCGGAGAGAGCTGACTTCCCTCACGTCTGCTTCCGCTCGCACCCGCTCGAGCGCCAGCGCGAGCTGATCGAGCAGATTCTCAAGCAACGGCAGTTGCTCGTCGTCGACGGGGATATGCCCATCGTCGCGCGCGAGGCCGGCCGCCGCAATAACAGCCGCGCTCGACCGCACTGGACTAAACACCCATTCCGCCGGCTGCGACCGGTTCGTGCCTCGGCCGGCACGCTCGCCAGACTCTAGCGTCAGCGCCGCAGCAGCGACATCGCTCGGAGTCAGACGATTTCCGGCGGGAACTGCCGCAATCATGCGGGGCTCGGGCAATCCGCTCACCAGGATAGCATTGCAGTCGAAAAGCCGGTGCAGTTCAGTGCAGGCCGCCTCCGCAATTTCCGCCTCGCGGCTCAGCGACAATAGCTTGCCGGCAAAGCCGCCTATCGTCGCGTTGCGCGCGGCATGAGCTTCGGCGATCCGCGCCTGACTGCGAATTCCGGCGGCGAGCTTGCTCGTCACCAAGGCCACGATGAGGAGGACAGCGACCGTGACCACGTCCGTGACGCGATCCATCTGAAAGGTGTGGATCGGTGCAGTGAAGAAGAAATTGTAAGCAAGAGCAGCCGCTATCCCGGCGACCACTGCGGGGCCGAGCCCCCACAGCGCAGCGGCGGCAAGCACCGACGGCAGATAGATCATGTCGACGGGAGCCGTGCCCCAGCGGGGAGCAATCCACAGGCCAACCAGCGTGGAGACTGCAACCATCGCGGTCGCGCCGGCATACGCCTGGATGCGCGTCGCGATGGATGTATCCGCTCGCGTGACGTCGATCTCGGTCATGGCCGCTAAGTGCGCTTACCGGTCGTGTGCGTCGAGAGGCGTTACGGTGATTTAACGGAGGTTTCATGGGAGCTCCGATGAATTCCACATGGAATCTTTACGGCGCCGCGCCGCACATGGCCCGAGTGAACGACATCGCCGCTGATAATCTGCTCCTGGCGGAGCAGCCGACTACTCACCACGGTCCCAAAGAGACGCTGCCTAAGCTGATGCTAGGCGCGATCGGCGTCGTCTATGGCGATATCGGCACGTCGCCGCTCTACACGATGAAGGAAAGCTTCCTCGGCCCGCATCCGCTCGCGGTCGACCGACTGCACATCTTCGGCGTGCTCAGCCTGATCTTCTGGTCGCTGATGCTCGTGGTGACCGTCAAATATGTGTTCGTCGCGATGCGCGCCGACAACAAGGGCGAGGGCGGGTCCTTTGCACTGCTGTCGCTGATCTCGCGCAATCTCGGGCACAAGAAATGGACGCCCGCACTGGTCATGATGGGCGTGCTCGCGACCTGCCTGTTCTATGGCGACGCAATGATCACCCCTGCGATCTCGGTCTTGTCGGCCGTCGAGGGTCTGACGGTTGTCGAGAAGGGACTGCAGCCCCTGGTCGTTCCAATCTCGATCGGAATCCTAATCGGGCTGTTCCTGGTGCAGACACGAGGCACCGCCAAGGTTGGGGCATTTTTCGGACCTGTCATCCTCATCTATATGGCGGCGCTCGCGGCACTTGGCGTCTCGAATATCCTTCAGGCGCCCGGAGTTCTTGCAGCGCTCAGCCCGCAATGGGCGATCCAGTTTTTCGCGGTGAACCCGAAGCTCGCCTTCCTAGCACTTGGTTCGGTCTTTCTCGCGGTGACCGGGGCCGAGACGCTTTATGCAGATATGGGGCACTTCGGCCGCAAGGCGATCGGGTTCTCGTGGCTGACCCTTGTCTACCCGTGCCTGATGCTCAACTACATGGGGCAGGGCGCGCTGATGCTCCTGCATCCCGCGACGGCCGAGAACCCCTTTTTCCTGATGGCGCCGGACTGGGCGCGGCTGCCATTGGTCGCAATCGCCACGGCGGCCACGATCATCGCCAGCCAGGCGGTAATTTCGGGCGCTTTTTCAGTCACTCACCAGGCGGTGCAGCTCGGCTTTCTTCCGCGCCTCAGGACCGAGCACACCAGCGAGAAGGCCGCGGGACAGATCTACATCCCAACCGTCAACTGGGGCTTGCTGGTGATGGTGATCATCCTCGTGCTCGGCTTCCGCGAATCCGGGAAGCTCGCCTCAGCCTACGGCATCGCGGTGACTGGCACGATGCTGATCACGACGATGATGCTCTCCGTCCTTGTGTTTCAGGTCTGGCGTTGGAACAAACTTCTTGCCGGCGCGACCATCGGAACCTTCCTCATCGTGGACAGCTCCTATTTCATCTCCAACATCACCAAGATCCCCGACGGGGGCTGGTTCCCGCTCCTTGTGGCTGCAGTCAGCTTCACCGTGCTGACAACGTGGGCGAAGGGCCGCCTGCTCATGCGTCGGCGCCTGTCAGAATCCGCCCTTCCGCTGGAGGTATTCATCAAGTCGGCGGCCGCTTCAGTACATCGCGTGCGTGGCACGTCGGTATTTTTGTCGACCTCGGCGGATGTCGTGCCGGCCGCGCTACTGCACAATCTGAAACACAATCAGGTGCTCCACAGCCGCGTGCTGATCCTCAACGTGAAGGTGGAGGAGGTGCCTCACGTCCGTTCCGAAAAGCGGCTCGAGGTGCACGACGCGGGTGAGGGTTTCTATCGGGTGATACTGCACTACGGGTTCATGGAGGAAGTTGATATCCCGCGCGATCTCGCTCAGATCGACACCTGCGGTGAGCCGTTCAATATGATGAGCACCAGCTTCTTCCTCGGACGGCAGAAGCTGATCGCTTCCAAGAACGTGCATGGAATGGCTTTATGGCGCGAAAAGCTGTTCGTTCTGATGCTCAAGACCTCGGAAAGCGCGATGGAATTCTTCAAGCTGCCGACCAACCGAGTCGTTGAGCTTGGGAGTCAGCTCCAAATCTGAAATTGAATGCGCCATGGCCGGCGCGCTGATCATCACTGCTGAGATTGCGCCGCGCGATCTCGCCTGGCTCGATGAGCTGCGCCGGCAGCATTATCCTGCAGAGCGCAATCGCGTACCGGCGCACCTCACTATGGTTCACGCATTGCCTCCCTCCGCGGAGGGGGAGGCACGCAGGGTCTTGGCGCGCCTCGGATCGGAGCCCCGGCCACGCGCGATGATCGACGGCCTGATCGATCTTGGCGGTGGGGTCGCCTTCCGTGTCGTTTCACCCGACCTTGATCGCATTCGCTGCGATCTCGCGGAAGACTTTCATGGCCTGTTCAGTGCTTCGGACGCCGGCGGGTGGCGGCCGCATATAACCATCCAGAACAAGGTTGCGGAAAGGGAGGCGCGGGCGCTGCTTGGCTGGCTTGCAGCCGACTTCCGCCCGCGGCCACTGGCAATCAGCGGTCTTGGGCTGCACCGCTATTTGGACGGACCGTGGGAGAGGCTTGCGACCCGTTCCTTCCGTGGCGGCTAGGATAGGTCGCCGATACCATCGCAGCTGAGTTCGAAGGCGGCCAAACCCGATTCAAGCACCGAAGCGAGCATCGGCTGTTCCATCAGCTCGTCGATCGCACCTTGGGTGCCGTCGGCGACTAGCTGCTGAGCTTCCTCCATTGCTTCGTCCCAATCCGCCGCTTCGTAGGTGCCCGCACCGACCCAGCAGAAAGCGATCACTTCCGCGAGTTGGTCCTCGCCCATATCTTCGAACACCGCCTGAAGTTCTTCTTCCACGCTATCGTTGATTTCGTCTTCGAGGACGGAGAGCGCGCCTTCCTGCTCGTCATCGACATTGTCGGGATCTTCGCCGCGGTCATAATCGCTGGCGGTCTGCGCTTCATATTCGCGCGCCCTCAGGATGATCCGGCAAAGCGTATCGAGCGGGTTCAAAGGGTCCATGAAAAGCCTCGCATCATTGCCCGCTCAACGAGAGCAGCCGTAAGCGGTTCCTCGCGTTGACCGGTCCGAGGAGCGCACCTATATGCCGCGCCTCCGGCGCCCTCAACACGGGCGCATTCTCGGGCCTTGGGGCGGAGTAGCTCAGCTGGTTAGAGCAGCGGAATCATAATCCGCGTGTCGGGGGTTCAAGTCCCTCCTCCGCTACCAACTTATTGATCTCGATCGGTCTTTTTGCCCGCGCCCGGGGTCTTAACCAGCCACGAACGCGCTGTCCCATCGTGGGATTGCCTCTGAAACGAAGTTGCCGTGGGGTTGTACGAAACCTATTCACGAGCAATAAGTTAATGCGTACATAACATTTCATTGTACTGGGGCACGGATGTTCGGAGTATCGATTCTGCTGATCGCGCTAACGGCATCGCTTCCTGTCCAGGAGGCGCCGATTCTTCGCGCCAGCACGCCAAAATCGCTCAACGATTTCGGTCAATGTTTCGTTCGTGGGCAGGAGCAGCAGGCGCGCGCCTGGGCTTTCGTTCCGACGCCGAGCGGCGGGACCTTCACCAATGCCGGCGCCAGCGGCGTGACCGCACCCTACTGGGTGCGGGTCAGCGAAACCCGGCCGATGAATGTGGTCAGGCTCTTCGCCGCGCGAGGGTCTGATGACTCCAGTCTAATTGAGGCGGTGAACCAGTGTCGGTAAGCGTCGCCTCGAGGCCATCAACGCCTATCGGGAGCCGTTGGGTCGTTGCGGCAGCCATCATCCTCGCAATTGCGGCAGCGCTTTCGATCGCGACCTTTTCGCGCACCAATTTCGCCAAGCAGGTTCGTGATGCGGCGAGCGCTGGTCTGGACAATATCAAGACCGTCGCCGCGATGCTCGCCGACCGTTCGCCGGGTCAGCGGCCTGAAGGCGCCCTCGCCAGTCTCAAGCACAAGAAACAGCCAGTGCTCCATCAGCGAGCGCTTCCGAAGGTTCGCAGACCGGTGTCACCGCTTGCGGGCATCGTCGGAACGCCGCCGGTCCCGCCCATTGAAATGCCCCCGCAGACGCCGCTGTACAGCATGGTGTCCGGTGGGCCTGACGTGATTCCACCGACCTCCATTGTACCCGGCGGCGCGCCGCCGGGATCGAACACGCCGCCTCCAGGGGGAGGTGGCGGAATCGTTGTCCCTCCGGGAACGACGGACACGCCGAATGTTCCGGAAACTCCTGTGACCCCGGCCGTTCCGGAGCCGGCAACCTGGGCGATGATGCTGCTCGGCTTTGCAATGGTCGGATGGGCGATCCGCCGCGACAAGCACGGGGCGGCAACGGCCGCTGCAGGATAAGTCATGAAGGCGGGGGCGGTCCCACTTGCGCTCACGCTCCTGGGCGCGAGCGCCGCACTCTGGGCCTTCGCTGCGAAGCCGCCCCTAGCTCAACCGCCGTCGATACCCCTTCGAGCGGCAGCCAACCCGACAGTTTCTGCGGAGCTGCCCGCGGTCGGTCGACGCGATCGAATATTCCTGACCAAAGCCCAGCTCAAACAGGCGATGGCGTCGGGGACAGTCGACCGGCCGATCAATTCGCTGCTGGCGGTGAAGGCGCCGCTTCATTTCGGCGATTTCAGCTGGAACGATACAGCAGTCCCCCAAGGGCCGACGTGGATCCGAGTCGACCTCCAAACTCAACTGATCTCGGTCTTTCGATCAGGGCACGAGATTGGGACCGCCGTGATTGTCTACGGTGGCGACAATAAGGAAACGCCAGTCGGCACTCAGCACATTCTCGCGAAGGCGCGCGACCATCGCTCATCGCTGTATGACGCTGAAATGCCATACACACTTCGACTGACGGACGATGGCGTGTCGATTCACGGCAGCAACGTGCGGTGGGGCGCCGCGACTCACGGCTGTGTCGGAGTTCCGCTCGAATTTGCTCGGCGGCTGTTCGCCGCGACCAGGGTAGGCGACGAGGTCGTCATCATCCCGCCGATCAAGGCAGGTCCCAGCCGAACGTCGTAACGGCGGCGTTAACCAAAGGCGGTAACGGGCGGCCAAGCCTAACTGCTCTACGGACGTCCTCGAAAGAGGCGCTCCGTGCAGTACAGAAATCGCCAGATCCTTGCCGCTGCCTTGTTGCTGAGCAGTCCGTTGCTCATCGGCGGGACGGCCACTCGCGCTGACTTCAATCAGCGCCTCCTAGCTGCCCACAATATAGAACGCGCCGCCGTGGGCGTCCCGCCGCTGCAATGGAACGACCGCTTGGCCGCTGACGCGCGAGTCTGGGCGAACCAGCTCGCCGTAAGCGGCCGCTTCGAGCATTCGCCTGACGAGCAGGGCGAGAATCCCGAAGGCGAGAACCTTTGGGCCGGGACGCCGCGCGCCTTCTCACCCGAGGCGATGGTGCACCTTTGGGTTTCGGAGAAGAGTGATTATCGGCCTGGCGTCTTTCCGGCCAACAGCCGCTCCGGCGACGTCGAGAACGTCGGCCACTATACGCAGCTGATCTGGCGCTCCAGCCGGCAGGTCGGTTGCGCAACTGCCGTCGGGGCCCGCGAGGAAGTCCTAGTCTGCCGCTACAGCGCCGCCGGCAACGTCTACGGCGAGCGCCCGGCCTGATCGAACGCGGCTGCGAGGTCGGCGATCAGATCATCCGCATCTTCAAGGCCGATGTGCAGGCGGACGAGATTTGGCGCCGGCGCTTTCGAGATCGTGCGGTATGGATCAACGGGCATCACCAGGCTCTCATAGCCGCCCCAACTAAAGCCAATTCCGAACAGCTTGAGACTGTCGACGAAAGCTGCCCTAGCTTCCTTGGTCGCGTCCTTGAGCTCAAACGAAAACAGACCCGATGAGCCTTTGAAGTCGCGCTTCCAGAGTTCGTGGCCCGGGCAGTCGGGGAGGGCAGGGTGCAGCACCAGGCCGACCTCGGGCCGCTCCTTTAGCCAGCGTGCAATCTTGAGCGCACTTTCCTCGTGTTGCTTGAGCCGGACCGCCATGGTCCGGAGCCCTCTCGAGCCAAGCCATGCATCGTCAGGCGAGAGAGCGAAACCGAGGTCCCAGGTCGCAGTCTGGATCTTCTGAAAATATTGCTCCGTCGCAGTCGCGGAGCCGAGCATCACGTCGGCGTGCCCACCAACATATTTCGTTGCAGCAAGGATCGTGACGTCGACCCCGGCGGCGATCGCTGGGAAGAGCAGGGGCGTTGCCCAGGTGTTGTCGAGCAAGGTGACGAGCCCGCGTTCGCGAGCGACTGCGCAAATGGCGGGGACATCCTGGATTTCCATCGTCAGCGACCCGGGGCTTTCGAGCAGGATCGCCCGCGTACTCTCGCCAATCAGCTCAGCAATTCCGTCTCCGACGAGCGGATCATAATATTGGGTCGCGATCGAGAGCCGCTTGAGGATTGTATCGCAGAATTTGCGGGTCGGTCCGTAGACGTTGTCGGGTACAAGCAATTCGTCGCCGGGCGAGAGCAGAGCCAGGAGGGGCGCGGTGATTGCTGCGAGGCCGGTAGGATAGAGCGCGCTGCCTGCCGCTCCGGGCTCCAGATCCGTAAGTGCTTCCGAAAGCGCCCAATGCGTCGCGGTGCCCTGCAGGCCATAGCGATATTCGCCCAGGCCCGGCCGGTTGCGGTGCAGCTCGTCGACGCTGTCGAAGAGGATGGTCGAAGCGCGTTCGACGGGCACGTTCACGAGCCGGCGCCGCCACTCCTTGCGGCGTCCGCCTTCGACCAATTTTGTGGAATTGCCTTGCTTGCGTTCGCTCATCGGTTCGCTCCGGGGAGGTTGCCGCTTAGGGCAAGTGTCTCCCCGAAGACAAACCGGAAGAAGGCGCGCTTAACCGCGGCGCGCCCGAGGAATGAGGCCGAGAAGGCCGAGCAGGCCGAGCACGCCCCAGGGGAAGCTCTTCTTCTCCTCTGGCGCAGTCGTCGTGGTCTCAGTTTCGGTCGTAACGTTTGTTTCTACCGGCGTTACGGCTGTTTCGTTTGTCACCGTGACGTCGGCCGCGATTTCGTTCGTTGCCGTCACGTTGGTCTCGGCAACATTCGTGATCGTTGTGTTGGCCGCCGTATTTTGCGCCCAGACCGGACTTGCCGCGAGCAGCGCCGCGGCGGCGATCGTTAAAGATGCTGTCATGCGCATTTTTCGAATTTCCTCCCTGCTGACCATCAAATCGGGTCGTTCGTGTAACCGTCGTTGTCGCTCGACCGCCAGAAACCGGTAAGACCGATCAGGCCAAGGCAGCCGATCAGGTTCCAGATCAGATCGGATTTGCCGGAGTCTTGGCCTTCCTGCGTTTCGGTCGGTACGCTGCCCTTGTCGTTGGGCGATTGTGCTAGTGCCGGTGTGCTCGCGAGCGCGGCTGCAACCAGAAAGGCTGCCGTCCATCGAATGCGCATGCTTCCTCCTGTTAATGAAGCAGTAGCGGGTCGCGCCATGGGGCGCGGCGCAGCTGATCCATTAACGCTGGCCTCGCGTCAACACAGTTCATTAAAATCGAACAGACGCGCGGCAACCCGACCTATTCGATCGAAGACGGGTGATAGCTGTCGTCGGGGTGCTCCTTGCGGAATCCGAGCAACCCCAGCAGCCCAATCAGTCCGATCAAATTCCAGATCAGGTCGGGGTCGCCCTGGCTCGACATTCGTTCCATAGTTTCGGTGCGCAAGCCCCCACGCTGCCCAGTCTGGGCGCCAGCAGGACCAATAGCAGCGGTGATCAGGAGCAGTGAAAGAACAATGCGCGTTCGCATCGCAGCCTCCTTCGCTTAGCGTCGGCGCGCGCGCCTGGACGCAAGTCAGGCTCAGACAATCTACTCCAACTGAGGACAACAGACAAAGCATGGCTGCGTTGCACAAACACAAACGCCCGGATCGACCAGCGATCCGGGCGCCCTGCGTGACGATTGCTCGTCAGCCCCCTTGGATGTGCCGCGGTCGACGTCCCCAGTCGCCTGCCGCGTTCCCGAACCCGACCCAAGGGCCAGTACGTTCGGACAGGCGGGTGAGTAGGCTTGCTGAACGGCACTTGTCACTGGAGGAAATTGACCGGGATTGCGTTTGTGCAGCGGCTGTGTCGGCTGGGCCACAGGGCACGTCCGGTTGCCAGCCGTGGATGTGCCCCCTAGAGCGCGGCGCCATGCGTTGGTCCCGAGCCTTTCTCCCTGTCCTCAAGGAAAGCCCCACGGACGCGCAGATCGTCAGCCATAAGCTGATGCTTCGCGCCGGCCTGGTCCGCCAAACGGCCGCGGGCATTTATGCCTGGCTGCCGCTCGGCTTCCGCGTCCTCAAGAAAATCGAGCAGATCGTTCGCGAAGAGCAGGACCGCGCCGGCGCGCTCGAAATGCTCATGCCGACGCTCCAGTCGGCGGACCTTTGGCGCGAAAGCGGCCGCTACGACGCTTATGGTCCAGAGATGCTGCGTATCCGCGACCGCCACGATCGCGAGATGCTCTACGGCCCGACCAACGAGGAGATGATCACAGGACTCTTTCGCGATGACGTGAAGAGCTACCGCGACCTGCCGCGCACACTTTACCATATCCAATGGAAATTCCGCGACGAGGTGCGGCCCCGCTTCGGGGTTATGCGAGGGCGCGAGTTCCTGATGAAGGACGCCTATAGCTTCGACCTCGACGAAACGAGCGCGCGGCAAAGCTATTACGCGCAGATGCTGGCGTACCTACGTACGTTTCAGCGGATGGGCATTCAGGCCGTGCCCATGAAGGCCGATCCTGGGCCGATCGGCGGCGATCTCAGCCATGAATTCATCGTCCTCGCGCCGACCGGTGAGAGTGAAGTCTTCTACGATTCCGCCTTCGAGGAAATAGACTGGCATCGTGACGAGCTGCGCTACGACGACGCTGCGGGCCTTCGGACGCTGTTCGACCAGGTAAGCTCCACCTACGCCGCAACCGACGAGACCCATGACGTCGCCAAATGGGAGCTCGTCCCCGAAGACAAGCGCCGCACCGGTCGCGGGATTGAGGTCGGCCACATCTTCTACTTTGGCGACAAATATTCCGGCTCGATGGGTCTTCGCGTGTCCGGTCCCGACGGCCGCCCGGTCACCCCGATGATGGGCAGCTACGGCGTCGGCGTCTCGCGCCTCGTCGGCGCCATCATCGAGGCGAGCCACGACGATGCTGGCATCATCTGGCCCGAACCTGTTGCGCCGTGGAAGGTCGGGCTGATCACAATGCGCGCCGATGACGACAACAGCGTAATTGCCGCGGAATCGCTCTATGAGCAGCTCGCCGAAGCCGGCGTCGAAGTACTCTACGATGACCGCGACGAGCGCGGAGGCGCGAAGCTCGCGTCCATGGACCTGATTGGCGTCCCTTGGCAGCTGATCGTCGGACCCCGCGGGATCGCGAACGGCACCGTCGAGTTAAAGCGCCGTTCAACCGGCGACCGCGAGGATCTCAGTATCGAAAGCGCCCTGGCGAGACTGACCGCATGATCCTCAATCGCGCCGAGCGAATGCTCGCCCGCCGCTATCTGCTTCCCGGCAAAGGCGAAGGCTTCATCTTCCTCGTCGCGAGCATTAGCCTCATCGCCGTCGCTCTGGGCGTAGCGGCACTCATCATCGTGATGAGCGTGATGAACGGCTTCCGCGCCGAGCTGTTCGACAAGATCGTCGGGCTCAATGGCCACGCGGTTGTGCAAGGCTATGACGGACGGCTCTCAGGCTGGCAGCAGATCGTAGATCAGGCGAAAAAGGCCCCGGGTGTCACTTCCGCCATCCCACTCATCGAGACGCCGCTGATGGCCACCGCCAACGGTCGTTTCGAAGGCGTGCTCGTGCGCGGTATGCGGATCGAGGACATTCGCGGCAATCGCACGATCATGGGCAATGTCGTTGCGGGGGACATGCGGTCAGTGAACCCCGGCAGCGGCAAGGTCGCGATCGGATCTCGGCTCGCAGACACGCTCGGCGCCTACCCGGGAAGTCAGATCACATTGTGGAACCCGGAAGGCCGCTCAACCGTGGTTGGCACCGTCCCGCGCGAGGTCACCTACACGGTCGGCGCGGTCTTCGAGATCGGCGTCTATGACTATGACAAGGCCCTCGTCGTGCTGCCCATGCAGGACGCACAGGAGCTCCTGCTGATGGGCGATCAGGTCGGAATGGTCGAGATCCAGACTACCAACCCAGACAAGGTGCAGGACATCATTGCGCCTTTGAGGCGAACGATTGAGGGGAAGGGCCTCATCGTCGACTGGCGGCAGATGAACTCGGCGCTGTTCCAGGCCCTCGAAATCGAACGCGTGGCGATGTTCGTCGTGCTGTCGCTGATCGTGCTCGTCGCGGTGTTCAACATCCTCTCGTCGCTGATCATGCTGGTGCGTGCGAAGACGCGAGACATAGCGATCCTGCGAACCATGGGCGCGAGCCGACGCGGGATGATGAAGGTGTTCGTGACCGTGGGCGTGACGATCGGCTCCCTCGGCATTGTGCTGGGGGTGATCCTTGGCGCGATCTTCCTCTTCTTCCGCCAGAATGTGGTGAATGGCATCCAGGCGGTGACCGGCCAGAATCTGTGGGATCCTTCCGTCCGCTTTCTCACCGATCTGCCATCAAAGACGGATCCGTTCGAAGTCACGGCAATCGTGCTGACTGCGCTCGTTCTCTCGTTCCTCGCGACGCTCTATCCCGCCTACAAGGCGGCGAGCACCGATCCCGTGCAGGTGCTCCGCTATGAGTGAGCCCATCCTCATCACGAGCGGCCTGAAGCGCAGCTTCGTCCAGGGGCACGTCACCATCGACGTGCTGCGGGGCGTCGACCTCGCTATCCAGCCGGGGGAGATTGTTGCGCTGCTGGGGCCGTCGGGGTCGGGTAAATCGACGCTGCTTCAGGCGGTGGGCCTGCTAGAAGGCGGCTTCACCGGTTCGATCCGTCTCGACGGAGAAGAAGCGTCACGCCTCGATGACGAAGGGCGGACGCGGGTGCGGCGCAATCTTCTGGGCTTCGTCTATCAGTTTCACCACCTGCTCCCTGAGTTTAACGCGACTGAGAACGTTGTGCTGCCGCAGCTGGTGCGCGGCGCCGACGCGCAAGCGGCAAGAGCGCGCGCGGAGCAGCTGCTCGGTGTGCTCGGGCTCTCACAACGCCTGGATCACCGCCCGTCCAAGCTGTCCGGCGGAGAGCAGCAACGCGTGGCGGTCGCCCGCGCGCTCGCCAACAAGCCGCCGCTCATCCTCGCTGATGAGCCCACGGGCAATCTCGACGAGCACACCGCCGACACCGTTTTCGCCGAGTTCCTGAACCTTGTCCGAGGCGAAGGCTGCGCGGCGCTGGTCGCCACTCACAACGAACGCATCGCGGCCAAGATGGACCGCGTCGTTCGGCTGCACGAGGGACGGCTCGAATAGTGGAGCGGGACGGCGAGCCTGGCGTTCAAAGGCCCGTGCGTAACTTCAACTGGACTACGATTGCCCTGATCGCCGGGCTCCTCCTGCTGATGCTCCTAGTCGCTTATTTCGCGAGCAGCCGAGACCCCGACCAGGACAAGTTGACCAATGCGCAGATTTCGACGGCTGCTCCCTCCAGCCAGGAGAAGCTGTGCTCCACCAATTCAACTTACGCCGCGATCAAACGTGAGTTGTTTCGCCGCGCCGCGCAGCTGCGGGGGAACAACCAGACGGCCTATGACCAGATCGCCGACGTCGCGGTGGTGCGCATGGAAAATGCTGTGATGGAGAATGAAGATAGTTCGAGTGGTGCTGTAAATTGCTCGGGTTCGCTCTCGCTCGACTTGCCACCCGACGTTGTTGCCGCCGGCGGACGGCGGACGTTGGCGTCAGACATCGACTATACGATTGATCCGAACGGCGGCTTGGCACTGCGCAACGCCGAAGCGATCATCGCGCCTCTTGCGACCCTCGCTCGGGTCGCGGAACCTGTAGCGCGAGTCGAGACCAACGAGGTCGCGCCCGGACAACCCGAGACGAACGTCGCGGCATCCCAATCGGCCAACGTGCAGCCTGGTCCGCAAACGAGGGCTCTAGGCCGCCCGAGCTTCGATTGCTCGAAAGCGCGCACTCGAGGCGAGATCGCCGTCTGCGCCGACAGCGGCCTCTCCGCGCTCGATCTCAACATGGCGACGCAATATGGCAGGGCGCTTTCCGGTGCGTCGCCTGAAGAGCGCGATCTGCTCCGCGACACGGCGCGGCGCTTCTATGCCTTCCGCGACCGCTGTCCCGATCGGAAGTGCATTGCCAATGCCTACGTTGGTCGGATGCGCGAGATCCGCGATGTCATGGAAGGGCGTTGGCAGGCGCCCCGATAATCGTGGATAAGTAACGTCGACCGCCTTTTCCCGCCTGTCTCCTCGCCTCATATTCGACCAGTGACTCAGCCGTTCGTTCCACTCCGCGTCTTCTCATCCTTCACCATGCTCGAAGGGGCGATGGAACCGAAGACGATCGCCGACCGCGCGGCGAAGCTCGGCTTTCCCGCGGCCGCGCTCACCGACCGTAACGGTCTTTACGGTGCGATGCCGTTTAGCGACGCCTGCTTTGGCAAGGGTGTTCAGCCGATCATCGGGACAATGCTCGCGGTGGCGCGACCGCCCGAGATTGGGGGCGAGGCCAAGATCGATTGGTTGGCCCTGTTGGCCAAGGATGATCAGGGCTATGCCAATCTGTGCAAGCTCGTCTCCTCGGCGCATCTCGACCGGCCGGTCGAGGAGGTGCCGCATTTCGAATTCTCAAAGCTCGATGGCCTGAACGAAGGGCTGATCGCGCTGACCGCGGGTGCCGAAGGAGCGCTCGCGCGGCTGATCGCTGACGGGCAGCAGCTTAAGGCCGAAGCCTATCTCGATCGTCTGGAGACGTTATTCCCGGATCGTCTCTACCTCGAACTGTCGCGTCGCGGCGATCCAGTCGAGGAAGCGGCGGAAAGTGCGCTGATCGACTTGGCGTACGCGCGCAATCTACCGCTCGTTGCGACCAATCCGGCAGCCTACGCCGATCCAGCGTTCCACGCCGCGCATGACGCGATGCTGTGCATCGCCAACTCGGCCTATTTGGAGAGTGCCGACCGGGTCAGCTCGTCGCCGGATGCGTGGCTCAAGGACGGCGGCGCTATGGCCGAGCTGTTCGCCGATCTGCCAGAGGCGCTCGCGAACACGGCGGTCATCGCCCAGCGGTGCGCCGTAGCGGCTCCGAAGCGCAGGCCGATCCTGCCGCGCCTTAGTGATGACGAGGACGAGCAGCTCCGCCGCGACGCCCGCGCCGGACTAGCGGTGCGCCTGAAGGGGCGAGCCGAGGACGAACGCTCGGCCTATCTCGAACGGCTCGATTATGAGCTCGACGTTATCACGAGCATGGGGTTCGCCGGCTACTTTCTGATCGTTGCCGACTTTATCAAGTGGGCGAAGGCGAACGACATTCCGGTGGGCCCCGGCCGCGGATCGGGTGCCGGTTCGGTGGTCGCCTGGGCGTTGACCATTACTGACCTCGATCCGCTCGCGCTCGGTCTGCTGTTCGAGCGCTTTCTCAACCCCGAGCGTGTGTCGATGCCGGACTTCGACATCGACTTCTGCGAAACGCATCGCGACAAGGTCATCTCATACGTCCAGCAGAAGTACGGTCGCGACAAGGTCGCGCAGATCATCACCTTTGGACGCCTGAAAGCGCGCGCGGTGCTCAAGGACACGGGTCGCGTGCTGCAGATGAGTTACGGGCACGTCGACCGGCTGGCGAAGCTCATTCCCAACCACCCGACCGATCCCTGGACGCTCGAGCGGTCGCTGAACGGCGTCAGTGAGCTCGCCGCCGAATATCGCGACGGGGCCGACGTCAAACGCCTCTTCGATCTCGCGATGAGGCTCGAAGGGCTCCCGCGCCACGCCTCGACGCACGCTGCGGGGGTGGTGATCGGCGACCGGCCGTTGGACGAGCTGGTGCCGCTCTATCGCGACCCGCGCTCGGACATGCCGGTAACGCAGTTCGACATGAAATATGTCGAGGCGGCGGGGCTTGTGAAATTCGATTTCCTCGGTCTCAAGACCCTCTCTGTGCTGAAGGAAGGTCAACGGTTACTCGCCGAGCAAGGCATCGAGGTCGATTTCGGCGCTCTGCCTTGGGACGATACCGAAGTTTACGAACTGATCCAGCGCGGCGACGCAGTCGGGGTGTTCCAGCTCGAATCCGAGGGCATGCGCCGCACACTCTCAGCGGTAAGGCCGACGGCTTTTGGCGACATTATCGCTCTGGTCGCGCTTTACCGCCCCGGACCGATGGACAACATTCCGCTCTTCGGCGACCGCAAGAACGGCCGCGTAGCGATCGAGTATCCGCACCCGCTGCTCGAAACGATCCTCGCCGAGACGTACGGCATTTTCGTTTACCAGGAGCAGGTGATGCAGGCGGCGCAGCTGCTCGCCGGCTATACTCTCGGCCAAGCCGACCTCCTGCGCCGTGCCATGGGCAAGAAAATCAAGTCGGAGATGGACGCCCAGCGGGCGACTTTCGTCGAGGGCTGCGCAACGCACAACAACATTCCCGCCGCCAAGGCCAACGAGCTGTTCGACTTGATCGACAAGTTCGCCGGCTACGGTTTTAACAAGAGCCACGCGGCGGCCTATGCGCTGGTGGCCTACCAGACCGCCTGGCTGAAAGCGCACCATCGGGCGGAATTCTACGCCGCCTCGATGAGCTTCGACATGGCGCAGACCGACAGGCTCGCCTTATTTGTCGAGGATATGCGCCGCGGAGGCGTCGAGTGCCTAGCCCCCGACATCAACGCGAGCCACGCCTCCTTCACCGTCGAAAATGGTGCAGTCCGCTACGCCTTGGGCGCGCTCAAGGGCGTCGGCGAAAAGGCGATGGAGGAGCTAGTGGCGGAGCGCGACCGGGGAGGGCCCTTCACCAGCCTTGAGGATTTTGCCGCACGAATCGATCCGCGGCTGCTCAACCGGCGGCAGCTGGAGAGCCTTGCAGCCGCAGGTGCGTTCGACAGCATCAAGCCTGAGCGCGCGGCGGTGTTCGCGGCCGCCGAGACAATCCTCGCCCATGCCGCGAGCGCGCTCGACCAGCGCGAGAGCGGGCAGGCCGGGCTGTTTGGCGGCAACAGTGCCGAGGCAGCTCCGATCCGGCTGCCGCGTGACTCCTCTTGGACGCTGGCGCAGCGGATGGCTGCCGAGCGAGATGCGTTCGGCTTCTACTTTTCGGCGCACCCGGTCGACGAGTCGCGGCACCTTCTTGCTGCGCACAAGGTCAAGAGGTTTGCCGAACTCGACGAGATACGCATTGCCGAGGGCGAGCGTGTTGGCGCCACGATGGCCGGCTTGGTCGAGGACACGCGCTGGCGGACCTCGGCCAAGGGACGGCGCTATATGATGGCGACCTTGAGCGACGCCTCGGGCCAATTCATCGCCACGGCGTTCGACGACGACGCGACCGCGGCGCTCGAAGCAGCGGCGAAGGGCGGCCAGTGCGGGCTGCTGTCCGTCGAGCTCGACCGCCGCTCCGGCGACGAGGCGCCGCGGGTCACGATCAAACGCTTCCAAGCACTGACCGATCTCGCCAGGCGCACTCGGCTACAGATGGCCATCCGAGTGCCGGACGGACCGGCCTCCGAACTGCTCATCCGCGAATTGGCCGACGCGCGCGGATCCAACGGCCTCGTGCGCTTGATCGTGCCGATGGGCTCAGGCGGCGAAGCTTCGATCATCGCCGGCCGCGACTTCGAGCTCGATGCCGAGCTCGCCGCGCGGATCGAGCGCATCATTGGCGAAGGTAGCGTCGATCTCTCGATCCAGGAACCGCCGAAGCTCGCGCTCGTCGGTTAGCCTACGACATCCAGAAGCCGTCGCGGTTCACGAGACGGGTGATCTTGTCGTTTTGCTCCTCGCTCATTTCGCGCTTGAACCGCGGGAAGACTTCTTCTTCCTCGAAATGCGCGTGCTCGGCCACCGCGGCGCGAAACTCGCGCACCTTCTCCAGCCAGTTCGGCGCGTCCGACGCCATCTGCCCGAGCTCGTAGAGGTAGGTCTTCACATAGCCGTGCTCGCTCTCGAGCCGGTCGGCGTCGCCAGCTTCATTCGCCTCGCGTAGCGCTGGATAAACGACCATCTCTTCTTGGTGCGCGTGCTTGTCGAGCGCGTGCGTGAGCTTCATCAGCAACATCTTGCGCTTGAACGTCTGCGTCTCGTCCGTCGCAAGCATCTTGTCGAAGATAGTCAAGGCCATGTCATGCTCGGTCGCAAGAATCTCGTCCCAATCGCCGATCGATGCTTCCATGCTCTGCATGATCGCCTTGCGGCCGAAGTTTGCGGCGAGGCCGATCGCGGCTCCGCCGACTGCCGCGGCGATGATCGGACCAGCGCCTTCGCCCCACGAGAAAGCGCCGCGATTTCCGCTCGAGCTGCTGCGATTTGAGGTGCGGCTTTGGGTACGCGTGACCATTTCACTCCTCCTTGCTGGATTTGCCGCGTCAACGGTCAGGGGAGGGGCCGCGTTCCTATCCGAAGCGCATCTGGCGAACCGTTCGGCGCGTCCGTCAAAACGAGTTCGCCGGTTCGCGCGGTTGTTCTACCGGAGGAGTAGATTCGGATTGATTGGCTGGCCCCGGTTCGGGCGCATTTTGCGGTTTGGTTGATGGCGCCTCGGGCTCGACCACCGAATTGTCGACGTCCGCCGGCGCCTTCACGCTTTCGAACTCCTCACCTGGCACCGGCCGCACCTTCTTCGCGACAGGAGGGGCAGCCTTGTTCACCGGCGCCGTCACGCCGCTGTAGACGCACGCATCAAGTCCGTCGCGGCCGACCACGCCGATCCGAGCCGTGATCGTATTACCATACCGCCGGGTGAAGCCCTTGGGCGCGACCGCCCCGCGCTTCTTGGGCAGCGGCAGCACCGCAGCGATCCGCGCTGCCTCCACCGGGCTCATCGCACTGGCGTCGTGGCCGTAATAGCGCTCCGACCCCGCGTTGACGCCGTACGTTCCGATCCCGGTCTCTGCCAGGTTGAGATAGACCTCCATGATCCGGCGCTTGCCCCACAGATGCTCGATAAGGAAGGTGAACCAGGCCTCCACGCCCTTCCTTGCATAGCCGCCGCCCTGCCACAGGAACGTGTTCTTCGCTGTCTGCTGGCTGATCGTCGATCCGCCGCGGATTCGCCCACCCGATGCGTTACGTTTCATCGCATCTTCAATGGCTTCGACGTCGAAGCCATTATGTCTGCAGAACTTGCTGTCCTCAGCGGCGATCGAGGCGCGGACCATGTCCCGGTCCAGGCTATCGATGCCCATCCATTCCCGATGCGCGCCGCGCCCTGCGAGCAGGTCGCCTATCATCGTAATGGTGATCGGCGGGTTGATGAACCGGTAGGCGAGGACCCACAGGGTCGAGATTAGCAGGAAAGCGATGACCAGTTTGACGATCCAGCCGAGGATCCGCCGCGGCCAGGAGACTGAGCGCCGACGCTTGTATCGCGGGATTGTCGATCCGGGCCGTTTCGCCATGAAGTGCGCCTAGCCGCCACTTCACCGCTCTGCCAAGCCTTCGCCTTGCCGCAGTGCAGCAGCGCATTTACATCGCGCTTATGACATCGACCAACGACATCCGCCGCAGCTTCCTCGATTATTTCGAGAGGAACGGCCACGCGCGGGTGCAGTCGGCGCCGCTCGTTCCGCAGAACGATCCGACTTTGATGTTCGTGAACGCGGGCATGGTGCCGTTCAAGAACGTGTTCACCGGCCTCGAAACGCGGCCCTATCGAACCGCAACCAGCTCGCAAAAGTGCGTTCGCGCGGGGGGCAAGCACAACGACCTGGACAATGTCGGCTATACCGCGCGGCACCACACCTTCTTTGAAATGCTCGGGAATTTCTCGTTCGGCGATTATTTCAAAGATCGCGCGATCGAGCTGGCGTGGAACCTGCTGACGAAGGAATGGGGACTCAGCCCAGACCGGCTCACCATCACCGTCTACCATACGGACGATGAGGCCTGGGGCCTATGGAAGAAGATCGCGGGCCTGCCGGACGAGCGGATCGTCCGCATTCCGACCAAGGACAATTTCTGGGCGATGGGCGATGATGGACCGTGCGGGCCCTGTTCCGAGATTTTCTACGACCATGGCAATCATATCCCCGGCGGACCCCCGGGGAGCCCGGACGAGGACGGCGATCGCTTCGTCGAGATCTGGAACCTCGTCTTCATGCAGTACGAGCAGGCGGCGAACGAGATTGTCTCCGAGCTGCCGAGCAAGAGCATCGACACCGGCATGGGCCTCGAGCGCATCGCCGCGGTGCTGCAGGGCGTCCACGACAATTATGACACGGATACCTTCAAAATCCTGATCCGCGAGAGTGAGGAGCTGACGCGGACCAAAGCCGAGGGCGAGCAACAGGCGAGCCACCGGGTGATCGCTGACCATTTGCGGGCCTCAGGCTTTTTAGTGGCCGATGGCGTACTGCCGGCTAATGAAGGGAGGGGCTACGTCCTCCGCCGGATCATGCGCCGCGCGATGCGCCATGCGCATCTGCTCGGGGCCAAGGACCCACTGATGCACCGGCTCGTGCCGGCGCTAGTCGCGGAAATGGGTGCTGCATACCCGGAGCTCGTCCGCGCCCAGCCGCTGCTTGAGGCCACGCTGGAGCAAGAAGAGACGCGGTTCCGGCAGACGCTAGTCAATGGCCTGAGGCTGCTCGACGAAGCGACGGCCGAGCTGGCGGAGGGCGGCACGTTGCCGGGAGAAACCGCGTTCAAGCTCTACGATACCTTCGGTTTCCCTTACGACCTCACGGAAGACGCGCTACGCGCCCGCCGCCTGCAGGTCGATCGGCGTGGCTTTGACGCGGCGATGGCCGAACAGAAGGCCAAAGCCCGCGCGGCCTGGAAAGGCTCGGGCGCCAAGGCGAGCGAGGACATTTGGTTCGATCTGGTCGAGGAACATGGCGCGACTGAGTTTACCGGCTATTCGGGCGACGCGGGCGAGGGCGTCGTGCTGGCGATGGTCAAGGATGGCGCACGCCTGCAGCAGGCCGAGATCGGCGACACGGTCGAGATCCTGCTCAATCAGACACCCTTCTATGGTGAGAGTGGCGGTCAGATCGGCGACACCGGAAAACTGACTACACTCAAGGGCTTTGTGGGTGAAGTTAAGGATACATCGAAGCCACTCGGCAAGCTTCACGTGCTCCGGACCAAAGTAGTCGCGGGCGAGCTAAGCGTTGGCGAGATCGTTCATCAGCTTGTGGATGCCGAGCGACGCAACCGGGTTCGTGCAAATCACAGCGCGACGCATCTGCTTCACGCCGCGTTGCGCTGCCACCTTGGTACGCATGTGACGCAGAAGGGTAGCCTCGTCGCGCCCGATTACTTCCGGTTCGACTTCTCGCACCCCAAGGCACTGACCCGTGAGGAGATCGAGGTGGTCGACGCAGAGGTGAATGCGCAGATCCGCTCGAACGAGCCGGTCACCACGCGGCTGATGACCCCCGATGAGGCGATTTCCGCAGGCGCAATGGCGCTATTCGGTGAGAAGTACGGGGATGAGGTTCGCGTGCTCTCGATGGGCCTGCTCGATGGGGGCGAATATTCCGTCGAGCTCTGCGGCGGGACGCACGTACGCGCGCTCGGCGACATCCAGCTGCTCAAGATCGTCAGCGAGAGCGCAGTCTCGGCCGGTGTGCGCCGTATCGAGGCGCTGACCGGCGAAGCGGCACGGCAGTGGCTGAATGAACGCGATTCCAAGCTGCGCGAGGCTGCGGCAACGCTGAAGGCTTCGCCCGATGAGGTTCCAGCGCGAGTTGCGTCTCTGGTTGAAGAACGAAAGCGGCTCGAGCGCGAGCTCGCCGATACGAAAAAGGCGCTCGCCATGGGCGGCGCGACCAAGACCGAAGGTCCCGCGCCCGAAGATGTCAGCGGTTACAAATTCGTCGGCCAGATCGTAGAAGACTTCGATCCCAAAGGCTTGCGCGCGGCTGTTGACGACATGAAGAAGCGCCTCGGCTCTGGCATTGGCGCTTTGATCGCCGTCAACGAAGGCCGCGCCAGCGTGGCGATCGGCGTCACCGACGATCTCGCCGGACGGGTGAGCGCCGTCGAGCTGGTGAAAACCGCGGTCGCCACGCTCGGCGGGCAGGGCGGCGGCGGCCGACCCGACATGGCCCAGGGAGGCGGCCCTGACGGATCAAAGGCCAAAGAAGCGCTCGAAGCCGTCAAGGACGCGCTGGAGAAGGTTCACGCTTGATCGACGCGAGCTCAGCGGAATCCGTCACCCTTAACGGCTCCTGCCATTGCGGTGCAGTGAAATTCACCGCGGAACTTCCGCAGGGTCTAGCATCGGCGCGGCGATGCACCTGTTCGATCTGCCGCATGCGTGGGGCGGTGGCTGTAACCGGCAGCATCGAAGGCTTTCGGCTTACCCAAGGCGAGGACAAGCTCGCGACTTATCGATTCAACACGCGAACCGCCGAGCATCATTTCTGCACCATCTGTGGCATTTACACGCACCACAAGCGCCGCTCGAACCCGAACGAACTCGGAGTCAACGTCGCTTGCCTGGAAGACGTATCGCCCTTTGATTTCCTCGAAGTGATCGTGTTCGACGGTAGTCGCCATCCGGCGGACAAGCCTGAGAACAAGGCCTACGTGGCGGGAGTGCTCCGGTTCGAGTCTGCAGTCGACTAGCCGGGCTGGAATTTCCGCCAGCGAAGAGCGATAGATCATCAGCCGAATAGGGGGTCAACATGCGCAAGATGCTTGTCATTTCCGCGGTTCTGGTAGGCTTTCCGGCAGCTCCGGCTTTCGCCCAAGCGGTCGGACCGAGGGACGGCACGGCGAACGTGACGTCAGACCGGATCGGAATGCCGGGTACCACAAGCGATCCAATGAGCGAGTATCGAAACCGGAGGGCGCTGAACAATCTGCCTGGTCAGGATGGAAAAGCGCTCGCCGGAAAACTGGGGCCCGCGCGTCCCGCCAAGGCTTCGGAGCTGATTGCTGGTGCAATCGTCAATGACAAGACCGGTGCCGCGATCGCGAGGATTGACGAGGTCGATGCAGACGGAGTCGTCGTATCGATTGGCACCGCGAAGGTCAAAGTGCCGACCGATGCCTTCGGTCATAACAGGGCCGGGCTCCTTCTCGATATGACCAGGGCGCAGTTTGAGCAGATCGTCGCCAACGCAAATAAAGCATCCTAGGCGTTAGCCGGAAGGCTGCCGCGAATCCCGTGCTCGCCGCCGTCCCAGGCGCGGCTCTGACTCCAACTCTGCCTCGGCCATGATTTCGGAGCGCAGTTCTGATCGCTTCTCGTGGATTGACGCAATCACCGGTCCCATCGGAGCCCCGACATCCACCAGCACCGCTTCCGCAAGCTGGAGCGACGCTTCGAGCGTCTCCGGCACCGCGTCGGTGACGCCCGCCTTATACAATTGCGCCGCATGATCCGTATCGCGCGCTCTCGCGATGATGGGTAGCTCCGGTACCCAGCCGCGCACGCGCCGGGCGAGCTGCGCGACCAGCACCGGGTCATCCATCGTCAGGACAAGTGCCGCGGCGTGGCCAAGGTGAAGCTTGTCCGCGAGTTCGGGCCGGCGAACGTCGCCGAACAGTACATTGTAGCCGGCCTCCCGCGCGTGCTGGACGCCATCGATGTCACTGTCGACCGCCAGATACGGCCGCTTATGCGCGATCAGCATGTCAGCGACCATCTGCCCGACGCGCCCAAAGCCGAAGATAACCGTACGACCCTTGGCTTCGCCCGCCTGCGGCTCTTCGGAAGCGCCATGGTCTACCTGCCGAGCGGCAAGGTGTCCCAGTTTCGCGAGCAAGGGCGTGACGGTGAGACCCAACGCAGTGACGGCCTGCCAGAAACTCGCGGTTGCGGCGCCAATAGTTCCGGTCGCTGCCGCCGCGCCGATCAGGATCAGTGTCGTCTCGGACGGCGAGGCCATGAGTAGTCCCGTCTCGGCCGCAGTTGCGGCTCGCGAACCACTGAGCCTGAGCAAACCGCCAGTGACGAGGATTTTCACCGCCAGCACGCCCGCGAGCGCGCCGAGCAGTTGTGGCCAGGTCGCGGCGAGCACGTGGAAATCGATGCGCATGCCCACGGTGATTAGGAACACGCCGAGGGCAAGGCCGCGGAAGGGCGCGGTCACGACCTCGACCTCGCTGCGATACTCAGTTTCGGCGATGAGGATGCCGGCGACCAGCGCTCCGACGATCGGAGATAATCCCACAGCCAGGGTTGCGAGGCTGGCGAGGATTACGACCAGAAGGCTGACCGCGAGGAACAGCTCAGGGCTTTTGGTCCGCGCCGCCTGGGCGAAGAGCGGTGGAAGGAGAAAACGGCCCGCGACCAACATGGCGCCGATGACCGCCACGCCCTTGAGGAAGACGAGCGGCAGCGTGCTGACCGGCGCCGAGCTGGCGAGCACGAACAGCAGCGGTACCAGCGCCAGATCTTCGAACAGCAGCATGGCGAAGGCCGCTCTGCCGACGGGCGAGTTCATGCCCGCAATTGGCAGGACCAGGGCGGTGGAAGACATGGCGAGGGCAACCCCAAGTGTCGCGGCGCTCGCCGGGGCTTCACCTGCGAGCCAGAGGCCTCCACCGATCAGCACCGCGCCGAGCAACATCTCGGCCGCGCCGACGCCGAAGATCGATCGCCGCATCGCAGCCAAGCGGCGGAAGCTCAGTTCCAGGCCGATTGCGAAAAGCAGCAGAATGATGCCGAACTCGGCGAACGGCTCGATGCCTTCTCTGTCGGTGATGGTGATCACGTCTAGCCAGCGATGCTGCCCTGCGAGAGCGCCGAGGCCGAACGGCCCGACGATCATTCCGACGATGATGAAGCCGATTACGGGCGAAATCTTGAGGCGAGCGAAGGCAGGGATAACGATCCCCGCCGCGCCGAGGATCACCAGCGCATCTTTGAGGCCATGTCCGCCAAGCTCGCCTGCCATCTCGACGTTCTGGCAGGCGAGGGGGCGGATGTCACCGTAGTGACGTCATGGGGTCAGGCGGCGATTCCCTCTTCGACCATCGCGGCTTCAAGGTTGTGGACGATCGCCTCAAAGAACTGTTCGGTCGTCATCCACGCCTGGTCGGGGCCGACGAGGATCGCGAGGTCCTTGGTCATCTGCCCGCCCTCGACGGTTTCGATGCACACGCGCTCGAGTGTCTCGGCGAAGCGCACCACCTCGGGCGTCTCGTCGAACTTGCCACGATATTTGAGGCCGCCGGTCCAGGCGAAAATCGACGCGATCGGGTTGGTCGAGGTCGCTTTGCCCTGCTGGTGCATTCGGTAATGGCGCGTGACGGTGCCATGCGCCGCCTCCGCCTCGACTGTCTTGCCATCAGGCGTCATGAGCACGGAGGTCATCAGACCGAGCGATCCGAAGCCCTGCGCCACCTGGTCCGACTGGACATCTCCGTCATAATTCTTGCAGGCCCAGACGAATTTACCGCTCCACTTGAGCGCGCTGGCGACCATATCGTCGATCAGTCGATGTTGATATTCAATACCAGCTTCAGTGAACTTAGTCTTGTATTCCCTATCATAAATCTCTTGGAAAAGATCTTTGAAGCGCCCGTCATAAGCCTTGAGGATCGTGTTCTTCGTCGAGAGATAGAGCGGCCAACCACGGTTGAGGCTGTAGTTGAAACAAGCGTGGGCAAAGTCGCGGATTGACTGGTCGAGATTGTACATACCCATGGCGACGCCCGAACCGTCGAAGTCGAACACTTCGAAGTCCAGCTCCTGGCCGTCATTGCCGACCCACTTCATCGTCAACTTGCCTGGGCCAGGGACGCGGAAATCGGTCGCGCGATACTGGTCGCCGAACGCATGACGACCGACGACGATCGGGTCTGTCCAGCCGGGGATCAGCCGCGGAACGTTGGAGATCACGATCGGCTCGCGGAAGATCACGCCGCCCAAGATATTGCGGATCGTGCCGTTGGGCGACTTCCACATCTTCTTCAGGCTGAATTCCTCGACCCGCGCCTCATCCGGCGTGATCGTGGCGCATTTGACGCCGACGCCGTGCTGCTTGATCGCGTTGGCCGCATCGACTGTCACTTGATCCTCGGTCGCGTCGCGGTTCTCAACGGACAGGTCGAAATAGATGAGGTCGACGTCGAGGTAAGGCTGGATCAGCTGCTCGCGGATCCATTGCCAAATGATGCGGGTCATCTCGTCGCCGTCGAGCTCGACGACCGGGTTCTTCACCTTGATCTTGGCCATTTGCTTTCCCGATTTTTGGAATTTGGCGGCGCCTTAGGATGCACTCGTGACGCGTGCAACCGCGCCGTTGTGCCCGCGCCTTACCCCCTCTAATGGATCCCGCCATGCCCTCGCTCGACAAGCACGACAGCCCGCTTCCAACGACCACCGTCAAATGGCGATTTCCGGCCGTACATCCGGAAGGCCGCAAGTTCGCGGTCGTAGCCGGGGCCGTCACGTTCTTTGCCGCGTTGATGCACTGGCAATTCCTGGCATGGCTGCTCGCTGGCCTTACCATCTGGGTTGCGGCCTTCTTCCGTGATCCGGTGCGCACTACGCCACGGGGCGATCGGCTGGTGATTTCGCCAGCGGATGGCCTCGTCACTATGATTGCGAAAGTGCCCCCGCCACCTGAGCTGCGCGGACCCGACGGCCTCGCCGACGGGGATTATACGCGCGTGTCGATCTTCATGAGCGTGTTCGACGTGCACATCAATCGAGCGCCGATTACAGGCCGGGTAAAGCGCATTGCCTACGTGCCTGGCAAATTCGTCAACGCCGACCTCGACAAGGCGAGCGAGGACAATGAACGCCAGCATTTCCTGATCGAAGGGTCGGACGGCCTAAAGATCGGATTCACCCAGATCGCCGGGCTTGTAGCTCGCCGGATTTTGTCCTTTGTTCGCGAAGGCGACATGGTCGATGCCGGCCAGCGCGTCGGCCTCATCCGCTTCGGCAGCCGCGTCGATGTCTATCTACCCGCCGGCACGTCCCCGAAGGTGCTGCTCGGCCAGCGCTCGATCGCGGGCGAAACGGTGCTCGCCGAGATCGGCAGCGACGTCACGCTCACAGGGATCAGTCAGTGAACGACGAAGGGGATCCCCGGCGGATCCCGTTCCGCGCAATGATCCCCAATGCGATCACGGTGCTTGCCTTGTGTTTTGGACTGACTGGCGTGAGTCTCGCCGTTCGTGGGGATTGGGAACGGGCACTCGGCGCCATCATTCTCGCCGGCGTGCTCGACGGCCTCGACGGGCGGATCGCGCGCTTGCTTCGGGCGCAGAGCAAGTTCGGCGCCGAGCTCGATTCCTTGAGCGACAATATCGCTTTCGGTACCGCGCCAGCGCTGATTCTCTTCTTGTGGTCGCTGCAGACTGCACCGCGCTTTGGATGGATTGCCGCGCTTGCGCTCGCGGTGTGCTGCGCTCTCAGACTCGCACGGTTTAACGCCCGGCTTGATGCCGCCGAGCAGCCCCACAAGTCGGCAGGATTCAACACTGGTGTTCCGGCGCCTGCGGGGGCAGGGCTCGCCTTCGTACCAATCTATTTATGGCTGATCACTGGCGACGACCGCTTCCGCGAATGGCAGCTGGTGATGGCCTGGACGTTGTTCATCGCTGCACTGATGATCTCGAGCCTGCCAACCTACAGCTGGACCTCCATCCGCATTCGCCCCTCATGGCGGCTGTTCGCGCTCGCGGGTCTCGCCTTGTTTGGCGCCTCGCTCATCGTCGCGCCATGGCCGACGCTTCTGGTGCTCGCAGGTCTCTATCTGGCGATGATCCCTGTTGCTCTTGCGAGCTACGCCAGGGTTAGGCGGCGGCGCGCCACTGCACGTTCACGCGCATAGGCGCTACGCAAGTCGGCCGCGTCCGAAGCCGGATCGGCGCTTGGCCACGAGCCAACGGCGGCTTTTGCTCGCCCTTGAGGGCAGCGACGATCTTGGCGCCGCTCTCCTCAAGAACCGCTGCGCCAAGGACCACGAGAAGCCACAGAGTGGCTAGAAAGGGCAGGGTGCCCAAAGCTGCAATCGTCATGTCCAGCCTCCTTCGAGAGGAGGCAATGTTCCTGCTTTGTTCTTTGTTGTCAAGCGGTGCATCTGAGCTCGAGCCAAACCCTTGAAAGCATGAGGCACTTCGGCTAGTGGCCGCGCCTCAACCCGCATGGGAAGCAACATACACCGGTCGGCCGTGGCCTCGCGCCACGCCCGCAAACGCTTCCCAGAGGCAGAACCGGAAGGAGAAGACCAATGGCGACCACCGTCGTCACCATGCAGCAATTGCTCGAGGCCGGAGCGCACTTCGGCCACCAGACCCACCGCTGGAACCCCAAGATGAAGCCGTACATTTTCGGCGACCGCAACGGGGTGCACATCATCGATCTGTCGCAGACCGTGCCGCTGTTCGCGCGCGCGCTTGACTTCGTCCAGCAGACGACTGCCCGCGGCGGCAAGGTGCTGTTCGTCGGCACTAAGCGCCAGGCGCAGGACGCGATCGCGGAAAGCGCCAAGGCTTCGGGACAACATTTCGTCAACCACCGCTGGCTGGGCGGCATGCTCACCAACTGGAAGACGATTTCCAACTCGATCAAGCGGCTCAAGAGCCTTGAGGAGCAGCTGTCGGGAGACACCGCCGGCCTCACCAAGAAGGAAGTGCTTCAGCTCACCCGCGAGCGCGACAAGCTCGAGAAGAGCCTTGGCGGCATCCGCGACATGGGCGGCCTTCCGGACGTCATGTTCGTGGTCGACACGAACAAGGAAGAGCTGGCGATCAAGGAAGCCAACACGCTCGGCATTCCGGTCGTCGCAATCCTCGATTCGAACAGCGATCCAAGCGGCATCGCCTTCCCCGTTCCGGGCAATGACGACGCGAGTCGTGCGATCCGTCTCTACACCGACGCGATCGCTCAGGCGGTCGGCGAGGGCCGCGCCGGCAACGCCGCCGCCCGCGGTCAGGACATCGGCGAAATGGCCGAGCCGCCGGTTGAAGCGGCGCTGGAAGCCTGAATTTGACTGTGCTCCTGCGAAGGCAGGGCCACAGTACTATATTTAGCTTTTGGACTGGACCCCGGCTTGCGCCGAGGAACGAAAGGAATAACAAAATGGCTGAGATCACGGCCGGATCTGTAAAGGAACTGCGCGAGCGCACCGGCGCCGGCATGATGGACTGCAAGAAGGCGCTGGCCGAGGTTAATGGCGAGATGGAAGCAGCGATCGACTGGCTGCGCGCCAAGGGTCTCGCCGCCGCCGCGAAGAAGGCTGGCCGCACGGCCGCCGAGGGTCTTGTCGGTGTGGCTGTCGAAGGCAACCGCGGTGCCGTCGTTGAAGTGAATTCCGAGACCGATTTCGTTGCCAAGAACGAAATCTTTCAGGATTTTGTCCGCAACGTCGCCAAGCTCGCGCTGCAGCACGGCACGGACGTCGAGGCGCTGGGCGCTGCCCAGTACCCCGAGGGCGGCACGGTCCAGGAGAAGCTGACTGACAACATCGCCAAGATCGGCGAGAACCAGTCGCTCCGCCGCGCTGCGCTGCTCGAGGTGAGCGAGGGCGCGATCGTGTCCTATGTGCATAACCAGGTCGCCCCCGGTCTCGGCAAGATCGGCGTTCTGGTTGCGCTCGAGAGCGCGGCGCCTGCAGAAACGCTGGCGGCGCTCGGCAAGCAGATCGCAATGCACGTCGCCGCGGCTCACCCGCTGGCGCTGTCGGCCGAGGATCTCCCGGCCGAGCTCGTCGAGCGCGAGCGCGCGATCGCAATGGAAAAGGCTAAGGAGAGCGGCAAACCGCAGAATATCATCGAGAAGATGGTAGAGGGCGGTCTCGGCAAGTTTCGCAAGGACAATGCGCTCCTCTCACAGCTCTTCGTGATGGACAATAAGACCCCGGTCGCCGAGGTCGTCGCGTCCGCAGCGAAGGAAACTGGCACCGGCATTGCACTCAAGGGCTTCGTTCGCTTCCAGCTCGGTGAAGGTATCGAGAAGAAACAGGAAGACTTCGCAGCTGAAGTCGCGGCGGCTGCCGGCTCGAACAAGGCCGAAGCGGTCGCCTAAACGAAAGCACAGTTGGCAACGGGGCGGCTCGGCCATAAAGGCTGGGCCGCCTTTGTTGCATCTTGGGGACTCTTCCGCCGCATGACCCGCCCGCGTTTCAACCGCATCCTCCTGAAGCTGTCGGGCGAGGCGCTGATGGGGCAGGGACAGTTTGGCATCGATCCCGACGCCACGGCTACTCTCGCCGCTGAGATCGCGTCAGCCAAGGCGGAGGGCCATGAGCTCTGTCTCGTCGTTGGCGGCGGCAATATCTTCCGTGGAATGGCGGCGGCTGCGAAGGGCTTCGATCGCGCGACCGCCGACTATATGGGCATGCTGGCGACGGTGATGAACGCGCTGGCGCTTCAGAATGCTCTGGAGAAGCTCGGCGTCGACACTCGCGTGCTGTCGGCAATTCCGATGGCGAGCGTGTCCGAACCGTACATTCGCCGTCGTGCGCTACGGCACCTCGAAAAGGGGCGCATCGTTCTCTTCGCGGCCGGCACCGGCAATCCGTATTTCACCACCGACACGGCGGCCGCCCTCCGTGCCGCCGAGATGAGCTGCGATGCTCTGTTCAAAGGGACGAGCGTCGACGGTGTCTACACCGCCGATCCGAAGAAGGTTCCGGATGCTACGCGCTACGAGACCGTCACTTTCGGTAAGGTGCTGAGCGACGACCTCAAGGTCATGGACGCCGCAGCCGTAGCTCTCTGCCGCGACAACAATATTCCGATCGTCGTGTTCAACATCCGTCAGCCGGGCAATCTTGCCCAGGTTATCAACGGCGGGGGTATTGCGACGGTCGTCCAGATTGGGGAGTAATATATGACCACGACCGTCAGAACGGATGATCTCAAGCGCCGCATGCACGGCGCGGTGGAGGCTTTCAGGCACGACCTTGGCGGCTTGCGCACGGGGCGCGCCTCGACCGCCTTGCTCGATCCGGTCCACGTGGAAGTTTATGGCTCCAACATGCCCTTGAACCAGGTCGCGACTGTTTCAACGCCCGAACCGCGCATGCTCTCGGTTCAGGTGTGGGACCGCTCGAACGTCCAGCCGGTCGAGAAGGCGATCCGCAACGCCGGGCTCGGCATCAATCCGATTGTCGACGGCCAAGTGATCCGCCTGCCGATCCCCGAGCTGACCGAGGAACGGCGCAAGGAGCTTGCCAAGCTCGTTGGTCAATATGCCGAGAAGGCGCGCATCGCCGTGCGCAACGTCCGCCGCGATGGGATGGACCATCTCAAACAGGACGAGAAGAAGCATGAAATCAGCGAGGACGAGCGCAAGCGGCTCGAGCATGAAGTGCAGAAGCTGACCGACGATACGATCAAGGAGATCGACGAACTCGCCGACGCCAAGGAGAAGGAAATCCTCGGCAAGTGACGTCCGCGCCGGCCCCGACGGAGGGCGCGGCCGGGCTGGCGGGAGGAAGCAGAATCCCGCGCCACGTCGCGATCATCATGGACGGCAATGGCCGCTGGGCGCAGCAGCGTGGGCTTCCGCGGGTCGCTGGCCATCGTGCGGGGGCGGAGGCCGTACGCCGGGCGTTGCAGGCGGCTGCCGACAATGGCGTCAAGGTCTTGACCATCTACGCCTTCTCTTCGGAGAATTGGCGGCGCAGCGACGAGGAGATATCCGACCTCACTGCACTAATGGGTTTCTATCTCGAACGCGAGTTCAAGACGCTCGAGAAGGAGGGCGTCCGGCTCAAGCTGATCGGGGATTACTCAGCGTTCGGCGGTGAACTGGTCGAGAGGTTGGAGCGGGCGGTCGAGCGGACCGCGGCTAACACGCGCCTGACGCTCGTCGTCGCGCTCAACTATGGTTCGCGAACCGAAATTGCTTCTGCCGCGCGCAAGCTCGCGAGCAAGGCCGCGGCAGGTGACATCGACCTCGCATCGATTGACGAAGCCGCCATCGGCGCCGAGCTGCAGACTGCCGACCTGCCCGAGCTCGATCTTCTCATCCGCACGTCCGGCGAGGTGCGGCTATCCAATTTCCTGCTCTGGCAGGCGGCTTATGCGGAGCTGCTGTTCCTCGACATTCTCTGGCCGGATTTCGACGAGCAGATGTTCGCCCAGGCGCTTCGCACCTTTGCCGCGCGCGAGCGGCGCTTCGGTGGCCGGTGAACGAACTCACCGTCCGCACCCTCACTGGTATCCTCCTGATCGCTGCGGCGCTCCTCGCGGCAGTTTTGGGTGGCAACGTGCTTGCCCTGTTGGTGGCGGCGATCGCCACCGCCATGTTCTACGAGTGGACCCGGATCGTGCGCGGCTGGGGCGCCGCCTGGTACATCGGCGGCTTCCTCTACGCCTTGCTTCCGGCGCTCGCCCTGCTCTGGATCCGCGAGCGTGACGCGCACGGCTTGGAGTTGCTGATTTGGGCTTTCATCGTCACATGGTCGACCGATATCGGCGGCTATTTCGCAGGCCGTAAGTTCGGCAAGCGCAAGCTCGCGCCGACGATCAGTCCCAGAAAGACAGTCGAGGGCCTCGTCGGAGGAATTTTGACGGCGTCCATATTCGGAGGGGCCTGGGCGTTGGGGACAAGTCTGGGCCTGGTGCTGCTAGGCGCTGCACCGCTCCTCGCCGTTGCAGCCCAAGCCGGCGATCTGTTTGAGAGCGCAATAAAGCGGCGCGCGGGGATCAAGGACTCCGGCCATTGGCTCCCAGGTCACGGCGGCGTGCTCGACCGCCTAGACGGGCTGGTGCCCGTAGCTGTGCTCACGGCCGCCGCCCAGCTAATGGGACTGACGTGACCCGCAAGATCGCAATCCTCGGCGCGACCGGCTCGATCGGCAAGTCGACGCTCGACCTCATCGAGCGTAATCAGGAGCGATTCGACGTCAGTGCCGTGACCGCCGCGACCAATGTCGAGGCGCTAGCGGACGTTGCGCGCCGTACCGGAGCGAAACTCGCCGTCGTCGCGGACGAAAGCCGTTACAAAGATCTCGCTGAGCTGCTCGTCGGCACAAATTGCAGCGTGGCGGCGGGCGAGGGAGCGCTGATCGAAGCTGCGGCCGGCGACGCCGAGCTTGTTATCGGCGCCATTGTCGGCTGCGCCGGACTCAAGCCAGTGATGGCTGCGGTCGAAGCCGGCAAAACGGTCGCTTTAGCGAACAAGGAAGCACTGGTTACTGCCGGCGCTTTAATGACGGATGCGGCTGCAGCCAACGGCGCGACCCTGCTTCCCGTTGATAGTGAGCATAACGCTATTTTCCAATGTCTTGTGGGCAGTCGTGCGGAGGACATTGCAAAGATCATCCTGACGGCGAGTGGTGGCCCTTTTCGGACGACCTCTTCGGACACAATGAACGCCGCAACGCCTGCACAGGCCGTCGCTCACCCCAATTGGTCGATGGGGGCGAAGATCTCCGTTGATTCGGCGACCTTGATGAACAAGGGCCTGGAGCTAATCGAGGCGCATTACCTCTTTGGACTACCGTCGAAACAACTCGACGTAGTCATCCATCCACAATCCGTGATTCATTCGCTCGTCGAGTTCGTCGATAGGTCGGTCCTCGCGCAGCTCGGCAGTCCGGACATGCGCATTCCGATCGCCTACGCGCTTGCCTGGCCGGAGCGGATGCCGACACCGGCGGCTCGGCTCGATCTCGCAAGCATCGCGCGCCTCGACTTCGAAGCTCCGGACCTCGATCGCTTTCCCGCATTAAGGCTGGCGCGCGAAGCGCTCGAAGCCGGCGGCGCCGCGCCGATCGTCCTCAATGCGGCCAATGAAGTCGCGGTCGCCGGCTTTCTCGCCTGGCACATCCGCTTTCCACATATCGCCGAGATCGTTCAGCAAGCGCTCAACGAGGCAAGCTACGATGCGCCGAGTACAATCAGTGACGTGCTGGAGATCGACCGCGTGACGCGCGAACGCGCCTCAGCCACAATGAAGGCGAGCTGTTCTTAGAAATGCTTCCTCACCCGCCTCTCTGGCTCGTCCTCATCGCCTTCATTTGCGCGCTGGGGCCGCTCGTTTTCTTTCACGAGCTCGGCCATTATCTCGTCGCGCGATTGTTCCGCATCCCAGCCGAAACCTTCTCGATCGGTTTTGGCCGTGAGTTGATCGGCTGGACCGACAAGCAGGGAACGCGCTGGAAGGTCTCCTGGCTTCCGCTCGGCGGCTACGTGAAGTTCGTCGGCGATATGGGACCGGCAGGTGATCCGGCAGAGCTTGAAAGCATTCCGCTCCATCTCCGCGACCGCGCCTTCCAGTTGCGCCCGGTGTGGCAACGCTTCCTCGTGGTGCTTGCCGGCCCAATGGCCAATTTCCTTCTAGCGATCGCGATCTTTGCGACCTTCTTCGCGGTGGTTGGAGCGCCAACCTCGAGCGTCGTTGGAAAGATCAGCCCCGGATCGCCGGCGGCTCGCGCCGGCATTCAGCCAGGCGACCGAATCGTTTCGCTTGGGGGCCGTCCGACGCCGACATTCACGGACCTCTTCAATGCGACTGCAGTCCGGCCCGGCGAAACCGTAGTCGTCGAGGTGGAGAGGCGCGGCGCGACCACAAAGCTGCAGGTCACGTTGGGCAGCGACACGCTCCAGGCCGCGAACGGTCAGAAGCTCAAGCGGGGAATTTTGGGGATCGGAGCGAACAAGAGTGCCTTAGAGCCGATGCCCATTGCCAGGGCGGTCCCGGAAGCAGTCAACCAGACTCTTCGGCTGACCGGCGCCATCGTCGATGGAGTCGGACAAATGATCCGCGGCTATGTCTCGCCGAAACAGATCGGCGGTCCGATTTCCATCGCGAAGATTGCGGGGGACGTCGCAACGCTCGGTCCGCTGGAGTTCATCGGCCTGCTTGCGCTGCTTTCAATTAATCTCGGATTCATCAACCTCTTGCCAGTCCCGATGCTCGATGGAGGGCATTTGTTTTTCTACGTCATCGAGGCCGTTCGCCGGCGCCCGATCAGCGTTGCCGCTCTCGACTGGGCATTTCGCGGCGGACTTGCGATCATTCTTGCCTTGCTCGTCTTCGCTACGGGCAACGACCTGGGTCTCTGGAATACGCTTGAACGCTTGATTGGTTAGGAGGGTTGGGGCAGGGCGGAAACCGGGGCTTGGCGGCGAAGCGCGCCGTGGCACCAATTGCACACAAGGCGGGGAAGCGTGATTTCAAGGTCGAATTGCTTTAGCCGGCGTGCCGGCGCTTTGTTCCTGGTGGGAACCATGCTCGGCGGCGCAGCCGCGCCGCTGCTCGCCCAGACGGGTCCAGCTCCGGCGCCTGCGGCGCCTCCGCAGTCCGCGACGCCTCCGCAGCCCGCGGCGGCGCCCGCGATGCCGCCACCTCCAATTACTCGGACCATCCGCTCAATCGCAGTGCGCGGCAACCAGCGGCTCGAGCCGGAAACGATTCGCGCCTACGCGAACCTTTCGCCTGGCCAGACCTACACGGCCGCTTCGCTCGACCAGGCCCTGAAGGACCTCTACGCGACCCAGCTTTTCGCCGACGTGACGATCAACGGCGGGGACACTGGCGACCTCGTCATCAACGTTCGCGAGAACCCCGTGATCAACCGCATCATCCTCGAGGGCAATAAGCGCCTCAAGGACGATAAAATCAGTCCGGAGATCAAACTCGCGCCGCGCCAGATCTTCACCCGCTCTGCCGTTCGTGCCGACGTTGACCGCATCCTTGAACTCTATCGCCGACAAGGGCGCTTCGCCGCCCGAGTCGAGCCGAAGATCGTCCAGCTCGATCAAAACCGCGTCGACGTGGTGTTCGAAATCTACGAAGGCGACCTCGCCAAGGTCCGTGCAATCAATATCCTCGGCAACACGCACTATTCGGACGAGCGTCTGCGCAAGGAGATGTACACGCGGCAGGCCGGCGGCGTCCTCGGATTCCTGAAGTCGAACGACACCTATGATCCCGACCGTCTCGCCGCAGACCAGCAGAAGCTGCGCGCCTTCTATTTGACCCAGGGCTATGCCGATTTCCGGGTCGTCCAGGCCCTTGCCGAACTGACCCCAGACCGTCGTGATTTCGTCATCACCTACGTTGTCGAGGAAGGGCCGCGTTACAAGTTCGGGACCGTCGAGGCGGATAGCGCGCTGCGCGATTTCCCAAATGCGCAGATCCTTCAGATCACTAAGATCAAGCCGGGCATCTGGTTCAACGCCAAGTTGGTCGAAGATGCCGTTACGAACCTGAATGAGGCGGCCGGCAACCTCGGCTATGCCTTTGCCGATATCAATCCGGCCTACGACCGCGACTCTGAAAAGCGACTCATGAACCTGACGATCAGGGTCGCACCGACTCCGCGCGTCTATGTTGAGCGCATCGATATCACGGGCAATACGTCGACCCGCGACAAGGTGATCCGGCGTGAGTTCCGTTTGAACGAAGGCGATGCGTTCAACGCGCTAAAGGTGAAGCGCAGCCAGGATCGCATTCAGAGCCTCGGCTTCTTCCAGGAGAAGCTGGAAATCAAACAAACCGAGGGCTCGGCTCCGGACCGCGTCGTCCTCGGCGTGAACGTGGAGGAAAAACCAACCGGTCAGCTTTCGCTGTCGGGTGGTTATTCGAGCCTTGAACAGTTCGTGATCCAGCTCGCGGTGAGTCAGAACAACTTCATGGGCAAGGGACAAGGGCTCGACGCGTCGGTTAACTGGTCGCGTTACTCAAAGTCCGTCCAACTCGGCTTCAGCGATCCGTACTTCCTGGACAAGCCGATCCTGTTCGGCGGAAACCTGTTTCGAAGCGACTACCGAAGCTTCAACTACTCCGGGAACGACCGCAACACGACTTATTCTCAGGTCAGCACTGGTGCGAATCTCCGCATGGGCTTCCCAATCACCGAATATTGGAGCTTCGGCGGCCGCTACACGCTCAAGAACGACAAGATCACGCTCGACAAGACCAGTTTTTACACTGACCCGGACGGCACGGGGCCGCTCCCCGCGGCCTGTGATCCGCTCAAGGCAGGCCGCTATCTTTGCGATGAAATCGGCACTCGCCTGACATCCTCGATCGGAATCTCGACAATCTATGACGATACCGACGGCATTCGACCGACACGCGGTCAACGTCTGTCCTTATCTGAAGACTTTGCCGGCCTTGGCGGTGACGTTCGCTATGTTCGCTCGAGCGTCAATGCCACGAAGTACAAGAGCATCGGCGGCGGCTGGGTCGTCTCGGCCCACGGCGAGGGCGGCTATATCGTGCCCCTTCAGAAGTCACCGCCGTCCGGCAGCGACGCAGTGCGCATCACGGACCGGTTCTTCGATCCAGGACTGCGTGGCTTCGATATCCGCGGCATTGGGCCGCGTGTTATCCGGGTGCCGTACAATAGCGACGGAACGCTTCAGGCCATCGACATCAACAAGAACGTAGTCGACGCGATTGGCGGCCGAGCCTACTACATGGGGCGGCTGGAGCTCGAGTTCCCGGTGAGTTCGGGCCTCAAGAGCATGGGTATCAGACCGTCGGCGTTCATCGACGTCGGTTCGCTGTGGAAGATCAAGAATCCAGGGCTTATCGATATCCTGAAGAGCTGTTCGTCTTCGACAAGCGGTCTACCGAGCCAGACGATCTCGGGCACGGCTCCAAACACCAGCTGTACGCAATTCAACGTCGGTGGTGCGACTGGCTATGCTGATGACGCGACTCGCTCGTCCCCAGGCTTCAAGGAAGTCTTTGTTGGCAACTCACCTAAACCGCGTCTGTCGATTGGCATCGGTGCCAACTGGACGTCGCCGTTCGGACCTCTGCGGCTCGATCTTGCCAGGGCAATACTGAAACAAAAGGGCGATGACACCAAACTCTTCACCTTCAACGTAGGAACTCAATTCTGATGAAAAGACTCGTTATTTCCGCTTGTCTGGCTGCTTCGGCGATCCTGCCGTCCGCGGCCGCGCACGCGCAGGCGATCCCGCCTGCAATCATTGCTGTTGTCGACCTCGACAAGGTCAGCAGCGAGTGTAACGCCTGCAAAACTGCCGCCGCTGCTCTGCGCAGCCAGCAGGCCGCATTCGAGAGCCGCCGTCAGGCGCTCGCTGCGCCGCTGCAGACCGAAGGCAAGTCGATCCAGGCGGCCGTCGACGCGCTCAACGGCAAAGAGCCCGATGCTGCGCTTCAGGCCCGCGCCAAGGCGTTCCAGGCGAAGCAGCAGCAGGGCGTCGAGGAGCTCCAGCGCCAAGCGCAGCAGCTCGAACGCAACCAGGCTTATGTGAACCAGCAGATCCGCGACAAGCTGAACACCGTCTACACACCGGTGATGCAGAAGCGCGGCGCGAACATGATCGTTGAGATCGGAACAACCTTGGCGTCGAGCTCAAATCTCGATGTGACCACCGACGTTCTGACTGCGCTCAACGCCGCGATGGCGTCGGTGCAAACGGTCGCTCCCGCCGCGGCTGCCAAGCCTGCAAGGCCGCAGCAGCAGCCGCAGGGCCGCTAAGCACTGATGAACGATCAGCCGGCAGGCGCCGTCATGGGTCCGCTTGATATCAAGCGGGTCATGGCGGCCCTGCCGCACCGCTACCCGATGCTGCTCGTCGACCGGGTCGAAAGCCTCGACCCGGACAGGGGCATCGTCGCGATCAAGGCGGTGACGATCAACGAGCCCTTTTTCCAGGGCCACTTCCCAGCGCGTCCAATAATGCCCGGCGTACTGATCGTCGAGGCGCTCGCACAGGCGGCGGGCGTGCTTGCCGTGGAAGCGTTCGGCCTCGCCGGGTCCGGCAAGCTCGTCTATTTCATGGCGATCGAGGGCGCGAAGTTCCGTGCGCCAGTCGAACCTGGCGTGCTGCTCAAGCTCGAAGTTGAGTTCGTCCAGAAGCGCTCGAGCGTCTGCAAGTTCGTCGGTCGGGCGACGATCGACGGCAAGCTTGCTGCGGAGGCGAGCTTCACGGCAATGATCGCCGATCCGCCCGCCGCCTGACCCTCAGCGGCTGCTGAGACGCAACCCCGCATAAGCGGCCCGCGGCTCGGTGCGATAGCCGAACACGTCCTCATACTTTTGGTTCAGCGCATTGCTAATCCGCCCGAACAGCTCCACTCCAGGTCTAATGGCGTAGGCGACGCGCGCATCGGCCAGCCAATAAGAACCGAGAGTCACGCGATCGAAGGGAAAGGTATCGCGCTGATCGAAATGCTTGCCGACGTAGGCGATCGAGCCGCCGTAGTTGAACCGCCCATGCGATCCGTCGAGCGCCAGCGACCCGCTATGCTTCGGCCGCCGCAGCTCATGGACCTGGGTCAAACTTGTTTCGTCAGGTTGGGTGGATTTTAAAAATGCGTAATTGGCACTGAGCCGCAGCTCCTCGCCGAGCTTCCACCCGAGGGTCGCCTCGACACCGGATCGGTGGCTGATCTCACTTCGGTTCGCAGTGCTGAACAGGAACGTGTTGAAGTCGAACACGTCGATGATCTCGTCGTGCAATCGCTGACGGTAGCCGGTGACCGATGCGTCCAAAGGTCCGCGCCGATAGCGTAATGATAGCTCGAACCCACGCGAGCTTTCCGGCCTAAGCGATGGATTGCCCACAAAATTATTGGGGAAGAAGCCGTAGAGATCGAAGAAGGTCGGCTGCGCAATTCCCTCGCCATAAGACCCAGCAACCGAGAACCCGCCGCCAACGCGCGCGAGGAGCGAAGCGCGGAGGCTGGTTGCGTCCTTGAAACGGTTGAACATGTCGCGCCGAACTGCGAGGTCGGCGGTCACCGGCTTGGTCTCGCCGCGCCATTCGACGGTCAGGGCTTCATGGTTGCGGCTGCGGTCCTGGCTCGAGAAGCCGCTATAGATCGTGTCGCGGGCATGGAAAGTTTCGCGCTCGAGGTCGGCCGCAGCGATAAGTACGTGCGCAATCGGACCGGTCGCGAAGCGCCGCTCGATCTGCGCGGAGACATTGCGGCGTACACCGCGCGTGCGGTTCTGCTCAGCGTCGGCTAGATAATTCTTGTTCGAAGAGCCGAGCAGTGATGCCGCGATCTGCGCCTCCCATGGCGAGGAGTCACTGCCGAGGCTCGCCCAAATACGCCCGGCCGCAAGCCGGTTGCGGCTGTTGTCGAGCGTATCGGTGTGGGCGAACGTCACCGGATCGAAACCGTCGAACTCCGAGCGGCCGGTGAGGGCGAGCCCCGAGACGCCGAGCTCGACATTGGGGGCAAGGCGCCACTTCGCGCGCAGGCGACCCGATAGGTTGCGATACCCGTCCTTATCACCCTGGCCGTTGAAGCTGTCGATCCCAGTCGCCCTCTGAAAGCCAACAGCGCTGGTGACGTTGACGCGGTCAGCGACAAGTGAACCAGATGCGCTTGCCCTGGCAAAGCCGAAGGAACCGCCTTCGGCGCTCGCCCCATAGCCCGGAACATTGTCGACCCCATTGATGGCAATGACACCGCCGATGGCTTCGGAGCCCCAGAGTGCGGATTGGGGGCCACGCACGATCTCGATGCGCGAGGCCAGGTCGGAATTCAGCAATTCGAAGCGAGGGTTGTCGCCAGAAGCTGGGTCGTTGATCTTGATCCCGTCGACGAACAGCAAGGTGTGATTGGCCTCTGCGCCGCGAATGCGAACTTCGGTCAGGGAGCCTGCCGGCCCGGAGGTCGCAACTGCGGCTGACGGAGTGAGACGGAGCAACGAGCCGATCAGCGGCTCGTCGAGCCGTTCGATCGAGCGCTGATCGATGATGGTGACGCTCGCGGGCGTTTGTGCGGCCGTTTCCGGTGCTCGTGAGGCGGTAATGACGATTTGGTCGGTATCGATGGGCAGTGCGGGCATTTGGATCCTCCTGTTGACGAACTTGTCGTCACAGAGGGATCGCCGCCTGACGGCGGCGGAGCCCCACGCTCCACGGCTGGACCCGGCCGGAGAAACGGACGACGGACCAAGGCAGGTTCCTGACTTTGCCGAGTGGGCTCGGCTTACAGTTGCGGGCACAGCGCCGGATTCTCGCCGGCTTCCCTTTGAACCGCCCCCGTCGAACTTGCGTTCGTGGGCGGCACCCTGGTCGGCTGCACTGCTAGGCGGGACGTCGACGGGCTGTCAAATTGTGCGTTACGCGATTATTGAGCGCTCATGACTAGCAATCACAGCCGCCTCCTTGCGATCCTGTCGGCGATCCTCGTCGCAGCCGTGCTCCGACTCGTTCCGCATCCGCCCAATTTCACGCCGATCGGCGCCATGGCCCTGTTCAGTGGTGCTTATCTCGGACGGCGCGGCGTCGTCGCCTTCGCCGCTCCGCTGGGTGCGCTCTTTCTCAGTGACCTGGCGCTCGGCTTTTATCGCGGCATGCCGACGGTCTATTTCAGCGTCGCGTTGGTCGTCATCATCGGTTGGTTGTCACTGAAGCGCGTTTCGGCGCTGCGGATCGGCGGGGCTGCGGTCGCAAGTTCGGTCCTGTTCTTCATGATCACGAACTTGGGAATGTGGCTGTTCAGCGGCTTCTATCCCCGCACGCTGGCGGGGCTCGAAGCCTGCTACGTTGCCGCCATCCCATTCTTCCAGAATACGGTCGCCGGGGATCTCTTCTACGCAGCATTGCTGTTCGGCGGCTTCAAGATCGCCGAGCTGCTGGTGCCACGTCTGAGCGCAGGAAAGCCGCAGGCGGCCTGATCTTCCCGTTGGTTGCAACTTGATCGCACTGCCGATAAAGGCGCCGCTCAACTTGCTGCTGCTGGTCGGAAACCAGCCGCTAACTCAAGGAAAACTCACATGAAGTCCGGTGTTCATCCAGACTACCACATGATCAACGTCGAAATGACCGACGGCACCAAGTTCCAGGTCCGCTCGACCTGGGGCAAGGAAGGCGACACGCTGCACCTCGAAATTGATCCGAAGGTGCATCCGGCATGGACGGGCGGCACGCGCCAAGTTCAGGAAGGCGGCCAGGTCGCGCGCTTCAACAAGCGCTTCGGCGGTCTCAGCCTCGGCAAGAAATAGCGCTTGCTCCGCGAAGCACCGCGGATCGAGACGGAACGGCTGATCCTTCGCGCCTTTGGCGCTGGGGACCTCGACGCGCACGCGGCGACGCTCGGCGACGAAGAGATCATGCGCCACATCGGCGGAAAGCCGGTTGGTCGCGAGGACTCATGGCGTCGCCTGCTAATGGGCGTCGGCATTTGGTCGCTGATCGGCATGGGGCCGTGGGCCGTCGAGCTGAAGAGCGACGGCCGCATGGTCGGCCATTGCGGTTTCTTTCAGTTCAACCGTGACATGGAACCATCGATCCTCGGTGAGCCGGAGATGGGCTGGATCTTCGATCGCAGCGTGCACGGGCAGGGGATTGCCTTCGAAGCGTGCAGCGCCGCGCTCGACTGGGCGGAGCGGGAGATCGCGGCCGATTCCTATCCAGCGATCATCGACCTCGAGAACGTCCCGTCGATGAAGTTGGCGGAGCGGCTCGGCTTCGTCCGCCAGGCCGACGGCGTCTATCGCGATGCGCCAATCGCAGTGTTCAGACGCACAGGAAGGCTACCAGCCTCCGCCACCGCCGCCGCCCCCACCGCCGCCTGACGACCCGCCCCCGCCCGAGCCGCTGCTCGAGCCTGGGGCTGTCGAGGCCGAGCTGATCGTGCTGGCGAGCGACGAACCGACGCTGTCGGCAAAGCGGCCTGGATTGTTCCACGGGTTGCTCGACCCCGAATACCAGTAGAATCCCTGCTGGCCCTGTCCGGCCGCGGCGGCGAGGACGCCCGCGAAGCGGTCGGCCCAGCGGTTCTCGACGCCAAGGGCAATTGCGTACGGAAGATATTTCTCGAAAATCTCCGGAGTATCCTGAGGCGCGGTCATCCGATCCAGCCGCTCCCGCTCGGTGATCGAGAGATATTGCTTGAAGCCGGCGATATGATCGAGAATGGCGCGGCCTTCCTTCGTCGGCGCCGCGATCCACCAGAATGCGGAAATCACGACGGGCAAGGCGATGGCCACTGGAATAAGCGGTTGCCACCACCCGCTCGCAAGCGCTTCTCCGAGAATCGGCATCCCGACGACGAAACCGACAACCACGGCGATCAAAGAGACTAGCGAGAGGAGGCACTTTCCGACTGCGGATGAGCCGTGGATCACCGCGGAGAGCAGCGCCGCGACGATGAGGCAGCCCAGGGTCACGCCAATCTGCCACACCTCGGCACCGTTCGTCGCGGCGACGACCGCGGCCGCCGTGACCCATGCCGCCGCAAAGAAAAGCAGCAGGCCGGTAGCCGCCCAGCCGGTGTTTCGCTTGAACAGCTTGTCTTCATATTGTTTCTTCAGGACATCGGATAAACTACTCTTAGCAGAAGAGAATGTAGAGTGGTTCTTCTGCTCCATCATGATCGACTCGCCGGTCCGGCAGAGCTCACGCAGCGCCGCCTCTTCCTCCGGCGGCAGCGGGTTTGAGCTGTCGAGCCGATCGAGCCGCGTCTTGTCGCGCGAGAGCCAGCCACCATCCTCCTCGACGAGCTTGACGTGTCCGCGGACGCCCATGTCGACCAGCGCCGCGGCGAAGGTGCGGTTGTCCGCGCCCATTCTGCTGACGTAGCGCATTCCCGCGGGCGAGAGGCTGTCGGGTGGCGAGAAGATCGGCACGACCGTACCCGCCCGCGGATCGCGACCCGCGCGTTGCCAGGCAAGGAAATAGAAACCGCACAATCCCAACAGCCCGAGGACTCCAACAGCGACGGGCCCGTAATCGGCAAGCAACGATGCACTTCGGCTCGGTTCGGAGACGATGCCCTTGGGGAAGGCGGCGGCGATCGTCAGACCTTCGTAGGCGCCAAGCGGCTGTGTGGTCCGAAAGGTGATTTCGCCCGGCTTCTCGTCAACCACCTCGGCGTTGGATGCGCTCGAGCCCTGTGGGCCGGTATACACTTCGCGTTGTCCGAACATTACGGCTTGGGGCAGCCGGATCCGAGCCTGGGCAACATCGATGGGGAAGATCCAGCCGTTGCCGGTCGCATTCCAATAGAGCTCATCGAAACCTTGGAAGCGGCCGATCTCGCGCGTTGCGCGATAGCGGATCACATATTCGTGCTGACCTGTGTCCACGAGGCGCTCTGGATCGCCGATCTTGATCCGGACGCCATTGGCGATGGAGCTGGTGGAAGCCGGCACCGGTTGTCCATCGAGGGTTGCTCCCTCAAATGTAAACCCGACGTGAAACTGCGTGCCGTTGCGGCCGAGGTACCGGGTCGGGAAGTCGCGGAAGATGCCATGACTGATGTCGATGTGCTCGACATTGACGTCGATCGTCTCGGTGACCTCGATCGATCTGTCGCGCTGGACCTGGACGTCGCTGACGTACTTGAGGATGCGCTCGTTGGCCCGGGCAGCCGTTGGGGCGAGGGCCAAGAGAAGGGCAGAGACAACCTGCCAGAAGCGCCGCAAGGTCAAGCCGCCGGACGGGCGAACGACACTTTCGGAGCGGTTTGGATCGACTGATCTTGGTCTTCATAAAAGGGCTCTTCGGTGAACCCCATCGGCCGGGCGATCAGCACTGGCGGGAAGCTCTGGATGGTCGAATTGAGGTCGCGGACCGTCGCGTTGTAATAGCGCCGCGCGCCCTGCAGCTCGCCCTCGATATTCGCCAGCTGGTCCTGCAGCTGGAGGAAGTTCGTGTTGGCCTTGAGTTCGGGATAGGCCTCGGCGACGGCGAACAACCGCCCGAGCAGCCCGGTCATCTGCGCGTCGGCCTGCGCTGTCGCTTCGACGCTTCCGGCGCCGAGCGCCTTGGAGCGGTTGGCGCTGACTTCCTCGAACACCTCGCGCTCGTGCGTCGCATAGCCCTGGACCGTCTCGACCAAATTGGGGATGAGGTCGGCGCGGCGGCGGAGCTGGACCGTGATTCCGCTGAAGCCTTCCTTTACCAGCGCGCGCAGGCGGACGAGCCGGTTGTAGATGGCGACGAAGTAGAGAAGCACCAGGACAACCAGGCCCAGGACGATCCAGACGATCATGCGATTTCCCCCGTGTTCGGCTGGCGAACATAAGGGCGATTACAACAGTCGCCTAGTCGCCATTGCGATCCCCGATTCGGCCTAGGGCGAGTACCCATGTGACGTCTGGATTGCCGCAGCTCCTTTGGCGCTTCGCAACAAGGCCCGCAGCTCAGTGCGCGGGCCTACCGGCTAGTGAGCTGCGAGCCACGCGTTGCTGCAGATCAGGATGAGTTCTCTTCTCGCGTTCGGCTCTGTCAAATGGCGTTCGACGGCTTCGCGGTCGTGCGGCGGCAGACGGCGGATGATTTCCGAAACGCTGCGGCACTGACCGGATTTGGCCAGTTCAAACGCCCGGTCGATGGCCGATCCCTTCGTCATCAGCGCTCCCTAGCGCAAATAGACGGAAAACGAAGGTCAGGTTTGCGGAGTTAGCAAACAACGGTCGCACCAACAAAGGACAAGGCAGGTCCTGTTCAAGGCCGGGGATGAAGGAATGCGCCATTGCCCTGAACGAGTTCAGGGTGACGCAGGTGTCAGAAGGCGCTTAGCCCCGTGATGGCGCGGCCCATGATCAGGGCGTGGACGTCATGCGTGCCTTCGTAGGTGTTGACGGTCTCGAGGTTGGCCGCGTGGCGCATCACGTGGAACTCGGCGGAAATTCCATTGCCGCCGTGCATGTCGCGGGCGATGCGCGCGATCTCCAGCGCCTTGCCGCAATTGTTGCGCTTGATGAGGCTGATCGTTTCCGGAATCAGCTCGCCGGCTTCGAGGCGGCGGCCGACGCGGAGCGACGCCTGAAGGCCGAGTGTGATTTCCGTCGCCATGTTGGCGAGTTTGAGCTGGACCAGCTGGTTGGAGGCGAGGGGGCGTCCGAACTGCTTGCGGTCGAGTGTGTACTGGCGCGCCGCTTGGTAGCAGGCTTCGGCTGCGCCCATCGAGCCCCAACTGATGCCGTAGCGGGCGCGATTGAGGCAGCCGAACGGACCCTTCAATCCTTCGACGTTGGGCAGCAGCGCGTCCTCGCCGACCTCGATTCCGTCCATTACAATTTCGCCGGTGATCGACGCGCGGAGCGAGAGCTTTTCTTTGATCTTGGGCGCGCTGAGGCCCTTGGCGCCTTTCTCTAGCACGAACCCGCGGATCTTGCCGCCGTGCGCTTCCGACTTCGCCCAGACGACGAACACATCGGCGATCGGCGAATTGGTGATCCACATCTTCGTCCCGGAAAGGACGTAGCCGCCCTGAACCTTCTGCGCGCGCGTGCGCATGCTGCCGGGGTCGGAGCCGGCGTCGGGCTCGGTGAGGCCGAAACAGCCGATCCATTCGCCTGTGGCGAGCTTAGGGAGGTACTTCTGACGCTGCTCATCCGACCCGTATGCGTAGATCGGGTACATAACGAGGCTCGACTGGACCGACATGGCCGAGCGGTAGCCGCTGTCGACCCGCTCGACTGCGCGGGCGATGAGGCCGTAGCTGACGTAACCGAGCTCGGCACCGCCATATTCGTGCGGGATAGTCGCGCCGAGCAGACCCAGCTCGCCCATCTCGCTCATGATCTCGCGGTCGAAGCGCTCGTCGAGATAGGCCGAGGTGACGCGCGGCTGCAGCTTCTCCTGCGCATAGCCCTCAGCCGTGTCGCGAACGAGGCGTTCCTCGTCGGTCAATTGGTGATTGAGATCGAACGGATCCTGCCAGTCGAACGGCAGGATGGCTGGCTCGGCCACGGCTAAAACCCCGCTATAAATGAAGTCGCGGCGCTCTTAGCCGCGCCGCGTTGCGGGCGCCACCCCCGGGGCTCAGTTGCCCTTGGACGCGACCTTCGTGCCCGTGGCGCCGCCGAAGCTCTGCTTGAACGTGATCTGGAAGCTGCGGTGGCGGTTGCGGTCGCGGTACTCGTCGATCGCCGGACTGCCCTGGGCGCGGTTGGGGAAGAAGAGCAGCCGGTCGCGCGCGGCGTGGGTGCTGAGCGCATTATCGATGCTGAAGTTGATCGCCGTCCTCGGGCTCGGCCGATATTCGACGAAGGCAGTCATATAGGCGCCGCGATTGAGGTTCGTGTCGAATTCGTCTGTGCGGTAGAAGGTGAAGCGCTGATTGTCGTTGATGTCGAAGCCGTAGGAGAAGGCGCCGGCGTCGCGGCGGACGTTCAGCTCCCACTGCCAGTCGGGCCAGAAGCCGCTCCATTTGCGCGGCTGGTGGGTGATTGGGTCGTCGACGCGGGTGCGCTGGAAGGTCGTGTTGAACTTGGCGCGGAGGCCTGACCAGAGGTTGCCGAGCGGCGCGTCCAGGGTCAGGGTCGCAAAATAGCGCTTGCCGGTTCCAAGATTGCCCGGCGCGTCGAACGCGTTCCCCGCATCGTCGAAGATCAGGATCCGGTCCTGTAGCAAGCTTACGAGGTCGTGACCGAGGTCGAGCTTGAACAGCCCGTCGCCGAGCAGCGGATGCTCGACGGTCGCGCGGAATTCCCAGGAGCGCTGGGGTTGCAGGTCCGCGTTGCTACCGTTGACCCGGCTCGTCGACAGCTCGCCGAAGCTGATGAAATCATAGAAATCGAGCTGGGCGACGGTGCGCTTGACGGAGAATTGGGTGTGCCATCCGCCACCAGGTTTCCAGTCGAAGGTGATGTGCGGCTTCGTGAACTTGAGCGTGCGATCGGCAGTGGCATCGCCCCGCACCTTGAGTTCCGAGAATTCGTAATTCACGCCGCCGTCGATTCGCAGCGACGGCGAGAGCGTCTTGCCGACATTCACATAAACTTCGCCGCGCTTCTCCTTGACCGTCGCATTGGCGATGGGAAGGTCGATGCGGACTTTCTGCCCATTCTCGTCGATGGCGAACAGATCGACCTTGTCGTCGAGCGTATTGTACGACGCCTCGCCACCGGCTTCGAAGGAAAAACCCAGGAGGTTCGATCTCGTCCAGCTCAGCCGCCCGATCGTTTCGTTGCGGCGGGCTCTGATGCTCTGCTCGAAGCCACCGACGACCGCCGCATTGTTTTCGAGCAGCCCGTCGCGTTGGATGTAATCGTCGACATCGTGCCGCTTGCGGCGGGTCGCCAGGGCAACGAACTTGATCGCACCACCGGCAAGTGGGCGGGTGACGTCGCCGCCTAGCTCAAGAATGGGATCGCGGTAAGTTTGGATAAGATTGTCGTCGTGCTGCGGCGCGTCTGAAGGAGTCACGCGGTTGCGCTGGAACAGGTCGAAGCTGCTCGGTTGCCACCGGGCGTTGAGCCGAATTGCATTGTCCGAACCGCGTTCAAGCGCCCAGGCGGCCGAAAGGAACGGGTCCTTGTTGAAATAGCTATTGTGCTTGCGCCGGAACTGGACAAGCTCGCCCGTCGCGGCATCGGTCAACCTATCCGTTCCCTCCTCGAGCTGCCGGTTGCGACCGGTGCCGGCGGACAGGTTGATTGTCGAGGGTCCGCGGCGGATCGATGCTGACGCCTGGATGTCGGTGTTGACGTAGCCGGTGTACCATCGCTTCGCAGAGGCCGTGACATTGCCGTCGATACCCGCCTGCTGCGACAGGACGACGTTCAGCACCTGACTCTTCCCAGCATAATCGGAGCCATAAAGGTCGCCAGGACCGAGCTCGACGCGAACAACCTGCTGAGCAGGGATCCGCGCGAGTGTAACCTCGAGCGTTTCCGCCTTCGTGCTCGGGCGAGCGCCATTGATCACGACATTGCCAGCGGTTCCGGCGAAGCCGCGAACGTCGACGCTGCCCTGCTGGGTCTGGGTCGCGCCGAGATCGAGCGTGAAGCCGGGCACGCGCTGCACGATGTCGTATGCGCTGCGCGGCGCATATTGGGCGAAGAAGGCCGCTTCGTAGACGGTCTTTCGTCCGTCCTTCGCCGCCGGCGCAGCGGCCGGTGCGGTCGGCTGACCAACAGCGCCCGTCGCCAGAGCGAGCGCGGCCATTCCCGCGGAAGCGAGCAAGAGCGTTCTGGTCACTGATTTCCCTCTTCTGTGCGGTGCTGCTACCCTCTGATCAAGGCGGTCGCGACGCAGCGTCGATCAATCGACAGACATTTCGACGGGAGTCGCCGCCACGGTCACGAACGGCGGAAAACGGCTACCGCCGCCGGCCGAACATCTTCATCTCGACCAGCTGATGGACTGGGGGCAGGGCAGTGCCTGGCTGGACTGCAGAGCGGACGAACTCCGGCGTGATGCCAAGCGCCTTGAGCTCGACCAGGCTGTTCACAGGCAGGTTGCGATAGCCGATGCGCTGGAACCCGGCGATGTAATCGGGAGTGACTCCGAGCGCGCGCAGCTGCACCAGTCCATCGCCGGGCACGTTAGCATAGCCCACGCGCGCGAAGCCGGCGATCCAATCGGGTGTGACGCCGAGCGCCTTGAACTCGATCAGCTTCTGGATCGACTGCGGGCGATAGCCGGCGTGCGCCATGCCGGTGATGTAGGGGCCGTCGACGCCAAGCGCGGACAGCGCCAGTAGATCGTCAATCTTCGGCGTCGGGTAACGCGCTGCCGCAACTGCATCGATGACTTCGCGGCGAGCATTGACCGCCATCAGCCCGAAAGCCTGTTCGCTCGTCGGGCGTCCGATCCCGCGGGTGATCAAGAGCTGCGTGAAAGCCGCGTCGGGGGCGAAGCGGCAATTGCCGTCGGCATGATTGCTGCTGCCGTTCCCGGAACAATCCAGGCGTCCGGCCTCGCGAATTACGGCGAACCGAAGCGGGTACGTGCCGGACCCGCGAAAGGAAGGCACGTCGAATCCGACCAGCTCCGACGGAGCGAAACCTGTCGACCAACTATTGTCGCCGCGGCCGCCATTCTGGTTGTCAAAGCGCGCGTGAATCTTGGCTGGATTGCCGCGCTCCGGCTCCAGCGTGAAGTGGACCCATTCGGCGGGCTGAGCGACGCACGCGGAGGATATGGTTACAAACGCAAGCAGTAGGGCACAGATGAACGCGAGAGAGCGGTTCATGATCGATCTCCTTCAGAGATGGTGTCGAATCGGACGAGCCCGACCAGTCAACGGTCGGACGGCAACGGTTTCTTGAGCTGGATCGAGAGCCGCGTTTGAAGATGAGGCCGTGCGAGTTTCTGCTCGGCAACCGCAATCGCAATCTGCGCTCGGGTGGACCGGTGCCCGTCCTGCTTGCAGGCAATGTTGACGGTGCTGGCGGGGGAAGGGCCGCTCGGGTCCAGGCAAAGCTGATTCAGCGCATGATCGATCCGGCGATCGAGCGCGGACCTACCATGCGCGCTTGAAAGGTCGAGATCGTCATATCGAATGAGGCGGCTGCCTCCTTCAATGATGGCAGCAGAGCAAGCGATCGAGACGCTCGGGGACGCCAACAGAAGCGCACAGCTGACAGCAAAACAGCGGTTCATCATCGGTCTCCTTTTCGAGTTTGCTAGACAAAGTTCAGCCCTTCGCCCGAGCAAGGCGGTTCAAATTCGAAAGAGGCGGTTAGTCGTTGCGGTGAGGGGCCGAGCGTCAGTCGTCGGGCTTCACCGGATCCCAATTGGGTGGCGAAGCTGCGCGACGCCCGCGCCCATGCACTTTCGCCACGGAGCTACCGAGGACTCGAAGCTGAATGAGATCGTCAGGCGTTCGCAGACGAACGCCGGCAGCTTTCGCCCGAGCCGCAAACGCGGGATCGATCCCAACCGAACGGAGCTCAACGAAGTCGTCGAGGGTGCCCTGAATTCCAGCGGACCGCATCGCTTGTACATAATCGCCGCCGAGGCCCACCGCGCGAGCTTCCATCAGCTCATCGGCAGTTATCGAAGGGAAACCGGCGGCGGCCAAGCCTCGTGCAAATTCCGGCGTCACGCCCAGGGCGCGCAGGCCGGCGAAATCGGAAATGTCGAGATTTGCGAGGCGCGGCGCGGCCGCCCGCATTGCCGCAATATATTCGGGAGTGACGCCGATCCTCCCGGCAGCCAGTGCGCGGCCGGCCAGATCCGGGCGCACGGCTGTGCGAGCGTCTTCACGCGCCTCTTCCGCGGTCTGAAGCGCCTGTTCGCGCGCTTCCCGCGCCCGCGCCAACGCAGCTTCGCGGGCGGTCTCGGCATCGTCGGCAGCGTCCTGCGCATCTTCACGGGAGCTTTGCGCGGCCGCGACGGCAGTGGAGACGGTCGTGGATACACCGTCGGCAATGATGTGCGGCAAGTCTGTCGGGACTGCGGTAGGATAATATTGCGACCGCGGCTCGGACACAGCGACGGTGTTTGCGGCCTTCTCGGGCTTTGGCTGAGCTGGAGTCAGGGTCAGCGCCGCCAGCGGAGCAGCGATCAGAACGGCACCTGTGAAGACACCGAGCGCGAAGGAGCGGGCGACGGGTCCGCGAACGGATTTTCCGTCGAGGACTCGGGCAACACGCCGGGCGAGCGAACTCTTCGATGGCGCGACGCCATGCGCGCCGAGCAGCAGGCCTGGGCACTCGTGGCGGGCCACGCCAACCAAGAGTTGGGCATAATCGGTGTCGGCGATATCCGCGGCCAGGACGCTGTCGTCCGCCGCTTCCTCCCGCAACTGATGTGCCTCGCGGGCGAGCACCCAGACGAGAGGGTTGAACCAGAACAGCGCCGTTGCGACGCGGGCGAACAGCAGCTTGACCCAATCCATTCGAGCGACGTGCGCCAGCTCGTGCGCGATGATCGCCTCGGCTTCGCCAGTGGCCTCAACGGCGCGGCTGTTGAGCAAGATAACCGGTCGCATCAGGCCCCAGCTGATCGGAGAAGCGAGGTCGTCGCTAGTGAGGAGGGCAGTGCCGTGCTTGAAGCCCATACGGCGCTGCGCTCGGGCGAGTGCGCTCAGCCAGTGCCCGTCGATGAGGACGTCGGCGCGGGCCCTGAGCGCAATCAAACGCATCAGCGCAAGCGAAGTGAGGAAGAGCAGGATCGCGGCAGGCAACGCATACAGCGCGGTCGCTACCGTCGCGGGGCTTAGCAAGGCGGCAGCCGGCGCCGACTTCACGGTCGCGCGCGTCGTGTCGACGACGGCCCTTGGAGCGACAGCGGGAACAGTGCCCTGGCTGATCAGGGGTTGAGATGACTCGCCGAGCAGCGAAGGCACCTCCACGTTCCAGCTCGGCAGCACCAAGGGCGCAAAGGCCATGATTAGTAAGGCGAGAAGGCCGATATGCGCGACCCACGACCGCTCGGCGGCGGAGCGCTTCTTCATCAGCTGGAGGAGACCGAGCGTTAGCCCGGCGATCAGCAGCGACTTGAGCGCGATTCCGATCAGGACGTGCATCACTTGCCCTCCTTCGCCTTACGTGCACGGGCGATCATTTGTTCGAGTTCGCTAAGCTCGTCTTCCTCGAGCTTGCCGGACATGCCGAGCAGCGCGCTTGCGGCGCTTGCCGGCGAGCCGTTGAAGAACACCCGGACAATTTCGCTCAGGGCGGACTTCTTGGCAGCCGTTTCGGATACCGACGGGCTATAGAGGAATCCGCGTTCCGACTCGGTGCGATGGACAAAGCCTTTGTCTTCGAGTCGCTTGAGCATCGCCCGCACCGCCGAGCCGCTGAGCTGCACCGGCAGCGCATCGCAAATGTCAGCGACGGGGAGGGGACCTCTCTCGTAGAGGATGTCCACGATCTGGCGTTCGCGCGGCGGCAGCTTGCTCAGCATTGCAATCCCTTTTGTCCGGCGACGGTAATCGTCACGCTACATTTGTAGAGTGCTACATTTGTAGCGTGAATGCAAGATGAATGTGTCTGCCGATCGACGCGGCTATTCGACTAATGGCGGATGGGGTGGGATTCGAACCCACGGTGGGCTTGCACCCACGGCGGTTTTCAAGACCGCTGCCTTAAACCACTCGGCCACCCATCCGTCCGAAGCGCCCGTATTCGGCCACCTCTCCTTAAGGTCGGAGGCCGCATATCGTCTGCAGAGCCGAGCCGTGCAAGCCACGCGATGAACCAAGCTGGCCGGATGGGGCTTTTGCATCATAGCTTGGGAAGCGAGCGGAGGGAGTGTGGATTGGGTGGATTAGCGCGCTGGGGTTTTGTCGCACTGTCGGTGGTGCCGCTCGGCTTTGCCTCGGCGCAGACCTATACCTATGGCCAGCCGGCATTCGCCGTTCAAAAGCCGAGTGCCTGGGACACGTATAAGATCCGCTTGGCGGCGCTGGCGCGCCAGCAGGGTGTTCGAGAAGCAACGATCCAGGCCAATGTTCCGGGACTTACGGTCAATCAGCGAATCATCGAACTGGAACGGAGCGAGCCGATCGCGCGCACGAGCGGAGGTGTCGTCGGCGCGCTTTCACCATATCTGCGCTCCCACGTCACTGGATCGCTGATCCGTCGAGGACAGGGTAACTATTCCGATCACTATGGCGCACTGCGCAGCCTGGAAGGGCGCTACGGCGTTGACCCCGCGGTGTTGATGTCCATCTGGGGCCTCGAGACCAGTTATGGCACCGTCACCGGCAGCACGGATCTCCTCCAGGCGCTTGCGAGCCTCGGCTATTACGGCCGCCGCCGCGATCTCTTCGAAAGCGAGTTCGTCGCGGCGCTTAAGCTCATGGACCAGGGCGTTCCCCGCTGGCGACTGAAGGGCAGCTGGGCGGGAGCGACGGGGTACCCGCAGTTCATGCCTTCCGTGGCGCTTCGTCTTCGCGCCGACGGCGACGGTGATGGCTATTCCGACATCTGGTCGAACGAGCTGGACGGTCTCGCTTCAATCGCCGTCTATTTGCGCGACGCTGGATGGAAACCGAACGTCCCTTGGGGAATCCGCGTCCGCACGCCGGCAACGCTCAACCGCGCGGCAATCGCCAACCGGACGACCGCGCCGCGCTGTCCGCAGGTTTATCGCCGCCACAGCCGCTGGCTGACGATGCGCGAATGGCGCGCGCTGGGAGTGGCGCCGACGGGCCGGTCGCTGCCCGATACGGAGATGGCGAGCCTGATCGAGCCGGACGGTCCCTATGAGACCGCCTATCTCCTGACCACCAATTATCGCGCGATCCTCGATTACAATTGTTCAAATTTCTACGCGATTTCGGTCGGAGTTCTGGCGGACGCGATTGCACGGCGATAGACAGGCTCCCTCACCTTTGAATCGGGGAAGCTGTTCACGCCTATGCCGCGCACCATCCTGTTAGCCACTGCCGCTTCAGTCCTCCTAGCCGGCGCCGCGCCGGCAGCTGCCCCGCAGTTCGAAACGCCGGCCAAATATGCCTATCTGATCGACGTTTCCTCGGGCGCCGTTCTCTACGAGAAAAATTCGGATGCCCGCATGCCGCCGGCGTCAATGGCCAAGATGATGACGGTCGAGGTCGCCTTCGAGCTCATCGACAAGAAGCAGCTGCCGCTGAACAAGATGTGCACTGTGCGACCGGAGACCTGGCAGAAGTGGCACGGGCCTGCGGCCGGTTCGACGATGTTCCTTTCCGCGAACGAGCAGGTCAGCGTCGAGAATCTGCTTCACGGCATTGTGACCCTGTCGGGCAATGACGCTTCGGTGGTGCTCGCCGAATGCATTGCAGGGACCGAGCAGGCCTTCACCGATCAGATGAACGCGCTGGCAAAGCGTATCGGCCTCACCAACAGCCATTTTGGGACTGCCAATGGTTGGCCGGACAATGGCGTGACGTACGTCAGTGCGCGCGACCTCGCGACGCTGGCGCGCTCCGAGATCGAGAACCATTACGCGCTCTACAAGAAATTCTATTCGCAACCGAGCTTCACCTGGGGCAAGACGCTAGGGTCCAACCAGGACATTACCCAGCAGAACCGCAACCCGATCCTGGGCCACGTTCCGGGCGCCGACGGGCTGAAGACGGGCCACACCGACGAAGCGGGTTATGGCTTCACCGGTTCGGCCGACCAGAACGGCCGTCGCCTGATCGAGGTGGTCGCTGGGCTCGACAGCTGGAACGCGCGCGTGCAGGAATCGACGCGGCTGATTCAATGGGGCTTTGCCGCCTGGCAGGCCAAGCCGCTGTTTCAGCAGGGTGCCAAGGTCGGCACTGCCAAGGTCCAGCTCGGAAGCTCGAGCGAAGTGCCCCTCGTGGCGCCGCGCAATCTCGCGCTCACCGTGCCGGCGGGCCTCTCAACCGGCGCAACGAGTATCAAGATCCGCTACCAGGGGCCGCTGGTCGCGCCGATCGCCAAGGGCCAGGAAGTCGCTCAGCTGGTCATCACCACTGGCGACACGCCGCCACAGATTGTATCGCTCGTCGCCGGTGAGGATGTCGGCCGCGCTGGTTTCTTCGGCCGTATCTGGCTCGGGCTCAAGTCACTGTTCGGCATGGCGTGAGCGCACGCGGGAAGTTCATCAGCCTCGACGGCGGGGAGGGGGTCGGCAAGTCGACCCAGGTGAAGGCGCTAGCCGACGCGCTAAAAAACCGCGGGATCGGCGTCCTCGTCACCCGCGAACCAGGTGGCAGCGAAGGCGCGGAGCGCATTCGCGAGCTGCTGCTGAGCGGAACTGAAGACCGCTGGGGACCTCAAGCGGAAGCGCTATTGTTCGCCGCCGCGCGGGCCGATCATGTCGCAAAGACGATCCGGCCAGCCCTTGAAGCTGGGCAATGGGTGCTCTCTGACCGCTTTGTCGATAGCTCCTTGGCCTATCAGGGTGGCGCGGGCGCCCTAGGGATCGAAGCTGTGCGGGCAATCAACGCTTTCGGAATTGGCGATGCTTTCCCGGATCGCACCCTCGTTCTCACGCTGGAGGAAGGTGCCGAACGGGCCAGGGCGCGCGATAGGCACGGGAGCGACCGCATAGGCGGCCGCTCACAGGACTATCATCACAAAGTCGCGACGGCTTTCCATATCATCGCCGTCGAGGAGCCTGAGCGTGTGAAGCTCGTGGATGCGTCCGGCCCAGCCGAGCAGGTCACACAGCGGCTGCTTGACGCCGTTCAGGACCTGCTCCCGTGATCGTCGGGCAGGAGAGGGTGGTCGAGCAGTTCGCGAGCGCTTGGGCGTCACGCAAACTTCACCACGCCTGGTTGCTCGTGGGGCCAAAGGGGGTCGGCAAGGCGACCTTCGCCCATGCCGCAGCACGGCGCGTGCTCGCCGAGGCTGCGGGACCGACGTTCAGCGCTCGGGGGATCGACACACCCGACGATCATCCGATGGTGAAGCTGGTCGAAGCCGGCAGCCACCCGGACATGCGTCGGCTCGAACGGCTGGTGAACGAGAAGACCGGCAATCTCGCGCGCAATATCAGCGTCGACCAGGTGCGCTCCTTGTCCGAACTGTTCGACCTCAGCCCGGCCATGTCGCAGTGGCGGGTCGCAGTGATCGACACTGTCGACGAGCTGGAGCCGAGCGGAGCTAATGCCCTGTTGAAAATGCTGGAAGAGCCGCCCCCCAATAGCCTGTTCTTGCTCGTCAGCCACGCCCCGGGACGGCTACTGCCGACGATCCGCTCGCGCTGTCGCCGGCTCGATTTCCAGAAGCTCAGCGACGACGCCATGACATCGATCCTTGAGAAGCAGGCTCCGGAAGCAGGTGCGGCCGAGCGTCAGAAGATTATCGCAATGTCCTTCGGCTCGGCGGGGAGGGCGCTCGCCTTCGCCGAGCTTGGTCTGGCCAAGCTGGAGGACGCGGCAATGGCGATCCTCCGACAAGGCGACGCCACCAACGCCCGCCGTTCCGATCTCGCATCCGAACTGGGGAAAAAGGGTGCGGCCGACCGCTATGCCGCTTTCCTAGATCTCGCGCCGTCGCTGATCGCCCGCGAGGCACGTCAACTGGACGGCCCCTCCCGGGAACGCGCGCTCGACGCCTACGCCAAGGCGCGCGAGCTCGCCGTCATTGCACCGCGCGTTTCGCTCGACCCCGCCGCGACCGTGTTCCAGATCTGCGGGATCCTTGCGGAGGTCGCCGGGCCTTCCTTGAAGCGCTAGGCGTGCGCCGCTACGTGCGGCGGCACATGCCCGAACCCTTCTACGTCACCACCGCGATCAGCTATCCCAACGGTCCGCCGCACATCGGCCACGCCTATGAGGCGGTTGCCGCCGACGTCATCGCACGCTTTCAGCGTCAACAGGGGCGCGACGTCCGTTTCCAAACTGGCACCGACGAGCACGGGTTGAAGATGGCCCAGGCGGCGCGCGCGGAAGGCGTCGAGCCGCGTGCATTCGCCGACAAAATGTCGCAACTTTTCCAGCGTATGTGCGACACTCTTAACGTGTCGTACGACCGGTTTATCCGCACCTCTCAGGCAGATCACTACCGGGCAAGCCAGGCGATCTGGAAAGCGATGGAGGAGAGTGGAGACCTCTATCTCGACCGCTACGAGGGTTGGTACTCAGTCCGCGACGAGGCCTATTACGAGGAAGAGGAGCTGAGCCTTGCTGAGGATGGCTCGAAGCTCTCGCCGCACGGCACGCCGGTCGAATGGACGGTCGAGGAAAGCTGGTTCTTCCGTCTGTCGAAGTACCAGCAGCCCTTGCTCGACCATTATGCGAGCAACCCAGAGTTCATTCGCCCGGAGAGCCGCCGCAACGAAGTCGTGCGCTTCGTCGAAGGCGGCCTTAAGGATCTCAGCATCTCGCGGACTAGCTTCGACTGGGGCGTTCCCGTGCCGGGCAGCGATAATCACGTAATGTACGTCTGGCTCGACGCGCTGACCAACTACATCACGGGTCTCGGTTACCCTGACAATACCGAACTATGGCGGCGCTATTGGCCGGCCGACGTCCATTTGATCGGTAAGGACGTGGTTCGCTTCCACGCGGTCTACTGGCCGGCCTTCCTGATGAGCGCGGGGATTGCGGTGCCGAAACAGGTATACGGCCACGGCTTCCTGCTGACCCGCGGCGAAAAAATGTCGAAGAGCGTCGGTAACGTCGTTGACCCAATGGTGCTCGCCGACCGTTTCGGGGTCGATGCGCTGCGCTACTTCCTGCTTCGCGAAGTCTCGTTCGGACAGGATGGGAGCTACAGCCCCGAGGCGATCGTTAATCGCGCCAATGCCGAGTTGGCGAACAGCTTCGGCAATCTTGCGCAGCGTACATTATCGATGGTGGTCAAGAATTTGGACGGAATTCTTCCTGCCCCGGGCAAGGCCACGGAAGACGCTGAGCTGCTCGATCTCGTGCGTAAGGCCGCAGGGGAGGAGCTTCCTGAAGCCTTCAATCGCCTTGCATTTTCAGTCGGCATCGAAGCCTGGCTACGAGCGGTGTTCGCGTGCAATGCCTACGTCGATGCGCAGGCGCCCTGGGCCCTGCGGAAGACGGATCCCGAGAGGATGGCAGCCGTGCTGGGCACTTTGGTTGCCGCAGTGCGCGAGCTGACACGTGCGATCGGACCGATTATCCCGGAATCTGCCGACAAGCTCTTGGCCCTGATCCACGCCGGGGACGGTGGAGCACCGATCCCGCAGCCGACACCTTTGTTCCCCCGGCTCGAGCTGCCGGAGGACGAGGAGGCGGCGGCGTGAGGCTGATCGACAGCCATTGCCATCTCAATTACGAAGGCTTGGTCGAACGTCAGGCCGAAGTGCTTGAGAATGCACGACAACGGGGCGTGTCCGGTTTCCTCAATATCTCGACGCGGCAGCGCGAGTGGGGCGATATCATCGCAGTCGCCGAGCGCGAGCCGGACGTTTGGGCGAGCGTCGGAGTCCATCCGCACGAGGCTGATGCACATCCGGATCTCGGATCGGCCGCATTGGTCGACGCAGCCGATCACCCGCAGGTCATCGCCATCGGCGAATGCGGCCTCGATTTTTATTACGACAAGTCCGACCGCCAGGCGCAGCGCACGCGCTTCGAAGCACACATCGACGCGGCACGCCAAACTGGCCTGCCACTGGTGGTCCACACGCGCGAGGCGGAGGACGATACCGCCGAGATTCTCTCGGCCGCCGTCAGGGAAGGGGGAGTGATTGGCGTCCTCCACTGCTTCACGGGCTCGGCCGCGCTGGCACGAAAGGGCCTCGATCTCGGCTTCTATGTCTCGCTATCCGGCATCGTCACTTTCAAGAACGCGAAAGACCTGCAAGCGATCGCCAAATGGCTTCCCGCCGACCAGATGCTCGTCGAAACGGATTCGCCCTTTCTCGCGCCGGTCCCGCACCGTGGTCAGAAGTGCGAACCGGCCTTCGTTGCCGACACGGCAAGCTTTGTAGCAGAGTTGAGGGACGAACACCCTGAGCAACTTGCCGAAGCAACCACCGCCAACTTCTTTAAACTATTCAAGAAAGCCCAAGGAAAGCCAGCTTGAAGGTTCGAATCCTCGGCTGCGGGACGTCGACGGGTGTGCCGAAGATCGGGAACGACTGGGGCCAATGCGATCCGAACGAGCCGCGCAACTATCGTCTGCGTTCGTCAATCTTCGTCGAGAGTGCCGGCGAGCGGATATTGGTCGATTGCGGACCGGACCTGCGCCAGCAACTGCTGGCCGCCGAAGTCGGTCGCCTCGACGGAGTGATCGTCACGCATGCCCATGGCGATCACTGCCATGGCGTCGACGAGCTTCGCCCGGTGTCACAAGCGCTCGGCGGTCCAGTACCACTCTACGCCCGCGGCAATGTGCTCGATGAACTCAAGCTTCGTTTCGCCTACGCGTTCGAGCAGTCTGCCTATCGGCCAATCGTTCAGGCGCGCGAACTTGGCGAGGAACTGCGCTTCGGCAACGCCCGAGTGACCTTTGTCGATCAGCCGCATGGCGGCCCGACATCGCTCGGCCTGCGCTTCAACGAAGGTAGCTATTCCGTCGGATATGCCATCGATTTCAGTACCTTGAGCGACGAAATGGCGGCGCTTTATCAAGGTATTGACGTATTGATCGCCGACTGCCTGACGCGCAAGCCGCACCCGACGCACATGCATCTGGACGGCGTCCTCGCCGCCGCTCGTGATTTACGTATCAGTCAACTCTATCTCGTGCACATGGGGAACGGTCTCGATTATCAGACTCTGGTTGCCGAGCTGCCCGATTGGGCGGCGCCGGCCTATGACGGGCTTGAGATCGCTTCATGATGACCAACGACCTGATGCTTGGCGGCGTCTACCTGCTCATGGCCATGATGCTCGTCGTCGGCTCATTGATGGCGCGCCGCGAGCCTGCGGCGAAGCTCGCCACGATGGCGCTCGCCTGGGTCGCGATCTTCGCAGCAGGTTTCGTCCTGTTCACGTTCCGCGACAATCTCGGCTGGGTCGCACAGCGGCTGAAGGCCGAAGCGGTCGGCACGCCGGTCGAGCAGGGCCGGGAGACGCGTATCCCGATGGCGATCGACGGTCATTTCTGGGTGACGGCCAAGCTCAACGGCCGTGACGTCAAATTCCTGGTCGACAGCGGCGCCACGACCACCACAATCGACCTCGACACGGCGAAGGCTGCGGGAGTCAAAGTTTCAGCGCGCCGCGATCAATATGTTCGCACCGGCAACGGCATCATCCGGGTTTCAAGCGGTCGCGCCGACGAGCTGACCATAGGCGGGATCACTCGGCGCGACATCGGGCTCGAGATCGCGGACAACGACAATCTGAACGTTCTCGGCATGAATTATCTGTCGTCCTTGAGCCGTTGGGGCGTGGAAGGGCGATGGCTAGTGATGGTCTCCTGATCTATGGTAAACTTTACATAATGCTTATTATCATACTTTCAGATCAGAGTGAGCGAGGGGGCCCCCATGCCGCTTGAGCGCCTGCGCGAGATCATGCGCCGCCTGCGCGATCCGGTCAGTGGCTGTGAATGGGACACGGTGCAGACCTTCGAGACGATTGCGCCCTATACGATTGAGGAAGCCTACGAAGTCGCCGATGCGATCGCACGCAAGGACACGGATGCGCTCGCCGATGAGCTTGGCGATCTTCAGCTCCAGGTCGTGTTCCATACGCAAATGGCTGAGGAAGCCGGCCTTTTCACACTCGAGGACGTTCTAAATCGCATTTCTGACAAGATGGAGCGCCGCCATCCGCACATCTTCGGCGACGCCGAACATGGCGGCCACCATCTTTGGGAGATCATCAAGGCCGAGGAACGCGCTGCAAACCCCGACAAGAGCGCGCTCGCCGGCGTTGCGCTGGCGCTTCCCGCACTCGAACGCGCTGCTAAGCTGCAACGCCGGGCCGCGCGCGTCGGCTTCGACTGGCCGGATGCTTCAGGCCCGCGCGCAAAGATTGACGAGGAACTGGCCGAACTCGACGCTGAGACTGATCACGACCGCAAGCTGGACGAGCTCGGCGACCTGCTGTTCGCCGTTGTGAACCTCGCACGACATCTTAACGTTGAGCCGGAAGCTGCTTTGCGCGAAGCCAATAAAAAGTTTGAACAACGCTTCAGAACGATTGAACTAGAACCCGGTTTTCCGGCAATGTCGTTAGACGAAAAAGAAGAGCTTTGGGTGAAAGCGAAGAAGGCTCAGGCTGATTCCATTGCCTGAAAGCGGGCCCAATTGTCTGGAGAGAGGCGCACTGACAGCTCCATTTCGTCATGGTCGAGCGTCTGATCGAGCACCTCGCCGCGCGAATGCAGCCAGGCGATTTTGCCGCCCTCTGTCGCAGGCAGTCGAATCCGGTGCACCTCCTCCCCGTCCCTGAGCTTCTCCGCCGTGCAGTTGCGCAGAGCGTCCAGGCCTTCGCCGGTCACGGCCGAAATCGGCACAACATCGTCCCGGCGCCTGGCCTCCTCGTACAGCCGATCACGCTCTTCACCGCTAAGGAGATCGACCTTGTTCCAAGCCTCGATCCGCGGCGGCGCGCCCTCTTCGGCCAGTCCCAATGACGTCAGAACGTCATCGACATCTTCGCGCTGCGCCTCGCGATCGGGATGCGCCATGTTGCGAACGTGAACGAGCAGATCCGCTTCGCGAACTTCCTCCAACGTCGCTCGAAACGCGGCGATCAGTTCTGTAGGCAGGTCCGACACGAAACCGACGGTGTCCGAGAGGATAACCTTGTCGAAGCCCGGCAGGCGAATATCGCGCATCGTCGGATCGAGGGTCGCGAAAAGCAGGTTCTCCGCGAACACAGCTTCGCCAGTTAACTGATTGAAAAGAGTAGATTTTCCAGCGTTGGTATAGCCAACGAGCGCAATCACCGGCCATGGCGCGCGCTGGCGCCGGTCGCGGTGCAACGTGCGCGTGCGCTTTACCTGGTCGAGCTCACGGCGGATCTTGGCCATGCGGTCGCGGATCAGGCGGCGGTCGGCCTCAATCTGGGTTTCACCGGGACCGCCGAGGAAGCCGAAGCCACCGCGCTGACGCTCAAGGTGGGTCCAGCTGCGCACCAGGCGGCCAGCCTGATAATCTAGATGGGCAAGCTCCACCTGCAGGCGCCCTTCGGCTGTCGCCGCGCGCTCCCCGAAAATCTCAAGGATGAGGCCCGTACGATCGATCACCTTGGTGCCGGCCTCGTCTTCCAGATTCTTCTGCTGGATCGGAGTCAGGGCCGCATCGACGATAATGAGGCCCGCGCCCTGCTCCCTCGCAGTCCCCGCGATTTCCTCAACCTGACCTTTGCCCAATAGGGTGGCCGGACGCACAGTACGGACACGGAACGGCCGTGCAGCCACGACGTCAATACCAATTGCCTCCGCGAGGCCCTCCGCCTCCTCGATCCGCGCATCAGCCGACCGCCGCGAACCCTCGCGCGGCAGCTCCGGTACGGCGATAATCGCTCGTTCGCCGCGCGCGACGTCCTCGAGGCCATGACCGTCGTAGTTGTTCAGGAACCCTCCTCCTCGGCTTCAGTCTCTTCTGCTCCACCAAGGTTCAGGGGATGCGCTGGCTGCAGAGTCGAGATCGCATGCTTGTAGACGAGCTGAACCTGCCCAGCCCGCTCGAGGACCAGGCTGAATTGGTCGAAGCCGGTAACCGACCCTTGAAGCATCACTCCGTTGACGAGGAACAGGGTCATCCGCTCACTGTCCCGCGCCGCTGCTGTGAGGAACAGGTCCTGCAAACTCGCCTTCGCTCCGTCGACTGCCGCAGTTGTGGCCACGAAATCCGCGGGCATATCAGTCGGCATGATGGTCGAGATCGAATGCTTGTACACGAGCTGCGAGGCGCCCTCGCGCCGGAGCAATAATGAGAAGGCGTCGAACCAGGTGATTACGCCCTGGAGCTTGACCCCCTTCACCAGGAAGATCGTAACCGGGAGCTTGGCGCGCCGGACGCTGTTCAGGAAATGATCCTGCAGGCTGAGCGAACGCGCCATGGCTTTTACTCCTCGCCCTCCTTCTTATCGCCGATCCCGAGGGCTTTCAGCTTCCGATGCAGTGCGGAGCGTTCCATCCCAATGAACGACGCTGTGCGCGAGATGTTGCCGGAAAAACGGCGGATCTGGATCTTGAGATATTCGCGCTCGAAGGATTCACGGGCTTCGCGAAGCGGGCTGCCCATGATCGTGATCCCCGTGCTCGCACCGCCCACGGGGCCCTGATTGTCCAGAATTTCGGGGGGCAGCAGATCGACTTCGATGCAGGCGACACGGTCGCCGGGCGCGAGGATCAACGTCCGTTCGATGATGTTCCTGAGCTGCCGGACGTTGCCTGGCCAGTCGTGCGCCTGGAGCGCGGCCATGGCTTCCTCGGAGATATTGGGAGCCTGCATGCGCCTCTCGGCCGCGAAGCGCGCGAGGAAATGGCTGACCAGCTCAGGAATGTCCTCCCGGCGCTCACGCAAGGGCGGCAACTTCACCGGCACCACGTTCAAGCGATAGAACAGATCCTCGCGGAAGCGCCCGGCGGCAATCTCTTCTTGAAGATTGCGCGACGTAGCCGAGAGCACGCGAACGTCGACTTTGACCGGCCGTTGGCCGCCCACGCGCGTATAGCTCTGGTCAGTCAGCACGCGCAGGATCTTCGCCTGAGTCGTCAGCGGCATGTCAGCGATCTCGTCGAGGAAGAGAGTCCCACCGTGGGCGTGTTCGAGCAGTCCGGGGCGCATCGATCCCTCTGCCTCAGTGCCGAACAATTCTTCCTCAACACGTTCGGGGCTCATCATCGCCGCGGAGAGCACGATGAACGGTGCCTTCGCTCGCGGGCTCCATTGGTGGATCATCCGCGCGGCGATTTCCTTGCCGACGCCAGGCGGTCCGGAGATCAGGACTCGGCTCCCCGTCGGCGAGACACGCTTCAGGGTCGCACGGACGGTATTGATCGCAACCGAGCTGCCGTGGAGCTGGTCCTCGTGCCCGATCTGCAGCTTCAAAGTTTCGTTCTCGCGCCGCAGCCGCTCGGTCTCGGTGGCGCGGTCGACCAGATAGATCAGTCGCTCGGCTTCGAACGGCTTCTCGATGAAATCGACCGCCCCTTCGCGCACTGCGGCAACCGCGGTGTCGAGATTGCCGTGGCCGGAAATCATCAGCACCGGTATCGTCTGGTCCCGCCGCTTGACCTCCTGGAGCAGCTGCAGCCCATCGAGCTTCGAGCCTTGCAGCCAGACGTCGAGCAGCACCATCGACGGACGCCGCTCCTCGATCGCCTCCAAAGTTTGCGTGCTGTCCGCGGCGGTGCGGACCGCATAGCCCTCGTCTTCCAATACACCGCTGACGAGTTCGCGGATGTCGGCTTCATCGTCCACAACGAGCACTTCAAGCGCCATCAGGCTTCCTCACCATATTCTCTTTGCTCCTCGCCGCCGGCATCGGGCGCATCAGTCCCGAGGCTTGCGAGCTTGGCTGTATCGAAGGAAATGCGGACATGCGTCCCTCCGCCGGGCCGGTCGAGGAAGGCGATTTCGCCCATATGCTCCTCCACGATTTTCTTCACGATGGCGAGGCCGAGCCCAGTCCCCCTCACCCGCGTCGTCATGTACGGCTCAGTCAGCCGCTCGCGGTCCTCGGGCAGCCCCACTCCGGTGTCGAGCACGTCGATCACTAGATGCTTGTCTTCCTCATGAAGCTTCAGTTCGACGCGATCACCGGCAAGGCTGTGCTCGCCGCGACTTTTCCGGCTTTCAATGGCTTCGACGCCATTTTTCACGACATTTGTCAGCGCCTGCGCGAGCTGGCGGCGGTCGCAAACCATGCGAAATGCGCCCTGCGGTGGATCAAGCGTGAAGGTGATCGAGGGGTGGGCGACTTCGTGCAGGAACAGGGCTTGCCGCGCGATTTCATATACGTCTTCATCGCGGAATGCCGGCTTGGGCATGCGCGCGAAGTTGGAAAATTCGTCGACCATACGGCGAAGGTCGCCGACCTGACGGACGATCGTCGCCGTAAGACGGTCGAACGTGTCCTTGTCCGAACTGATTTCGCCGCCGAAACGGCGCTGCAACCGTTCGGCCGCGAGCTGGATGGGAGTAAGCGGGTTTTTGATCTCATGCGCAATGCGCCTGGCGATATCGGACCAGGCGGCCCGCCGCTGGTCGGTAAGCTGGTCGGTGATGTCGTCGAACGTCAGCACTGAACCGTCGCCGTAACGCATCCTTTTGACCGCCAGCGTACGCGGCGAACCGTCTGCTGCGAGCAGCACATTGGCTTCGGACTGCTCTCCGCGCATGAACTCATCGAGTTCGAGTGACACGGAAGCGAGCTGCCTCCCCTCGAGCTCTTCTTTGTCCTTCTGCAGCAGTGTCTCCGCGGAGCGATTAAGCAGGCGAATGCGGAGCGAGCTGTCCACCACAACCACGCCCGCAGTGACGCTCGACAGCACGGCCTCGATAAAGGCGCGCCGAGTGTCGAGCTGGGTGTTCGCTGATCGAAGCGCGTTGGTCTGTTCCTCGAGCCGACCAGTCATGCGGTTGAACGCGGTCGCCAGCGTCTGCACCTCGTCCTCGGTGTTCGCGACGGGCACACGGGCCGAGAAGTCGCCCGCCTCGACACGGCCCGCAGCCGCGACGAGCTCGCCGACGGGTCGAACGAGCCGATCGGCGAGGCGCAAAGCGGTGAAGATCGAAAGACCGACGATCACCAGCGCGCCTAGTAAAAGCGCAGCGTTGAAACGCAGCTGGTTGACGCGCGAGCGATTCAAAAGGGATCGATAATCCCGAAGCACATCGTTTGAACGCTGAATCTGAGCGGCAATGTCAGGATCAATTCTGCCGACATACAGGTAGGCGTTAGTGTCTGGACTGAGCCGAGTGAGAACAGAAATGCGGTTTGGAGTCTCCGCGTCCACGCTCGCGTTCTCAGGAAGCCGGCTGAGCTTCGCGATGGCCTTCTTGATGCGAGCTTCATTGATGTCCAGCCCGTAATTCCCCACCGCCACGGCTAGCGTTTGCACTTCTCCGTTCGATCCTGGCCTGAGGATCGCGGCCTCGTTTAGCGATCGCTGATACGTCTGATACGCAAGCAACGTCTTGAACTGAGGATCGTAAATCGGCAGTTTCTGGAGATACGTAGCAAGGTCACTCGCCATCGGTGTGACTTGGTCGGCCACCCGACGGAATTCATACGCGTACGCGTTGTGCGCCACTTGAACCGTATTCTCGAGCATGTTCCGGGCGCGGTTCGACGACCAGAACTCCAGTCCGCTCTGAAAAAGTAATGAGGCAAAGATCGCGACCAGGACAGTCGGTACCGCGGCGACGGCTGAGAAAAGTGCGACTAGACGGATGTGCAACCGTCCACTGCCGAGCCCGCCCCGCTCCGCCCTGCGCACCGCGACTCGTCGCGAGTACAGAACCATAAGTGCGATTGCAGGTAAGAGGTTGGCGATGAGCAGCAGGGCGATAATCGGAGGCGACAGCAACGTCCCCGGTTCGGCGCTGCGGCTAAGCAGCCACGCGCTGAGCGCCATCATCACCGCAAGGAATGCCGCGATCAGCCAGGCGAGGCGGTCGTAGAAGCGTCCGCTCGCGCGCTCCCGTTGGAGCCAGCTATCCTGCTCTGAAATCACCGGCGATTCGGCCGTACGTGCGTCCATCCGAACCCGGCACTAGCACCGTTGCACGAAAAACACAGTGTGATTGTGAAGGGAATTTGCTCAGGCAGCGGAGCGTGCGAGCCACGGCGAATAAAAATCGCGCAGCATTGCAACGACGACCGCCGGATCATCCTGCTGGTTGACCTTGTTCCTGAGCTCGGCCGAGCCCGGCAGACCCTTGGTGTACCAGCCGATGTGCTTGCGCGCGAGATTCACGCCAGTTTGCGTCCCGTAGAGTTCAAGCATGTCATCATACTGCTCGAGCATGGTCGCGAGCTGCTCGTCGAGGCTCGGATCGGGGCGGTGCCCTCCCCCGCCGAGTTCACTCATGACCTGCGCAATCAGCCAGGGGCGACCATAGGCGCCGCGGCCGATCATCACGCCGTCGGCGCCCGACTGGCGCAGCGCCTCGCGTGAATCTTCGATCGAGCAGATGTCGCCGTTGACGATCACCGGGATCGATACGGCTTCCTTCACCTTCCGAACGAACGCCCAATCGGCTTCGCCCTTATACAACTGGCAGCGCGTGCGGCCGTGGATCGTGATCATCTGCACGCCAAGGTCCTGTGCGATTCGCGCGAGCTCCGGCGCATTCAGCCTTTCATGGTTCCAGCCCATGCGCGTCTTGAGCGTCACGGGGACCTTCACCGCCTTGACCGTCGCCTCGATCAGCTTCGCGGCCAGCGGCAGATCGCGCATCAACGCGGAGCCTGCCTCGCCGTTCACGACTTTTTTCACCGGGCAGCCCATGTTGATGTCGATTATCGCCGCGCCGCGCTGCTCGTTGAGCTTGGCCGCTTCGGCCATCACGTGCGGCTCGCAACCAGCCAACTGCAGCGACACCGGCTCCTCGACCCGATCCCACAGGCTCTTCTGCAGCGATTGGCGCGTCTCGCGAATCATCGCCTGGCTGGCGATCATTTCGCTGACCGTCAGCCCGGCGCCGTAGCGCTTCACAATGCGCCGAAACGGCAGGTCGGTAACGCCGGTCATCGGCGCCAGGATCACTGGCGACGCGACCTCTATCGGGCCGATCTTAATGGGCTTCAGCGCGTTCATGGATCGGCCGGAGATAGTGGAAGAGGCCTTGGCGGACAAGGCGAGCCGCCCTAGACGCCCCCGCCGTGACCACCACAGCCCTGATCGTCGCCGCCGGCAGCGGCTCCCGCATGGGCGGCGAGCAGCCGAAACAGTTTCGGCTGCTTGGCGGCAAACCCGTGCTGCGCTGGGCGGTTGAGTCCCTCATCCGTCATCCAGCGGTGCGAGCTTTGCGTGTGGTGGTGGGCCAAGGACAGCAGGACCGCGCGCAGCAAACGCTAAGGGGTCTGGATGTCGGCGAGTTCATCCAGGGTGGCACGGAGAGAGCGGATTCGGTGCGCGCCGGCCTGGCCGTCGTCGAAGGCGATGCAGTCCTCGTGCATGACGCTGCCCGGCCCTTCTGTCCCCCGGCAGTCCTCGACCGCCTTCTCGCCAGCCTCGAATTTTTTGAAGGCGCCGCACCCGTCCTGCCAGTTGGCGATACCCTGGCGAGGATCGGCGCCACGCTTGGAGAATCCGTCGACCGGAACGGCCTCGGCCGGGTTCAGACACCGCAAGCATTCCGCCTCGGCGCACTTAAATCTGCTTATGACCTTTGGAACGGCCCCTCTCCGACCGATGAGACAACTGTGCTGCGAGCTGCCGGAATGAGGGTCGCGGCCGTCGAGGGCGATCCGGCGCTCGAGAAGCTCACGCTTCCGTCCGACTTCGAGCGTGCAGAGCAATGGCTTGCCGGTCGGCTCTTGCCACGGACTGGAATGGGCTTCGACGTTCACGCCTTCTCAGGCGAAGGGCCGATCATGCTTGGGGGCGTCGAAGTGGCCCACGCACGCGGGCTTGCTGGACACAGCGACGCCGACGTCGTGCTCCACGCGGTCACCGATGCGCTGCTCGGCGCGGCCGGTCTCGGTGACATCGGCGAGCATTTCCCACCTTCGGACCCGCGCTGGAAAGGCGCGCAATCGTCCCTGTTTCTCGCCCATGCCGTTGAACTAGTTCGCAAAAACGGCGCTCTCATCGATCACATCGACTGCACTGTGATTGCCGAAGCGCCCAAGGTCGGTCCGCACCGGGCTGCGATGCGCGCCAGAATCGCCGAAATCGCCGGTTTGAGCGTTGACCAGGTGAGCGTGAAGGCAACCACCACCGAAGGCCTCGGCTTTACCGGACGCGGCGAAGGCATCGCCGCCCAGGCCGTAGCGAGCATCCGAATGGGATTATGATCAAGTGAACGACTCACTCCTTCCCGATCAGCTGGTGAACAAGGCGCGCGAGGTGGTCGAGGCCAACCGCAAAGCCGGTCGCCGCGTTGCCGTCGCCGAGAGCTGCACCGGGGGTCTCGTCAGTGCTGCCCTAACCGAAATCCCCGGATCCTCGGAAATGTTTGAGGCCGGTTACGTAACCTATTCAAACGCTGCGAAAATCAGTGAGCTAAAAGTATCTGAGGAAGTCGTCGATACGTTTGGCGCGGTGAGTGTGGCGACAGCCTGGGCGATGGCCCGGGGCGCACTTGCCGCCTCGGACGCCGACATCGCGGTGGCGATCACCGGTATTGCCGGACCAGGCGGTGGAACCGCGTCGAAACCAGTTGGGACGGTGGTCTTCGCCACTGCAGAGCGCAACGCTGACCCTGCGAAAATCGTCGCTGACCAGCGTTTCTTCGACGAGAAGACCCGTTCGGGCGTCCGCCTTCAGGCGGCGCTTTGCGCGCTCGAGCTGTTGATGCCGTAAAGCGCCGCGGCACGCTGCTCGAAAGCTGACGTCATGCGTCTCAGGGCGCGATCGAACATTGCGCCGGCCAAGGTCTCGAACAGCCGCGACTTGAATGCGAAATCGACGGAAAAGCAGACGTTGGTGCCTCCATCGGGCGCCCGTTCGAACTTCCATTCATTGTGCAAATATTTAAGCGGCCCCTCGACGTAATCGACGCAGATACGCGTGGGAGGTTCCTTCAGTACCCGGCTGGTGAAGCGTTCCTTGAACGCGTTGAAGCCGACGACGAGGTCGGCGACGGTCTCTTGTTCGCTGGATGAGCGAATTCGGACCGCGACCACCCAGGGCAGGAATTCATCATAGCGAGCGACGTCCCCGACCAGGTCGAACAACTGTTCGGGCGTGTACGGGAGGTGCTTTGTCTCGCTGTGGCGCGGCATCAGCCGTTCGAACGCTCCAGCTGAGAGTTACGTGCCTCCTGCATCTTCTTGAAATCGTCGCCGGCATGATAGCTCGACCGCGTCAGCGGCGAAGCGGCGACGAGCAGGAAGCCCTTGGCGCGTGCGATCGCCGCGTACGCGTCGAACGCCTTGGGAGTGACGAATTCTTCCACCTTCGCATGGCGCGGAGTCGGCTGGAGGTACTGGCCCATGGTCAGGAAATCGACGCCTGCGGAGCGCATGTCGTCCATCACCTGATGCACTTCGAGCCGCTGCTCGCCCAGGCCCACCATCACGCCCGACTTGGTGAAAATGTGCGGCGCTTTGCGCTTCACACTTTCGAGCAGGCGCAATGAAGCATAGTAGCGCGCCCCTGGCCGGATGGTCGGATAGAGCCGCGGCACCGTCTCCAGATTGTGGTTGTAGACGTCGGGTCCGGCAGCGACGATCTCCTCGACCGCCGCATCGCTTTTGTTGCGGAAGTCCGGAGTGAGGATCTCGATCGTTGTCGAGGGCGTACGCTTCCGCAGCGCCTCGATCACTTTCACGAACTGACGCGCCCCCCCGTCGGGCAGATCGTCCCGGTCCACTGATGTTACCACGATATGCTCCAGCCCCAGTTCGGCCGCCGCAGTCGCGACGTGCTCGGGCTCCAGCGGATCGACGGCCCGCGGCATCCCGGTCTTCACGTTGCAGAAGGCGCAGGCGCGGGTGCAGGTGTCGCCGAGGATCATCACAGTCGCGTGCTTCTTGGTCCAGCACTCGCCGATGTTCGGACAAGCCGCTTCCTCGCATACCGTCGCGAGGTTGAGCTCGCGCATCAGCCGGCGTGTCGCGTGATAACCTTCGCTGACCGGAGCTTTGACGCGAATCCAGTCAGGCTTGCGCTGCTTCGGGGGGACGGCGGCCGGTGCGTTCATGGCCAGGCAGATAGCGATTGGAGCAAGCGCTTGCCACCCCTGCCCTGCCCCCGCTAGCGCCAAGCCATGCCCTACCTGTCACAGTTGATCGAAGGCTATCGCCGATTCCGGCAGACGCACTGGCCGGACGAGCGGGAACGCTGGACCGAATTGGCCGAGGGCCAAAGCCCCAAGGTAATGATCTTGTCCTGCGCCGACAGCCGTGTCGACCCTGCGCACGTGTTCGACGCCCGCCCTGGCGAGATTTTCGTCGTGCGCAACATCGCCGCGCTCGCCCCGCCTTATGAGACGAGCCGCGGCTATCACGGCGTTTCGGCCGCTCTCGAATTCGCCGTCACACAGTTGAAGGTCGGCGAGATCCTGGTGATGGGCCACGGCCTCTGCGGTGGCTGCGCGGCCGCATTGACCGGGCAGTTCGATGATACCGAACCCGGCGAGGGCCATTTTATCGCCGATTGGGTAAAAATGCTGAACGGCGCTCGGGACCACGTGCGCGCGCACCACACAGAGATCGACCGCGCCGCCTTTCTCGAGATGGAACGTGAGGCAGTGAAGGTGAGCCTGGCAAACCTGCGCACCTTTCCTTGGATCGCCGAGCGCGAGCACTGCGGCGAGCTCAAGCTGCACGGTGCGCATTTCTCAATTGCCGAGGGCCGTCTCTACATACTCGACGAGGCGGAGGGCGAGTTCCGCCCCGTCTGAGCATTTCCAGCTAACATCTTACATTATAATTGTAATGCGGCTGACCGGAGCGGTCGACGTAATAGCAATAACCCTGTGTATCGCGGTAATACTGGCGTCCCCCGATAATGCCGCCAACCACGCCGCCGAGCGCTGCACCTGCGATCGCACCGGCGCCGGTGCCGATGCCCGGGAGGACAGAACCAGCCAGGGCGCCCGCACCGGCGCCGATTGCGGCCCCAGTGGCGGTAGTGGCAATTTGATGGTCCTGTGCCGGTGTGGTAGCGCATCCGGAAAGCGAGAGACTAGCCGCAGCCGCGGCCGAAATCAGCAGACGTTTCATTTGATCCTCCATTACTGGACCGGCGTTTCAGTGCGCCGAGTGGAGGTTCGTTCCGGGCAGTCCCGTGAGCCGTGGCGAAAACGGAACGGGCCGAGACACAAAAAAGACGAGGCGGAAAGCGATTCCGCCTCGTCCAGCAGCTCAAGAAGGTTCCTAAACCGCTTTCTTAACAGCGGATGTCGTAGCTATAGTGCGGCTGACCATACTGGTCGACGTAATAGCAATAACCGCGGGTATCGCGATAATATTGCCGTCCTCTGACCACTGCGCCCAGAACACCGCCGAGCACCGCTCCGGCGATCGCGCCCTGCACCGGGCTCACGCCCGGGAGAACGGCACCGGCGACGGCGCCTCCGACTGCGCCAACCGCAGCGCCGGTGGCGGCACGGCCGGCCTGGCCGTTGTAGTTCTGCCCATAATAGCCGTTATTATAGCCGTTGTTGTAATATGGGTCGTAGCCATATTGGTTCGGATACGTGGCGCAGCCGGTCACCGCAACGCTGGCGGCGACGGCTGCCGCAAGACCTAGCTTCCTCATCGTCTCGTCCCTTCCACAACTCGCCCCCCTGTGTCGCAATCAAGCGCACTAACGGGCGTTTCGTTCCCGCATCGATCATCTGCCGTTCAGGTACGGAACAGGTTGCGCGCTCACCTGTGGTCATTCCGCGACGCTGCGCTAGATGAGGGCAAAAGGAGTCGAAATGCGCGACCGCCTTGCCGAACAGGAAGCCAACATCGCACTGCTGATTGACGCAGACAATGCGTCGCCGGAGCATCTCGACGAGGTACTGCTGGTCCTGGGTGAGCTCGGCACGATCAATATCCGACGCGCCTATGGCAATTGGGCAAAAGCGAGCCTCAAGGGCTGGAGTACCCTGTCGATCGGCCACTCCATCGTCCAAATGCAGCAGCCCGACATTGTGAAAGGCAAGAGCGCTACGGACATGAAGATGACGATCGATGCGATGGACCTGCTCTACCGCGGCAATGTCGACGGCTTCGGGATCATGTCATCGGACAGCGACTTCTTGCCTCTGGCGCAGCGGATCCGCGAAGACGGACTCCAGGTTTACGGCTTCGGCACCGCCAAGACCCCAGTATCGTTCCAGCAGGCCTGCTCACGCTTTTTCGACGTCGGTGCGCTCGCGATGAGTGACGAAGCGGAGCTCGAGCAGCCCGCGCACGCTGTAGGCCAACGCCCAGTCGACACCGAACTGCTCCAGGTGCTCGGCGCTGCTTACAAAGCTTCCAAGCGCGACGAGGAAGGCTACACGCCGCTCTCCGAGCTCGGCCAGCGTGCGAAGGCGGTCTCCAGCTTCGCTGCCCGCAACTATGGCTTCACTCGTCTGTCCGATCTCATCAAGGCCGTGCCAAATTTCGAGGTGAAAAGCGGCGAAGACGGCCGTCTCCTGGTCAAGCGCCTCCGCTAATTTCTCGCTGTGGATTGATCATCCACAGAAAATTTTTAAGGCGTAGCGAGTCGCTCGCTGTTGCGCCCGTAACACAGCTGACCAGTTCCTTGTCGCCGAGCGGGAACAGGCCGGCGTGTGATCAGTTCTGCGCCCAACCGAGGCGGGGACTCACACGTAAAGCCATGCTCTTTCAGCACAATCCCGAACAGATCCTCGATGCTGCGCTAGCTGCACTGTCGAGTTGCGCGGAATGGCAAGCCGTCCTCGATGAGCTTCCGGCGCCAATCTATGTCACGGACGAGACCGGCTCCGTGACCTACTGGAATCGCGCCTGTGTAGAATTTTCGGGGCGAGTGCCGAAGCTCGGCCGCGACCGGTGGTGTGTCACCTGGAGAATCTACACCACGACGGGCGACTTCATGCCTCACGATCAATGCCCGATGGCGCAGGCAATCCGGAGTCGGACGATCGTTCGAGATGCGATCGCCATTGCCGAGCGCCCTGACGGCTCCCGGCGCGCCTTCAGGCCCTACCCGACGCCTTTGTTCAACGATGACGGGTCGCTTCGCGGAGCGATCAATATGTTGATCGACGTCACCAAGGAGCAGAGCGACGCGCTGCACGAACAGGCGGAGCGCTGTCGGCGGTTGGCCGACGCGATGTACGACCGCCAGACGAGCGCGGTGCTTGGCTCGATGGCCGAAGGCTTCGACCGCACCGCCGCAGTGCTCCGCGCCGACAACGACCGCTAGAGCAGCTCCAGCTCTACCGTGACCTCGTCGCCTGCCGCGATACCGGTTTTGCGCCTGACTTCAGCCTTCACCGGCAGGATGTAGCCCCCGCTCTTCATTGGGAACACGGAGGTCCGCCAAGTGACTCCGTCGATCATCGCCTCCACCCGCGCCGATTTGAAGCCGCGCATTTCGGCAAGGCAATGCGCGTGGATGTCGTCCGATTGCTCGTCGGGCACGGTGATGAAATGCCAGCTCACCTTTTCCCCGGTCCACAGCCAGAGCGGACCAGTGATCGTGATCATGACGTCTTCTGCCAGTCATATTGCGGGAGGCGCCGCCCCTCTGCGCTGACCTCCATCAGCTGAGCAAGACGCTTGGCCCGCGTCTCGGGCCGCTTCGCTCCAGCGACCCAGCCAAGAACAGTCTTACGATAACCAGCCGGGCGTTTCTCCCAATCCGCCCACGCCGCCTTGTTCTTGCGAAACAGCTTCTTCTCTTCGGTGGTCAGTGAAGCGAGCGGCTTCTCGTAGGAATAGACACCGGTCTTGTGCTTGTCGCGCTCGTATGGAGCCTCGCCCGCAGGCGTCATCTGCCCCGCGGCCGTGAGCGCGTTGAAGCGCTCCACATTGACCTTGCTCCAGATGCTGCCCTTGCGCCGCGGCGTGAAGCGGATGGTGTAGGCGTCCTCGCCGAGCGATTTGCGGATTCCGTCGATCCAGCCAAAGCAGAGCGCCTGGTCGCGCGCTTGCGGCCAGTCGATCGACGCCTTGCCGCTGCCCTTCTTCCAGAAACCGACGAGCAGGTCGGGCGCGGTGGCGTGATTGGACTCGAGCCAGCGGCGGAAGTCGGCTTCGGTGGGGAAGAAGACCGGTTCGGCCATGCCAGGCTATCGCGTGAGCTTCCGGTACGTCATTCGATGCGGGCGCGTGGCTTCCTCACCCAGGCGCCGGATCTTGTCTTCTTCATAGGCCTCGAAATTGCCTTCGAACCAGGTGACTTCGCCGTCGCCTTCGAAGGCGAGGATGTGGGTTGCGAGACGATCGAGGAAGAAACGGTCGTGGCTGATCACCACCGCGCAGCCAGCGAAATTTTCGAGCGCGTCCTCGAGCGCGCGCAGGGTCTCGACGTCGAGGTCGTTGGTCGGCTCGTCGAGCAGGAGGACGTTGCCGCCGTCCTTCAGCATTTTGGCCAAATGGACCCGGTTGCGCTCGCCGCCTGACAGCTGGCCGACCTTCTTCTGCTGGTCGGGGCCGCGGAAGTTGAAGGCGCCGACATAGGCGCGCGTCGCCATCTCGTGCTTGCCAATCTTGAAGATGTCGAGGCCGTCCGACACTTCCTCCCAAACGTTCTTCTTGGGATCGAGCGCGTCGCGGCTCTGGTCGACATAGCCGAGGTGGACCGTCGGCCCGATGTCGACCTCGCCCGCGTCAGGCTTCTCCTGCCCGGTGATCATCTTGAACAGGGTCGTCTTGCCGGCGCCGTTGGGACCGATGATCCCGACAATCCCGCCGGGAGGCAGGCTAAACGTCAAATTCTCGAACAGCAGCTTGTCCCCGTAGGACTTGCTCAGCCGCTTCACCTCGATGACCTTGCCGCCGAGGCGCTCGGGCATCTGGATCAGGATTTCGCCCTTCGTCGGAGCGCGGTTCTCCTGCGCCTCGACCAGCTGGTCGAACGCTTTGATACGCGCCTTGGACTTGGCCTGACGCGCCTTGGGGCTGCGGCGAATCCATTCCAGCTCGTCGCTGATCGCCTTCTGGCGGCCAGCCTCTTCTCGCTCCTCCTGCTCCAGGCGTTTCGACTTCTTTTCCAGATAGGTGGAGTAGTTTCCTTCGTATACGTAGTAGCGGCTGCGATCGAGCTCGAGGATCCAGTTCACGACATTGTCGAGGAAGTAGCGGTCGTGGGTGACGAGGATGACGTTGCCCGGATAGTCGACGAGGTGCTTTTCAAGCCACTGGACGCTCTCCGCGTCGAGGTGATTGGTCGGCTCGTCGAGCAGCAGGATGCCGGGCTTTTCGAGCAGCAGCCGAGTCAGCGCCACGCGGCGCTTCTCGCCGCCTGAGAGGTTGGTGACTGCGGCATCGCCCGGCGGGCAGCGCAGCGCGTCCATCGCAATCTCGAGCTGGTTGTCGAGCGTCCATCCGTCGACGGCGTCGATCTTCTCCTGGAGCTCGCCCATCTCGGTCATCAGCGCGTCGAAGTCGGCGTCCTCGGGCGGGTCGGCCATCATTGCGCTGATCGCGTTGAAGCGGTCGAGCATGTCGGCGACGGGGCGCACCCCGTCCATGACATTCTCCCGGACCGTCTTGGCGCCGTCGAGCTGCGGCTCCTGCTCGAGATAGCCGACGGTTATCCCCTCGCCCGGCCAGGCCTCGCCCTGAAACTCCTTGTCGCGCTGAGCCATGATCTTCATCAGCGTCGACTTGCCCGAACCATTGGGCCCGACGATGCCGATTTTCGCATCCTGGTAGAATTGCAGGTGGATGTTGTTGAGGATGGGCTTCTGGCCCGGAAAGGCCTTGGTCAGGCCCTTCATCACAAAGCTGTATTGGGCGGCCATGGGGTCGCGGGAGTCCTTCAGGAGTTGGGAGTTGGCGCAGTTAGGGGAACGCCGGCTTTTTTTCTAGTCGCGGCCGACCATCGCCTCGGCACCAGCGAAACGATAATCGCGATACTGGTCACGCAGGTCCTTCTTGCTAAGCTTCCCAGTCGCGGTGTGCGGCAGTTCGTCGACGAACTCGATCGCGTCGGGCATCCACCATTTCGCCATCTGGCCGGACAGGAATGAACGAACCTCCGCTTCGCCGAGATTGCTGCCCTGATCACGCACGATGAGCAGCAGCGGCCGCTCGTCCCATTTTGGGTGCGGGATGCCGATGGCGGCAGCCTCGGCGACGCCCGGGCAGCCGACAGCGGCATTCTCGATTTCGATCGAGCTGATCCACTCGCCTCCGGACTTGATCACGTCCTTGGCGCGGTCGGTGAGGCGCAGGCTGTTATCTGGATGGATCACCGCGACGTCGCCGGTGTCGAACCAATTGTCCTCGTCGACGCAATCCTGGCTCTGCTTGAAGTAGCGCCTGACCACCGCTGGACCGCGCGCCTGCAACCGGCCTGAACTGATTCCGTCGCGCGGCAGGTCATTGCCCTGATCGTCGACGACGCGCAGCTCGACCCCGAACATCGATCGGCCGGGCCGCGCCACGTAGGCCAGCTGCTCTTCCTCACTCAGCGAATCCCAGTTTGCAGGTGGCGCCCCTACGGTGCCAATCGGCGACATCTCGGTCATCCCCCATAGATGATTGACGCGAATGCCGCGCTCGCGGAACCAGCGGATGGTTGCAGGCGGTGCGGACGAGCCGCCGACGATGATCGTGTGGAGCTTTCCCAAGGGCGCGCCAGTGCGCTCGACATGGTCGATCATGCTCAGCCAAACGGTCGGAACGCCCGCCGAGTGGGTGACCCCTTCATCGTTGAACAGTTTGCACAGCCGCTCGGGCTGGTTGTCGGCGCAGACCACAAGCTTCATCCCGCTCATGGCCGCCGCATAGGGGATGCACCAGCTGCCCGCGTGGAACATCGGAACGACCGGCAGCATCACCGACCGCGCCGACACATCGAAAATGTCCGGCGCGATGATCGACATGGTGTGCAGCACGGTCGAGCGATGCTCGTAGAGCACACCCTTTGGATTTCCGGTGGTCCCACTGGTGTAGCAGAGGCCGCAAGGGTCGCGTTCGTCACCCTCGTGCCAGCGGTAATCGCCGTCCTCGATCGCAAGCACGTCGTCGAACTCGTCGTCGAAGCAGATGTAGTGCTCAACGGTCATCCAGCGCGGTTTCAGGCGTTCGACCAGGGGCGCGAAGACGCGGTCGTAGAGCAGCACCCGGTCTTCTGCGTGGTTCACAATGTATTCCAGCTGATCGTCGAACAGCCGTGGGTTGTTGGTGTGGATGACGCCACCAATGCCGACGATCCCGAACCAGGCCGTGAGGTGCCGGTCGTGGTTCATCGCCAGCGTCCCGACGCGGTCGGTCGGCCGGATGCCCCGTCGCTCCAGCGCCTGCGCGAGACGTCGCGCGTCATGGGCCAAGCGGGTCCAGTCGGTGCGGAAAATGGTCCCGTCGGCTCTAGCAGCAACGATCTCGCGGCTGCCGTGCTCGCGCTCGGCATGGTCGAGGATCCGCATGATGCGGAGCGGAAAATCCTGCATTGCGCCGAGCGTACTCATCAGCGCTCCCCTCAGAAGAGCGCATCATGGCGCAAAACTGGCGCTTAACAAGCGCCTAGAACGGCAGCTTGAACCCCGGCGGAAGCGGCAGGCTGCTCTGCATCTTCTGCATTTCGGTCGCCGCGGCCGCATCCGCCTTCGCACGAGCATCGTTGATAGCTGCAGCCACCAAATCCTCGACCATGGTTTTTTCTGACGGAGCGAGCAGGCTCTCATCGATGTCGACGCCAAGAATGCGACCCTTGGCGGTCGCGCTTATCTTCACCAGGCCGCCGCCGGCGACCCCCTCGACCTCGATCTTGTCGAGATTGTCCTGTGCCTTCTGCAGCTCAGCCTGCGCGTTCTGGGCCATCTGCATGATGGAATCGAAATCGGGGAGTTCGGGCATGTCAGCCGCCTTTGGTTGAAAAGGATTCGAGTTCGGAGCCAGGGAATGCGTCCATCACAGCGCGGACGTTGGGATCGGCGAGCACATCGGCCCGAACGCGCTCCTCGGCGATTTTCTCCTGGTCGAGCAGTGACGGCTCACCGGCTTCGTCGGACAGCGATACCTGCCAACTCGTGCCTGTCGCGGACTTAAGCGCGAGCGCAACGTCGCGCGACCAGTCGGCGCCGAGTGGGCGAGCAGGCTTCAGCACAAGCTCGGGCGGAGCGTAGCGAACGAGGCCAACCTGGTCATGCAGCTGTTGTGCGAGGATGCGCTTGCCACTCAACTCGACAGCTTTGATCAGGCCGACAAAGTCGGCGGGAACCCGCGCTGTCGGTCCCGAAGGCTTGGAAGCAGGCGCCGATGACGTCACGGCGGCAGCGCCCTCCCCGCTCAGCTTCGCCATCAGCGACGCCGGATCGGGCATGTCGGCGGCGTAGATCAGGCGAAGCAGCGCCATCTCGGCGGCTTCGCGCGGATCGGGGGCGATCTCCACGTCCTGCAGACCCTTAAGCAGCATCTGCCACAACCGGTGGATCGCGCCCCAGGACAGCGCCGCCGCCATCTCCGCGGCGCTCTCGCGTTCCTCGGCGCTCTGCAAAGCATCGGCGCTCGCGCCGGCCTTGGCCCGGGTCGCAGAATGGAGGCTTTCCATCAGCCCACGGAGCAGCTGGGTTGGGTCGATTCCAAGCTCGTGCGTCTCGTCAAGCTCGGCCAAGGCAGCGTTCGCGTCTCCCGAGAGGACAAGCTGCAGCAATCGGCGAATTCTTCCGCGATCGGCGAGACCCAGCATGTCGCGGACCTGTTCGGCGGTTACTGCACCGGCGCCGTGGGCGATCGCCTGATCGAGGATCGAGAGACCGTCGCGTGCCGAACCCTCGGCCGCGCGAGCAATCATCCCGAGTGCTTCTTCCTCGACTTCGACGCCTTCCGCTTTCGATACATCGGCAAAGTGGGCGGCAAGCTTCTCGGCCGGGATGCGGCGGAGGTCGAAACGCTGGCAGCGTGATAGCACCGTGACCGGCACCTTGTTCACTTCGGTCGTCGCGAACAGGAACTTCACATGCTCAGGCGGCTCCTCAAGAGTCTTGAGCAACGCATTGAAAGCAGCCTTGGAAAGCATGTGAACTTCGTCGATGATGTAGATCTTGTAGCGCGCGCTGACTGATGCGTAGCGCACAGCATCGATGATCTCGCGGATGTCGTCGATTCCGGTGTGCGACGCTGCATCCATTTCGATGACGTCGATGTGCCGGCCTTCGGAAATGGCGCGGCAAGGCTCGCAAACGTTGCACGGGCTGATCGTCGGGCCGCCCTGCCCGTCCGGTCCGATGCAGTTGAGCGCCTTGGCGATCAGCCGCGCCGTCGAGGTCTTCCCCACGCCGCGAACGCCGGTGAGAAGGAAGGCATGGGCAATCCGCCCGCGCTCGATCGCATTTGCGAGCGTCTTCACCATCGCGTCCTGGCCGATCAGCTCGGAGAAGGTTTGCGGACGGTATTTGCGTGCGAGCACGCGATAGTGTGAAGCGGCAGTGCTCGGCGGCGGCACTTGGGGCAGATCGAGGCCAAGGCCAAGCGATTCGTCGTCGTTCATTGGCTGCTGTTTACGGCCTCGCTGTAGTCATTGCGAGAAGCGTAGCGAGGCGGCAATCCACAGCAACGCTGGATTGCTTCGCTGCGCTCGCAATGACGGGAACGGTGGAAGCCGACGACCCGGCACGAAATCGTTGTGGCTGCTTCCTTCCGGACCTGACCAGGTTGGCGACAGCGCCGTCCGCCGACTTCCGCGCGGGCAT
>Ga0207674_10000140_pt1 | contig 84173 bp, 86 predicted proteins | sample KBSCornC72_FD_184303 | JGI IMG/M metagenome (GOLD analysis project Ga0207674, IMG submission 184303) | Corn rhizosphere microbial communities from Kellogg Biological Station, Michigan, USA - KBS Corn C7-2 (SPAdes) (version 2) | ecosystem: Host-associated > Plants > Roots > Rhizosphere > Soil ...
TCGCAGTTCCAGTGCAGGAGGTCGAACGGGAACGGATCGCGGCCCATCAGGTAGTTGTTGATGACGAACGACCAGATGAGGTCGTTCGCGCGCAGCATGTTGAAGGTGTTCGCCATCTCGCTGCCGTGCAGGTAGCCGCGCTCGCTCATCTTGCGCTCGAGCGCCGCGACCTGCTGCTCGTCGATGAAGACCTCGAGCTCGCCGGCCGCGGTGAAGTCGATGAGCGACGTGAGGAACGTCGCGCTCGCCACGCGCTTGTGCTCGCGCTTCGCGGCGAGGTGCCCGAGCGTCGCCGCGAGGAGCGTGCCGCCGAGGCAGTAGCCGACGACGTTGGCGTCCTTCTCGCCGGTCGCCTTCTCGATCGCGTCGAGCGCCGCGAGCACGCCCTCGGTGATGTAGTCCTCGAAGTCCTTGTGCGCCAGGCGCTCGTCCGGGTTGACCCACGACAGCACGAACACGGTCATGCCTTCGTTCACCGCCCAGCGGATGAACGAGTTCTTCTCGCGCAGGTCGAGGATGTAGTACTTGTTGATCCAGGGCGGGATGATGAGCAGTGGCCGCTGCCATTGCTTCTTCGTCGCGGGCTCGTACTGGATGAGCTGCGCGAGGTCGGTCTGGTGGACCACCTGGCCGGGCGTGGTCGCGATGTTCACGCCGAGCTCGAACGCCTTGGCGTCCGTCATCGAGATGCGCAGCTGGCCGTTGCCGCGCTCGATGTCGTCGAGCAGGTTGTTCAGGCCGCGCACGAGGTTCTGCCCGCCCGTGGCGATCGTCTCCCTGAACACTTCGGGATTGGTCAGCGCGAAGTTCGAGGGCGCCATCGCGTCGATGTACTGGCGCGTGAAGAAGTCGATCTTCTTGCGCGTCGGCTCCGGCAGGTCCTCGACGCTCGCGACCTGGTCGTGCAGCCAGCGCGCGGCGATGAGGTAGGACTGCTTCACGTAGTCGAACAGGAAGTGCTCCTGCCACGCCTCGTGCCGGAAGCGCTTGTCGCCCTTGGCGGGCTCGACCACGGGCTCCGCCGGCGCGCCGAGCATCTTCAGCACGGAGCTCTGCCACAGGCTCATGTAATCCCACCACAGGTTCATCTGCGCTTCGGCGAGCTTGGCGGGATTCGCCAGCATCTTCGCGGCGAGCTCCATGAACGCCTTGCCGACGCCGAGCTCGTCGTTGACCATCGTGCTGGGGCGCTCGGCGTTGCGTGCGACGAAGTCGCCGATCAGCTTCGCGCTCTTCTCGGCCGCGGAGGCGAGCGAGTCAGCGAGCGCGACGGGGTCGTATCCGGGCGGTGGTGCGGCCTCGGCCGTGCGAGGTGTCGTGGCGGGCGTGGACATCGGGATGCGCGGATCCGTGGCGGTTGAAAGGTGCGCGCATTCTACGCGGTGAAGCGCACCGCGCCGTCGTCGGTGACCACGCGGCGGGCGCGGCCGGCGTGCCATAGATGATTGAGGTGCGCGATCGCCTCGCCCATGGCGAAGAAGCGCTGCTGCACGTCGAGCGGGCGACGAAAGAGGGTGGGCAGGAGCGTGGCGGCCGACTGCGGCTCGGAGACGAGCGCCTGCTCGAGCTCCGCGAGGCGCGCATCGTGATGCGCGCGCAACGCGGCGACGCGAACGCCCGCGCCGCGAAACGGCAAACCGTGCGACGGGAGCACGAGCGTGTCGGCCGGCAGCCGTTCGAAGGGCGACAGCGACGCGAGGAATCGTGCGAGCGGATCGCCTTCCGCGTCCGCGGGGCCGACCGCGACGTTGGTGCTGATGCGCGGCAGCAGCATGTCGCCCGAGATGAGAAGCGGCTGCGGCTCGGCGGCGTAGAGCGCGGCGTGCTCGGGCGAGTGGCCATAGCCCGGAATCACGGTGAAGGTGCGCGTGCCGAGCGTGATGCGGTCGCCCGCGAGCAGCCGCCGGTAATGAAGCGGAAGCTCGGGGGCGCCCTTGCGATAGCGGTTGCCCCGCGCCGAGAGCGCGGCGACATCCGCCTCCGCCATGCCGTGCGCGCGGAAATGCGCGCAGAAGTCCTCGACACCGCTGCCCGCATGATTGCCATGCACCGCGTGGGCCTGGAGGAACTCCGTTTGCGTCATCTCGACGAGGTGTCCGAAACGCCGCGAAAGCCACGCCGCATTCCCGAGATGATCCGGGTGATAGTGCGTGGCGATGATGCGCGTGAGCGGCGCGTCGCGCAGTGCCGCGAAGTGCGCGTCCCACAGCGCGCGCGTCGCTGCGTCGCCGTAGCCCGTGTCGACGAGCGCGTGGCCTTCGCCGTCGCGCAGCAGCCACAGGTTGATGTGATCCAGCGCGAACGGCAGCGGCATGCGCACCCAGAGCACGCCGGGCGCGACTTCGAGCGACTCGCCGGGAGCCGGCGGCGTGGGGTGCGGGAACTGCAGTTCTGAAGGCATGATGACGGGGCGGTCGCGCGCCGGGCGCGTGGCGCACCATATGGTATCGTGGACCGCTCCGGGGCCATGGGCGCCTCACGCCAACCGCGGTGGTCCGATGCCGACTGCGCGCCGTCCGGACACTCCGGCCCGCGTCACGTACACGATCTCCGATCTCGCTCGCGAGTTCGCGCTGACCACGCGCGCGATCCGCTTCTACGAGGATTGCGGGCTCCTCCAGCCGGAGCGGCGCGGGCGCGCGCGCATCTACGGCGAGCGCGAGCGGGTGCGCGTGAAGCTGATCCTGCGCGGAAAGCGCCTCGGCCTGTCGCTGGCGGAGATCGGCGAGCTGCTCGACCTGTACGAGGTCGCGCGCAACGAGCGCGCGCAGCTCGCGAAATTCCTCAACCTGCTCGAGGACCGCCGCATGCGGCTCATCCAGCAGCGCGAGGACATCGATGCGGTCCTCGCCGAGATCGAGGGTGTCGAGCGCGAATGCCGCCGGCGTCTGAAGGATGAGCGCCCGGCGCGCACCGGGCGGGCGGGCGGCGGCGCGACGGCGCCCCGGCGCAGCGAGGCGGCAGATTGACGTTTACGTAAACGTCAATCACAATGATCCGCCCGGGGCAAGGCTGACGCAGCAGACGCGGACGGTGATGCACGGCAAAACGGACGGTGCGCCATGACGGATTTCGCGGGCCTGGACTTCGCGCTGGGCGAGACCATCGACATGCTGCGCGACAGCGTGCGCGCGTTCGCGCGCGACGAGATCGCGCCGCGCGCCGCGGAGATCGATCGCAGCAACCAGTTCCCGGCGGATCTGTGGCGCAAGCTCGGGGACCTCGGCGTGCTCGGCATCACCGTCGAGGAGGATTACGGCGGCGCCGGCCTCGGCTATCTCGCGCACGTCGTCGCGATGGAGGAGATCTCGCGCGCCTCGGCGTCGGTCGGACTGTCGTACGGCGCGCACTCGAACCTGTGCGTGAACCAGATCCGGCGTAACGGCAACGAGGCGCAGAAGCGCAGGTACCTGCCGAAGCTGGTCAGCGGCGACCACGTCGGCGCGCTGGCGATGAGCGAGCCGGGTGCCGGCTCCGACGTCGTGTCGATGCGCACGCGCGCCGAGCGCCGCGGCGATGGCTACGTGCTGAACGGCAGCAAGATGTGGATCACCAACGGTCCCGACGCCGACACGCTCGTCGTGTATGCCAAGACCGACGCCCGGGCGGGCGCGCGCGGCATCACGGCGTTCATCGTCGAGAAGGGCATGCGGGGATTCTCCACCGCGCAGAAGCTCGACAAGCTCGGCATGCGCGGCTCCAACACCTGCGAGCTCGTGTTCCAGGACTGCGTCGTGCCCGAGGCCAACGTGCTGGGCCAGGAAGGCCGCGGCGTGAATGTCCTGATGAGCGGGCTCGACTACGAGCGCGCGGTGCTCGCGGGCGGCTCGCTCGGCATCATGGCCGCGTGCCTCGACGTCGTGCTTCCGTACGTGCACGAGCGCCGACAGTTCGACCAGCCCATCGGCGAGTTCCAGCTGATGCAGGGCAAGATCGCCGACATGTACACGACCATGAACGCGTGCCGCGCCTACGTGTACGCCGTGGGAGCCGCGTGCGACCGCGGCCGCACCACGCGCAAGGACGCCGCCGGCGCGATCCTGTACGCGGCGGAGAAGGCCACGTGGATGGCGGGCGAGGCGATCCAGTGCCTCGGCGGCAACGGCTACATCAACGAGTTCCCGACCGGCCGGCTCTGGCGCGACGCCAAGCTGTACGAGATCGGCGCCGGGACGTCCGAGATCCGCCGCATGCTGATCGGGCGCGAGCTGTTCAACGAGACGAAGTGACGCCCGTGGCCGATTCATCAGAAACGTATCGCGGCGTCGTGTACCCGTGGCAGTGCGACCACATGGGCCACATGAACGTGATGTGGTACGTCGGCAAGTTCGACGAGGCGACATGGGTGTTCTTCGATCGCATCGGCCTCACGCGGGAATTCCTCGCGGCGCAGGCGCGCGGCATGGCGGCGGTCGACCAGCGGATCACATACCGGCGCGAGCTTCGCGCGGGCGACGTCGTCGCGGTCGACACGACGCTCCTCGAGGTGCGAGACAAGGCGCTGCGCTTCGTGCACCGCATGAAGCTGGCGGGTTCGGGTGAAGTGGCGGCGCTCACGATGCTGACGGCCGTGCATCTCGATACCGAGCGGCGCAAGGCAACCACCCTGCCGGTCGACATACGCTCACGCGCGGAGGCGTCCGTGGGCGCCCTGGATCTTCCGTGGGACGCCGCACGATGAGGACATGGGCATGGGCCTGATGATGAAATCCGAGTGCGAGAAGTGCGACACGCCGCTGCCGATGGAATCGCCCGACGCGCGTATCTGCAGCTACGAATGCACGTTCTGCGCGCGATGCTCGGCCGCGATGCGCGACCGCTGCCCGAATTGCGACGGCGAGCTCAAGACGCGGCCCCGCCGCGAGCACCGTCTCGAAGTGCCGCCGGCGTCGCCGGTGCCCGGGGAGTAGCGGGGCCGCTGCATCCCGGCGAGCGAACGTCCGAACCTGCAAGGAGCAACGACATGCTGAACGATCCCATCGTCATCGTCGGCGCCGCGCGGACGCCGATGGGCGGCTTCCAGGGCGACTTCGCGTCGCTCGCCGCCAGCGATCTCGGCGCCGTCGCCATCAAGGCGGCGGTCGAGCGAGCGGGCATCGCGCCCGCCGACGTCGAGGAAGTCATCATGGGCAATGTCCTTTCGGCGGGACAGGGCCAGGCGCCGGCGCGCCAGGCCTCGATCAAGGCCGGCATTCCCATGTCGGTGGGCGCGACGACGGTCAACAAGATGTGCGGCTCGGCGATGAAGGCCACGATGCTCGCGCACGACCTCATCGCCGCCGGCACCCATCGCGTGATGGTCGCCGGCGGCATGGAGAGCATGTCGAACGCGCCGTATCTGATGCCGAAGGCGCGCAGCGGCTACCGCATGGGACACCAGACGGTGTACGACCACATGTTCCTCGACGGCCTCGAGGACGCTTACGACAAGGGCCGCCTCATGGGCACGTTCGCCGAGGAATGCGCGAGCAAGTACGAGTTCTCGCGCGAAGCGCAGGACGCGTTCGCGCTGGCGTCGCTCACGCGCGCTCGCGAAGCCGGCGAGAACGGCGGCTTCGACTGGGAAATCGCGCCCGTGACGGTGAGCGGCAGAAAGGGCGATGCCGTCATCGCGCGCGACGAGCAGCCCGCCAAGGCATCGCCCGAGAAGATTCCCACGCTGAAGCCGGCCTTTCGCAAGGACGGCACCGTCACCGCGGCGAACTCGAGTTCGATCTCCGACGGTGCCGCCGCGCTCGTGCTCATGCCGCGCTCGCTCGCGCAGCAGCGCGGCCTCGTGCCCCTTGCGCGCATCGTCGCGCACGCGACGCACGCGCAGGAGCCCGGCTGGTTCACGACCGCGCCGGTCGGCGCGCTGCGCAAGCTGTTCGAGAAGACCGGCTGGAGCACGGACCAGGTCGATCTCTTCGAGGTGAACGAGGCGTTCGCCGTGGTCACGATGGCTGCCATGCGCGAGCTCGAGATCCCCCACGCGCGCATGAACGTGAACGGCGGCGCCTGCGCGCTCGGCCATCCCATCGGCGCGTCGGGCGCGCGCATCCTCGTGACGCTGATCGGCGCCCTGCGCAAGCGCGGCGGCCGGCGCGGCGTCGCGGCATTGTGCATCGGCGGCGGCGAGGCGACCGCCATGGCGATCGAGCTCGAGTGAACGACGTGATCGCGGACTTCCCGTGCTCCTGACCGACGAGCAGCAGCAGATCCGCGACACGCTGCGCGCGTTCGCGCGCGAGGAGCTCGCTCCGCACGCGGCGCGCTGGGATCGCGAGCACACGTTTCCGCGCGACGCGCTGCGCGCGCTCGGCGCGCTCGGCGCGATGGGCGTGGTCGTCCCCGAACGCGATGGCGGCGCGGGTCTCGATTACGTGTCGCTCGCGGTGGCGCTCGAGGAGATCGCCGCGGGAGACGGGGCCACGTCCACGATCGTCAGCGTGCAGAACTCCGTCGTCTGCGGACCGCTGAACGCATACGGCACCGAAGCGCAGAAGGCGCGCTGGCTTCCCGCGCTCGCGCGCGGCGAGCGCCTCGGCTGCTTCTGCCTCTCCGAGCCGGCGGCCGGCTCCGACGCGGCGGCCATCGCCACGCGCGCGGAGCGCCGCGGCGATCGCTATGTGCTGAACGGTGTCAAGCAGTTCATCACCAGCGGCAGGAATGCCGACGTCGCGCTGGTCTTCGCGGTTACCGACCGCAGCGCAGGCAAGCGCGGCATCAGCGCCTTCGTGGTCGAGACGCGGACGCCGGGCTACGTCGTCGCGCGCGTCGAGGACAAGCTCGGTCAGCGCGCCTCCGACACCGCGCAGATCGTGCTCGAGAACTGCGAGGTGCCGCTCGATGCGCGTCTCGGTGCGGAGGGCGAGGGCTATCGCATCGCGCTGTCGAATCTCGAGGCGGGCCGCATCGGCATCGCCGCGCAGTCCGTCGGCATGGCGCGTGCGGCGTTCGAGGCGGCGCTCGCGTACGCGCGCGAGCGGCAGGCGTTCGGCAAGCCCATCGTGGATCATCAGGCGGTCAGCTTTCGGCTCGCCGACATGGCGACCCAGATCGAGGCCGCGCGCCAGCTGGTCTGGCACGCCGCGGCGCTGCGCGACGCGGAGCAGCCGTGCCTGAAGGAGGCATCGATGGCCAAGCTGTTCGCGTCGGAAATGGCCGAGCGCGTGTGCAGCGCCGCGATACAGGTTCACGGCGGCTACGGCTATGTCAGCGACTTTCCGGTGGAGCGGATCTACCGCGACGTGCGCGTGTGCCAGATCTACGAAGGCACGAGCGACATCCAGCGCCTGGTGATCGGGCGCGCCCTGCTGTGATCCCTGAATCGCGAGGACTACCATGACGGCGCCGCTCGAGTTCTATTTCGACTTCTCGTCGCCCTACGGTTATTTCGCGGCGCAGCGCGTCGATGCGCTCGCCGCGAAGCACGGGCGCATCGTGGACTGGCGGCCGATGCTGCTCGGCGTCGCTTTCAAGCAGACCGGCGCGGCACCGCTGACGTCCATCCCGATCAAGGGCGACTACTCGAGGCACGACTTCGAGCGCACGGCGCGATTCGAAGGCATCGAGTTTCGCATGCCGTCGCGGTTCCCGATCCCGGCGCAGGCGCCGTCGCGCATCGTGATATGGCAGAAGCTCGTGCGCCCCGAGGGCGTGGTGCCCATTGCCAAGGCGCTGTACCGCGCTTATTTTGTCGAGGATCGCGACATCTCGGATCCCGACGTCGCGGCCGAGGTCGCGGTGCGAACCGGTGTCGATCGCGCGGCCGCGCGCGCGGCCATCGACGATCCGGCGATCAAGGACGCGTTCCGCCGCGACGTCGAGGCCGCGATCGCCCGCGGCGTGTTCGGCTCCCCGTTCGTGTTCGTCGACGGGGAGGGGTTCTGGGGCTTCGATCGCTTCGCGCAGATCGACCGGTGGCTCGCGACCGGCGGCTTTTGAGGAAGGCGTCACCGGATGGCCGAATACACGCTGTATTGCTTCGCCCAATCGGGCAACTGCTACAAGCCTGCGCTCATGCTCGAGCTCGCCGGGGCGGACTGGGCGCCACGGAAGGTCGATTACTTCAACGGCGAGACGCGCACGCCCGACTACCGCGCGGTCAACGTGATGGGCGAGGCGCCGGTGCTCGAGCACGCGGGCAAGCGGCTGTCGCAATCGGGCGTCATCCTCGACTATCTCGCCGAGCGCTATCCGCGGTTCGGCCCGCGCGACGCGGACGAGCGGCGCGACCTGCTGCGCTGGCTTCTGTTCGACAACCACAAGTTCACGAGCTACACCGCGACGTACCGCTTCCTGCGCGCGTTCGTGAAGGATGCGAACGCCGACGTGAAGGCCGAGTTTCGCAAGCGCGCCGAAGGCGCGTGGAGCGTGCTGAACGCGCATCTCGAGGGCCGGCGCTACGTCGTGGGCGATCGACTCACCTACGGCGATCTCTCGCTGTGCGGCTATGCATTCTTCGACGACGAGATCGGCGTGGACTGGGCCACGTATCCCCACATCCGCGCATGGCTCGATCGCATTCGCGGCGAGCCGGGCTGGCGTCACCCGTACGATCTGATGCCGGGGCATCCACTGCCCGCAGCGGCGGCATGACGGTGCAAAGCGGGCGATGACCTCGATCCACGACCTCGGCCTGTTCGTGGTCGCGGGGCTGCTTCTGAACCTCACGCCCGGACCGGACATGACGTACATCGCCGCACGCGCGGCGACCGGAGGATTCCGCGATGGCCTGGCTGCTGCGTTCGGCATCGCGGCGGGCTGCGTCGTGCATACGCTCGCAGCAGCGGTCGGTCTCTCTGCGTTGATCGCCGCGTCGTCGACCGCATTCTCCGTCGTGAAGTGGTGTGGCGCGGCCTACCTGCTGTACGCCGGGGTGCGCCTGCTGGCTGGAAGCGCGCGGCGCGTGCCGGCCGCTGCCGCGGCCTCCGTGCTGGCACCCGCCTCGCCGCGTGCCATCCTGCGCGAGGCGTTCCTGATCAACGTGTTCAATCCCAAGGTGGCGCTCTTCTTCCTCGCCTTCCTGCCGCAGTTCATCGACACCGGCGCGCCGGGCAAGGCGCTCGCGTTCGTCGTGCTGGGCTGTGTGTTCAACGCGAACGGCGTGATCGTGAACGGCGCCGTGGCGTGGCTCGCGAGCCGCGCGGCGCGGCGACTGCGCTCGGGCCTCGGCCCGGCGCGCGCGCTCCGGGCGACCCTCGGCGCATTCTTCGTCGTGCTCGCGGCGCGCCTGGCGCTCGTCGACCGTTCCTGACATGCCGGCCATCGAGTCGAAGCTCAATCCGCGCGACCCGCTCTTCGCGCAGAATCGCGCCGCCATGACGGCGCAGGTCGATGACCTGCGCGCGCGTGTCGCCGACATCGAACAAGGCGGCGGCGAGTCGGCCCGTGCGCGCCACGTCGGACGGGGCAAGCTCCTGCCGCGCGAGCGCGTGCGCACGCTCATCGATCCGGCGAGCCCCTTCCTCGAGCTGTCGCAGCTCGCGGCGTTCGGCATGTACGACGACAACATCGCGGCCGCCGGAATCATCACCGGGGTCGGCCGCGTGGCGGGACGCGAATGCGTCATCGTGTGCAACGACGCGACCGTGAAGGGCGGCACGTACTATCCGATCACCGTCAAGAAGCACCTGCGCGCGCAGGAGATCGCGCGCGAGAACGGGCTGCCGTGCATCTACCTCGTCGACTCGGGCGGCGCCAACCTGCCGAACCAGACCGAGGTGTTCCCGGATCGCGAGCATTTCGGGCGCATCTTCTACAACCAGGCGACGCTGTCGGCCGCCGGCGTCCCGCAGATCGCCGTCGTCATGGGGTCGTGCACCGCCGGCGGGGCCTACGTGCCCGCGATGGCGGACGAATCGATCATCGTGCGCGAGCAGGGAACGATCTTCCTCGGCGGCCCTCCGCTGGTGAAGGCCGCGACGGGCGAGATCGTCAGCGCCGAGGAACTCGGCGGTGCCGACGTGCACACGCGCATTTCGGGCGTGGCGGATCACTTCGCGCAGAACGACGCGCACGCGCTCGCGATCGCCCGCGGCATCGTCGGTCGCCTGAATCGCGTGAAGACGCCTTCGCTCGATGTGCGCGCGCCGGCCGAGCCGCGCTACCCGGCCGAGGAGCTCTACGGCGTCATCAACGCCGACATCCGCAAGCCTTACGACGTGCGCGAGGTCATCGCGCGCATCGTGGACGATTCGGCCCTGGATGAGTTCAAGGCGCGCTACGGCACGACGCTGGTGACCGGTTTCGCGCACCTGCACGGCTATCCCGTTGGCGTGGTGGCCAACAACGGCGTGCTGTTCTCGGAATCGGCGCAGAAGGGCGCGCACTTCATCGAGCTCTGCGCGCAGCGCGGCATCCCGCTCGTGTTCCTGCAGAACATCACCGGATTCATGGTGGGACAGAAATACGAAGCGGGCGGCATCGCCAAGGACGGCGCCAAGATGGTGACGGCGGTGTCGTGCGCGGCGGTGCCGAAGTTCACCGTGATCATCGGCGGCAGCTACGGCGCCGGCAATTACGGGATGTGCGGCCGCGCCTTCGGGCCGCGCTTCCTGTGGATGTGGCCCAATGCGCGCATCTCCGTCATGGGCGGCGAGCAGGCCGCCACGGTGCTGTCGACGATTCGCCGGGACGCGATCGAGGCCAAAGGCGGCGCCTGGTCCGACGAGGACGAGGAGGCGTTCAAGGCGCCGATCCGCGCGCAATACGAGCGCGAGGGCCATCCCTATTACGCGAGCGCACGCCTGTGGGACGACGGCGTCATCGACCCCGCCGACACGCGCCGCGTGCTCGGGCTCGCGATTTCGGCTGCCCTCAACCGGCCGATCGAGACCACGCGCTTCGGCGTTTTCCGGATGTAACGTCATGCCCACCGCCAAGAAGACGACACGAAAGACGGCCACGCGAAAGCGCGCCGCGCGCGGGACGCCCAAGGCATACCGCGCGCTCACGCTCGACCGCCGCGACGGCGTCGCGTGGATCGTGCTCGACCGTCCCGACGTCCACAACGCCTTCGACGAGACGCTCATTGCCGAGCTGACCGATGCCGTTGCCGCAGTCGACGTCGACCCCGATGTGCGCGTGGTGGTGCTGTGCGGCAATGGGCGCAGCTTCTGCGCCGGCGCCGACCTCACGTGGATGCGCCGCATGGCGGCCTACGGCAAGTCCGAGAACCTCGCCGATGCACGCGCGCTCGCGCGCCTGCTGTCGACGCTCGCCCACCTGTCGAAGCCGACCGTCGCGCGTGTGCACGGCAACGCGTTCGGCGGCGGCGTCGGTCTCGTCGCGTGCTGCGACATCGCCATCGCGGTGCAGGAGGCGATGTTCGCGTTCTCCGAAGTGAAGCTCGGTTTGATTCCCGCGACCATCGGTCCGTATGTCGTCGAGGCGGTCGGCGCGCGTCACGCGCGGCGCTACTTCCTCACCGGCGAGCGGTTCACGGCGGCCGAAGCGTGGCGCATCGGTCTCCTGCACGACATCGTGCCGACCGGCGACCTCGACGCGCGGGTGAGCGAGGTGATCGACCTGCTGATGCAGGCCGGCCCGAACGCGCAGGCGGAGGCGAAGGTGCTCGTGCGCGACATCGCCCATCGCCCGATCGACGCGCGCGTGATGGAGGCGACGGCGCGGCACATCGCGAAGGTCCGCGCGTCGCCCGAGGGCCGCGAAGGCGTCGCCGCGTTCCTCGGCAAGCGCCGCGCGGCCTGGGTGCCGCCGCCACCTCCCGAGGATGCCGGCACGGAGCCATGAGGGACTTGGATACCTGGCAGTTGATCGCGCTCGCCGCGGCCCTCGGGTGGGCGAGCGGCGTGCGGCTGTATGCCGTGCTGTTCGTGACGGGTGGCCTCGGCTATCTCGGCTGGGTCGACCTGCCGGGCGGGCTCACCGTGCTCTCCCATCCGCTCGTGCTCGCGGCATCGGGCTTCATGTGCTTCATCGAGTTCTTCGCGGACAAGATCCCCGCCGTCGACTCGCTGTGGGACTTCGTGCACACGTTCATTCGCATCCCGGCCGGCGCAGCACTCGCCGCGAGCGTGTTCGGCAACGCGAGCGGCGCGTTGACGCTCGCCGCGGCGATCCTCGGCGGAAGCCTTGCCGCGGGCAGTCATTTCACCAAGGCCGGAACGCGTGCCGCGATCAACGTCTCGCCGGAGCCTTTTTCGAACTGGACGGCGTCGTTCGCGGAGGATCTCGGCATCGGCGTGCTGCTGTGGCTCGCTTTCACGCATCCTTTCGCCGCGGCGGCGATCGTCGTCGTGCTGATCGCGCTCGCCGCCTGGCTGCTGCCGAAGGCGTGGCGGGGGCTGCGGCGACTCTTCTCGCGCGGCGGCGTGCGCGCCAACGGCACGTGAGGTTCCGTCACGCTGGCCGCCTGCCGCGCCTCGCCGCGGGTCTCGGCGTCACGCCCGATTGCGCCGACCCGGGCGGCCGTTCGGCGCCTCGATGACGATGTTCGACACGCTGCTCATTGCCAATCGCGGCGAGATCGCCGTGCGCGTGGCCCGCACCGCGCGGCGGATGGGCATACGCACCGTCGGCGTCTACAGCGATGCCGATGCGCACGCGCTGCACGTGGAAGCGTGCGATGAGGCATACCGGATCGGGCCGCCGGCGCCGCGCGAGAGCTATCTGAACGGCGAGGCCATCATCGCGACGGCGCGGCGCAGCGGCGCCCAGGCGATCCATCCGGGCTACGGCTTTCTTTCCGAGAACGAGGATTTCGCCGCGGCCTGCGCGCGCGCGGGTCTCGTGTTCGTCGGTCCGCCGCCGGCGGCCATCGCCGCGATGGGCTCCAAGTCTGCAGCCAAGACGATCATGTCGCGCGCCGGTGTTCCCCTCGTGCCCGGTTACCACGGCGACGACCAGGATCCGGCGCGCCTCGCGCGCGAGGCCGAAGCGATCGGCTATCCGGTCCTGATCAAGGCGACGGCCGGCGGCGGCGGCAAAGGCATGAAGATCGTCGAGCGCGCCGCGGACTTCGCCGCCGCGCTTGCCTCGGCGCGGCGCGAGGCGCGCGCAAGCTTCGGCGACGATCGAGTGCTGCTGGAGAAATATCTGGTCGCGCCGCGGCACATCGAGATCCAGGTTTTCGCCGATACGCACGGCAACGCGGTGCATCTGTTCGAGCGCGACTGCTCGGTCCAGCGACGCCATCAGAAGGTGCTCGAGGAGGCGACGGCGCCCGGCATGACGCAAGCGACGCGTGCCGCGATGGGCGACGCCGCGGTCGCCTCCGCGCGCGCCATCGGCTATGTCGGCGCCGGCACGGTGGAGTTCATCGTCCCCGCCACGTTCCAGCGAGACGGCGCGTTCTACTTCATGGAGATGAACACGCGCCTGCAGGTCGAGCATCCGGTCACCGAGATGGTGACGGGGCTCGATCTCGTCGAATGGCAGCTGCGGGTCGCCGCCGGCGAGCCGCTGCCTCTGGCGCAAAGCGACATACGCGCGCGCGGGCACGCCATCGAGGCGCGCATCTACGCGGAGGATCCCTCACGCGGCTTCCTGCCCTCGATCGGACGCATCGCGTACTGGCGCATGCCGCCGCCGTCCATGCATGTGCGCGTCGACACCGGGTTTCGCGCTGGCGACGACGTGAGCCCGTATTACGACCCGATGCTCGCCAAGCTCATTGTGTGGGGCGAGGACCGCGACCGCGCACGCGAGCGCCTCGTCGAGGCCCTCGGCGGCTGCCAGGTGGTCGGCGTGTCGACCAACCTGGACCTGCTCGAGCGCATTGCGGCACATCCGGCGTTTGCGTCGGGCGGCGTGGATACCGGCCTCATCGAGCGTCATCGCGAGGCGCTGTTGTCACCGCTGCCGACGCCGGCAATCGCGTTCCATGCCGCCGCGCTCGCGGAGTACGCGACGCGGCGCGACGAGCGCGCGGTCGAGGCCGCGCGCTCGCACGATCGATGGTCACCGTGGCACGCAGCCGATGCCTGGTGGAACAATGCGGCCACGCACGCGATGGTGCTGTCGTACGCCGATGGCGGCGCGGCGCGCACGCTGGCGGTTCAGCCGCAGCGCGATGCAAGCCTGGTTTCGCGCGAAGGAGGCACCACGCATCGCGCGCGCGTGGTGGTGCGCGAAAGCGCGGCCGACGCCGACGTCGACGGCGCGGGCCGTTTCTCCGTCGTTCATGCCGGCGATGCGCGTCACGTGCTCGGCCCGCACGCGCGCGCCACGCTGCACTACGTCGATCCGCTCGCTCACACCGCGACGGAAGCGCCGCACGCGGGCCACCTCACGGCACCGATGTCGGGAACCATCGTCGCGGTGCTCGTCGCGCCCGGTGAGGCCGTGGCGCAAGGCGCGCCGCTGGTCGTGCTCGAAGCGATGAAGATGGAGCACACGATCGTCGCGCCGGCGAAGGGCGTCGTGAGCGCCGTCAACTGCACGGTCGGCGAACGCGTCGCGGAAGGCGCCGACCTGGTCGACATCGACGACCAAACAAAGTGACGCTGAGCGTGCTCCTCGACATCGCCGCCAACGCGTCCCGGTGGCAGGCGCCGTTTCGCACCGCGCTGCCGGAGGCGCGCTTCCATTTGCCCGGCGAGATCGATGCCGTGGACTACGTGATCGCCTGGCGCCCGTGCGCCGATACGTTCCGTCGCACGCGGGTGCGCAAGGCGATCTTCAACCTGGGCGCGGGCGTGGACGCGCTGCTCGACGTGGCCGACCTGCCCGCCGACATCCCCGTGTACCGGTTGCTCGACGCCGGCATGGCGAGCCAGATGGCCGAATACGCCGTCGCCACCGTGCTGCGCGTTTACCGCGACTTCGACGCGTATGCCGGCCAGCAGCGCGCAGTGGAATGGCGGCCGCGCGAGCGCCGCGACAAGGCGTCGTTCGGCGTCGGCGTGCTGGGTCTCGGCGTGCTCGGCCGCGCCGTGATCGATGCCGTTGCGCCGTTCGGCTTCCCGCTCTACGGACACGCGCGCACGCCATGCTCGGTCGCGGGCGTCGAGGTCTTCGCAGGCGATGCCTCGTTGCGCGCGTTCCTGGCGCGCTGCCAGGTGTGCATCTGCCTGCTGCCCGCGACCGCAGCGACGCGCGACTTCTTCGGACGCGAGCGCTTGTCGTGGCTGCCGCGCGGTGCGCACCTCGTGAACCTGGCGCGGGGCTCGCTCGTCGTCGACGAGGATCTCGTCGCTGCGCTGGACAGCGGGCACCTCGGCGGCGCAACGCTCGACGTCTTCCGCCAGGAGCCGCTGCCGGCAGCGCATCCGTTCTGGCATCATCCGCGTGTGACCCTCACGCCGCACGTGAGCGCCGTCACGCGCATCGACGAATCGGTCACGCAGATCGCCGCGGGCATCCGCGCCATCGAGGCGGGCGGCGAGCCGCCGGGACGCGTGGACCGCGCGCGGGGCTACTGAGCGATGAACACGACCGAACTGCCATCCCGCGTGCGCCTGGTCGAGGTCGGCCCGCGCGACGGCCTGCAGAACGAGCCGCAGCCCGTGCCGACCGACGTCAAGGTCGCGCTGATCGACGCCCTGGCGGACGCGGGAATGCCTACGATCGAGGCGACATCGTTCGTGTCACCCAAATGGGTGCCGCAGATGGCGGATGCCGCCGACGTCATGGCGCGTGTGCGCCGCAAGCCCGGCGTTCGCTACGCCGTGCTCACGCCGAATCTCAAGGGCTTCGAAGCCGCGCTCGCGTCACGCGCGGACGAAGTGGCGGTGTTCGTCGCGGCCACCGAGTCGTTCTCCCGCCGCAACCTCAATTGCTCCATCGCCGAAAGCCTGGACCGCGCGCGACCGGTGTTCGAGGCGGCGAAGAGCAATGGCATACCGGTGCGCGGCTACATCTCGATGGTGCTCGACTGCCCTTATGAAGGCACGGTCGATCCCACGCGTGTCGCCGCAATAGCCGGCGAGCTGCACGCGCTCGGTGCGCACGAGGTCTCGCTCGGCGACACGATCGGCACGGGGACGCCGGGGCGAACCAAGGCGTTGATCGCGCGCGTCGCCGAGCGTGTTCCCATCACCGCGCTCGCCGGCCATTTTCATGACACTTACGGTCAGGCGCTCGCCAACGTCTATGCCGCGCTCGAGATGCGCGTGTCGACCTTCGATTGCGCTGTCGCCGGCCTGGGCGGGTGCCCCTATGCCAAGGGCGCGACCGGCAACGTCGCGAGCGAGGACGTGCTGTATCTCATGGAGGGGCTCGGCATCGAGACCGGCGTCGACATGACGGCGTTGCGCCGTGCGGGACGGCTCATCTCGCGGTTCCTCGGGCGTCCACCCGTGTCCCGCGTCGCGCGTGCGCTCGACGCGAAGGCACCTCTGCCCGATGCCGCCTGATCGCGGCGGCACGCAGGGTGGCGAGCCGCCCGTCGCATCGCCCTGCGTGAGCGTCTGCGTGCTCGACCCGGGTGGAACCGGTGTCTGCACGGGCTGCGGCCGCACGATGGACGAGATCGCGTCGTGGATCGATCTCACCAACGACGAGCGGCGCGCGGTGATCGATCGACTGCCGGAGCGGCTGTCGGCGCTGCGCGCGCGCAATCGCGCGCGTCACTGGGACGACGATGCCGATCGCTGACTGGTACTTCGATTTCATCTCGCCGTTCTCGTACCTGCAGTCCGAGCGCCTGGCCGCGCTCGGTCCGCGCATCGCCGTGCGTTATCGGCCGGTGCTGTTCGCGGCGCTGCTCGACGCGAACGGGCACAAGGGCCCGGCCGAGATACCGGGCAAGCGGGCGTTCACGTATCGCTTCGTCGTGTGGCAGGCACGGCGCCTCGGCATTGCGCTCAAGTTCCCGCACGAGCATCCGTTCAATCCGTTGAGCCTGCTCCGGCTCGCCATCGTGTGCGACTGCCGGCCGGACGCCGTGCAGCGGATCTTCCGCTTCGTGTGGCGCGACGGCCGCCTGCCGGATCTTCCCATCGAATGGGCGGAGCTCACGCACGATCTCGGCGTCGCCGACGCGGACGCGCGCATCGCGGACCCCGACGTGAAGGAGACGCTTCGCCGCAACACCGACGAGGCGATCGCGCGCGGCGTGTTCGGCGTGCCGACGCTGGCGGTGGGCGACGAGCTCTTCTGGGGCGTAGACGCCACCGACATGGCGCTCGACTATGTTGCGGCCGGTTGCCGCTTCGCCGATCCGGAATACGCGCGCGTCAGCGCGCTGCCGACCGGCGTCGTGCGCCAGCCCGCGACCCGCAAGCCGCGCTAGCCTGCGCGCACGACGTTGCGCGCGGCGAGCCGCGCGATGGCCTCCTCGCCGAGCCCGGCTTCGAGCAGCACCTCCCGGGTGTGCGCGCCGAGCGCGGGCGCGCTGCGATCCGGTGCGAATGCATGCCCGCTCATGCGAAACGGCGGCGCGATCTCCCGCGTGCCGTCGCTGCGGCGCCCGACCATTTCGCGCGCGCTGAATTGCGCATCGCGCATCGCTTCGGCAATGTCGAGCACGGGCGTGACGCAGCAGTCGACGCCGGCGAGGCGCGCGGTCCATTCGTCGCGCGTCGCGGTCACGAATACGGCTTGCAGCGCGTCGCGCACGCGCGCGCCTTCGTCGCCGCGTGCGAGCCGTCCTTCGACGAGGTCCGGACGACCGAGCGCGTTGCACAGCGCCGACCAGAACTTGTGCTCGAGCGCGCCGACCGCGACGAAGCGGGCATCCGCGGTTGCGTAGACGCCGTAGCAGGGCACGCCGCCGGTGAGGAGGTCAGCGCCGCGAACGGGCGGCGTGCCGCGCTGTTCGAGCGCATGCAGCGCGAAGACATTGTGCGCGAGCGACGCGTCGGCCATCGCGACATCGATGTATCGCCCGCGGCCGCTGCGCGATGCGCCGACCAGGGCGGCCAGGATCGCGATGGCGGCGCTCGCCGCGCCGCCGAGCAGGTCCGCGACCTGCACGTTGCACAGCGCGGGCGGTCCGCCGCGCACGCCGGTCTGGTCGAGCACGCCCGCGTAACCGAGATAGTTGATGTCGTGGCCCGCCATGGCGGCGCGCGGACCGTCCTGCCCGTAGCCGGTCAGCGAGCAGTACACGATCGCCGGATTCACGCGCGCGACCGCGTCGTAGTCGACCCCGAGCGCGCGCACGACACCCGGCCGGAAGCTCTCCAGCATCACGTTCGCGCCGCGCGCGAGGCACATGAATGCATCGCGGCCCTCGTCCTGCTTGAGATCGAGCGCGACCGAGCGCTTGCCGCGGTTGACCGCGCGATAGAACGCGCTCGTCGAGCCGGCCGGCGCGTCGAGCCCGCGTGCATAGTCGCCCGCGTCCGTGTCCTCGATCTTGACGACGTCGGCGCCGAGGTCGGCGAGATACAGCGTGCACATCGGGCCCGGCAGCAGCCGCGAGAGGTCCAGCACCCGCACGCCGGCGAGCGGGCCGTCGCTCACACCCGGTCCGGCTCGGGAATGCGCAGCACGCGTCGCACCGCACGCGCCGTGGCGATCGCCGCATCGAGCGACTCGCCGAGGCAGGTCACGTGTCCCATCTTGCGGCCGCGACGGGGCTCGCTCTTGCCGTAGAGGTGAAGCTTCGCGCTGTGATGGCGAAGGACGTCGCTCCACGCGGGCTCGCGCGGCGCATCGTCGTCGTCGTCGAACCAGGCGTCGCCCAGCACATTCACCATCACCGCCGGCGTGTGCTGGGCAGTTGCCCCCAGCGGCACGCCGGCGAGGATGCGCGCCTGCTGCTCGAATTGCGAGGTGATGCACGCATCGATCGTGTAGTGCCCGCTGTTGTGCGGACGCGGCGCGATCTCGTTCACGAGCAGCGCCCCCTCGCGGGTGACGAACATCTCGACGCACAGCACGCCCTCGTAGTCGAGCTTGTCGGCCACCGCGGTCGCGCGCTCCCGCGCGCGCGCGGCGAGCGCCGCGTCGATGCGCCCGGGCGCGATGGATACGTCGAGGATGCCGTTGCGATGGCGGTTCTCGGCCACCGGCCAGGACACGACCTCGCGCGCGGCATTGCGCGCGACGATCACGGACACCTCGCAGGCGAGGTCCATGCGGCGCTCGAGGACGCACGCCTGCTGCATCGACGCGAACGCGCCGACGACATCCTGCGGCGTTGCGACCCGGATCTGTCCCTTGCCGTCGTAGCCCATGCGCGCGGTCTTCACGATGCCGGGCAGCAGCGCGGCGTCCGCGGCTTGCGCGTCGCGTGCCTCGCGCAGCACCGCGAACGGCACGACGTCGAAGCCGTGTCCGGACAGGAACATCTTTTCGCTGATGCGGTCCTGCGCGATCGCGACGCTCGCTGCCGCCGGTGCGACGTGCGCGTTCCGCGCGAGGAAATCGAGCGCGGCCGCCGGAACGTTCTCGAACTCGGTCGTGGCCGCGCGACACAGGCTCGCGAGCTCGGCGAGCCCGCCGGCGTGGAGATAGTCGGCCCGCACGTGGCGGTCGGCGACCGATCCGGCCGGCGAATCGGCGCCGGGATCGAGCACGGCGACCTTGTAGCCGAGGCTCTGCGCAGCCATGCAGAACATGCGGCCGAGCTGACCGCCGCCCAGGAGCCCGAGCCACGAGCCGGGTGGCAAACCAGCGCTTGGGACGGCCGACGACACAGGCTCTAGCGCGATACGGGTGGCAGCCGCATGGCACGCGCGGCGTCGGTCTGCTTGCGTCGGAACGCGTCGAGCCGGCGCGCAAGGGCGCCGTCGGTTGCGGCGATGAGGGCGACGGCGAACAAGCCGGCGTTGGCGGCGCCCGGCTCGCCGATGGCGAATGTGGCCACCGGCACGCCCTTCGGCATCTGCACGATGGACAGCAGCGAATCGGTGCCGCGCAGATACTTCGATGGCACCGGCACGCCGAGAACCGGAACGATCGTCTTCGCCGCCAGCATTCCCGGGAGGTGAGCGGCTCCGCCGGCGCCCGCGATGATCGCACGCAAGCCGCGCTCGGCCGCGCTTTCGGCGTACTCGAACATGTCGTCGGGCATTCGGTGCGCTGAGACCACGCGCGCCTCGTAGGCGACACCGAGCGCATCGAGCTGCGCCGCGGCGTGCTGCATGACATCCCAGTCGCTGTCGCTGCCCATCACGACACCGACTTGCGGCGCCGCCTTGCGTTGCGCCATCCGTCCTCCCGGCCGCATCACGGCGACGCGGGATTCTAGCATCGGGGTCGCGCGCGATCCGGCGTTGCACCGGCGCACGCGCCTGTCATCCGTGCGGCACCGCATGTCGTTTTGCGTTGTCAACGACCGCGCCTGTCGCCGAGAATCCCTATCATGATGCTCATGCTTCGCTCACCGCTCCGCGCCCTCGTCCTCGCGCTGGCGCTCGTCGCCGCCGTGCCCGCCGTCGCCCAGACCGATGCCGACGTGCTGCGCGCCAAGGACGCCTTCGACCGCGGTGACCAGCGCCGCCTGGACGCCCTGGCACCGCAGCTCGCAGGGCACATCCTCGCCCCGTACGTGACCTACTGGCAGCTCAAGCTCGGCATCGACGCCGCCGATGCCGCGGCCGTGCGCACGTTCCTCGCGCGCGAGGCGGGGTCGCCGCTCGCGGACCGGCTGCGCGTCGACTGGCTGAAGTCGCTGGCGCGCCGCGGTCTGTGGAGCGACTTCGACGCCGACTACGTGATGCTCCCCGGCGAGGACACGGAGCTCGCCTGCTTCGCGGCCCAGCGCAAGTGGCAGCTCGAAGGCGATGCCGCGCTCGCTTCCATTCGCGCGGCATGGTTCACCGGACAGAGCACACCCGACGCGTGCGAGCCTTTGTTCGCGGCGCTGTTCGCGCGCGGCGACCTGACTCAGGACGACGTCCGGGCACGCCTGCGGCTTGCGAACGAGGCGGGCAATACCCGACTTGCCGAGACGCTCGGCGCGCAAATGACCGGCAACGCGCGCATCACCGCGCGCGAGCTGGCGCTCGTCACGCGCGACCCCGTCCACGCGCTCGCGAAGGGCGCATTCGCATGGAAGACGCCCGCGGGACGCGAGCTCGCCCTGTACGCGCTCGAGCGCAGCGCGCGCAAGGATGCCGGTGCCGCGCATGCGGCATGGGTGAAGTGGCGCGACCGATTGCCGGCCGCGGATCGTCTGTACGGCAACCGAAGGCTCGCGTACCAAGCGGCGCGGCAGCTCGATCCCGATGCGCTCGACTGGTTCCGCGAGTCGGGCGCGCCGGCCGGCTCCGTCGACGAGATCGCGTGGCGCGTCCGCGCCGCGCTGCGTGCGCAAGCATGGAACGAGGTCCTCGCGAGCCTCGCTGCATTGCCCGACGCCGAGCAGCAGGATCCCGCGTGGCGCTACTGGAAAGCGCGCGCGCTGGCCACGACGGGACGCAAGGCGGACGCCGATGCGTTGTACGCGGGTCTCCTGTCCCAGGTCGGGTTCTACGGCTTGCTGGCAGCCGAGGCGCTCGGGCAGGGACCGCAGCAGGTCGCGGCGCTGCGCAGCCAGCCGGTCACGATCGACCCCACGGAGCTGCGGACGTTCGCGCAGCGCTACGACGTGCGGCGCGTTACCAAGCTGATCGAGCTCGACCTGCGCGCCGATGCGCTGCGCGAATGGGCGTACATCATGCGCGAGCAGCCCGACGAGCGGCTGCTGCTGGCCGCCGAGTTCGCGCGGCGCGCCGGCCTGTACGACCGCGCGATCAATGCAGCCGAGCGCACGACGACGCGCCACGACTTCGGCATGCGCTATCTGACCCCGTTTCGCGCGGAGTTCACCGCAGCGGCGCGCGACCAGGGTGTGGACGAGGCGCTGTTGTACGGCATCGCACGCCAGGAATCGCGCTTCGTACCCGACATCGTGTCGTCCGCGGGCGCGGTGGGTCTGATGCAGCTCATGCCGCGCACCGCGCGCTGGGTCGCGGGCAAGATGGCGCGCACCGATTTCAATCCCGCGCAGATCACGAGCGCAGGCGTCAACACGCAGTTCGGCGCGTTCTACTTCCGCTACTGGCACGATCGCCTCGGCGAGCGGCCGGCCATCACCGCCGCCGCTTATAATGCCGGTCCGAGCCGCGCCCAGGCGTGGCGCCCGGCGGCGGCGCCTCTCGAAGGCGCCATCTGGGTCGAGACGATTCCCTTCAGCGAGACGCGCGACTACGTGAAAAAGGTCCTCGCCAACACGGTGCTGTACGCGCGCGCCCTGAACCTTCCGTACGTCTCGCTCACCGACCGCCTCGGCGTCGTCACGCCGCGCGGAAGCGACAACGCGACGGTCGCTTCCGGATCGCCGTAAGGCGAGCGCGATGGCGGCGCCCGAGACGATCCTGGTGCTCGGCGGCAGCGGCTTCATCGGCCGCCACGTCGTCGCGCGGCTCACCGATGGCGGCTATCGCGTCACGGTCCTGACGCGACGACGCGCGCGCAGCCGGCACCTCATCCTCTTGCCCACGGTCGACGTGGTCGAAGGCGATCCCTACGATCCCGCGACGCTGCTGCGCCTTGCCGTTCCCGCGACCGCGGTCGTCAATCTCGTGGGCATCCTGCACGAGGGCGGCGGCGAGACGTTCCAGCGCGCGCACGTCGATTTCCCTCGGCTGGTCGTCGACGCGTGCAAGGCAGCGGGCGTGCGGCGGCTCGTGCAGCTCAGCGCCATCGGCGCCGACGCGGCCGGCGGCGCGAGCCGTTACATGCGCTCGAAGGGCGAAGGCGAGCGCGTGGTAGCGCAATCGGGGCTCGACTACACGATCCTGCGTCCGTCGATCGTGTTCGGGCGCGAGGACCGCTTCCTCAACATGTTCGCGCAGCTCGCGCGCCGGTTCCCGGTGCTGCCGCTCGGCGCATCGGAGGCTCGCTTCCAGCCGATCTATGTGCGCGACGTGGCGCAGTGCATCGTCACCGCGCTCGACGACGACGTCACGATCGGCCAGACGTACAACCTCTGCGGTCCGAAGGTTTACACGCTGCGCGAGCTGGTGCGCTATGCCGCCGACGTGAGCGGCAAGCCGCGGCCCATCGTGCCGCTCGGTCCTGCGATGGCCCGGCTGCAGGCGCTTACCCTGGAGCTCCTGCCGGGCCGGCTCATGAGTCGCGACAACCTCGCGTCGATGACGCGCGACAACGTGTGCGATGCGCCGTTTCCGTCGGTGTTCCGGCTCGAGCCCACCGCGCTCGAGGCGGTGGCGCCGATGTGGCTCGCGCCCGAGGCGATTCGCTCGCCCTTCGACGTCTACCGAGAGCACAGCGGGCGTTGATTGAAACCGCGGCCGCAGCCGTTTGCCGTCTACCGCGTCGGCGGGTCGGTGCGCGACGAGCTCCTGGGTCGCAGCGGCGCCGACCGTGACTGGGTGGTCGTAGGCGCGACGCCCGAGATGCTGCTCGCGTCGGGCTACCGGCCGGTCGGCAAGGATTTTCCCGTCTTCCTGCATCCCGAGACGCGCGAGGAATACGCCCTCGCGCGCACCGAGCGCAAGCACGGCCAGGGCTATCGCGGCTTCGAGTTCTTCGCCTCGCCCGATGTCACGCTCGAGGATGACCTCAAGCGCCGCGACCTCACCATCAACGCGATGGCGCGCACGCAGGACGGCACGCTGATCGATCCTCATCACGGCGCCGACGACCTGCGCGCCGGGGTGCTGCGCCACGTGTCCGAAGCGTTCGCCGAGGATCCGCTGCGCGTGCTGCGCGTGGCGCGCTTCGCCGCGCGCTTCGGCTTCGACGTGGCGCCCGAGACCGAAGCGCTGATGCGCACCATCGTCGCGTCGGGCGAGCTCGCGACGCTCGCGCCGGAGCGCGTGTGGCAGGAGATCGCGCGCGGGCTGATGGAGCCGTGGCCTTCGCGCATGCTGGCCGTGCTGCGCGAGTGCGGCGCGCTCGCCGCGCTGTTGCCGGAGGTCGATGCGCTGTACGGCGTACCGCAGCCGCCGGCGCATCATCCGGAGATCGACACGGGCGTGCATCTATCGCTGGCGCTCGATTGGGCGGCGGCGCACGCAACGTCACTTCCCGCGCGCTATGCCGTGCTCGCGCACGATCTCGGCAAGGCGCTGAGCGTCCCCGCAACGCTGCCTCGGCACATCGCGCACGAGCAGCGCAGCGTGCGCCTCGCCGACGCGCTGTCCGAGCGCTTGCGCGTGCCGGCCGACTGCCGCGACGTCGCGCGGCTCACGGCGCGCTGGCACGGCGTCGTGCATCGCGCGCTCGAGCTCACGCCGGCCAAGCTGCTGGATCTCGTCATGGCGGCGGACGCGCTGCGCCGGCCGGACCGCCTGACCGACCTGATCGATGCCTGCCGTGCCGACGCGTGCTCGCGACCGGGACGCGCTGACGACTATCCCCCGGCGAGCTATATCCGCGCCGCGCTCGAGGTGGTGAAGGCGGTCGACGCCGGCGCCGTCGCGGCGGCGGCCATCGCGCGGCATGCCGCGCGGCACCCGGAGCGCACGAGCGGCGCCAAGGGCGAATCGAAGATCGCGGAAGCGATCCGCGCCGCGCGCATCGCCGCGCTCCGCGATTGGAAGAAGGCCCGGCTCGCGCGCTAGACGCGGTACGCGACCGCACGCATGAGGTCGGCCGCGACCTTCATCGCGCCGCGGACCGGGAAAGGCAGCGGGGCGCCGCCCGCCTCGTAGGCCATCGCGCCGTGCCGCGCCTCGTCCTCGCGCATGCGATCGACGATCGCGCGGCTCTTCGTGTCCGCAGCCGGAAGCCGGTCCATGTGCGCGGTGAGGTGCTCCTCGACCTGGCGCTCCGTTTCGACGACGAAGCCGAGGTTCGTGCGATCGCCCGCGATGCCGGCGACTACGCCGATGGCGAACGCGCCGGCATACCACAACGGATTCAGCAGCGACGGCCGCGTCGAGAGCTCCTCGAGCCGCGATTGCGTCCACGCGAGGTGGTCTTCCTCTTCGCGCGCGGCGCTCGCGAAGCGCGCCTTCACCGCGGGATCGCGCGCCACCATCGCCTGCGCGGCGTACAGCGCCTGCGCGCACACCTCGCCCGTATGGTTCACGCGCATGAGGCTGCCGGCGTGTCGACGCTCGTCGATCGACAGCTCGGGCTCCGGAAGGCTCGCGCCGGGAAGCGGCCGCGCACTCGATGCGGTGCCTGCGAGCGTTCTCAGCGAGCGGTCGAAGCCGATGATCAGTTGATCGAGCATGGCGTCATTTTAACGCCGCGGCGCATGCGAAGGGCGCTCGCGGGGTGCAAGCCTCACATCAACACACTCGTCTTTGCGTGAAGTTGCCGTGAGCCAGGCGCGCGGCCGCCCGAAGCCGGGCGAACTGACCCTGGATGTATCCGGCGAAAAGTATCGTGCGACCGTTTGTGCGAGCGAAGCGACGCACACCGGTCGCGAAACTTTTCGACGCCAAAAATGAAACGGGCGCCCGAAGGCGCCCGTTCGTCTTGCGAGCTGCAGCGTCTGTTCGTTTAGAACAGGTGGATCATGCCGAACACCCAGCCGTCCGGCTTGCCGTTGGCACCGCCGCACGCCAGGTCGGCCGCATCGCCACGTCCCGTGCACGTCGTGTTGAACGTGTACGCGTTGATGTTGAACGTGTAAGCCGCGTTGCGGTCGTTGTCGAGCTTGACGTAGCCGGCGTACACCTGCGTGCGCTTCGACAGCGGGTAGGTGTAGCTGATTTCCCACTGTTGCGACTTGGTGTCGTTGCCCTTCGTCAGGCCGCCCACGCGCTCGCCGTCCGCCGCGCTGCCGTTGCCGTCGCCCGCGTGACCGTAGAACGCGTACAGCACGCCGGGACCGATGGGCGCGGTGGCGCTGACGCCCCAGAAGTCGCGCTTCAGGTCGCCGGTCGGCGTGTCGTACTTCAGGCGTTCGTAGATCAGCGCCGGACGAACGACGCCGAAGTTGTACGCACCGGTGATCGTCCAGTCGTAGTCGCTCAGGTCCGGACCGCGAACCTTGACGTTACGCTCGTACGCGGTGCCGACTTGCAGCGGGCCGTTGTTGTACACCGCTTCGCCGCCCCACACCCACGCGTGACGCAGTTCCGCGGTGTGCTCGCCGTTGTCACCCGCAGGCGGCGCGATGTCCGCGAAGCCCGACGAGTCACGCAGCGAGACCTGGCCGCTGAAGTTGAAGCCGTTCCACACCGGCGAGTCGTAACGCAGCGAGTTGCCGAGACGCGCGTCGAAACCGCCGGCGCCCTTCGACAGCGTGCCCTGCGCCCACAGGTCGGCCGTCGACAGGATCGACGTCGTGTAGGTCGGGACGTTACCGAAGATGGGGTGCATGTCGTCCAGGGGCATCAGGAACTTGCCCATCTTGAACGTACCCCAGTTGCCTTGCAGTCCAACGAACGTTTCGCGGCTGGCGAAGCCGGACGACGAGCTGTTGCCCGTGTCGCCGGACACGTTCTGCTCGATCTGGAAGATGGCGTTCAGGCCACCGCCCAGCGCTTCCGTGCCACGTACGCCCAGCCGTGACGAGTTCGAGCTCAGACGCCAAACGTGCGGGTTCACGGAGCCGAGCGAGGGCGCCTGCTTGCCGCTCACCAGCTCAAGGTCGATATTGAGCCGGCCGTACAGCGTCACGTTCGCGTTTTGCGCTTGCGCAGCCAGCGGCGACGCGAGCACTCCAGCGACCGCGACAGCGACGAGCTTCTTGTTCATCGAGTCTCTCCTCTAACGGATAAAATTGGCAAGGAAACAGCCATTTGCGCCTGCCATCGGAACCTTCTCAGTTCGGTCGAGAAGTTGCGATTCATTGTGCCAAAGCGACGAAAGCATTGGTAGCGTGACGAGCCAACGCGCCGAATCGATGCATGCGCCTGTTGTTTCAAAGCAACATCGATCGGCCGTCGCCATGGTGCGGCATAAGCTGGAACAAGCTTGAAGCAAGGCGTATAAAGCGATGATCGACAAGGGAAAACACCGCTGCGCCGAATCCCGGATGCCGCTTTTCGCGGCAATGGGCCGTTTCCGCGTGTTTACTCGGCCGACACGTGCCACCCGAGGCGAGATAGATGTCCGCGCGGCCGGCTGAGCGCACTTCCCGCGGGGCGCGGCGATGAGCGCCATGCTCGCGTTCGCGGTGGCCGCGCTCGGCAGCGCGGCGGTGCTGTGGCTTCTCCTGCGCATGCGCACGCGCCTTCCGCTCGCGGTGCCGAACGGACGCTCGCTGCACGCGGCGCCGGTGCCGCGCGTGGGCGGGCTCGCATTGTGGGCGGGCTTCGCGCCCGCCATGGCGTGGGTCGCCGCGGACCTGCCCGGTGGCGCCGCCGGATGGCTGCCCGCGTTCGTCGTCATCGCTGCCGTCTCGCTGGCGGACGACGCACGCGGCGTCGGCGTGCTGCCACGGCTCTCGGTGCAGGTCGCGTGCGCGCTCTGGGGCGCGGCATGGCTGCTGCGGTCGTCGTTCGGCGCGCTGCCGGGCGTATCGCCGGGCGTGGGCTATCTCGTGGCGGTCACGCTCGTCGCACTCGCCATCGCGTGGTCCATGAACCTGTACAACTTCATGGACGGTACCGACGGCCTCGCCGGCGCCACCACGCTCATCGGCTTCGCCGCCATGGCGGCGGGTGCGGGCGACGACGCGCCGCTGCGCATCGCGTGCATGGCCGTGGCGGGTGCCTCGATCCCGTTCCTCGCGCTGAATCTCCCGCCCGCCCGCATCTTCATGGGCGACGTCGGTGCGGTGCCGGCGGGGTTCCTGGCCGCGATGTTCGGCATCGGTGGCGTGCTGCGCGGCGACTGGCCGGCATGGTTCCCGGTGCTCGTGTTCCTGCCGTTCCTGGCGGACTCCACGGTCACGCTGCTGCGGCGCGCCGTGCGCGGCGAGCGGGTGTGGGAGGCCCATCGCAGCCACTACTACCAGCGCTTGCACCAGCTCGGCGCCGGCCACAGCGGCACGCTGGCGCTCTACGCGGCGGTGACCGGGGCGTCGTCCCTCAGCGCGCTGCTGCTGCGTGCCCGCGCGCCGCAGCTCGGCACGACCGCGCTGGCCGCGTGGATTGCGGTCGTCGTGATCCTGTTCGCGACGATTGATTATCATTGGCGTCGAAAGCCGTCCGCCACCCGATGACACTTCGCTCGAACTGGCGTGCCTGGCTGGCGTTCGCGCACGACGTGTGCGCGGCCGCGCTCGCCTGGATCGGCATGTACTGGCTGCGCGTGAACCTCGACATGCGCGAGCCGTTCGCCGTCGATCTCTTCTTCACGCTCGCGTGGATCGTGCCGGTCCAGGCGGCGATATTCCTCGCGTTCGGCCTCTACCGCGGGCTGTGGCGCTTCGCCAGCATCCTGGACCTGCAGCGCATCGTGCTCGCCGCGCTGCTGGGGGCCGTGCTCATTCCGGTCGGCCTCGTGATGCTGCAGCTGCAGACGATCGTGCCGCGCAGCGTGCTGGTGATGTATCCGATCGTGCTCATCTTCCTCATGTCGGGGTCGCGCTTCGCGTACCGCGTGTGGAAGGAGCACCGCCTCTACAGCCCGCTCGCCGCCCTCGGCGAGCCGGTGCTCATCGCCGGCGCGGGCGAGGCGGGCGCGCAGCTCACCGAGGCGCTTGCGCGGAGCCGCCAATGGCGCGTCGTCGGGCTGCTCGACGACGACGCCGCGAAGCAGCACCGCCAGATCCGCAACGTGAGCGTGCTCGGACCCATCGCCGAGCTCGGCACGTGGGTCCGTCGCTACGGCGTGCGCAAGGTGATCATCGCGCTGCCTTCGGCGAACCACGCGGTGCGTCGCCGCGTCGCCGAGCTGTGCGCGGCCGCGCGCGTGGAGGCGCTCACGGTGCCGTCGTACGACGAGCTCATCTCGGGACGCTCGGCGGTGACCACGCTGCGCAACGTCGAGCTCGACGACCTCGTCGGACGCGACCCCGTCGTCCTCGACAATGCAGGTCTCGCCGAATGGCTCGGCAACCGGGTCGTCATGGTCACCGGCGCCGGCGGCTCGATCGGCTCGGAGCTTTGCCGGCAGATCGCGCGCTTCCGTCCCGCCAGGCTCGTGCTGTTCGACGTGTCGGAAGCGGCCGTCTACGAGATCCAGACCGCGCTCGCCGACGCGTTTCCCCAGCTGCCGCTCGAGCCGGTGGTCGGCGACGTGCGCCACGAAGCGCTGGTCGACGCGGTGCTGTCGCGCACGCGGCCGAGCGTGGTGTTCCACGCCGCCGCGTACAAGCACGTGCCGCTGATGGAGGAGACGAACTGCTGGCAGGCGGTGCGCAACAACGCCTATGGCACTTGGGTGATGGCGCAGGCCGCGGTGGCGGCGAAAGTCGAGAAGATGGTGCTGGTGTCGACCGACAAGGCCGTCAATCCGACGTCGGTCATGGGCGCGAGCAAGCGCATGGCGGAGATGGTGTGCCAGACGCTGCAGGAGGGCAGCACGCAGTTCGTGCTGGTGCGCTTCGGCAACGTGTTCGGCAGCGCGGGCAGCGTCATTCCGCGCTTCACCGAGCAGATCGCACGCGGCGGCCCCGTCACCGTGACGCACCCGGACATCACGCGGTTCTTCATGTCGTCGGCGGAAGCGACGCAGCTCCTCCTGCAGGCGGGGCTGCAGGGACGGGGTGGCGAGATCCTCGTCCTCGACATGGGCGAGCCGGTGCGCATCGTCGACCTCGCACGCGATCTGATCCGTCTCTACGGTGCGGATCCCGACCGCATCCCGGTCGTCTTCACGGGCCTGCGACCGGGCGAGAAGCTGTTCGAGGAGCCGCTCGCCTCGGAGGAATCGACCAAGCCGACCCCGCATCCCAAGCTGCGCATTGCGCAGGCGCGCCCGGCCAATCGCGACGCGGTCGGCCAGATGGTCGCCTGGTGCGAGCGCGACCGGCCGGCGAGCGACGCCGAGGTCCGCGCGCGGCTGAAGTCGTGGATTTCCGAGTACGCGCCTCCGGCGGGCGCGCCGATCGAGCCGATCCCGGCGGAATCGGCTCAGGAAACCGCGCCGGTTCCCTTGCGCGCGCCGCGTCGCGCGCGCTGACCAGGCGTCATCGATCGACGTCCGCGAGCTCGGCGGTGGCGCGCGCGGCCGCCCTGGGTCGTTCCGGCTCCCTGCGTGACAGGTCGGCCGCGAGCGCGGCCGTGCTCGCCTCGACCTCCTGTGCGCGGCGCGTGCCGTAACCGAGCAGCAGCGCGCAGAGCGCCCAGAACTCCTTCGCGTTGCTGCGAAACAGGAAGTCGTCGGTGAGGTTCTTGATCACGAACCCGGCGACGAGCGCGATGCCGACCAGCCCGATGAACGCCAGTGTGTCGTCGCGCGAGCTCAGGAAGCGCGTATAGCGATACAGCAGCGCGATGAAGATCGCGGTGAACAGCGTCGCGCCGATCAATCCCGTTTGCAGCCACTGGCTCGCGAACACGTTGTGCGCGTGCGCGAGCAGCGGGTTGCCGAGGTCGCGGGACAGCTCGTCGGCGAGCACGCGGCGGCCGAAGCCGTAGCCGAGCCACGGCTTCGCCTCGATCCTCTCGCGCAGCGCGTCCCACAGCACGATGCGCGGGTCCTGCTCGATGGACGCCGCGACGTCGGGCTTCTGCGGGAATTCCAGGGACGCGCGCTCGCGCAGCGCGTCGGTGAACGCGATGCCGAGCACGAGGAGCAGCGCGACCAGCGGGCTCACCCAGCGCATCGGCGTGCGCACGAGCGTCGCCGGCCAGCGGATCGCTCCGGCGAGCGACGCGACGCCGAACACGCCCGCCAACGCCACCCATACGATGCGGTTGTCGGTCATGCGATCGGTGGCGACCATCAGCCCGAGCAGCGCGAGGCCGATCGCGACCGACCGCTTGCCGGTGCCGAAACCGGCCGGGCGCGGCGCGATGAGGGCGAAGAGAAAGGGTGCGACCAGCACCGTCCAGGTCGACCAGGGACCCACGCCGTGATGCCAGCGGCCGGCGTCCCAATCGCCCTCGCTGAAAGCCATGGCAACCGCCAGGGCCGCCAGCGCGCCGAAGCTCGCGAGCGCTGTCGCCGCGAGCACGCGAAAGCTGCGCGGATCGCGTGCGGCGACGTAGAAGAAGAACATCACGACGAGGCTGTCGCCGATCTCGCGGGATAGTTGTGTGCGCGAATACGCCGGGTCGATCGACCACGCCGTCGACAGCAGGCACCAGGCGGCCCAGGCGAAGAGCGGCGCGAGAATGGTCCAGCCCGGGGCGGGAAGCGTCGACGGTTGCAGCCGCCGCGCGAGGCCGAGCGCCACGAGCGCGAAGACCACCGCGCCGGCGTAGGCGAACGAATGCGCGAACGTCGCCGCGTTGGTCGGCAGCAGCGCCAGGTACGCGGCCGCGAAGCCCAGCAACCAGCGGTTACAATGATCGATCATCGGGTCGTTGGCGCTGCGCGCGCAATTCTACCTGCCTTGCGAGTCCTGATCGTCAAACGCGACAAGCTGGGCGATCTTCTCCTGACGACCCCGGTGCTCCGGCATCTAGCTGAGATGCGCCCGGACGCCGAAGTTCACCTGCTTGCCAACGACTACAACGCCTGGGTCGCGCGCGGGCATGCCGCGATCGCGCGCGTGTGGACCTATCCTCGGGTACGCGATGGTCGCCGGCTGCGACCCTTTGCCGCGCTCGCGCAGATACCGATCGGCCTCGCGCTGCGCCGGCAGCATTTCGACGCGGCGATCGTGATGGGCGGGGATGAGTCGCCGCGGGCAATCCGTCGAACGCTGCTCGTCGGCGCGTCGCGCGTCGTCGCCTACGCGCATGACCCCGCCCGCTACGGCCGCCGGCTCACCGACGCGCTGCCCGTGCCGGCCGCGGGTCACGAGGTCGACCGCATGATGGCCTTGCTGACGCCGCTCGGCATCGCGGCACCCGACCGCGCCTCGCATCCCGAATACGCATTGCCGCAGGGTGATGCGGCGTTCGCGCGAGCGTGGCTGCGCGAGCGCGGTCTCGACGCCTCGCGCTACGTGGTGCTGGGACTCGGCGCGCGCAAGGCGAAGAAGCAGCCGTCGACCGCCCAGATCCTGCGCTGGAGCGAGCGCCTCTGGCGCGAGCGCGGCCTGTCGACCGTGTTCATGTGGACGCCGGGCGCGCGCGACGCCGATCGCTATCCCGGCGACGACGACATCGCCGCGCCGGTTCTGGCCGAAGCGTTGCCGTACGTGCATCCGTTCCGCGGTCCGATCCCGCACGCGCTCGGTCTCATGTTCCATGCACGTACATCGATTGTCCCCGACTCGGGACTGATGCACTTCGCCGCCGCGAGCCCCGGCGGCGTGCTGGGCCTCTTCGCCGATCCCGCCGACTCGGCGCCCGCCGCGCGCTGGGCGCCGCGCGGCGCACGCGCGACGTGGCTCGAAGCGGACAAGCGCGTGAGCGACCTCACCGACGCCGTGGTATTCGAGGCGCTGGAACCGTTGCTCGGCCCGCGTGCGGAGCGGCTCACGGGCAGCGGCGACGGCGCGCCGGTGGCCGCTGTGATGCCGCGCCCCGGCGACGGACAACCCGACTAGCGTCAGGAGCCCGCGCGCTTTGCGTAGAGATACGGATTGAGCGCCGGATCGTTGTACATCTTGAACTGACGGTAGATGCGCCAGAACGCGTCGCCGCGCGCGGCCGCGACGAGCAGCGTGTCGAGGCAGCGCGCGAGGTCGTTGCGCTGGACGATGAGCCGCGCGAGCTTTTCACCGCACGAGGCGACGTGATCCGCGTCCGCGTCCGTGCGCTCGGCCTGCGCGCGCATGTGGAACACCTTGAGCGCCAGGATGGACAGCCGGTCGATCATCGCGCCCGCGGTCTCGGAGTTGTGCCACGCGCCGGCTCGCGGCGTGACAGCGGCAAGCCGGGCGAGCAGCGCCTCGTCGATGCGCTCGATCGCGTCGTTGCGCTTCTGGTTGTAGCCGTCGATGGCGCGCTTGTTCGCCGCGATGGCCGAGTCGGCGACGTCGCGCCGGCGCGCCTGGTCCTCCTCGTCCCACAGCAGCGTGTTGAACCGATGGTTCGCCTCGATCGAATGCCACACGCCTTCGGCGAACGACGGCGCCATCGTGACGGCCCATTGCGGCAGCCCGACGCGCGAGTCGTGGAACGCACAGACCGCGGCGGCGCCGACATCGGCGAACGTTTCGCTCATCGCGGGCGCTCCATCATGTCTTCGACCGCGGCGATGACGGCTTCGAGGCCGATCGCCGGCATGCAACGATGCGCGGGACATTGCGCGAGCGAGCGGCCGCAGCGCCGCACCCACGCAATGTCGCGCTTGAACAGCACGGTCTGGTCGCGGCAGGGAAACGGATCGACCGTGACCGCGCGGTACGGCATGTCGCGCCAGAAATCGCCTGCGCCGCACAGCAGCGCCGATCCGGGGCCGAACAGCGCGACCGTGGGCACCCCGACGACGCGCCCGAGGTGCGCCACGCCCGTGTCCGGCGCGACGAGCACGCGCGCATCGGCGAGCAGATGCCACAGCTGCGCGAGATCCAAGCGGCCGGCGAACGAGGCGAACTGCCCGCGCGGATCGCACGCGCGCACGGCGGCGTCCTCGCCGGAACCACCGGACCACACCGGCGTCACGCTGCGCGCGGCAAGCCATTGCGCGAGCGCGAGCCAGCGATCCGGCAGCCATTGCTTGAGCGGCGAGCTCGCGCCGACGTGCAGCACCGCATAGGGTCCGGTGGGTCGCGCGAAGGCCGTGCACGCAGGCGCCGTCCATTCACCCGTGTCGTAAGGCGCCGGCGGCGCGCCTTCCACCAACGTTGCGACGAGATCGCCCCACGCGGCCGGTGCATCGGGATAAGGTACGAGCCCGTCGATTGGCCAGCTCTTGGTCGCCGGCCGGTCGCCGGCGAAGGCGACGATCCAGCGGGCGCGCATCGCCGCGGCGAGCCATGCGTAGCGGTTGTCGCCCGGCACGAAGGCGACGTCGAACGGCGCTTCGTCGAACAGGTGGGGCGAGGGATGACGCGGGTCCCACGCGAGCGCGCGCACCCCGTAGGGGCGCGTCGCGTACAGGGGCGCATACGCACGCGGCAGCGTCATCGCGATGTCGGCGTGCGGATGGCGCTCGCGCAGCTTCTTGACGAGCGGCGTGAGCATCAGCGTATCGCCGAGCAGCAGATGATGCGCGATCAGGATGCGCTGCGGCGTTGCAGGCGGGCTGCGGCGCGCGCCGCGGTCGGCCAGGGCGCGCACCACGACCGACGCGCGTCCGCCGAAACGCGAGCGCGGCCGCTCGAGCGATAGCGTGCTCATCGGCGCGCCTCCGCCAGCGCGCGCTGGAAGACGGCCTCCATCCGATCGAGCATGGTCGCGAGCGTGAAGCGCGGCAGCACGAAGGCGCGCGCGCGCTCGGCCAGTCCACCGGCGACCGACGGCACCAGCAGCAGACGGTCGAGCGCCGCGGCGAGGGCCACAGGGTCCTCGCGCGGCACGACCAGCGCGGTCTCGCCGTCGCGCGCGATCTCGGGAATCGCGCCGGCATCGGTGGTGACGCACGGCACGCCCGCGAACATCGCCTGGAGCAGCGCCTGCGGCACGCCCTCGTTCGCATAGGACGGGAGCGCGAAGACGTCGAAGGCCGACAGCCATGGCGCGACGTCGTTCTGCTGGCCGACGAACAGGACGCGCGAGCGCAGCCCGAGCGCGTCGGTCTGCGCTTCGAGCGCGGCGCGCTGCGGGCCATCGCCGACGATCGCGAGATGCACGTCGGCTCGACGCAGCTTGGGCATCGCCTCGAGCAGGAACCGATGCCCCTTCCAGCTGCGCAGCGTCGCCACGATGCCGACCAGCGGGGCGGTTTCGGAGAGATTCAGCGCGCGTCGCGCGGCGCCGCGGTCGCGCGGCGTGTACACCGCAGGGTCGACGCCGGTCGGCACCGAGTCGATTTTTGCCGCGTCGATGCCGTTGTCGCGGACCAGCTGTTCGCGCAGCATCTCGCCCGTGGTCACGATCCGCGTGGTCGCGCGCTGATAGAGCCAGCGGGTGGCGCGGTTGTGCGGCACCGGAATCGACACGTGCCGCGTGCGCACGAGCACGGGCCGTGGACGATCGCGCACGCGCAGCCAGCGGCATGCGAGCGCGGCAAGCCACGTGTCGGTCGAGCTGTGCCCGTTGACGACGTCCACCGGGTTGGCGCGAAACGCGCCGACCAGGGCGGCCACGCCGCGCGGCTGCTTCTCGCCGATGGACAGCGCCATCGCCGGCACGCCGAAGCGCGGCGCTTCGGCGAGGATGCGCGCGCCCGGCGCGGCGTACACGATCACGCGATGGCCGCGGGCCATGAAGCCCGCCGCCTCGGTGAGCGTGCGTATCTCCTGGCCGCCCCAGCCCAGCGAAGCCTCGGTGTGCGCGATCGCAAGCGTGCCGGCCACGGAGACTAGGCGGCCGCCGCGACCGTCGCGAACTGGATGCGGTGGAGCCGCGCGTAGACGCCGTTGCGCGCGAGGAGATCGACGTGCGACCCCTGCTCGACGATGCGTCCGTGCTCGAGCACCACGATGCGGTTCGCGTGCTCGATGGTCGAGAGGCGATGCGCGATCACGATCGTCGTGCGTCCCTGCATGAGCGTGTCGAGCGCCGACTGAACCTGCCGCTCCGATTCCGAATCGAGCGCGGAGGTGGCTTCGTCGAGGATCAGGATGGGCGCGTCCTTGAGGATCGCGCGCGCGATCGCGATGCGCTGGCGCTGCCCGCCTGACAGACGCACGCCGTTCTCGCCCACCTGCGTGTCGAAGCCCTGGGGCAGCGCGCGAATGAACTCGAGCGCATTCGCCGCCGCCGCCGCGCGCTCGATGTCCTGGCGCGGCGCGCCGGACAGGGCGCCGTACGCGATGTTCGCCGCGATCGTGTCGTCGAACAGCAGCACGTCCTGCGACACCAGCGCGATCTGCGCGCGCAGGCTCGCGAGCGCAAGCGTGGTCACGTCGTGCCCGTCGACGAAGAGCCGTCCGGCGCTCGGCTCGTAGAAGCGCGGGATCACGTTGACGAGCGACGTCTTGCCGCTGCCGGAGCTCCCGACGAGCGCCACCGTCTCGCCGGGGCGGATGGTGAGCGAGACGTCGGACAGGGCCTCGCGCTCGTTGCCGACGTAGCGCAGGAACAGGTGATCGAAGCGGATCTCGCCGCGCGCGCGCTCGAGGGTCACCGTGCCGGTGTCGGGCTCCTCCTCGCGATCGAGCAGGCCGAACAGGCTTTCCGCCGCGGCGAGGCCGCGCTGGATCGACGCGTTGATGCCGGAAAGCGACTTCAACCGGTCGAGCAGCGCGAACAGCATGACGACGTACGACGCGAACGTGCCGAGGTCGAGCCGCCCCGACTCGCTTTGCCCGAGCGCCACGAAGATGATCATGCCCACCGCGAGCGCGGCCAGCGTCTGGGTGATCGGCGAGCTCGCGGCGCTCGCCGATGACTGCTTGGTCATCGACGTGCGCAGCGCGTTGGCGGCGCGCGTCGCGCGCCCGCGCTCGTAGTCCTGCCCGCCGAAGACGCGCACGATGCGATGGCCGCCGATCATTTCCTCCAGCACGTGCGTCATCGAGCCGGATCGCGTCTGCACGTCGCGCGCGATGCGGCGCAAGCGGCGGCTGAAATAGCGCGTCACCAGGCCGACGACGGGCAGCACGAAGAACGTCATGAGCGTGAGGCGCCAGTTGATGTAGAGGAGCCAGCCGAGGCTCACCGCGATGGTGAGCGAGCTGCGGATCGCGGTGGCGATCGTGCCGGACGCGGCCGAGGCGAGCTGATGCGCGTCGAACGTGAGGCGCGATTGCACCACCCCCGCCGGCGTCACGTCGTAATACGAGGTGGGAAGACGCAACAGCTTGTCGACGAGCGCGCGGCGAAGGTCGAACACGACGCGCTGCCCCGTATACGCCATGCCGTACTCGGAGACGTACGAGCCCAGGCCGCGCAGCACGAACACGCTGATGATGGCGAGCGGCAGCCACTGCGTCTTCGCCGGGTCGGGATGCTGGAAATTGTTGACGACGGGGATCACCAGCATCGCCATGACGAGATCACCCGCCGCGACGATCCCCATGCCCGCTACCGCCAGCGCGAACGCCCACCAATACGGGCGTACGTAGTGCAAAAGGCGCAGGTAGAGATGGACTCCGGTCATCGGAACGGGCCCGCGCGATTCGACGCATGGAGCGCGGGCGCGCAGGCGACACGCTGCGCGATCAGGCGGTGGCCGGAGTATAGCGCAGGGGGGTCAGGTCCCCGATGCCGGCGGGGGTGCCGCCGGTGGGGGCTCGCCGGCCGGCCGCTCGGGTGCGGCCGTCGCGGCGGTCGCGTCGGCGCGCGGCTTGCCCGACCGGCGCGCCTGGCGCCGCGCCACGGTCGCGGCGAGGAGCTCGCGATACAGCAGCACGAGCTGCAGCGTCATGGCCGCGGGCGTGAGCGGCAGCACGGCGGCGCGCGCCCGCGCCCCGAACCGCTCGCGCTGGTCGGCGTCGAGCAGCACGCGCATGTGGGCCGCGAGCCCGGCAGCGTCGAGCGCCGGGCACACCAGCCCGGCGTCGTGCTCGTGCACAAGCTCCGCCGCACCGGACTTGGTGCTCGTGATGACCGGCAGCGCGCAGGCCATGGCCTCCAGTGCCGCGTTGGGAAACGGATCGTAGAGCGTGGGCAGCACGAATGCATCGGCGGCGCCGTAATACGGCCGCGGATCGAGCTGCGGACCCGCGAACAGCACACGCTCGGCCACGCCGTGACGCCGCGCGAGGCGCCGATAGTGGCCGGGATTCTTGTCGTCGCCCACCACCACGAGGCGCGCCGGCGCCGGCACCTCGGCGAGCGCCGCGATCGCGGTCGCGACGCCTTTGCGCTCGAAGCCCGAGCCGACGAGCAGGAACACGACGGCGTCCTCGGGAATTGCGTGGCGCACGCGCAGCGCCGCGCGCTCGCGACGCAGCGCCGGCGAGAAGTCCTCGGCGTCCACCGCGTTGTACACGACGTGCAGCTTGCTCTCGGGTACGCCAAAGCGGTCGCGGATCTCGTCGCGCACCATGCGCGAGTTGCAGATCACCGCGGAAAGCCAGGGGCTCGCGAACATGCGCCGCTCCATGGCGAGGAGGTAGCGGTGGTGCAGCGACGCGCGCACCGAAATGCGCTTCCCCCACGACACCGCCTTCATGCGCTGCTCGAGCCAGGTCGCGTGCACGCCGTCGCCGGCGCGGAAGATGTCGCAGCACAGCAGGCGCTCGTGGGACTGCACGAGATCGAGGTGCGCGCGTCCCACCGCGCGGCACACCGCGCGCGCGAATCCCCAGTCGCGCCACAGGCGTCCGAGATGAAACGGGTCGACGATGTGCGGCTCGAGGAGCTGCAGCCGCGTCTGCGGCCACTCGCGCGTGTACAGCGTGATCGCGACGTTGCGCTCGAGGAGCGCCTCGAGCGCGCCTTCGACGAAACGCTCGGCGCCGCCGAAGGGGTTGTAGCGCTGACGGATGATCGCGATGCGCACGATGAGGCCTAGAGCGCCGGCGCGCGCTGCGCGGGCCGCGACGTGGCGGCGATGAGCTCGCGCACTGCGACGTGCACGCGCTCCACCGGAAGCGTCGTGAGGCACTCCGATATCTTGCCGCCGCCGCAGCCGTCGATGCCGCACGGGCGGCACGGATGCGCGGTCGATACCACGATGCGGCTCGGCACGCGCCACGGTCCCCATTCGTGCTCGCCCGAGGGGCCGAACAGCGCGACCGTCGGCGTGCCCATCGCGGCGGCGATGTGCATCGGTGCCGAGTCCACCCCGACGAACGCGCGCGCGGCCGCGGTGAGCGCCGCGAGCTCGGGAAGCGTGAGCGCGCCGCAGAGGTCGACGATGCCCGGTCGATGCGCCGCGGATACGCGTGCCAGGATGTCGTCGAGCAGCGCGCGCTCGCGCGCGTCGGGTGCGCCGGTGACGACGATGCGATGGCCGTCGCCGCTCAGTCGATCGATGAGCGCGGCGGTGTGCGAGGCGGGCGCGCATTTGAACAGCCATCGCGAGCCGGGATGGATCTGCACGAACCCGCGCGGCGCAAGCCCGTGTTGCGCGAGCAGCGCGTCGACCCGCTGGTGCGCCGGTGCGCCCGGGACGAGCACCAGGCGCTTGTCGTCGTCGGAGGGATAGACGCCGATGCGGCGCAGCGCATCGAGGTTCGCCTCGACCGCGTGGCGCGGCGTGGCGCGCGGCAGGCGGTAGAAGTGCGTGAAATGGCGGCGCCACAGCCAGTCCGCGCGCGGGCGCTCCCGCGTGACCGCGTAACGCGGGCCCAGCACGCGCGCGAGCGTGAGGCCGCGGGGATGCTCGGTGAGATGGATCAGCAGGTCGTAGCGACGTGCGCGCAGCGCGCGCGCGAGCCGGATCTCGTGCACGGCCTGCCTCGTCACGCCGCGCCGCTTCCAGTCGCGGTCGATGGTGTGCAGCAGGGCGATCGACGGGTGTCCCTCGAGCATGGGCGCCGTCTCGGCGTAGACGAGCGCGTCGATCTCGACGTGCGGCGCCGCGCGCGCAAGCGTCGTGAACACCGGCGAGGCGAGCAGCACGTCACCGTGATGCCGCAGCTTGGTGACCAGCGCGCGACGGACGTCCGACAACGGCACCGGGTCCTGCAGCGGGCTCGACATGGCCGTCAACGATACCAAATCGGCCGCGCGGGGGCGCCCGCAACGACGGGCGGCGGTCAGCGCTCACTCGTCCGGCGCGCGGCCACGGAAGCGCTTTCGCATCGGGTACAATCGCTCGCTGCGTGGCGCCCGTGCGCCCTCGTCTTTATGCCGATCGACGCACTCAACGCCGCCGTCAAGGCGCAGATCCTCGCCGAGGCGCTGCCGTACATCCGCCGCTTCCACGATCGCACCATCGTCGTCAAGTACGGCGGCAATGCGATGACGGAGGTGCATTTGAAGGCCGGATTCGCGCGCGACGTCGTGATGCTGAAGCTCGTCGGCATGAACCCGGTGATCGTGCACGGCGGCGGTCCGCAAATCGGCGAGCTCCTCGGGAAGATGGGCATCCAGAGCGAGTTCCGCCAGGGCATGCGCGTGACCGACGAGCGCGTGATGAACGTCGTCGAGATGGTGCTGGGCGAGCTCAACCAGGAGATCGTCGGCCTCATCAACCAGCAGGGCGGCAAGGCGGTAGGCCTCACCGGCCAGGACGGCGCGTTCATCCACGCGCGCAAGATGCTCCTGCGCAGCGAGGCCAACGACGGCGCGATGGTCGACATCGGCCTCGTCGGCGAGATCGAGCGCATCGATCCCGAGCTGATCGCGCTCCTCGACTCGCGCGACTTCATCCCGGTGATCGCGCCGATCGGCGTGGGCGACGAAGGCGAGGCGTACAACATCAACGCCGACCTCGTGGCCGGCAAGCTCGCGGAAACGCTGCATGCCGAGAAGCTGGTCCTCATGACGAACACCACGGGTGTGCTCGACCGCCACGGCAACCTCCTGACGGGCCTCACGGCGAGCGAGATCGACGCCCTGTTCGCGGACGGCACGATCCACGGAGGCATGCTGCCCAAGATCGGCTCGGCGCTCGACGCGGTGCGCAACGGCGTCAAGAGCTCGCACATCATCGACGGTCGCGTGGAGCACGCGCTGCTGCTCGAGGTCCTCACCAACGAAGGCGTGGGCACCATGATCCGCGCCGACGACACGCCGCGGCGCGCGTAACGCCGCTTCGCTCGCACCGCGCCCCGGCACGATCCCTTCGCCCATGGCCAGCAAACCCGGCGAGCGCAAGCTGCAGATCCTGCAGACGCTCGCCGCCATGCTCGAGAGCCCGCGCGGCGACAAGGTCACGACCGCTGCGCTCGCGGCCAAGCTCGACGTGTCCGAGGCGGCGCTGTACCGTCATTTCGCGAGCAAGGCGCAGATGTTCGAGGGCCTCATCGAGTTCATCGAGACGACGGTGTTCTCGCTGGTGAACAAGATCGGCAGCGAGAACGCCGACGGCGTCGCGCAGGCCGAGCAGACCGTCGTGATGCTGCTCAACTTCGCCGAGCGCAATCCCGGCATGGTGCGGGTGATGATCGGCGACGCGCTGGTGAACGAGGACGAGCGCCTGCAGGCGCGCATCAATCAGTTCATCGACAAGCTGGAGGCGTCGCTGCGCCAGTCGCTGCGCATCGCGCAGGCGGCCAACGCCTGGCACGGCGATGCGCAGGCCGACGCCGCGGTGCTGATCGCCTACGTGATGGGGCGATGGCAGCTCTATGCCAAGAGCGGCTTCCGGCGCCCGCCGCAGGACGGCTGGGACCTGCAGCGCAAATTCCTGTTCGGCTAGCGCCGCCGCGCGCATCGTCACGAAACTTTTCCACCGAATCGCTACACTGACGTTTCAGGGGAAGCCGGGAGTCGTCATGCGCAGCACGTCGCGTCTCGTGGTGGCTTCGTTCGTGGCGGTCGTGGCGCTCGCCGCGGGCGCGGTGCGCGCGCAGAGCACCGCTTCGGACGCCACTGCGCCGACGCCGTCACGCTGGGCCGGGGACCTGGAGCGCATCGACGAGGACCTGCGGCTGCGCCTCCTCACGCCGAACGACCCGCGGGGCAACTGGATCCGCGCGTCGCTCGACAAGACCGACATCCAGTCGCAGGTCACGCACTACGCCGCGGCGCGCACGCAAGGTCCGAACGAATCCCTCTATCTCGCTTCGCTCGCGAGCGCGTGCCTGCAGCCCACGCAGCCGACGCTGCCGGAATGCGACGCGATGGACCGTCTCGCGGACTGGGCACGCCGGGACGAGGACAACGGCGTCCCTTCGATCCTCCTCGCGGAGCGCGCGCGCCAGCGCAAGGAGGTTGACACGATGGTCGCCCACCTCACCGAAGCCGCCGGCAAGCCGCGGTTCGACGAATACTGGGGTCGCGGCGTGCTCGCGTTCTGGGACTACGTGCGTGCGCTGCCCGCGGACTACGACCCGGCGGCCAAGGCGGTCGCCGCGGTGAACTACGGCGTTTCGCAGCAGGTGCTGTGGCCCGACGCCGTGCAGGCGATGTGCGTCAACACGCGCGATCGCGGCAACGAGAACGTGCGCGCGGCGTGCGCCGCGCTCGGCCGCGCGCTGCGCGAGCGCGGGTCGTCGTGGACGGCGCGCTATATCGGCGTCGCGGTGGAGTATCGCAACGCGCCCGACGCCGCGGCGCGGACGCGCGTGGAATCGACGCGAAGCAGCCTCAATGCGGTGCGTGCGCGCTGCAACGACGCGATGCTGGCGCGCTTCGGCGGGCTCGAGTCCGCCGACCCGAACGTCCGCACGCGCGACCTGGCGGCGGGCGATGCCTGGATCCGCGCGCAGGCGCAGTACGGCGAGGTCGGCGCGTGCGAGCGCCTCTACGGCGGCAGCGCTAAACGGCCTTGACGGTCGAGGGCGCGAGCACGCAGCCAGCGATGTGCCATCGCGCGCCCTCGCGCTCCATCGTGTAGAGCGCGACCAGGACCGAGTTATCGGGAAGCACCAGGCGCAGCGGCTGGATCGTCACGCCGTCGATGACGGCGCCTTCCAGGAACTCGGTGTAGCGGGCGACGAGCAGCGCCTCGTAGCCGCCGTGAACCATGCGCATGAAGCCTTGCGCGTCGCCGAACTGGCGCTGCAAACCCTGCGTCGCATACGCGAGCGCCCCCGCGCCGTCGCCGCGCCGAAGCGCAGCGAGCTGTTCGCCGATCACCTGACGGATCGCGTCCCATTCGGCAGGCGCGAGCGTTTCGGATTCGCCGGCTCGCGCGAGGCGCGGCCATGCGATCGCCAGCGCGAGGCCGCGCAAGGCGCGGCGGCGCGCGAGCTTCACCCGTGGTTCAGCCATCGTCTCCTCGCCCTCGCAGGGGTGACTCGCTCACGCTCGCCCGCCGCACACGGCGCACTGGAGGTCGCGCGGCACGGCGACCTCGCGCCATTGCATTGCGAGCGCGTCGAGCAGCAGGAGTCGCCCCGCGAGCGACCGTCCGACACCGGCGATCAGCTTCAGCGCCTCCGCCGCCTGCGTCGATCCGATGATGCCGACGACCGGCGCGAACACGCCCATCGTCGCGCAGCGCGTTTCCTCGAGCTCGTCGCCTTCGCCGAAGAGGCAGTGGTAGCACGGGCTCGCCGGGTCGCGCGCGTCGAATACGGCGACCTGGCCATCGAAGCGCAGCGCCGCGCCGGATACGAGCGGCACGCGCGCAGCCACCGCGGCGCGGTTCACGGCATGACGCGTCGCGAAATTGTCGCTGCAGTCGAGCACGACGTGCGCGTCCGCCACCCGGGTCGCGAGCTCGGCATCGCCGACGCGCGCCGCAACGGTAACGAGGTCGACCTCGGGATTGATCTCGGTCAGCCGCGCGCGCGCGGCGTCGACCTTGGGCACGCCGATGTCCTCGGTGTCGTAGAGAATCTGCCGCTGCAGGTTGGTGAGATCGACGCGATCGGCGTCGCACAGCGTGATACGACCCACACCGGCCGCGGCGAGGAACTGCGCCGCCGGCGCGCCGAGCCCACCCATGCCGACGATCAGCGCGTGCGCTGCCGCGAAGCGCGCCTGCGCATCCGGCCCGAGCTCGTCGAGCAGGATGTGTCGGCTGTAGCGCAGCAGCGCGGCATCGTCCATGCGGGCGATTGTATGCCCGCGGTCAACGACGCCGCGCGCGACGTCACCGCATTCCGCCGCGTCGTCGTCGCAGGCGATCGGCGGCCATGGCCGCCACGCCGAGAGCCAGCGCGCCGAGCGCCCACTGCGACAGCGTCGGGATCGGCTCCGTGGGCACGCGCCCCGCGACCGCGGTCACGGTCTGCAGCACGGCGGGCGACGTGCTGCCGAGGTTGGCGCCGTCACCGCTGTAGATCGCGGTGATCGAATGCGTACCGACGGCAACCATGCGGTGGCGAGCGTCGCGATCCCGCCGCTCAATGCGACGGGTGCGCCGAGGTTCGATGCGCCGTCCATGAACTGAACCGTGCCGGTCGGGCTCGACCCGCTGACCGTTGCGGTGAACGTGACCGATTGACCGCTGTTGGAGGGATTGACCGACGACCCGAGCGCCGTGCTGCTGGCCGTCACGGACGATATCGACTTGCAGGCCGAGAACTCCGACGTGTTGCCGCGGGGTCGGTCGCGGTGGCGGTGAAGACGTTCTGTCCAGCCGGCACGGCAAACGTCACGGGCCCGATGCTCGCAGTGCACGCGCCGTTGGTGGCGACGGTGGTCGCGCCGAGGAAGGTTCGCCCGCCGCCATTGCCCGAAGGGCTGCACGAAGCATTGGCGTAGAACTCGACCCGGAAGCTCGTGCTGGCGGCGCTGTCGAGCGAGCCCGACAGTGTCACGTTGCCGGCCGATACGGATGCCGACGACAGCACCGGATAGTTCTGGCGCAGGTTGCCGGGAGTCGCGTCGGCGTCGCACGCATCCGTTCGCAAGGACCGTGTTGTAAGAAAAATGAAAGCTTCGGCCCACGGGGGAGGGCGCCGGCCTGTTGAAGCGTGCAAATGAAAACGCCCGGCGGTGCCGGGCGTTTTGTCGCGGAAGAGCAGCGGCTACTGCGGCTTCGCCTGGGCGCTCACCGTCTTGGCTTTGGCGATCACGGGTGCGCCCTTCAGGTGGTTCATCGCCTGCTGCAGCTGGAAGTCGTCGTCGGCGCCGAACTCGACCCGCGGGAGGGGCGCCTCGACCTGCGGACCTGTCGGCACGGAGTTCGTGGGCCTCGCGCCGGCTCCGTTCTTCGGATCGACCTGGGCATCCGGCGGCGCGGGCTTGCCGGGGGTGACCGGAACCGTCGTGTCGAGCGCGGCGTCGCCCTTCGCGCCGCCGATCGGCACGATCAGGTGGCGCTCCAGGTTGGCTTCGCGGATGCGGTTGGGCGAGTCGCGCCCGTCGTCCACCGCGAGGTCCGGTTCGATGCCCTTGGCCTGGATCGAGCGGCCCGCCGGCGTGTAATAGCGCGCCGTGGTGAGCTTGAGGCCGGTGTTGTTGCCGAGCGGCAGGATCGTCTGCACCGAGCCCTTGCCGAAGGTCTGCGCACCCATCACCGTGGCGCGGTGATGGTCCTGCAGCGCGCCGGCGACGATTTCCGACGCCGACGCGGTGCCGCCGTCGACCAGCACGACCATGGGCACGGTCTTGAGGCCGGCCGGAAGGTCGCGATAGTAATCGTCACCGCGGCGGATGTAGTTGTCCTTCGTCGCCGTGAGGCGCATGTGCGCGTCGGGCGAGCGGCCGTCGGTGTACACGACGAGCGCGTCCTTGGGCAGGAACGCGGCGGAGACCGCGACCGCCTGGTTGAGCAGGCCGCCCGGATCGCTGCGCAGGTCGAGCACCAGCCCCTTGAGATCGCCGTTGCGGTAGAGGTCCTTCAGCGCCTTGGCGAGGTCCGAGCCGGTGTCCTCCTGGAACTTGCGTACGCGCACGTAGCCGTAGCCGGGCTCGATCAGCTTCGCCTTGACGCTCTTGACGTTGATCTCCTGACGCAGGAGCGTGAACGTCAGCGGGGCGTCGACATCCTTGCGAACGACCGTCAGCACGACCGGCGTTCCGGGCTTGCCGCGCATCTTCTCGACCGCCTTCGAGAGCGGGATGCCGCGCGTGGCGAGATCGTCGATCTTGACGATCAGGTCGCCCGACTTGATGCCGGCCTTGAACGCGGGCGTGTCCTCGATCGGCGAGATCACCCGTACCACGCCGTCCTCGATGCCGACTTCGATGCCGAGGCCGCCGAAGCGACCCTGCGTGTCGACCTGCAGCTCCTTGTACGCCTCGGCGTCGAGGAAGTCGGAGTGCGGATCGAGGCCGTGGACCATCCCGTTGATGGCCTCCTTGATGAGCTTGTCGTCCGAGACCGGCTCGACGTAATCGCTCTTGATCTTGCCGAAGACCGCGGAGAGGAGCTGCAGGTCTTCGTAGGGGATGGGCAGCCTGGTTTCGCGCTGCGCGAACACCGACAGATTGAGTGACAGGAGGATGCCGAGCACCGCGCCCAGTCCGATCCAGCCTGCTTTTTTCATGCGTTCGCGCATCGCGACCTCGATTCCTTCGATTTCATTCGGCACGGCCCGCGGACGACCCGCGCGTAACCACCGTTGCACCGTTCAAAGTATACCCCCGGGCAGCTCCCGACGGCGCTTTCCGCCGGGCGGCCGTGAACGGCTGGCGGCTGGCTTTGGGCTATGGTGGACGGCCGCGAGTTCCGCGCCGAAAGAACTGGTAACGACTTCTCAGGCGGGACGAAGCTCGATCAGCGACCGGCCGGTCATCTGCGCCGGCTTCGGCAGGCCCATGATCGCGAGCAGCGAGGGCGCGACGTCCTGCAGCGCCCCGCCTTCGGCCAGTCGCGCGGGCCGTCCCACGTAGACGAACGGCACGAGGTTCAGCGTGTGCGCCGTATGCGCCTGGCCCGTCGTGTCGTCGTGCATCTTCTCCGCGTTGCCATGGTCGGCGGTGATCACCACCTCGCCGCCGCAGCGGCGCGCCGCGTCGACCACGCGGCCGATGCAGCGGTCGAGCGCCTCGATGGCATGCGTCGCGGCGTCGAAGTTGCCGGTGTGGCCGACCATGTCGCCGTTGGCGTAGTTGCACACGATGGCGTCGTAGCGACCGCTCCCGATCGCCTCGACGAGCTTGTCGGTCACCTCGTAGGCGCTCATCTCCGGCTTGAGGTCGTAGGTGGCGACCCTGGGCGACGGGACCAGGATCCGATCCTCGCCGGGATAGACCGCCTCGGTCCCGCCATTGAAGAAGTACGTGACGTGCGCGTATTTCTCGGTCTCCGCGATGCGAAGCTGCGCGAGCCCGAGCTCGGACAGGTACTCGCCGAAGCTCTCGCGGATGGTCTGCGGCGGAAACGCCGCCGGCAGGCGCGCGAAGTCGTCGCCGTAGCGGGTGAGGCAAACGAAGTCGGCGAGCTTCGGGACGCGGCTGCGCGCGAATCCGTCGAATGTCGGGTCGGTGAGCGCGCGCGTGATCTGACGCGCGCGATCGGCGCGGAAGTTCATGAAGACCACCACGTCGCCGTCCGCCATGCGGGTGGGCGCCGCGCCGGCCGGCACGATTGCCGTCGGCTTGACGAACTCGTCGGTCTCGCCGCGCGCATAGGCCGCCTGCAGGCCGGCTTGCGCATCGGCCGCCACGTAGGGTGCGTCGCCGTCGACGAGCAGGGCGTACGCGGCGGCGGTGCGTTCCCAGCGCTTGTCGCGATCCATCGCGTAGTAGCGCCCGCAGAGCGACGCGATGCGCGCATCGGCGAAGCGCGCGCACACGCCGCTCATGCGCTCGAGCGACGCGGCCGCGCTGCGTGGAGGCGTGTCCCGTCCGTCGAGGAATGCTTGCACGCGGACCCGTGCGCCCCCTGCGGCGGCGAGCTCGACCATCGCCGCGATCTGTCGCTCGTGACTGTGCACGCCTCCCGGCGACAGAAGGCCCAGCACGTGCAGCGTCGAGGCGTTGCGCGCCGCGGTCTGCACCGCGTGCGTGAGCGCGGGGTTGCGGGCGAACTCGCCGTCGCGAATCGCGACGTCGATGCGCGTGAAATCCTGGTACACGACGCGCCCGGCTCCAATGTTGAGGTGTCCCACCTCGGAGTTGCCCATCTGGCCTTCCGGCAACCCGACGCGCAGCTCGGATGCGTCGATCGTCGTGTGCGGATAGCGGGCGAGGATGTCGCGCCAGTGCGGCGCGTCCGCGCGCGTGATCGCGTTGTCGGGCGCGTCCTCGCGGCAGCCGAAGCCGTCGAGGATCAGCAGCACGACCGGGCGAACGGCGGGCTTCACCGAGGCGGGGCCTGCCGCGGCCTGCGGCGCGGGTGTCAGCACGTCCATGCGTTATCATTTTACCTTTGCCTCGCCGCGCACTTCCCGCGCGGCCAAGCCCATGCCTTTCCTCGAAAAGAACTGGCCGATCGTGCTGGTCATGGTCGTGTCGGGCGTCATGCTGCTGTGGCCGTACATCGTGCGGCTCTTCTCGCCCGTGCGCGAGGTGGGCACGCTCGACGCGACGCGGCTCATGAACAACGAGCACGCCGTGCTCCTCGACGTGCGCGAGCAGAAGGAGACGAGCGCCGGGCGCGTGCCCAACTCGGTGCACATCCCGTTGTCGGAGCTGAAGTCGCGCGTGGGCGAGCTGTCGAAGTTCACGTCGCGGCCCGTGATCGTGTACTGCGAGCGCGGTCAGCGCGCGCGCGGCGCCGCGGGCATCCTCGGCCGCAGCGGGTTCGAGAAGGTGTTCCTGCTGCGCGGCGGCTACAAGGCCTGGCGCGAGGCGGGCCTGCCGGTGCAGAAGGTTCCGGGCTGATGCCGCCGATCACGATGTACGCGACCGGCTATTGCCCGTACTGCGTCCATGCCGAGCGCCTGCTGCGACAGAAGGGCGTCACTTCGATCGACAAGATCCGCATCGACGAGCATCCCGAGCGTCGCGCCGAGATGATGACCCGCACGGGGCGGCGCACCGTTCCGCAGATCTACATCGGCGAGCGCCACGTCGGCGGCTTCGACGACCTCGTGGCGCTCGATCGCGCCGGCGTGCTCGATCCCCTGCTTCGCGGCGACCCCGTCTAGCGTTTCGCGCACAGGCGGTACGGTAGAATCGCTGTTTTCGCTGCGGAGCTCCTCGATGGCCGACCAACCCGCCGCTGCGCCAGGACCCGGCGCCGGCTTCACCACCGTGCAATTCTCGATCGAGAAGATCTACGTGAAGGATCTGTCGCTCGAGAATCCCGGCGCGCCGAAGTCGTTCCAGATCACCGAGGCGCCGCAGATCGAGATCGGGCTGCGCACGCGCGGTGAGCAGGTCGAGCAGGACGTCTACGAGTGCGTGCTGACGCTCACGGTCACCGCGCGCACCGGCGACCAGACGGTGTTCCTCGTCGAGGCGTCGCAGGCCGGCGTGTTCGGCATCCGCGGCGTGTCGCCGGATCAGCTGCAGCCGGTCCTCGCGGTGCACTGTCCCGCCGTGCTCTTTCCTTACGCGCGCGAGACGATTGCTGACGCCACGATGCGCGCGGGCTTCCCGCCGGTGCACCTCGCGCCGATCAACTTCGACGCGCTCTATCAGCAGCAGCTCGCGCAGCAACGCGAGGCGGCGCCCGCGGTCACCAACTGATCGTCGCTTCCATGGCGCGCGCGGCGCTCGCCTGGCTGCTCCTTTTCGTCGCGGCTCCCCTCGCGGCGGCCGAATATCGCGCCACCGCCGAGCCGGCGACCGTCCTCTACGACGCGCCGTCGGCCAAGGCGAAGCCCATGTTCGTCTACGGCCGCGACGTCCCGGTCGAGGTGCTCGTGGGCGTGGAAGGCTGGACCAAGATCCGCGACTCGAGCGGCACGATCGGGTGGATGCCCAGCAAGTCGCTCGCCGAGAAGCGCGTCGTCGTCGTGCGACCGCCGGTGGCCGACGTGCGCGCGAGCCCCGAGGAGAATGCGCCGGTCGTGTTCCGCGCCGAGCAGAACGTGATCCTCGACGTCGCCGAGACCGCGGCGTCCCCGTCCGCCGTCGCGGCGCCCGGCTGGGTGCACGTGCGGCATCGCGACGGCGCGAGCGGTTACATCCGGCTGTCGCAGGTCTTCGGCTTCTGACCGCCGCGCGCGGCCCTCGTCATGACGGCCCGCATCGCGATCCTCGGTGCCGGCGCTTTCGGCACCGCGCTCGCCATTCATTTGTCGACACGCGCTCACGCGCAGCCCCGCGTGACGCTGTGCACGCGCACGCCGGAGCAGGCCGCTGCGCTTGCGCGTGATCGCCTGAATCCGCGCTACCTGCCCGGCTTCGCGCTGTCCGACGCCGTCGCCGTGACGCACGACGTGAACGTGCTCCGGGACGTCGACTACGTCGTTGCCGCGCTGCCGAGCGCCGCGCTGCTGGCTGCCATCCAAACGCTGCGCTGTGCCAACGTGTCCGCGCCGCTGGTCTGGCTCACGAAGGGATTCGTGAGCACGCCCGATGCGCCGGGTCATGCGCTCATCCACGACCGCATTGCTCGCCTCTGGCCTTCCGCGGTGGGCGCGGTGTCCGGTCCGAGCTTCGCGAGCGAGGTCGCGCGAGGCCTGCCGACGGCGCTCGCGGTAGCCGCGACCGTGCCGGCGCTCGCGCACGACATCGCCGAATGCATGCGCGCGGAGTCATTGCGCGTCTATGCCGTGAACGACCTTCCCGGCCTCGAGACCGGCGGCGCCATCAAGAACGTCCTGGCGATTGCGGCGGGCGCCAGCGACGGCCTCGGCTTCGGTCACAACGCCCGCGCGGCATTGATCACGCGCGGCCTCGCCGAGACGATGCGCCTGTCCGCGGTTCTCGGCGGCCGGCGTGAAACCCTCATGGGACTGGGCGGTCTCGGCGACCTCGTGCTGACCTGCACCGGCGACTTGTCGCGCAACCGCCAGGTCGGCCTCGCGCTCGCGCGCGGCGAGAAGCTCGCCGATGTCCTGGGGCATCTCGGGCACGTGGCCGAAGGCGTTGGGGCGGCGCGCGCCGCGCACGTGCTTGCACGTCATCACGGGGTCGACATGCCGATCGTCGACGCCGTGCACCGCGTGCTCCACCACGACGTCTCGCCGGCCGACGCCGTGCGCGAGCTGCTCCGCCGCGAGCCGCGCCTGGAAGGCGAGTAGCTCCTCAGGCGCCTGCGAAACCGTTCTGGCGCCAGGCCTCGTACACCGCGACGGCCACGGCGTTGGACAGGTTGATGCTGCGCAATCCGGGCTGCATCGGGATGCGCAGGCGATCGTCGTGCGGAAACTGCTCGACGATCGCCGGGGGCAGCCCGCTCGTCTCGCCGCCGAACACCAGCACGTCGCCGGGCGCGAAGCGCGCATCGTAGGCGCTTCGCTGCGCCTGCGTGGTGAACGCGTACCAGCGCCGCGCGCCTCTCGCGTCGAGCGCCGCCCGGCACGACGCGATGTCGCGGTGCACGACCACGCGTGCGTACTCGTGATAGTCGAGGCCCGCGCGGCGCAGCTCGCGGTCGTCCATGCGAAAGCCCAGCGGCTCGACGAGATGCAGGCCCACGCCGGCGTTCGCGGTGAGGCGGATCACGTTGCCGGTGTTGGGCGGTATCTCGGGATGGACGAGCACGACGCTGAACATGGCGCGATCATGGCAGCGTTCGGGCGACCGCGTACACCTGCACCTCGACGGCGCCGGCGCGCAAGGCCGCCTGCGTCGCAGCGTCGAGCGTAGCGCCGGTCGTCATGACGTCGTCGACGATCGCGATGCGCAGCCCGGCGAGCGCCGGCGATCCGGCGAAGGCATCCTTGACGTTGGCCGCACGGCGGCCGAGCTCGAGCGCTGCCTGCGGGCTTCCATCGCGGATGCGCGACAACCCGCGCGCGACCGGCACGCGCAGCGCCCGCGCCAGCGGCGCGGCGATGACGTGCGCCTGGTTGAATCCGCGCTCCCGCTGGCGCGCCGGCGCGAGCGGCAGCGCGACGATGCACTGCGGCCGCACCACGCGGGACGCGACGACGGCCTCGCGCAGGCCGTCGGCGAGCGGCTCGGCCCATGCCACGCGGCCGCCGTACTTCAGTCCCTGCAACAGGCGATCGACCGGGAACGCATAGCGCCACGCTGCCACCGCCGCCGTCCACGGCGGGGGCCTGCGCAGGCACTCTCCACAGACGGCACCCTGCGGCGAGGGCAGGGCGCAGCGAGGGCATGCATCGCCAAGCGTCGGCAGGCCGTTTCGGCACGGGGCACAGAGCAATCGCGTGCCCGAAGGTGCGCGGCAGAGGACGCAGCACTGCGGGAGCAGGACCCGCAGGCCCTGAAGGGCGCGATCGGCGATCCGGGCGACGGTGGACATGGCGCTGTCAAATCCGGCCGGCGAGAAATTTGACAATGTGCGGCCGCTACGGAAGACTCGCGCCCACTTTGCCCATGCCGGCAGCGCGACGTCGCTGCGACTTTCGACCGAGGCTCATGACGACCGATGCACTTTCGCCGCCGACCGCGGCTGCCGCTGCTCGCTGGACCGTCGACGCCGTCGCGGCGCTGTTCGACCTCCCGTTCGGCGACCTGATGTTCCACGCGCAGCAGGTGCATCGCGCGCATCACGCGCACAACACGGTGCAGCTGTCGACCCTGCTGTCGATCAAGACCGGCGGCTGCCCCGAGGACTGCGGCTACTGTCCGCAGGCGGCGCGCTACCACACCGGCGTCGCGTCGCAGGACGTTCTCGCCGTCGACGCCGTCGTGGCGGCGGCCCGCGCGGCACGCGAGGCCGGCGCGACGCGCTTCTGCATGGGAGCCGCGTGGCGCGGTCCGAAGGAGCGCGATCTCGCGCCGGTGCTCGACATGGTGCGCGCCGTCAAATCGCTCGGCCTCGAGACCTGCTGCACGCTCGGCATGCTGCGCGAGGGCCAGGCCGAGCAGCTCAAGGCGGCCGGGCTCGACTACTACAACCACAATCTCGACACCGCGCCGGAGTTCTACGGCGACATCGTGTCCACGCGCGAGTACCGCGACCGTCTCGAGACGCTCGCGCGGGTGCGCGACGCCGGGGTCTCCGTCTGCTGCGGCGGCATCGTCGGCATGGGCGAGTCGCGGCGGCAGCGCGCCGGATTGATCGCGCAGCTCGCCAACCTCGATCCCTATCCGGAATCGGTGCCGATCAATCACCTCGTGCAGGTCGAGGGCACGCCGATGCACGCGCGCTTCCGCGGCGAGTCGGCGCTCGATCCGCTCGAGTTCGTGCGCACCGTCGCGGTCGCGCGCATCACCATGCCCAAGGCCATGGTCCGGCTGTCCGCGGGACGCCGCGAGCTCGGCGAGGCGGTGCAGGCGCTGTGCTTCCTCGCGGGCGCCAACTCGATCTTCCATGGCGACAAGCTGCTCACCACCGGCAACCCCGACGCCGCCGCGGACCGCGCGCTCTTCGACAAGCTCGGCCTGCGCGTTGCCTGAGCCCCCGGGCGCGATCGCGGCGCTCGAGGCCGCGCTCGCCACGCGCCGCGCCGGAACGCGGTGGCGCACGCGGCGCACGCTGCAGGGCGCGCAGGGCGTGAACGTCGAGATCGACGGACGCACGGTGCTCGCGTTCGCGAGCAACGACTATCTCGGCCTCGCCGGCGATGCGCGCCTCGTCGAAGCGGCGCGCGAAGGCGCGCGGCGCCACGGCGTCGGCGCCGGGGCGTCGCACCTGGTGAGCGGCCATTGCGAGGCGCACGCTTCGCTCGAGCGCGAGCTCGCCGCGTTCGTCGCGCCGTGCGCCGGGGCCGAGGCGCTCCTGTTCGGCAGCGGCTACCTCGCGAATATCGCCGTGCTGTCCGCGCTGTGCGGCCGCGAGGACGCGGTCTTCGCCGACAAGCTCAATCACGCGTGCCTCAACGACGGTGCGCAGCTTTCACGCGCGCGCTTCGTGCGCTATGCGCACGGCGACATCGGCGCGCTGCAGCGGCGTCTCGCCGCGACCCCCGCGCGGCGCAAGGTGATCGCAACCGACGCGGTATTCAGCATGGACGGGGACATCGCGCCGCTGCCGGGGCTCTTCGACCTCGCGCGGGCGCACGACGCCCTGCTCCTGGTCGACGACGCGCACGGCTTCGGCGTTCTCGGCGACGGCCGCGGCAGCCTCGCCCACTTCGGCATTGCGTCGGAGCGCGTGGTGTACATGGGGACGCTCGGCAAGGCGGCGGGCGTGTGCGGCGCATTCGTCGCCGCGCATCCGGCCGTGATCGCGACGCTGCTCCAGACCGCGCGGCCGTACATCTACACCACGGCGTCGCCGGCGCTGCTCGCCGAAGCGGTGCGCACCGCGCTCGCGATCCTGCGCGACGACGCCGCGCGACGCGCGCGGCTCGCCGAGCGCATCGCGCAGCTGCGAGACGGCGCGCGCGGGCTGCCCTGGACGCTCGCGACGTCGCACACCCCCATCCAGCCGCTGATCGTCGGCGCGGACGGGACCGCCGTCGCGCTGGCCGAGCGGCTGTGGCGCGAGGGCATCTACGTGCCGGCCATCCGTCCGCCGACCGTGCCCGAAGGCAGCGCGCGATTGCGCATCTCGCTGTCGGCGGCGCACACCGAAGCGCACGTCGACCAGCTGCTCGACGCGCTGCGCCGCGCCGCATGAGCGCCGCGATCCATGTCGAGAGCCTCGGCGCCGGTCCTCCGCTCGTGCTGCTGCACGGCTTCGGCATGCACGGCGGCCTTTTCGCGCCCGCGCTGCCGGCGTTCGCGGGTCGCCACCGCGTCCACGTCGTCGACCTGCCGGGGCACGGCCATTCGCATGCGCCCGTGCCCGAATCGGTGGACGCCATCGCCGACATGGTTGCCGATGCGGTGGCGCCGACCGCACCGCGCGCAACCGTGCTCGGGTGGTCGTGGGGCGGGCAGATCGCGCTCGCCTGGGCGCTGCGCCGGCCGCGGTGCGTCGAGCGCCTGGTGCTCGTGTGCACCACGCCGTCGTTCGTCCAGCGCGCGCACTGGCGCTGCGCGATGAGCGCCGAGACGCTGCGTCGCTTCGGCGACGAGCTGCGGGTCGCGTATCGGCTCACGCTGCAGCGTTTCCTCACGCTGCAGGTGCAGGGCAGCGAGGCCGGGAAGGCGGTGCTCGCGCAGCTTCGCGCGCGTCTCTTCGAGCGTGGCGCGCCCTCGGTTGCGTCGCTGAACGCGGCGCTCGATGTGCTGGTCGAAACCGACCTGCGCCCGCGCATCCCGCAAATCACCGTGCCCGCGCTCGTGCTGAGCGGCGCGCGCGACACGCTCGCGCCCGCGGCAGCCGGCGAATGGCTCGCCGGCGCGCTGCCCGACGCCCGCTATCGCGTGTTCTCGCACGCCGCGCATGCGCCGTTCCTGTCGCACCCGCTCGAATTCGCGAGCACCGTCAAGGACTTCATCGATGCCCGCTGATCCCCGGTTCGAAGCGCCCGATCCACGGGAGGTCGATCCGCGCGCGGTGCGCCGCGCCTTCTCGCGGTCCGCGCGCACCTACGACGCGCGCGCCGCGCTGCAGCGTGAGGTGAGCGGGCGCATGGCGCAGCGCCTCGATTACGTCAAGGTGTCTCCGGACATGGTGCTCGACTTGGGCTGCGGCACGGGCGAGGCGATCGGCGAGCTCGCGGCGCGCTACCCGGCCGCGCGCATCGTCGGACTCGACGTCGCGGAGCCGATGGTGGCGGCCGCGCGCGCACGCACGCAGATCGGCCGCACGCTCCTGCGACGCCTGCTGCGTCCCGTGTTGCGCGGCCCGGCGGGCCTCGCGCCGTGGTTCGTGTGCGGCGACGCGAACGCGATTCCGCTGCGCGGCGTGGCGTTCGATCTCGTGTGGAGCAACCTCGCGCTCCAGTGGATCAACGACCTGCCGCGCGCTTTCGGGGAGGTGCGCCGCGTGATGAAGGTGGGCGGTCTCTTCACCTTCACGACGTTCGGCCCCGACACGCTGAAGGAGCTGCGCAGCGCGTTCGCGCGCGCGGACTCGTATACGCACGTGAGCCGGTTCGTCGACATGCACGACATCGGCGACGCGCTCGTCGCGGCGGGATTCGCCGACCCGGTGATGGACATGGAAATGATCACGCTCACCTATGCGACGCCCGCGGCGCTGCTGCGCGAGCTGAAAGGCATCGGCGCCACGAACGCCACGCGCGGACGTCCGCGCGGGCTGACCGGCGCGCGGCGCTGGCAGCGCGTGCTCGCGTCGCTCGAGCGCGCGCGCCGCGACGATCGCATCCCCGCCACCTTCGAGGTCGTGTACGGCCACGCGTGGAAGGGCGAGCCGCGCCGTACGCCGGAAGGGCACGCCGTCGTGCAGCTGAAGCGGCCTTCGCAACGCTGATGCGCGGCATCTTCGTCACCGGCACCGACACCGGCGTCGGCAAGACCGTGGTCGCGGCGGCGATCCTGCGTGCGCTCGCGGCACAGCGCGTGCGCGCGGTCGGCATGAAGCCGGTGGCGGCGGGCATCGAGCCCGGCGAGTGCGACAACGCCGACGTGCGCGCGCTGGCCGCGGCGTCCGGCGTCGAAGCGCCGCGCGCGCTCGCCAATCCCTACGCGTTCGCCGACGCGATCGCGCCGCACGTGGCCGCGGCACGCGCGAAGCGCCCGATCGACCTCGGCACGCTGCGCGAAGCATTCGCGGCGCTCGCCGAGCGCGCGGACGTCGTCGTCGTGGAGGGCGCCGGCGGCGCGATGGTCCCGCTCGACCGGCACCGCGACATGCTCGACATCGCCGCGGCGTTCGGGCTGCCGGTGCTGCTCGTGGTCGGCATCCGGCTCGGCTGCCTCAATCACGCGCTCTTGTCCGCGCTCGCCATACGCCAGCGCGGGCTGCCGCTCGCCGCCTGGGTCGCCACGCGCATCGATCCGTCCATGCTCGCTGCACAATCGAGCGTCGACACGCTGCGCGAGCGCATCGCCGCCCCGTGCATCGGCGACTTCGCTTCGCCGGACGCGACGTCGTTCGACGCGCGGGCGCTTGCGACGCTCGGATTGCACGCCGCTGCATGACGCGCCGCGCTCGTGGCGCGCCGCGGCGCGATTTCGATCCGTGCTAACATTTGGCGGTTTCAATTCGCGTGCCGATTCGGGCGCGGCGTTCACCGGGCGGCCCGCCGGCATTTTCGTGACGTGAGCGTGCCGGCCGCTTCGCTGTCATCGTCTTCCGTCGAGCCGGAGCTCTGCGTCGTCGCGCGGCGCAATGACTCGCTGGGCGCGCGAGGGCGCTGGACGGCGTTTTGCCTGGTGGGCGGAGCGAGCCTCGCGCTCGGCGTCGCCTTCGTCGCGGCGGGCGCATGGCCGGTCCTGCCGTGGTCGCTCGCGGAAGTCACCGTGCTCGGTGCCGCGTTCGCGTGGCTCGACCGCAGGTCGCGCGACTGGGAACGTCTCACGGTGCAGGGCGACTCGGTGATCGTCGAACGCATGCGGGGTGGAACGCTGGTGCGGCGCGAATGGAAGCGTTATTGGCTGCGCGTCGACGCCGAGCCCGCGCGCCTGCTGTTGCGCAGCGGACGCGACGCCTGCGAGTTCGGCGCGGCGCTGCCCGCCGAAGCGCGCGGCGAGGTGGTTTCGCAGCTCCGGCGGCTGCTTTCGCAGTGAGCGAGCTTTTGCAGAACATCAAAGGACGTGAACGAGGACAGCATGGTTCGTGAGCGGATGGGGGGACGGTCGCTGGCGCGGCTTGCGATGCTCGGGGTGGCCTGCGCGCTGATGGCCGGGGGTGCCGCGGCCGCGCCGCCGCAGTGGGAGTGGTACTTCCAGGAGCCGGTGACGACGATCGCCCGCACGATCATCGATCTTCACGACTACATCTTCTGGATCTGCGTCGTGATCTTCGTCGGCGTGTTCGGAACGATGTTCTACGCGCTGTTCAAGCACCGCAAATCGGTCGGCCACCAGGCTGCGCAATTCCACGAGAACACGCTGGTCGAGGTCGTCTGGACGGTCATTCCCTTCCTGATCCTGCTGTTCATGGCGTATCCCGCCACCAAGACGGTGCTCGCGGCGCACGACACCACGGCACCCGACATGACCATCAAGGTCACGGGTTACCAGTGGAAGTGGAACTACGACTATCTCGACGACGGCTTCTCGTTCTACTCCAATCTCTCCACGCCGCTCGCGCAGATCGAAGGTCGCGAGCCCAAGGGCGACAACTACCTGCTCGAGGTCGACAATCCGCTGGTCGTTCCGGTTGGCGCGAAAGTGCGCGTGCTGGTCACGGCCAACGACGTGATCCACGCGTGGTGGGTCCCCGCGTTCGGCGTCAAGCAGGACGCGATCCCCGGCTTCGTGCGCGACACGTGGTTTCGCGCGGACAAGGCGGGCGTGTACCGCGGCCAGTGCGCGGAGCTCTGCGGCAAGGAGCATGGCTTCATGCCGATCGTGGTCGAGGTGAAGTCCAAGGAGGACTACGCCGCGTGGCGCGACGAGCAGAAGAAGAAGAGCGCCGCCGCGGCCGAGAATCCCGACAAGGTATGGGAGCTCGCCGATCTCGTCTCGCACGGCCAGCAGGTGTTCAACGCCAACTGCGCGGCGTGCCACCAGGCGACCGGCACCGGCAACCAGGCCATCGGCGCGCCGGCTCTCGTCGGCGACAAGGTCGTGCTCGGCCCGAAGGATCACCAGATCGACGTCGTCCTGAACGGCCAGAACAACGGCAAGATGCCGCCGTGGAAGGGCGTGCTGTCCGACGTCGACATCGCGTCGGCGATCACGTACACCCGCAACAGCTGGGGCAACAAGGCGCAGGAAAACGTCGTGCAGCCGTCCGAAGTCAAGACGGCCAGAAAGTGAAGGAGCGGAGATGAGCAGCGTCCCCCACGATCAGGTCGCCGGCCACGGCGTCACGGAGCCCCACGGCCACGATGAGCACGCGCATCACCCCACGGGGATCATGCGCTGGATCACCACGACGAACCACAAGGACATCGGCACGCTGTACCTGTGGTTCTCGATGACGATGTTCTTCGTGGGCGGCATCATGGCGCTCACCATCCGCGCCGAGCTGTTCCACCCCGGCCTGCAGATCGTCGATCCCGAGTTCTTCAACGGGCTCACCACGCTCCACGGTCTGGTGATGATCTTCGGCGCCCTCATGCCGGGCGCGGTCGGCTTCGCGAACTGGATGATCCCGATGCAGATCGGCGCGCCGGACATGGCGTTCGCGCGCATGAACAACTGGAGCTTCTGGCTGCTGCCGTTCGCGGCCGTGCTGCTGGTGTCGTCGATGTTCATGCCGGGCGGTCCGCCCGGCACGGGCTGGACGATCTACCCGCCGTTGTCGGTCGAGAACGGCATGGGGATGGACCTCACGATCTTCGCGATCCACATCATGGGCGCGTCGTCGATCATGGGCTCCATCAACATCATCACCACGATCCTCAACCTGCGCGCGCCCGGCATGACGCTCATGAAGATGCCGCTGTTCTGCTGGGCGTGGCTCATCACGGCGTACCTGCTGATCGCCGTGATGCCCGTGCTGGCGGGCGCCGTGACGATGCTGCTCACCGATCGCCACTTCGGCACGTCGTTCTTCAACGCGGCCGGCGGCGGCGACCCGGTGCTGTTCCAGCACATCTTCTGGTTCTTCGGGCACCCCGAGGTGTACATCATCGTGCTGCCGGCGTTCGGCATCATCTCCGAGATCATCCCGACGTTCTCGCGCAAGCCGCTGTTCGGCTACGCGTCGATGGTGTACGCGCTGTCCGCCATCGCGATCCTGTCGTTCATCGTGTGGGCGCACCACATGTTCACGACCGGTCTGCCGTCGGCGAGCATCCTGTTCTACATGTACGCGACGATGCTCATTGCCGTGCCGACCGGCGTGAAGGTGTTCAACTGGCTCGCGACGATGTGGAAGGGGTCGATCAGCCTGGAGGCCCCGATGCTCTTCGCGCTGGGCTTCCTGTTCCTGTTCACGCTCGGCGGCTTCACCGGCCTGGTGCTCGCCATCCAGCCGATCGACGTCCAGTTCCAGGACACGTATTACGTGGTCGCGCACTTCCACTACGTGATGGTGGCCGGCACGCTGTTCGCGTTCTTCGGCGGCACGTACTACTGGCTTCCGAAGTGGACCGGGCACATGTACGACGAGAAGCTCGCCGACTGGCACTTCTGGGGCTCGTTCATCTTCTTCAACGTCGCGTTCTTCCCGATGCACTTCCTCGGCCTGGCCGGCATGCCGCGGCGCATCCCGGACTACGCGCAGCAGTTCACCGACTGGAACATGGTGTCGACCGTCGGCGCGTTCGGCTTCGGGCTGTCGCAGCTCATCTTCCTGTACGTCGTGATCAAGACGATCCGCGGCGGCGAGAAGGCCCCGGCGAAGCCCTGGGACGGCGGGATGACGCTCGAGTGGACGCTTCCGTCGCCGGCGCCGTATCACACGTTCGAACACCCGCCGACGGTGAAGTAGGCCCGGATGGACCGCAACGTCAGGGCCGCCAACCGCAGGACAGGCCTCATCCTCCTCAGCATCGTGCTCGTGTTCTTCGTCGGCGCGTTCGCGGCGCGGATGTTCGGCTCGCCGGGCGTGTCGATCGCGGTGCTCGGCGGCGCGGTGGTGCTGTTCCTCGTGCTGGCCATCGGCCGCAACCTGCGCAGATGACCGACGCGCACGACGCCCGCCGCATCTCCGAGCGCAGCGCCAACCGCGCGCTCCTCGCCAAGCTCGGCGTCATCGCGCTCGGCATGTTCGCGTTCGGCTACGCGCTCGTGCCGCTGTACGACCGCATCTGCAAGGTCACCGGTCTCAACAACGTCGGCGAGGCCGACGCCGTCGCGAACACGCAGGTCGACGCGACCCGCGTGGTGCGCGTCGAGTTCGACTCGAACGTGCGCAACATGCCGTGGCAGTTCCAGCCGCTCGAGCCGATCATGTCGGTGCATCCCGGCGCCGTGACGCAGGCCGAGTTCAAGGTCACGAACACCACCGACCGTGCGATCACCGGCCAGGCGATCCCGAGCTACGGTCCCCAGTACGCGGCGCAGTACTTCCGCAAGCTCGAGTGCTTCTGCTTCTCGCAGCAGACGCTGCAGCCGGGCGAGACGCGCCGCATGCCGGTCGTTTTCGTGATCGACCCGTCGGCGCCGCGCGACCTCAACACGATCACGCTTTCCTACACGTTCTTCGAAGTCGAGGGCCGCGGCAAGCCGGCCGGCGTCGCGAACGTCTCCACGACGCGCCGCGGATAACAGGGAGTCAAGATGAGCGCAGCCACCACCCAGGACACGAAGCCGTATTACTACGTCCCGCAGCCGTCGAGCTATCCGATCAGGGGATCGGTTGCGCTGCTGCTGATGGCCTTCGGTGCGGCGAGCTGGTTCAACCAGTACTCGATCGGCCCGTGGCTCGTGCTCGCCGGCTTCCTGGTCCTGCTGTGGATGCTGTTCGGCTGGTTCGGCACCGTCATCCGCGAATCCGAGGCGCGCCTGTACAACAAGAAGGTCGACACCTCGTTCCGCTGGAGCATGAGCTGGTTCATCTTCAGCGAGGTGATGTTCTTCGCGGCGTTCTTCGGCGCGCTCTTCTACATCCGCACGATCGTCGTCCCCGGCCTTGGCAGCGACATCACCGGCCGCTACGTGTGGCCGGGGTACGTCGGTCAATGGCCCACGGTCGGCCCCTACTGGAACACCGTCTTCACGCCGATGGCCGCGATGGGCATCCCGCTCATCAACACGATCATCCTCGTGACCTCGGGCGGCACGCTCACGATCGCGCACCACGCGCTCAAGGCCGGCCATCGCGGCGCGCTCAAGTTCTGGCTGTTCATCACCATCGCGCTGGGCGTGACGTTCCTCTGCCTGCAGGCGTACGAGTACACGCACGCCTACAGCGAGCTCAACCTGAAGCTGTCCACGGGCGTCTACGGGTCGACGTTCTTCATGCTGACCGGCTTCCACGGCTTCCACGTGACGCTCGGCGCCATCATGCTGACGGTCATGCTGTTCCGTGCGTTCCGGGGTCACTTCGACGCGCAGCACCATTTCGCCTTCGAGGCGGCGGCGTGGTACTGGCACTTCGTCGACGTGGTGTGGCTGCTGCTCTTCGTGCTCGTGTACTGGCTCTGAGCCGTTCACCTGCCGGGGGTGATCCACCCCATGCGGTAGGACAGCACCAGGAACGCGATCAGCGCCATCGACAGCACGACGCGCACCGCGAGCGCGACCACGACGCGCTCGCCCTTGCCGCGGTCGCGGTACAGGAACACCAGCGCGGTGAAAAGCGCGGCGACGACCGCGATCAACGCGATGACGATGATGATCTTCAAGGAACGGACCGGGCGCCTCGGTCTGGAGCGATGAGGCGTGTCCGAGTCTAGCACCCCGGTGACGTCGCGGCGTCCCGCGTGGATCCCGTTCGTGGCCATGATCGTGTTCGTGGCGATGTGCGTCACCGCGGGCAACTGGCAGCGCCGTCGCATGCTCGAGAAGGATGCGCTGCGCGCGGCCCTCGATGCGGCCAACCGGGCCCCGCCGGTCGCGGTGCCGAGCGGTGCCGACGACTGGTCCGCATGGCGTTATCGTCGCGTCCGCGCCGAGGGCCGCTACGACGCATCCGAGCAGTTCCTCGTCGACAACCGCGTGCATGACGGGCGCGTCGGCTACGACGTGGTCACGCCGCTCGCGCTGCGCGACGGCAGCTGGCTGCTGGTCGATCGCGGCTTCGCGCCGGCGGGCCGCGACCGGCGCGATTTGCCGAAGGCGCCGCCGCCTTCGGGCGACGTGACCGTGGAGGGCAGGCTCGACGTGCCGCCGAGCGGCTTCCTGTTCGGCAACCCCGAGCCCGACGGCGTGCTGTGGCCGCACCTCGATCCCGCGCGGTTCGCGGCGAGAACGCATCGCGCGGTGCTCCCCGTGTACCTCCAGGCCACGGGAGGCGCGGCCGGCGACTCCGGTCTGCTGCGCGACTGGCCGGAGCCCGATCTCGGGTCGGAGCGGCACCTGAGCTACATGGTGCAGTGGTACACCTTCGCCGCGCTCGCCGCAGGCTTGTGGCTCTACTTCACGCTGCGTCGGAAGCGGGCCGTTCGATGACGGCCGGGCAGACGCCGGGACAGCGCCGCCGCGTTCGCCGCAAGCTCGTCCTGCTCCTTTTGATCGGCATCGCGCCGGTGCTCGCGTCGTACGCCGCGTACTACCTGTGGCCGCGCGACCGTCAGGTGAACTACGGCACGCTGCACGCGATCACGGCGCCGGCGCTTGCCGGCACGCGCCTCGACGGCGCGCCGTTCGCGCTCGCGGACCTTCGCGGCAAATGGATCCTGGTGTCCGCGGCACCGGGTGCGTGCGATGCGCGCTGCGAAGCGCAGCTGTACGCGTCGCGCCAGGCGCGCACCATCCAGAATGCGCAGCGCGAGCGTGTCGTGCGCGTCTGGCTCGTCACCGACGACGCGATGCCGCCCGCGCCGCTGCTCGCGGCGCATCCCGATCTCGTGATCGCGCGCGCTGCGGCCCCGAGCGTCGCGGCGCTTCCCGGTTCCGGCCGCGACATCTATCTCATCGATCCGCTCGGCAACCTGGTGCTGTCCTGGCCCGCCGAGCCGGACATCAAGCGCCTGGCGGCCGATCTCGCGCGCCTCCTCCGCGCGTCGAGCATCGGCTGAGGCTCGCGACGCCGGTGTAGAATACGAGGCTCGCTCGCGGCGCGCTCGCGCCGCGCTCGCTCCCGCAATGACGACTCTCGCTCTCCCCGCGTTGCGCCTGCGCCAGTTCCTCGCGCTGACCAAGCCGCGCGTGGTGACGCTCATCGTGTTCACCGCGGTCATCGGCATGTTCCTCGCCGTGCCGGGGGTGCCGCCTGCGCATGCGGTGCTGTTCGGTACGCTGGGCATCGCGCTCGTCGCGGGGGCCGCGGCGGCGGTGAATTGCCTCGTCGAGCAGAAGATCGACGCCGTCATGCAGCGGACCCGCATACGGCCGCTTCCCCGAGGCCAGCTCACGTCGCGCCAGACGCTCGTCTTCGCCGGCGTGACCGGCGCGCTCGGCATGTGGTTCCTGTTTCGCTTCGTGAACCCGCTCACGATGTGGCTCACGCTCGCCACGTTCGTCGGCTACGCCGTCGTGTACACGGTGCTGCTGAAGCCGGCCACGCCGCAGAACATCGTGATCGGCGGCGCGTCGGGCGCCATGCCGCCGGTGCTCGGATGGGCCGCCGTCACCGGCGACGTTCCGCCGGAGGCGCTGCTGCTCTTCCTCATCATCTTCATCTGGACGCCGCCGCACTTCTGGTCGCTCGCGCTCTATCGCCGCGAGGACTACCGGCGCGCCGGCCTGCCGATGCTCCCGGTGACGCACGGCCAGCGCTACACGCAGCTCATGATCGTGCTCTATACCGTGGTGCTGTTCGCCGCGACGCTCATGCCGTACGCGATCCGCATGAGCGGGCCACTGTACCTCCTCGCCGCCGTCGCGCTGGGCGCCACGTTCGTGGGCTACGCGATCCGCCTTTACCGTCGGTACAGCGATTCGCTCGCTCGCGCGACCTTCCGCTTTTCCATCCTGTATCTCGCGGCGCTCTTCTCGGCGCTGCTGATCGACCACTACTGGCGGTGAAGCGCGCAGCCGCCGCCGCGCTCCTGGCGCTGCTCCTGGCGGCGTGCGGGCCGCGCGGACCCGTCTTCGACGGCTCGGATGTCAGCGGCTCGAGCTTCGGTCACGATTTCCAGCTCACCGATCCCGCGGGCCATACGCGCACGCTGGCGGACTATCGCGGCAAGGCGGTCGCCGTGTTCTTCGGTTACACGCAGTGTCCCGACGTCTGCCCCACCACGATGGCTGCGCTGGCGGAGGCAATGCGCAAGCTCGGGCCCGACGCCGATCGCGTGCAGGTCGTGTTCATCACCGTCGATCCCGAGCGCGACACCGCGGACCTGCTCGGCAAGTACGTTCCTGCCTTCGACCCGCGCTTCGTCGGCCTGCGCGGCGACGCCGCGGCCACCGAGCGCACGGCACGCGAGTTCAAGGTGATCTATCAGAAAGTGCCCGGCAATGCGCCGGACCGCTATACGGTGGACCACTCGGCGGGCGTGTTCCTGTACGACCCGCAGGGACGCCTGCGCGTGTTCGAGGGCAACAACGCGTCGCCCGACGTTTTCGCGCACGACCTGCGCGCGCTGCTGGCGCAGAGCGCGGGCTAGCCGCGCGCGGCGCTCACGCCGCCTTCTGCTCGATCAGCTCGATCTTGTAGCCGTCGGGATCCTGCACGAAGGCGATGACCGTCGTGCCGCCCTTCACGGGGCCGGCCTCGCGCGTCACCGTGCCGCCCTTCGCCTTGACCGCGGCGCACGTGCCTGCGACGTCGGGCACGCCGATCGCAACGTGTCCGTACGCGGTTCCCAGCTCGTAGCGGTCGACGCCGTAGTTGTACGTGAGCTCGAGCACGGCGTGCTGCGACTCGTCGCCGTAGCCCACGAACGCGAGCCTGTACTGTTGTTCCGGCCGATCGGTGGTGCGCAGCAAACGCATGCCGAGCACGCCCGTGTAGAAGTCGATCGAGCGCTGCAGGTCGCCGACGCGCAGCATGGTGTGCAGGATCCGCATTGGAAAGTCCTCCTAGATCTCGATCATCTCGAAATCGTCCTTGCGCGCGCCGCATTCCGGACAGGTCCAGTTCGGCGGCACGTCCTCCCAGCGTGTGCCCGGCGGTATGCCTTCCTCCGGCGCGCCGGTCTCCTCGTCGTAGATCCAGCCGCAGATCAGGCACATGTACTTTTTCATCGCGCGGCCGCCGAGCCGGTCCTTCACGGTGGAATAGAATGCGAAATTGTAGCAATCCGCGTCGTCCCGCCCGCGCGTGCCGCGCGCTTCCCATGCCCAGCGAGCGCTCCGCCCCCCCGCCCGTCGTGCTCACGTTCGCCGCCTCCGATCCGTCGTGCGGCGCGGGCCTGCAGGCCGATCTCCTGACGCTCGCGAGCATGGGCTGCCATCCGCTGTCCGTCGTGACGGCGCTCACCGTGCAGGACACGCTCGGCGTCGAGGGCGTGATGCCGATCGACGCCGACTGGGTGTCGGACCAGGCGCGGCAGCTCCTCGAGGACGTGCGCGTCGACGCGTTCAAGCTGGGCGTGCTCGGCAGCCTCGAGAACATCGCCGCGATCGCCGAGATCGTCTCGGACTATCCCGACATCCCGCTCGTGCTCGATCCGGTGCTCGCGTCCGGGCGCGGCGACGAGCTCGCGAGCGCGGACATGACGCGCGCGATCCGCGAGCTCTTGCTGCCGCAGACGACGCTGGTCACGCCGAACAGTCCCGAGGCGCGTCGCCTCGCCGACATCGACGACGACGAGGACAACGACGACACGCCGCTCTCGGAGTGCGCGGCGCGCCTGATCGCGCAGGGGTGCGAGTACGTGCTCGTCACCGGCACGCACGAGCCGACGCCGAAGGTCGTCAACACGCTGTACGGCAGGAGCGGTGTCGTGCGCACCGACACATGGCCGCGCCTTCCCGACACGTATCACGGCTCGGGCTGCACGCTTGCCTCGGCCATTGCCGCGATGCTCGCGAATGGCCTCGACATCGGCGACGCCGTGCGCGAGGCGCAGGACTACACCTGGAACACGCTGAAGAAGGCGTATCGCCCGGGCATGGGGCAATGGATCCCCGACCGCCTGTTCTGGGCGCGCGAGGAGCAGCGCGACGCCGACGTGCAGGTTCCCGACGGCGGCAGTGCAGCCGATGCACGCGGCAGCCACTGACCCGCTGTCGCTGCGCCGCGCGCGCGCGGCGCGCATGCACGGGCTGTACGCGCTCACCCCCGAGTGCGACGACACGCAGGCGCTCGTCGCGAAGGTGTCCGCCGCGCTCGAGGGCGGCGCGACGACCGTGCAGTACCGCAGCAAGCGCGCGCCGGCAGGGCGCGTCGCGCAGGCGCAGGCGCTCGCGCGGCTCATCGCCGCCCGCGGCGGCCTGTACATCGTCAACGACGACCCCGAGCTCGCCATGGCGGTCGATGCCGACGGCGTGCACATCGGGCGCGACGATGCGAGCATCATGGCGGCGCGCGAGCGGGTCGGTCCGGAGCGCCTCGTCGGCGTGTCGTGCTACGCCGATCTCGGGCGCGCCCGAGACGCGGTCGCACAGGGCGCCGACTACGTCGCGTTCGGCAGCTTCTTCGTCTCGACCATCAAGCCGCATGCGCAGCGCGCGGACCCCGCGCTCCTGCGCGAGGCGCGCGCGCTCGGCGTCCCGGTCGTCGCGATCGGCGGCATCAACGCCGACAACGTGCAGTCGCTGATCGACGCGGGTGCCGACGCCGTCGCAGTCATCTCCGACGTCTTCGATCACGCGCACGTCGACGACGTGCGCAACGCCGCCGACGCCATCGCACGGCGCTTCGCTTCGCGGCACGCGTCATGAGTCGCAACGAGCAGCTGTTCGAGCGCGCGCAACGCAGCATTCCCGGCGGCGTGAACTCGCCCGTACGTGCCTTCCGCTCCGTCGGCGGCACGCCGCGCTTCTTCACCCGCGGGCAGGGCGCGTATCTCTGGGACGCCGACGGCAAGCGCTACATCGATTACGTCGGATCGTGGGGACCGGCGATCGCTGGACACGCGCATCCGCGCGTCGTCGAGGCCGTGCAGCGGGCGGCGGCGCAGGGCCTGTCGTTCGGCGCACCGACCGAAGGCGAGATCGAGCTCGCCGAGATGCTGATCCGCCGCGTGCCGTCGATGGAGCGCGTGCGGCTCGTGTCGTCGGGCACCGAAGCGACGATGTCGGCGCTTCGCCTCGCGCGCGGCGTCACCGGGCGCAGCAAGATCCTGAAGTTCGAGGGCTGCTATCACGGCCATGGCGACAGCCTGCTCGTCAAGGCAGGCTCCGGCGCGCTGACCTTCGGGCAACCGTCGTCGGCCGGCGTGCCGCCCGCGATCGCGGGCGAGACCATCGTCGCGACGTACAACGACATCGCATCCGTCGAGCGTGCGTTCGAAATCGACGGGGGCGACATCGCCTGCATCATCGTCGAGCCCGTCGCGGGCAACATGAACTTCGTCGCGCCGCGTGCGGGCTTCCTCGAGGGCCTGCGTGCCGTGTGCGATCGCTACGGCAGCGTGCTCGTGTTCGACGAGGTGATGACCGGCTTTCGCGTGCATGCCGGCGGCGCGCAGGCGCTCTACGGCATCACGCCCGACCTCACCACGCTCGGCAAGGTGATCGGCGGCGGCATGCCGGTCGCGGCGTTCGGCGGACGCGAGTCGATCATGCGCGAAATCGCGCCGCTCGGCGCCGTCTACCAGGCGGGCACGCTGTCGGGCAATCCGGTCGCGGTCGCCGCAGGCATTGCCACGCTGGCGCTCACCGAGGCGCAGGGTTTCTACGAATCACTGGCAGCGACCACGCGCCGCTTCGTCGAGGGCCTGTGCGCTGCCGCGAGGCGTGACGGCGTCGCGTTCACCGCGCAATCCGTCGGAGGCATGTTTGGCCTCTATTTCGCTGCCGCCGTTCCCGACAGCTACGAGACCGTGATGGCCTGCGACAAGGCACGGTTCAATCGTTTCTTCCACGCCATGCTCGATTCAGGCGTCTATCTCGCGCCCTCGGCATTCGAGGCAGGCTTCGTTTCGTCCGCGCACACGCACGACGTGATCGACGAGACGCTCCGCGTCGCCCAGGCCGCATTCGGAAAAGCGGCGCCACCCGCGTTGTAGCGGACAGCAGTCGCGCCGGCGCAAGAAATATGACACCGGCCTGAAACCAATCCGCATCACCGGCGGTCAACGGTCAGCCGCGCGCTTCGACGCGGCCGGACGACTGCAACGTCCCGTGCAAGGCCTCCGCCGCTCCGCGCAAAGCCTTCACGCATAAGGTTTTTTTCGTCGAAACGACGCGTCGCATGATAAGATGACGCCCTTGGAAACGCTGGCCCCTCCACAGGAACACGCGGTCTCGCCGGAGCCGACGGCGCGCAAGCGCCTGGGTGAGCTGCTGGTCGAGCGCGGCAAGCTCGACAACGCCGCCCTCGAGCGCGCGCTGCGGCTCCAGCAGGATAGCGGCGAGAAGATCGGCGCGCTGCTCGTGACGCTCGGCCTCGTCGCCCAGCGCGACGTCGCCGAGGCGCTGTCGTCGCAGCTCGGCCTGCCGCTGCTCGATGCCGCGGGGTATCCCGAGTTCCCCATGCTCGAGGAGCGCGTGTCGGCGCGCTTCCTGCGCGAGGCGCGGGCGCTTCCCGTGCGCGAGGACGAGTCCGAGCTGTGGCTCGCCATGGCCGATCCGACGGACGTGTACACGATCGGCGCCTTCGAGATGGTCACCGGCCGCTCGGTGCGTCCGATGATCGCCATCCCGACCGAGCTCGATGCCGCGCTCGAGCGGCTCTATGGCACGGGGAAGTCCGCGCAGAGCCAGATCATCGGCGACGTCGAGACGCGCGGCGACGACGTCGCTTTCGATGCCGACGTGCAGCAGCTGAAGGACCTCGCCGCCGAGGCGCCGGTGATCCGGCTCGTCTCGCTCCTGATCACCAACGCGCTCGAGACGCGCGCGTCCGACATCCACATCGAGCCGTTCGAGAACCGGCTGATCGTGCGCTACCGCATCGACGGCGTGCTGCACGAGGTCGAGTCGCCGCCGAAGCGCCTGTCGGCCGCGGTCATCTCGCGCGTGAAGATCATGGCGAACCTCGACATCGCCGAGCGCCGCCTGCCGCAGGACGGCCGCATCCGCTTGCGCGTGCAGGGCAAGGAGATCGACCTGCGCGTATCGACCGTGCCGACCATGCACGGCGAATCGGTCGTGATGCGGATCCTCGACAAGGGCGGCGTCGCGCTCGACTTCCAGCGCCTGGGCTTCGAGGACGACACGCTGAAGGCCTTCCTCGACGTGCTGCTGCAGCCGCACGGCATCCTGCTCGTCACGGGGCCGACGGGCTCGGGCAAGACGACGACGCTCTACACGGCGCTCGACCGCCTCAACCAGCCCGACGTGAAGATCCTCACCGTCGAGGACCCCGTCGAGTACCAGATGCCGGGCATCAACCAGATCCAGGTCAAGCCGCAGATCGACCTCACGTTCGCCACCGCGCTGCGCTCCATCGTGCGCCAGGACCCGGACGTGATCATGATCGGCGAGATCCGCGACCTCGAGACCGCGCAGATCGCGGTGCAGTCCGCGCTCACGGGGCACCTCGTGCTGTCGACGGTGCACACCAACGATGCGCCGTCGACGGTGAATCGCCTGCTCGACATGGGCGTGGAGGACTACCTGCTCACCTCGACGGTGATCGGCATCCTCGCGCAGCGCCTCGTGCGCACGCTGTGCCACCACTGCCGCGAGCCGTACGTCGCGCTGCCCGAGCTCGTCGAGCAGATGCAGCTGCGCAAGTTCTCGCGCGAGCGCGACATCACGCTGTGGCACCCGCGCGGCTGCAGCCAGTGCGCCAACACCGGCTACATGGGCCGCGTCAGCGTCATGGAAATGCTGCCGATGAGCGACGGCCTGCGCAGCCTCGTCATGAAGCACGCGACGGCCACGGACCTTCGGGGCGAGGCGGTGCGCGAGGGCATGCTGACCATGTACGAGGACGGCGTGCGCAAGGCGCTGCGCGGCGTGACGACGTTCGAGGAAGTGCTGCGCGTGACGCGCGAAGGCTGATCGTCTCGATGCCCCTGTACGCCTATCGCGCCGTATCGCCTGCCGGCGAAGTGTCCGCGGGCGAGCTCGACGCCGCCAACGAGTCGGAGATCGTCGACCGCCTGCGCGATCAGGGCATGATGCCTATGGAGGTCGCGCCGGCCACCGCCGCGGGCACGGCGGCAGCCGCGCCGCGCGCGCGTCGCCGCTGGTTCGCAGCCAAGCGCGTGTCGCGCGACAACCTGCTCGCGATGACGCGCGAGCTCGCGACGCTCCTGCGCGCCGGCCTGCCGCTCGATCGCGCGCTCCAGATCCTCATCGACCTCGCGCCCACGCCGCCCGTCGCCGCGCTGCTCCAGGGCATCCGCGACGACGTGCGCGGCGGCAAGGCGCTGTCGCAGGCGCTCGACACGCGTCGCGAGGTGTTCTCGCGCTTCTACGTGAACATCGTTCGCGCCGGCGAGGCGGGCGGCGCGCTCGGCGTGGTGCTGCAGCGCATGGCCGACACGATGGAGCGCAACAAGGAGTTGCGCGAGAGCGTGCGCTCGGCGCTGATCTATCCGACGATCCTCGTGTGCGTCGCGGTCACCTCGGTGATGGTGCTGCTCGTGTACGTCGTGCCGCAGTTCGAGCAGATGTTCTCGCAGGCCGGCAAGGCGCTGCCGCTGCCCACCGCCGTGGTGATCTTCGTCGGCAACGGCATACGACGCTACTGGTGGGCCATCGTCGGCGGCGTGTTCCTCGCAGTCGCCTGGTTCCGGCGTCGTGGCCGCACGCCGCGCGTGCGGCGCATCCGCGACGCGCGCCTGCTGCGGGCGCCGCTGCTCGGCGACGTCATCGCCAAGCTCGAGGTCGCGCGGTTCGCCCGCACGCTGTCGACGCTGCTCGGCAACGGCGTCACGTTGCTCGCCGGGCTGTCGATCGTGAAGGAGACCATGACCAACGTCGTGCTCGGTGGAGCGCTCGACGGCGTGGTCGCCAAGCTGCGCGAAGGCAAGGGCTTCGGGCGTCCGCTGTCCGAGACGGGCGTCTATCCGCGCCTTGCCACGCAGATGATCCTCGTCGGCGAGGAGAGCGGCCGCCTCGAGGAGATGCTCGCGCGCGTGGCCGACGTGTACGACCGCGAGGTCCAGGTGGCGATCAAGCGCTTCCTGTCGATCCTCGAGCCCGTGCTGATCCTCAGCCTCGCCGTGCTCGTCGGCGGGATCGTGTTCTCGATCCTCCTCGGCGTGATGGGCATGAACGACCTCATCGGCTGAGCGAACTCGCACGCCGACTCGTGTCTAACGGTACCCCTCGCGCACCCAAGGCCGGACAACAGGCCCGCGCACACTGCAATCACGAAGGAGCACGCTATGCATAGCGCGCAACAGCGGGCGCGTTGTCGCCGCCGCCCGACGCACGTTCGCCGCGACCGCGGCATGACGCTCATCGAGATCCTCGTCGTGCTCGTGCTGATCGGCATCGTCATGGGCATCGTGGGCGGCAACTTCCTGAGCCGCGGCGAGAAGGCCAAGGCCGACGCCGCCAAGATCGAGATCGGGCAGATCGCGCAGTCGCTCGACCTCTTCAAGCTCGAGATCGGCCGCTATCCGAGCACGCAGGAAGGGCTCCAGGCGCTGATCACCGCGCCGCCCGGGGTCAACAACTGGAACGGCCCCTACTGGAAGCGCGGCACGGTGCCGAAGGATCCCTGGGGCAACGAGTACCGCTACGCGCAGCCGGGCACCTCCGGCCCGTACGACATCGTCTCGCTCGGCGCCGACGGCAAGGAAGGCGGCGACGGCGTGAACAAGGACATCACCAACCGCGAGTGACGTCGCGGACGCGGTGACATCGATGCAACCCCGGTCGCGCGCGCGCGGCGTCACGCTGCTCGAGCTCCTGATCGTGCTCGCGCTGATGGCGCTGATCACCGGCATCACGCTGCCGATGTTCGGCGGCAACGGCGTGTCGACCACCGAGCTGCGCGGCTCCGCGCGCGAGCTCGCCGCCGGCCTGCGCGCCGCGCGCAGCGAGGCCGTGGCGCAGCGGCGCGAGACGTTCCTCGTGCTCGACGTCGCGGGCAAGCGCTTCAAGGTCGATCAGGATCCGCGCGAGCATCCGCTGCCGAAGAACGTCGAGCTCAAGCTCTTCACCGCGCAGAACGACCTCGTCGACGCGAACGTCGGCTCCATTCGCTTCTTCCCCGACGGCGGCAGCAACGGCGGGCGCATCACGGTCGCGTCGGGCACGCGCAAGTTCGAAGTGGACGTCGACTGGCTGACCGGCCGCGTCGCGATCCTCGACTGAGCATGACTGCGCACGCCTCGGCACGCATCGGATCGCAGCGAGGGTTCTCGCTGCTCGAGGTGCTCGTCGCCTTCGTGATCCTGTCGCTCGTCGTGACCGCGTTGTTCGCGCTGTTCGGCGGCGCGCTCCGCAATGCGTCGACGTCCGAGGAGTGGAGCCGCGCGCTGCTCGTGGCGCAGAGCCGGCTCGCCGAAGCGGCCAACGCGCAGCCTCTGAAGGAAGGCTCCGGGGCGGGCACCGAGCCCGACGGCCGCATCAGCTGGCAGACCGTGGTGGCGCCGTACGTCGCGCCGAATCCGAATCCCGACCTCGATCGCGCGTCCGAAGCCATGCCCACGCGGCTCTATCGCGTGAGCGTGGAGGTGCGCTACACGGGCGACAACGGCCGGCCGCGCACGTTCGGGCTGTCGACGCTCAAGCTCGCCGCGAAGAGCCTCCAATGACGAGGATCCGCGGATTCACGCTCCTCGAGCTCACCATCGCGCTGGTGCTGCTCGCGCTCATGTCCGGCGTGCTCTACGGCGCGCTCGGCATGGCGGGCAAGAGCGTCGATCGCGGCGAGGCGAAAGTCGAGGCCACGGCCGGCATGCGCCTCGCGCAGGAGTTCCTGCGCGCGCAGCTCGAGATGCAGCATCCCCTGCGGATGCACAAGGTGCAGGAGTTCCCGCTGCTGTTCGCGGGCGACCGCGAGCAGCTGCGCTACGCGGCGCCGCTGCCGCCGCGCGTGGCCGCCGGCGGCATCTGGTACTACCGCATCAGCGTCGCGCGCGACGACGCGCGGTCGCCGCTCGTGCTGGAGCGCATCACGCCCGACATCAACGGCGCGCGCGTGCCCGAGTTCAGCGACCCGGAGCGCTCCATACTGGCGGTGGACATCGCGGAGATCCGCTTCGCCTACTTCGGCCGCGACGCCAACGCGACGGACGACGTGGCGCCCTCGTGGCGCGACCGCTGGGACAATCCGCAGCGCCTGCCGCTGCTCGTGCGCATCGACGTGACGCCGAAGCACGGCGCGCCGTGGCCGACGCTCGTGGTGGCGCCGCGCGAGGCGCCCGAGGCCGGTTGCCGCTCGTACGATCCCAACCGCCAGCTGTGCGTCGCCGTATGAGTCGCGTACGGACGGATCGATGCGCAAGCCCTTTCGCGCAGCGCGGCATCGCGCTCATCCTCGCGCTGTGGATCACCGTGCTCCTCACCGTCGTGGCGAGCGGCTTCGCGTTCAGCATGCGCAGCGAAGCGCTCGCCACCCGCAACGCGCTATCGCTCGCGCAGGCGCGCGCCGTCGCCGACGGCGCCGTCGAGCGCATGGCCTACGAGCTCGGCCGGCCGCAGCTGCCCGACACGTGGCACGCCGACGGCTCCGCGCACACGTGGCAGGACGGCGACGCGACGGTGCTCGCGAGCGCGGTGGACGAGGCGGCGCGCGTCGACCTCAACTACGCGCCCGACGCGCTCCTGAAGAGCCTGCTGCTCGCGCAAGGCGCTGAGGACGCTCGCGCCGCGCAGCTCGTCGATGCGATCCTCGACTGGCGCGACAACGACGACCTGAAACGACCCAACGGAGCGGAGGATGCGGACTACCGCGCGGCGGGCCTCAAGTACGGGCCCACCAACGGGCCCTTCGAGACCGTCGCCGAGCTCGGACGCGTGCTCGGCATGACGAGTGCCCTGTATGCGAAGCTCGCGCCGCTCGTCACCGTGTACTCGCGCCAGCCCGGCGTCAATCCGCAGACCGCGTCGCGCGACGTGCTGCTCGCGCTGCCCAACGCAACCGCCGAAGCCGTCGACCTCTTCATCTCGCAGCGCGCCGCCGCGCTCGCCGCGAAGCAGCCGGTGCCGGCATTCCCGCCCGCGCAGGGCTTCGCGAGCGCGGCGGTGCCGGTCTGGCGCATTCATGCCGAGGCGACGATGCCCGATGGTGTAACCTTCGTCCGCGAAGCGGTGCTGCGGCCTTCGGCCGATCCCCGGCGGCCGCTCATCGCGCTGGCGTGGCTCGAAGCGCCGCGCGCGCCGCCGCAGGTGCCTGCGGCCGCGCAGGATTCCTCCACTGCATTGGCAGCGCCCGTGGCCGCGACGCGCACCTCGGCCGGCGCCGGACCGCGCGCGGGCTCATCCATGAATTCGTATGGCCGTTGAAACTGACTTGACTCTCGGCTCGACCGCATCGCAGCTGCGCGAGCTCGCGCGGCGCGCCGGCGTGGCCGGCTTCTGGGGCTGGTGGATCGACCAGCTGGCCGGGCTCGTGCCCGCCGGCCCGCGCGCCGCGTGGCAGCGCCGGCGCATGCGCCCGGTGCTGGCGTTCGACGCCGGCCACGCGACGCTGTGGCGCCCGGTCGTTCGCGACGGCGCCATCACCATGGACGCGCAGGCGACCATTCCGCTCGACGGCGACGCGTCGGATGTCGTCAACGCCGGACGACAGGCGCTCGGCGCGCACGCCGACGGCAGCTCCGCGCCGGTCACGCTCGCGCTTCCCCCGCGTACCGTGCTGCGCAAGCAGCTCACGCTGCCGCTCGCCGTCGAGGAGAACCTGCGACAGGTGGTCGCCTACGACCTCGACCGCCACACGCCGTTCAAGGCCGACGAGCTGTACTTCGATGCGCGCATCGTCGACCGCAACCCTGCCCGGGGCACGCTGCACGTCGATCTCGCCGCCGCGCGACGCTTGGCGGTGGATCCGCTGCTCCGTCATGCCGAATCGTGGGGCGCGACGGTGAAGGCGATCAGCGCGGAGCCGCCGCGCCTCGCCGCCACGTCGTCGCTCAACCTGCTGTCGCCCGAGTTTCGCAACGGCCGCGCGCCGTGGCGGCGCTGGCAGTTCTGGCTGCCCATCGCCCTGCTCGCGCTGTTCGCGCTCGGCGCGACCGTGCTGCCGCTGTGGCAGAAGCGCGAGTACGCGATCGCGCTCCTTCACGACACCGAGATCGCGCGCAGCCAGGCGGCGGTGAGCGAGACGTTGCGCGCCGAGCTCGAGCGGCAGGTGAGCGACTACAACTTCGCGCTCGAGCGCAAGTTCGCGTTCGCGCCGACGGTCCAGATCCTCGACGACGTCACGCGCCTGCTGCCCGACGACACGTGGCTGACGCAGCTCGAGGTGAGGACCTCGCGCACGAAGGACACGCAGCGCGAGCTGTCGCTGCGCGGCGAGTCCGCCAACGCGGGACGCCTCGTGAGCGTGCTCGAGGAATCGAAGCTCTTCACGCAGGCCGCACCGCGCTCGCCCATCACCAAGATCCAGCCCGGGCCCGGCGAGATCTTCGACGTCGGTGCGCAGCTCAAGCCGCTCGTGCCGCCGCAGGGCGCGCCCATCGTTATCGCGTCGGCGAAGCCTGCCGTGCCCGGCACGCCGCCGCCGGCTGCGCCCACGCCGGCCCCAGCGGCGCCGCCCGCGACGACGCCCCCTGTGCCGCCTTCGTCCGCATCGCCCGCCGTGCCGCCCGCCGCCAAGTCCTCTACCGGTGCGGCCGCGGCGCCGGCTGCGAGCGCGCCACCGGCCGCCGCGCCGGGCCCGTCGATGTCGACCGACGCGGCGGACGCCGACATGGAAGGAGCGCCGGGCGAAGACCCGCCGCTCGCGCCACCGCCGGCCGCCGCTGCGCCGCCGCCGCCCGCGCGCAGCGCCTCGCGCGCCACGGATGCCGCGCCGGGCGCGAATGCGCCGCCGGGCGCGCCGCAGACCACGCGTCCGCGCAAGCCGCGCGCGGCGGCGTCCGCCGCGGGAGCACAGCAATGACGCCCGCATTCGCAACCCGCCTGACCCCGGCGCGCCAGCGCGCGCTGGCGCTCGGCATCCTGCTGATCCTGCTGTTCGCGGCCGCCGCCGTGCTGGTATTTCCCGTGATCCTGCTGCATCGCCATTACGATGCCGCCATCGACGACCTCTCCGACAAGCTCGTGCGCTATCGCCGCGTCGCCGCGCAGGCGCCCGAGCTGCGCGCCGCACTCGATACGGTGAAGGCCAAGGACGCGCGGCGGTTCTACCTGCGCAACACCGCGCCCAATCTCGCGGCCGCGGAGCTGCAGGAGATGGTCAAGGCCGCCATCGAGAACAACGGTGGCCGCATCACGACCAGCCAGAGCACCGCGGCGCGCGACGACGGGCGCTTCAAGCAGATCGGCGTCAACGTGCAGTTCTTCGCGACCACGCCGGCGCTGCAGAAGATCCTCGCCGGGCTGGAGACGCAGCAGCCGTATCTCGTGATCGACAACATCGCGGTGCGGCCGCTCAACGCGTTCCGCGGGTTCAAGCCCGCACCGGGCCAGGAGCCCGAGCTCAACCTGCAGCTCGATGTGAGCGCATGGGCCTATCCCGAGCCTGCCGCCAAGCCTGCGGCCGCGCCGGCGGCTCGTTCCTGAAGGAGATGGCGATGCAGGCAATCGACACGCGGATCGGCAACTGGCTCGTGTGGCTCGTGCCGTTCGCGGCCGTCGTGCTGCTGCTGGGCTGGGAAACCGACTGGGGCCGCGCGCTCGAGCCGGAGCCGCGCGCCGATCCGCCGGTGAAGGCGCAGCCCGTGACGGTCGCGTTGATGCCCGAGTTCAAGCTCGAGGGCGGACCCGAGGCGCGCCGCGAGATGGTCGACCGCACGCTGTTCAATCCGACGCGAAGGCCCGCGCCACCGGCGCCGCCGGCGAACGCGCAGCAGGCGTCGATGGCGCGCGGCACCTTCACGCTCGCAGGCACGACGGTCACCGACGGCTCGGCCACCGCATTCCTGCGCGAGGTGAACGGAGGCAAGGTACGGCGCGTGCACAAGGGCGAGACGGTCGACGGCATGCTGGTCGAGGACGTGAAGGCCGACCGCGTGCGCCTCGCGCAGGGCGGCGAGACCGAGGAGATCACGCTGAAGGTCGCGGCGGGCCCGAAGACGACCATCCAGCCCGTGCAGCCGGTCGCGTCGCAGCAGGGCGGCGCGCCGCAGGGCGGGCAGCAGTCGATGGCCGCGCAGAACGCGCAGCAGCAGCCGCCGCTCGCCCAGAACGTCGCCGAAGTGCTCGCGCAGCGTCGCCGCGCGGCGCGCGCCGCCGAGGCGCAGGCAGCGCGCCAGCAGAACCAGCAGGGCGGCGCAGGCGCCGCCTCACCCACGCCGGGCGCGGCGCGCCGCGGCGCGGCCAACAACCAGACGCAGTCGCAGGGCGGCGGCGACGCGGGCTGGTCGGGCGTGTATCAACGCATGCAGCAGCGCAACTGAGCACGCTGCGGATGTTCCACTTCCAGCGATCGCAACCCGATCGACGCGCGGCGCATGCGCGCCCGCGAAGGACAAAAACGATGAAGACCACTTCGATGATGCGCGGAACCCTCGTTTACGCGGTTCCCCTGCTGCTCGCCGCCTGCGCCTCGCAGCCGGCCGACGAAACGGCATCGGCGCCGACCGGCACGCCGCCGATCGGCACGACGCCGTCGCTCGCCGATGCCGTGAACCGCGCGCGCGACCCCAACTTCCCCGAGCATGCGCGCATCTACAAGGGCACCGGCGTCGTGGTGAAGGGCCAGCAGCCCGGCGGCGTGGTACCGCCCACGCCGCAGGTGACGCAGGCGGGCAGCGCGGTCGTGCTGAACTTCGAAGGCGCCGACCTGCGCGAGGTCGTGCGCAACATCCTCGGCGACATCCTCAACGAGAGCTACACCATCGACCCGGCGGTCGGCGGGCAGGTGACGATACGCACCAGCTCGGGCATTCCGCGCGACCTCCTTCCCGCGACGCTCGAGATGCTGCTGCGCATGAACGGCGCGACGATGGTGAAGGAGGCCAACGTCTGGAAGATCGTGCCCCAGGCCGCCGCCGTGCGCGGCAACGTGACGCCGCAGCTCGGCGGCGTGCAGCGCGCGCTGCCGCAGGGGTTCTCGGTGCAGATCGTGCCGCTGCGCTACGTGAGCGCGCGCGAGATGCAGCGCATCCTCGAGCCGTTCGCCCGCGACGCGACCGCGGTGCGCATCGACGACACGCGCAACCTGCTCATCCTCGCCGGCACCGAGATCGAGCTCCGGCACCTGCTCGACACCGTCGCGATGTTCGACATCGACTGGATGAGCGGGATGTCGGCGGGCGTGTTCACGCTGCAGAACGCCGACGTCAAGAGCGTCATGCAGGAGTTCGACAAGATCATCGGCGATCGCAACCTCTCGCCGCTGGCGGGGATCCTGCGCATCATCCCGATCGAGCGCATGAACGCGGTGCTCGTCATCTCGCCGAACGCCGAGTACATCGAGCAGGCGCGCAAGTGGATCGAGCGCCTCGACAGCGGCAGCGGCGAGGGCGTGCGCTTCTACGTCTACAACCTGCAGAACCAGCGCGCCGAGCGCGTCGGCCCGCTCCTGCAGCAGGCATTCACGGGACAGGTGACGCAGGCGAGCGGCGCCGGCGCACCTTCGCTCGCGCCGGGCACGCCCGCGGGCCAGATCGTGTCGCCGCCGTCGTTCCAGGCTCAGCCGACGATCGCGCCAAATCAGCCGCCCCCGACGCCTTCGCCGGCCGCTGCCGTCGCCGCCGGGGCCGCCGCGGGCGCCGCCGCGCGGGCGCTGACCGGCGAGGGCGCCGGCGTCGTGCGCAACATCCAGGTGGTCGCCGACAAGGACCAGAACACCATCCTGATCGTCGCGACGCCGTCCGAGTACTCGATCATCGAGCAGGCGCTGCGCAAGCTCGACGTGCCGGCGCGGCAGGTGATGATGGAGCTGACCATCGCGGAGGTGAAGCTCTCCGACCAGCTGCAGTTCGGCGTCGACTGGCTCTTCAAGGGCGGCGCGCCGTCGGGACGCGGCAGCGGCGGCCTCTTCATCCAGCAGAAGCCGCTCAACCCGGCGGTCCCGCTGCCGACCTCGGCGAGCGGCGCGGCGGTGGCGGGCCTGCAGGCGGTGGGCAACGCGTTCAACTACATCATCAACAACGCGAACTATCCGGGCGGCGTGCAGGCGGTTCTCACCCTGCTCGACACGTACGGCAACACCAAGGTCATCGCCAATCCGCACATCGCGGCGCTGGACAACCAGAAGGCGACCATCAAGTCGGGCAACCGCATCCCGATCAACCAGCAGACGATCGTCGGCAACACGACGAACGCGGTGACCACGACCTCGCAGTACATCGACACCGGCGTGCTGCTGCAGGTCACGCCGCACATCAACGCGGGCGGCCTGGTGACGCTCGACGTGCAGGTCGAGGTGAGCAGCCCGGGCAACGCGGCCGCTGGCGAGGCGCCGCCGATCGACACCCGCTCGGTGCAGACGCTCGTCGCCGTGCCCTCGGGCCGCACGATGGTGATGGGCGGCCTCATCCAGGAGCAGAAGGGCAACAACTCGAGCGGGCTGCCGCTGCTCGACCGCATCCCGTTCTTCGGCGGCCTCTTCGGCAACCAGACCACGCTCAACAATCGCACCGAGCTGGTGGTCTTCATCACGCCCCGCGTGGTCGACACCGAAACCGACTACGAGGCGGTCCTCAACGACCTGCGCCGCAAGATGGAAACGCTCGACCGTGTGTTCCCCGGCACCTCGACGTGGCCGGCGTCGCCGCCGAGCGTGGTGGACAAGGTCGACCGGTTCATGAACCCCTACAACTGGGAGCTGCCGCGGCCGTCCGTGCCGAAGCCGCCGGCGCCTCCGCCGGGACAGCCTACGCAGACGCCTTCGGCGGGCGAGCCGGCGTCGGCGGCGACGCCGGTGCCCGGACAGAAGCAGACGGTGCCGCTGAATCCGCCGCCCGAGGCCGCGCCGGCGCCCAACCCGCCGGCGCCGCCGCCGGCACCCGGCGCAACCCTGCCGACGCCCCAGCCCGCGCCCGCCGTCGTGCCTGCGCCGAGCGCGCCCGCACCGGCACCGGCGCCTTCCGCAACCCCCAAGCCCGGCGGCGGCTGAAGCCCCGCGCGCACCGGAAAACGTGCTGTTGCGCGCCAGCAACAACTGCTGGCCGCACGGCACGTGGCGACGTGCGCGATTGACGCTGGCGACGCATTTCCGATACGCTTTCCCCGGGATTGCAGCGTTGCCAGGCCGGATTCGAACACTGTTTTGTTGGCCCCCAGCCAGACGACGCAAGAGGTGAATAGACGATGTTTTCCACCGTAATCCCGAAACACCCGAATTTTTCCGCTTTGCGCGTCGCCGTTTGGCGACAAACGGGGCGGTTGGCGGCGATTTGGATTGCTGTTTTGAGCTTGGCGTCCTGCGCAGTGTCGCCGATTGGCGACGGCGACGCGGGCGCCGCGAGCAGTCCGGAGGCGCGGCGCGCGGCCGTTCAGAGCCGCGTGCAGGCGCGCTGGGACGCGCTCATCAAGGGCGATCTCGAAAAGTCGTACAGCTATCTGAGCCCGGCGTCGCGATCGACGCTGACGTTCGAGCAGTACAAGGGAGTAACGAGGAAGAGTGGCTTTCGCAACGCGAGGATCGATTCGATCGACTGCGACGCGCAGGCCTGCACGGTCAAGCTCCTGGTCACGTACGATCACAAGCTCATGAGGGGCATACAGACGCCCGTCGAAGAGACCTGGGTGTTCGACAAGGGCCAGGCTTGGTACGTGTACCGCGGCTAGACCGGACGTTGCAAAAAGTCAACAGGGGGATGCAAGGGCTTGGCCCGAAACGTTTGTCTTGATGAGCAGGCTGTAATAAGATTTGCGCGCTGTTGGTTCCAAGTGATCACTTAACGGCAACTCAAAGGAGTCACCACCCAAATGAACACGTTCAACAAGAAGTCGCTGTACGCCGCGGTTGCGGGTCTCAGCGCCCTGGGCGTGACGGGCGCCGCGCAAGCGGTGTTCCTGAACCCCGACGGGCTGGGCCAGGCACTCGTGTACCCGTACTACACGGTACGCGATCAAACGGCCGGCAATCCCTACAACTCGCTGCTGTCGGTCGTCAACTCGACGGCATCGGCAAAGGCGGTCAAGGTCCGCTTCCTCGAAGGCAAGAATTCGCGCGAAGTACTCGACTTCAACCTGTACCTCTCGCCGAAGGACGTGTGGACCGCGGCGATCGTTCCGACCGCGACCGGCGCGGGTGTCTTCACGGCCGACAAGTCGTGCACGACGCCGACCGTTTCCTCCGACGCGAACAACCCGTCGGCGTTCGTGAACTTCGCGTACACCGGCAGCAACGCGGATGGCGCGGACACGTCGCTCGACCGTACGCGTGAGGGCTACGTCGAAATCATCGAGATGGGCAACGTGACGGGCACGACCGCAACCGCGGTCACGCACGTGTCCGGCGTTCCGCCCTGCACGCCGCTGGGTGGCGCCTCGGCCGATACGGTCACGGGCAACGGCGGCCTGTTCGGTGGCATGACGCTCATCAACGTGCTGCAAGGCACGGACTACACGGAAGACGCGGTCGCGCTCGATGCATTCTCGCAGCGCGCGCTGTGGGCGGCCCCGGGCTCCATCCAGCCGAACCTGCAGCAGGTGAATCCGCCGACGTCGGTCGTCACGACGGGCTCGCAGACGTTCGTCACCGACTGGACGGGTCTCGGACCGCAGGATCCCGTGTCCGCCGTGCTGATGCACAACAACGTGTACAACGAATTCGTTCTGGACGCGGCGACCAAGTCGGGTACCGACTGGGTCATCACGATGCCGACGAAGGCGTTCTACTACAGCGGCACGATCGTCCAGTACCTGTTCCAGCGCAACTTCACGCCGGACGGCGCGTGCGACGACGTGGTGATCACGCAGTACGACCGCGAAGAGCGCACCGTCGTGTCGCAGACGACGTTCTCGCCGCCGCCGCCGACCAACACGGACTCGATCTGCTGGGAAGCGAACGTGATCACGTTCAACAACTCGAACGTGCTCGGCTCGAAGAACGTCGCCAACATCCCGACCAGCTTCCAGAATGGCTGGGTGTCGTTGAACTTCAACGGCGACTCGACGATCCCGCCGCAGAACGACTTCTTCTCGCACATCCTGGTGGGCAACGGCTCGGTGGTCTTCAACACGAGCACCGGTGTCACGTCGTCGACGGGTGTCACGAGCTTCAACGGCCTGCCGACGATCGGCTTCGCCGTGCAGTCGTTCAACAACGGTACGCTCGCGGGTACGGGCGGAACGACGGTGCTGTCGAACTACGGCGGCAACTTCGTCCACAAGTTCACGCGTTCGATCCAGTAACGGGCGGTTGCCGAAGTGGTCAACCCGGGGCGGGAAGCGATTCCCGCCCCGTTTTTTTCTCCGCTGCTGCAGGTCCACGAAAGAATTTTCCCGTGCATCGAGCTTACGAAAAGCGTCGGCGCATGCTATAGTCATAAGGTTTGCTGCAAGTGAAGGTTGGGGGCGGCACATGATCCCCGCGGATGTGCCCGAGTCCAGTAACAACGCGATGTCCGGGCGATTCGGCTCCATGCCGGTCGCAGCGGGTTTTGCACCTCTCGCGCCGACGCGCGCCGTTTCCGCGTGAACGCGGCTTCGTCGACGCCACAATCCGAGCCAAGAACATGTTCTGGCGTGCGCATGCCGGACCCCTCGTCGGGGCCGAGCTGCGCGCCCACTGCATCCGGCGGAAGTCGAGTCGCGCGTTGCGACCTCACCGCCACAACGAAACAAAGCCGGTCCGAAATTCGTCTTAGGGAGTCTTCATGCGTCCGCGATACCTGATCGCCCTGTTTGGTCTTGCACTGGCCTTCGCCCTGCCGTCCGTGTCCAGCGCTGCGACGTTGACCTTCACGTCGCCCAACTGCGCCGATTTCACCGTCACGAGCAACAACGGCAATGTCACGCTGAACTGCGTGCCCGTGAGCACCGGCTCGGGCGCTCCGAGCGGCTGCTCGCTGAGCGCGTCGACCAACACGTTGCCACTCGGCGGCGGCAACGTCACGCTGACCGCCAGCTGCAGCGGTGGCGGCGCACCCACGAACTTCAGCTGGACGGGCGGGAACGTCGCCGCGTCCACGACCTCCGCACAGCAAACGGTCAACGTCACGTCGAGCACCACGTTCTCGGTCACGCCTTCCAACGGATCGGGACAGGGCAACACGGCGCAGCAGACCGTCAGCGTCAGCACCACGACCGGTGGCGGTGGCGGCGGCGGCGGCACGGATCTCTGCAGCGGCCTCTCGGGTGTCGTGCGCATGAACGTGCCATGGGGCGGTCAGGCCGATACGCGCTCGAACGGCGCTTCGTTCGGCGGCAACGGCATCCTGGTCGCCAGCTTCACGGTGCCGGCCGGTGCGGCATACAGCTTCGGCTCGCTCGGCGCGGTCACGGTCTCGGAATTCGGCGATCCGCCGGTCTATCGCCAGGCGTCGCTTTCGACGTCGGCGTGCGACTTCCGCGGCGTGGCGGTCGGTCGCGGCGACCGGTACAGCAAGGACGTCAGCGGCCAGAGCGCATTCCCGCTTTCATGGGGCGTCGGCAACACGGCCTCCGTGTCGTTCAGTGTTACCGGTGGCTCGGCGTTGTATCCGCAACTGCAACCCGGCCAGACGTATTACTTCAACGTGCGCAACTGGAGCCCGTTCAACAACCACGGCGATGGCGGCACCAGCTGCCTCAAGGGCTCGTGCAACGTGATCGTGCACGTGTCCACACCGGGTTGACGATCTCACTCCGGCGGGGCCGGCAACGGCCCCGCCGGGATTGAAGTGGGCCCCGTCGAAGGCGGGGCTTTTTGTTTTCAGGAGCATCGATGGCGAGAACGATTCTGCGGCACTGGCCGCTCGTGTTGGCGTTCGCGGCGCTGGGCGCCTCGGCGCAGGTGGGGCCCGACGATCCCGTGCTGGTCGAGAACGCGACCGCCAAGGTCTACCGCAGCGACTACGAAGCGGAGCTCCTGAAGCTGCCCGCCGAGATCCGCCCCGGCTTCGCCAACAACCAGAAGCGCATCGGCGACCTCCTGACGCGTCTTCTCGTGCAGAAGACGCTCGCCTCGCAGGCCGAGAAGGAAGCGCTCGACCAGAAGCCGGAGAACGCGGTGCGCGTGCGTCTCGAGACGCAGCGCGTGCTCGCGCAGCTGCGGGTGGAGGACATCGAGCGTCTCGCCGCGCAGTCGTTCGAATCGCAGCGCGCGCACTTCGAGGCGCGCGCGCGCGAGCTGTATCTCGTCGACCGCAAGAAGTACGAGATCCCCGAGCAGGTGTCGGTGTCGCACATCCTGTTCGACCTCAAGAAGCACACGCGCGAGGAAGCGCTGAAGCTCGCGCAGGACACCCGTGCGCGCAT
>Ga0207674_10000141_pt1 | contig 83671 bp, 68 predicted proteins | sample KBSCornC72_FD_184303 | JGI IMG/M metagenome (GOLD analysis project Ga0207674, IMG submission 184303) | Corn rhizosphere microbial communities from Kellogg Biological Station, Michigan, USA - KBS Corn C7-2 (SPAdes) (version 2) | ecosystem: Host-associated > Plants > Roots > Rhizosphere > Soil ...
AGCTTCGGCTGCGACCGTGGTTACTGTAAACCCGACGCCGCCAACACCAACGATCACACCAAGTGGACCAACGACATTTTGTCAGGGTGGCAGCGTCACCTTAACTTCGAGCAGCGCCAGTGGGAATCAGTGGTACCTGAACGGCAATCCAATCGGCAGCGCAACTAATCAACAATTCGTCGCGACTGCTACCGGTAATTACACCACGATAGTCACGAATGGAGGTTGCAGCAGTTCACCTTCAACTGCGACGGTGGTTACTGTGAACCCGACGCCGCCAACACCAACGATCACACCAAGTGGACCAACGACATTTTGTCAGGGTGGCAGCGTCACACTCACGTCGAGTAGCGCAAGTGGGAATCAGTGGTATCTGAACGGGAACCCTATCGGCAGCGCAACTAATCAACAATTCGTCGCGACTGCTACCGGTAATTACACCACGATAGTCACGAGCGGAGGTTGCAGCAGTTCTCCTTCGGTTGCGACCGTGGTTACTGTAAACCCGACGCCGCCAACACCGACGATCACACCCAATGGGCCCACGACTTTCTTCCAGGGTGGCAGCGTGACGCTGACCTCGAGTAGCGCAACTGGGAACCAATGGTATATGAACGGGAACCCGATCGGCGGTGCGACTAGTCAATATATCGCCACCGTTTCAGGGAACTATACCGTTGCAACGACGATGAACGGCTGCACCAGTACAACATCGGCGGCGACCGTGGTTACAGTTAATCCGGTTCCAGTAAGTCCGACGATCACGAAGGCATTCAATCCGGCAATTATCCCGCTGAATTCCATTAGCACGTTGAGCTTTACGATTAGTAACCCGAATACAACCAGCGGTCTAAGTGGCGTAGGGTTCACTGACAGTCTTCCTGCCGGGCTGGTGGTGGCACCGACGCCAAACGTAACGGGTTCGTGCGGCAGTGGAACTATCACTGCAATTGCGGGCAGCAGCAGCGTCAGCCTGTCTGCAGGAACGTTGACAGCATCGCCGGTGGCCGGTTCAACTTGTACCTTTACGGTAGGCGTGAAAGGAACAACTTCGGGCACAAAGCTAAACACGACGAGCGCAATCATTTCGAGTGAAGCTGGTACGGGTGCAACCAGTAATACAGCAGCTATAACAGTTGTTGCGCCTCCTGCGCTGGCCAAGTCATTTAACCCAACTACGATCGCTCCGGGCGTCATCAGCACCCTCACCATCAGCGTTACTAATCCCGGATCAAATACCATTCAACTCAACGGAGTTGGGTTCACTGATAACTTCCCGGCGAATCTTGTCGTGGCGAGCCCTAATGGTCTGGTTAACACTTGTGGCGGAACCGCAACCGCAGCGCCTGGCTCGGGCAGCGTCTCCCTAACTGGCGCCACGATTCCAATCAATAGCTCTTGTTCCGTAAGTGTTGCGGTCACAAGTTCCCTCGGTGGTCTTTACGTCAACAACACCAATCCCGTGAGTTCCAGCAATGGCGGTACCGGCAACTTTGCATCAGCTACCCTACACGTAGTAGCGCCGCCCACGATTACTAAGCTCTTCCAGCCAAACACTGTCGTGCAGAATGGGACCACCTTAATGAGCTTTACCGTCAGCAATCCGAATACGAACGCGTCGCTGACTGGAATTACCTTTACTGATAATTTACCAGCTGGGCTGTTGATAGCTTCACCGAACAACCTAACCAATTCCTGCGGTGGAACATTTACGGCAATCGCGGGTTCATCATCCATTGGTTTGCTTGGTGGTACGTTGGGTCCAGCTTCGAATCCGACACTGGCTAATTGCGTTATTTCTGTGAACGTAAAGGCGCCAAACACACTGGGAACGTTAAACAACACCACTGGACCAATCTTTGCAAACGAAAGCGGACCAGGCGCCACAAGCAACAGCGCGAGTGTGACGGTAATAGCGACACCTGTACCTCCAACAATTGCCAAGAGCTTCGGCGTTGCCACTATCCCGTTCAATGGAACTACATCTCTTACCTTCACTTTGGCGAATCCAAACTCAGCGTTGACATTGAGTAACATCTCCGCAACGGACACCTTACCTCCGGGCTTGGTGGTTGCTACTCCCAACCGTCTCAGTGGAAATTGCACGGGAAGTATTACAGCCAACGCGGGAGGCAATACGATTGGCATCGCGGCTTTGAACCTGGCCGCTTCCAGCTCTTGTTCTTTCTCCGTTGATGTAAGTGGAATGAGTGTTGGAACAAAGAACAACACTACAGGAAGCGTGTCGGCTACCTATGTTATCGGCGGCGGAAGTCCCGTTCCGATCAGCGGTAGTACGGCCACGGCCAACATCAATGTTGTCAAAGCAGATCAAACGATTAGCTTTAACGCTTTGCCTAACAAGATATTCGGCGATGCTGATTTCATTGTTAGCCCCAACATATCGTCGGGCCTACCAGTAAGCTTGTCGGCGAGTGGGAATTGCACCGTCACCAGTCCTTCGCCAGGAACTGTTCACATCACTGGAGCCGGATCGTGCACGATTACCGCGTCGCAGGGCGGTGATGGCAACTACAAAGCAGCGCCGAATGTGCTGCAATCCTTTAGTATTGCTCAAGCCGCGACCACCAGTGAGGTTTCGACATCAATTAATCCGTCGGACAAAGGACAAAACGTTGTATTCACAGCGACAGTTACAGCGCCAAACACTACTCCACCAACCGGAGCAGTGCAGTTCAAAGATGGAGCCATTAATCTCGGCGCCGCACTTACCTGCGCGGTTGTAGGAAATACTTGTAAAGCTCAATTCTCAATTTCAACACTAACCGCAGGTACGCATGCCATCTCAGCGGTTTATAGCGGCGATGCAAACTTCACTGGTGGTACCAGTGTGCTATCAGGTGGGCAGGTTGTTACCAACCTACCAACGCTGCAACTAATTTTGGAGGAGTTCAGTTCTTATCCGAACCTGGCGGCATCCCTTGATTCTTTGTTATTGCTCAGAGATCCGTTTCCCATTAAGAGCCTCGGCACATGGTATTTCTTTGGCCCTGATCAGAATACGAGAGTGATGGTATTTGTCGCGAGCCTGCAACTGAACTCAGGCGAATCAAGTTCTGTAGTGGTTGTCCATCTAATCGATAGTAACAACCAAAGCTATGATGTGCCGGCTGAGGACGTGCGCACTGAACCTATTACGGGTTTTGCCCAGGTGACATTTCGGTTACCGGATACATTGTTCCCCGGCGACTGTGCTGTCCAGGTGAAAGCGCACAGCCAAGTAAGCAACTCCGCGATTATTCGAATTGCGCCATAGGACAATTACTTCGAACAATAAAGAAAGCCGACGTTTCGGTCGGCTCCTAAAATAAAACTTCTCATTGCAGTCTCGATTCAGGCGGTTGCTGATAAGGTTCGGGCAAAAGTTGGTTCAGCTGATTCGATTAACAGGTCCACTTTCTCCACGATCTGCCTCGCCGTAACAATATCCCTTAAGATCTGCTCATTCACTTGCGATTGCTCATGCTGTTCAAGCCACTGTACGTCAAATCCGGCCAATGCCTTTACCGCATCGACTGTTGCTGCTCTAAGTTCGCGTTGCGCAGATGATGACGTCACAGCGATCCTGACGAAGAAATCAAGGCTCTCCTTGTGCAATCTGCCTTTCGAATTCCCCTGACTCTCGATGCCGATCTTCAGATCTTTGATGGTCAGAACAGCACGGATGTCCGTTTTGGTTGCATGGTTTAGTGATACACGAGTCACACGGAATCAAACACGAACGAAACTACACCTAAGGCAAGCTTCAACTATTGCGGTGAAGACCAATTACTTTCGAGCGCAACGTTGCGCTTTGGGGCGCGCCTGAACAGGTGCATGGTCCCGGTCAAAATAGTTCACTGAGAATTGCGTCACTTCGAGTAAACTCAAGTATCACCCTTCATTCACCAATTCTGGGCTGATACGAATCTATCAAACTAACGTTCTCTATTGCGGAGATGGCAACGCTCTATGCTTCAACCTCACGATCAAAAAACAGTCAACTGCCGCTGCGCGAAAAAATAAATTATGAAAAACTCAAGACTCGCTCACGTACTGCTCATAGTTCTTCTCGCCATGTCGCCGTCGTGTGCCTTTCTTAAGAGCAAATTGTCAAAAGATAATCATTTGTCCGGCAAACCCGCTCAGATAGCCTTATTCGATCCCCAAGCACCCTTGGTATCGCCGGGAGCAGAAGTTGTGCGTCGACTTGCGGATCTTGATCCAAGCTTGGCGGTCTTTGCGTCCGGTGTCGAAGCCGTCGAGCGCTCGGCAATGAAAAAGACGGTCTATGGTGAGCCCGACGAGAATAAGAAAGATACGGACAAGACAGCGCCACCGCTACCGAAGGAACTGAAAGATCTGAAAGGACTGTTCAAGCCTGCCAGATATGAAGAACCCTTTAGATCGACTGGGCCAGCACTGCTGATCTTTCAAGGCGGGGTTGCGAATGCCGCGGATCGAACACAAGCTGCGGCTCTGATTGGAGGTCTCATAACAGGGCTGAAACAAATCTTCTCTGAAAATCATAAAAGCGCCTCGAGCACGGGTAGCGTTAAAGAACGTAAAACCGAGACGAAGGATGGTGCGACAACAACCATGGGCGTGGAACTAGCATTTAATGACGACGGCTCGTCGACCTTTGGTCTCGAACTTAAGACCGAGGCGGAAAAAGACGGGGTCAAAGTCACAGCGGAGATGACGGGAAAAGTGGAAGGGCTGGACTGCCCCAATGCCGAAGGCCAGGTGCCGCTTACCGTCAGAATTCGTCTCGGCGGCGTTGGGGGAGGCGTCGGTTACACCCAAGAGCTCACCGCTTTCATACGCACGACTGTCGACGATAACGCGGATATTGCTACTACTACCATCGACCTGACCCAGGGAACCCGCGAAGTAGCCAAGGGACGCGAGACTTATGTGGAAACGGGAATGACCGTGCAATACGAGCGTGACTTAGAAAATTTAAGGGACTCGAATTGGCGTCTCATTCGGCATTCGCAGAATGCTGCGGAAGATGTGCAACAAGCAGAGGCCTCGGCAAGGAGCGGTCAGGACTCGGCTTTTGCCATGGCCCTGACGGTCCTTAAAATTGCAGAGCATAAGTGGCAGAACGGTGGCTGTGTACAGATCGTCGCGACCTCACCCGGCAATGTCGCAACAAGTTCGACTAATCAGATCCCCGTCAAGGTCACTCATAAGTTTGGCGGCGCCGATATACCTTCGAAACTAGAGGCGACACTTTCAGGTGAGGCATCGGTCGATCCGAAAGTAATTCCACGAACAGCCGGAACGCTTACCTATGTCGCTCCTGGCGAAAGGAACCAGAACGCGACCATTCAACTCAAGGCGAGCTCGCGACGCGGCCGCGCCACACTCGCTCTCACCGCCAGCACCGGCGGTCAGAGTTTCCGCGCCGACGGAGTTAGTAATGGTGTTTCTTTCACTGGGGAGATCTGTAGTTTGAACAAGCCGTTCGCTATTGATGCTAAGTTTCCTGGCGGTACGGCAAAGACGAAATTTACACCGGATAATGCGGCGATCGGCTCAACAAGTGTGTCCGGTGGTGGACTCGGCGGCTGTGTTCATACTGGTGGCGGAAATTACAACATCACTACCAACTCGGATGGTTCGGGAACGATAACGTGGACAACAACTGACAAGATTGCGTGTCCAGGGTTTAATAACAGTAGAACTGCCACCTTTTCCCTTCCACTTAAACCGGCTCCCGAAATCTCGTGTCCCTGAGCGCATACGAAGACCTTCAGCGCGCCGCGCGATCATCATCAACACTAGAGTAAGTAGTTTACTTGAGGAAGATGCGATCGCGTCGTTAGCTGCAAGCTTGTTAGCCTGCGCCGCTACTTGGTGAATTCCGTGTTGTAAGATAAATGAGCCAAATGAGAGCGCTTTTAACTTACCTGGCTCACTTTGATGTCTGCTCACCCTGGTTTATATTTGTAAATCCATCAGAATCAATCTTTTGACTTTGGGTTGTCAGAATATTCACGGTTACAAACTCACTTAGGAGACCTATCATGGGTCCTTACAGTTGGTTCAAAACCAATAGTTGCAGTGTCAAATCTACAGTTCTACACATCTCGTTCTTACCACGTCCTCAACAGCGACAAATATCCGCTCTGATAGTTTTGCTGTCGGTAATCTGCGCGCCCATCCACAACCTCGCGCAAACGAAAGTACAGGACCTTAAGTTCGGCGTTGCAGACGCAACTGCATTTGGCGAAGAGGTACAACGCCAACAGCAACAGATTGCAAACTATTCGCATATTGAAGTTTTGTCGCTGGTGGATGATCAGGCGAAGAAAGCAACTATTATGTACGCACTGCAACGTCTTGCAGGAGTCGAACAATTAACGGCCGCCGATGAGCCTGCACTCCGGAACTTAAAGGCCACTGAACCTGAGGATGCAGTTTTCATTTATTTTGCAGGACATGGAACCGCTGACGGCCAACGTTTTTATCTGATTCCACACGACCTGGGTTACACCGGTGATCGTAATGAAATCGATGCCGCAGGCTTCCAGACTATTCTCGAACACAGCATCTCTGATCTGGAACTAGAGCGAGCTGTTGAAGGTATCGATGCGGATAAATTATTGATGGTCATTGATGCGTGCAATTCCGGGCAAGCACTCGAAGCTGAAGAACGGCGGCGCGGTCCGATGAACTCGAAAGGCCTGGCCCAACTGGCCTACGAGAAGGGGATGTATATTCTCACCGCAGCGCAGAGTTATCAGGCTGCTCAGGAGGTCTCGCAACTCGGACATTGCCTGTTGACTTACGCCCTTGTCGAAGAAGGGCTGAAACAGGGGGCAGCAGATAGCGATCCTAAAGATGGACAAATCGTATTGCGAGAATGGTTCGACTATGCAACTACGCGCGTACCGAACATGCAGCTTGAGAAGTTGAAGGCCGCACGTAATCTAGGTGTGAGTCTTTCCTTCGTAGAGCCCGACGCCGAACCGATTTCAACTGCTCCCTCCGGTGAGCGTCGGGTTACCCAGACGCCGCGTGTCTTTTACCGGCGCGAATCAGAAGATCGACCATTAATCGTCGCCAGGCGATGAAGCAAGTCCAGCCGATCTCGTGGAATCCGTTTAAAGGATTTGTCGTTGCTTGCCATTCATCTGACAAGGAAATTGTTTGTTGGCATTTTGGAGAGGAGCTTTGATTTTGTTTCTTTGCCCGTTGTTTAGAACAAGTACAAAACGAAAAGATCAAAGTACAAAAGAATATGCTTAACGAAACTTACCAGGATTTGAAATATTCGGTGCGCATGTTGCGCAAAAACCCGGGCTTTGCGTGTGTTGTTGTCCTCACATTGGCTTTAGGAATTGGCGCTAACACTGCGATCTTTAGTTTTGTCAACGCCGTCATCCTCGATCCATTGCCATTTCCCGACTCCGATCGACTTGTTGTGATTAACGAGATTACGAACCAAGGCCGGGAGATGAGCGTTTCGCTACTCAACTTTCAGGATTGGCGTGCTCGGGTAAAATCGTTCGAGGAAATTGGACTCGTTCGCTTTGATACATTCAACCTCATTGACATCGGTAGTTCACAACATTTGGAAGGTCAAGAAGTAACAGGGAATTACTTTCGCATTCTCGGAGTGCAACCACAGCTGGGCCGAACCTTCACCGAAGATGAAGAGAAGTTTGGAGCTGAGCCGACGGCGATGCTTATTAGTGATTCCCTCTGGCGAGGCCCGTTCGGAGGTGATCCAAATATTCTGGGTCGTAAGCTAAATCTCGGGGGCAGTTACTTCACAGTTATCGGTGTCATGCCCGCTCGTTTTGAATTCGTTAGAAAGAGCGATCTGTGGGCCCCCGTGGGCGGTTGGTTTAAACCCAACTCTTCCTGGTTTGATCGGGGAAACCATATTGGACTTCGTGCAATTGGCAAACTGAAGCAAGGCATTTCAGTCAGTCAGGCCGAAGTTGAGATGCGACAGCTTGCGGCCCAGCTGGCGCAAGAGTATCCGGCAACTAATAGCGGTACCGGTACATTAACGCGCTCTCTCCAAACGATGATCGTTCATGAAGTGCGGTCCACCTTACTAGTATTGATGGGTGCTGTTGGATTTGTCTTGCTCATCGCCTGCGTCAACGTGGCAAATCTGTCGATTGCTCGCGGGCTGGTTCGAGAACAGGAGATGGGAATCAGAATGGCCCTTGGAGCCGGGCGTCGCCGCCTGATTCGCCAAATGTTGAATGAAAGCCTTCTGCTATCAGTGCTGGGAGGCTTAGCCGGAATCGTCTGCGCGCGTTGGTTATTGTCTGCACTGATCAAGTTGGCACCACCTAATTTGCCGCGCGTTGCTGATGTGCAGTTGAGTGGACGAGTATTGCTGTTTACCGCAGGACTGACTTTGTTGACCGGTTTGATCTTTGGACTCTTGCCTGCATGGTCTGCCACGCGCACCAAGCCCGCAATGGCGTTCAATCAGGGCGGAAGGTCGTCAACATCCGGCCCGTTACGTCGTCGTCTTTTCGACAGCTTGTTAGTTGCAGAGATTGCTCTTGCACTGATGGTAGTAACTGGTGCCGGTTTGATGACTCGCACCATGTACAAAATTGCGAACGTCGATCCCGGCTTCCAATCAGACCATGTTCTAACTATGCGACTCGATCTTGCGGATCCAAAATATGAGAACAACTCCGCACAAGAATCGTTCCGGCGCGATGCATTAACTAAAGTCAAGGCGGTTCCGGGAGTCGAATCCGCTGCCTTCACACTCTCGTTGCCAATTGAGGGATCGGAATGGGGATCAATTTTTATTGTTGGCGACCAGCCGGTACCCGAACGTTCTCAACTTTTGAGCGCTGCCTTCAATCCAATTAGTCCCGAATACTTTCAAACAATGCGAATTCCATTGTTGAAAGGCCGACCATTTAACGATGCTGACAAAGAACAATCACCAGCAGTGGTTGTCATCAATGAAACGATGGCGAGACGGCTTTGGCCTAACGACAATCCAATTGGTAAACGAGTGAAACAGGGTTGGCCCGAGTCGGATACGCCCTGGCGTGAAGTAATCGGGGTTGTGGGGGACGTCAAGCTGGACGGTGTGATTGACCAGACTCCGCTTCATGTTTACCTGCCTGTCTCACAAGGTCCCTTCACGAGTATGTTTTTAACCGTGCGAACGAGAGTTGAACCACAAACACTAAACGCATCGATCCAAGATGCGGTGCATGCTGTTGATAGCCAGACTCCACTTTATGAAGTTCGCACGATGGAAGATCGCATGCAGCGAGCTGTCGTGTCGCAGCGAGCTGCCATGATCTTACTCAGCGCGTTCGCGCTGGTCGCGATGTTACTCGCGGTTGTAGGTATCTACGGCGTGATTTCGTGGGGCGTTGTGCAGCGCACGCGTGAGATGGGCTTGCGTATGGCATTAGGTGCTTTACGACGAGACGTCATGTGGTTGGTGCTGCGGCGCTGTAGTTTGCTTGTTTTTGCGGGTGTATCGCTGGGCCTGTTAGGCGCGTTTGCATTAACGCGGGTGCTTGGAGCTTCTCTATCTGAAGTTGGTCCAGGCAGGACGCCATTGCTATTTGGAGTAAAGGCACTTGATCCGGTCACCTTTATTGTTGCCCCGGTTTTGTTGTCAGTGGTAGCCATTCTTGCATGTTGTTTGCCGGCTCGAAGGGCGACAAAGATCGATCCATTAGTGGCGCTGAGATACGAATGAAGTTGTGGTTTACCCGGGCAAACCTACCTTCCTAATTAGCTCCTTAAAGCGTGGCTCGTCGCGAATGCTTCAGATCGCGATGGATGATACCGGCTGCATGAGCTTTCGCGAGGCCCTCTGCGACTTGATTGAGATACTTCAACAGCTTTGAGAGCGGAACACGCTCTTGATCTATCTCTTTGCGCAATGTGCGACCGTCGACGAACTCCATCGCAATGAAGTGAACGGAGTCTTTCTCTGAAGCCTGGTTGTAATTTTCGGCCACTCCGATCTCGTAGATGTGTGCGATCTTGGGGAATTTTGCCTCCATGGCTAAGCGACATCATTCTTCCGACGCATACGAATCCTCTTCCCTCGAAGCAATATTGCTCGAGGTCTACCAGATCACGAGGGTGTCATCTCGTTCCTCTGCACACAGTGATAGAATGCGCCTCATCATCACCGCCCGCGTCTTACTAGACGGTCTGAAAAAGGAAGCAATACAAGAACCGCGTGGTTTTCTACGAACAGCTCAAACGAATCCTTCGACGCGATGCTCGAATGAAGCCTTGTGAGAATCGTGAGGACGCTCAACGATTGGTGCTAGTTCGGCGCGACCTGTGGGTTGTGCTTCTCCTGTTTCTTTGCGCCATGACGGTATACAACGCCAACCTGCGATCGATCAGTGCGGGCGACACCTATCCGGCGCGATACTTACCGTTTGCCATTTGGCATTATCACACCCTCAGTCTCGACCCGATTGAGCCAGTGGTCGCTCAGGGCCGTGGTAGTAATGCATTTTGGATCGTGCAGAGTCCGAACGGACCGGCTGTCTCGCTCTATCCCGTAGTTGTGCCGACACTCCTGGCGCCTCTCTATCTGCCAGCGGTCGCTTACCTGAACATGCGCGGTTGGACCGACGCACGGTTGGACTATGTTGCACGAGTCATGGAGAAGATTACCGCTTCGCTCATCGCAGCGGTTTCTGTCGCGCTTCTCTATCTATTGCTGCGGCGCCGGACATCTCGACGCATCGCAGTGCTGCTCACATTGGCATATGCTTTCGGCACCACTACCTGGATGATCAGTAGCCAGGCATTATGGCAGCACGGCATGGGGCAACTTCTGCTGATCGCTTGCCTGCTGATCATCACAGGCCCCTGCACTGGCGTGAACGTACTTGTAGCAGGGCTACTGCTGGGGCTTCTCGCTGGCAATCGCCCACCTGATGCGCTTCTCGCATTGACGTTGGGTATCTTTTGTCTCTTCTGGGCGCGCGGCCGTAGATGGCTGTTGATTGCCGGTGCCGTTCTGCCAGTGGGATTGGTGCTGCTCTATAACCTACAGATGACAGGTAACATCGCCGGTGGGTACGGTTTGAGAGGAACGCCTTCCTTTCTTCAACATGACCTGCTCTATGGCATTGCGGGAATTCTCTTCAGCCCAATGCGAGGGCTTTTTGTATTCTCGCCGTTCCTGCTCTTCCTTGTGCTGAGGGGATCACGCTTGCTTAGCGATCGGAGCGACCGAGGTCTCACTTTAGCCATGTTGGCGGGCGTGGTCCTGCAGATCATTCTCTACGCGAAAGCCGACTGGCGATCCGGCTTATCCTGGGGCCCACGCTACATGACAGATCTCTTGCCCTTACTGATCTGGATGCTCGTGCCGGTGGTCGCTTCGCTACGTCGCTTTGGCCTGGTGTGCTTCATGATGACCGTCGTCGCGGCTGTGATGATCGAAGCGATCGGCGCTTTTTATTATCAGGGCGGTGTTGATCTGCCGCTTTATGCGGTCGCCGAGGGCCCAGGGAAAATGCGCCCAGCGTGGGAATGGCGGAACGCATCTTTTATTGCATCATTGCGTCGGCAGACCCTCCAGCCCTTCGATCTGTTAACACCGGTACGTGGAAGCTTCGACGGGATTCAAGTTGGTAACAACAACGTGACTGCTGCTAAGGTCGGCGATGAGGTGGCTACTGTCGGCTGGGCCTTGTCCAACCACGCGACACCCGTGCAGGTCGCGATCAGTATTGATGGTGAGGCGCGGTCGGTCTTCACTCGCAGTTTCTTTGATCGACCAGACGTTCGCGAGACACGGCAGGAGACCAATCCCGCCGGTTGGCGTATACCGATCGACACGACTGGACTCGCTCCCGGTGAACACACGCTGACTGCCTTCACTTGGATATCTGAGCTTGGTGAACGCCGTTTTATCGGGGAGCGCAAGTTGACACTGACTCCAGCAGGCGCCGATAAAACTATAGATGCGAACCTCGAAGCGAACGCAATGACCGCTGTCGCAATGCTGCGTGGGCATCAGCAAGCAGACGGATCGTGGCTCACTCTCTACACAAATAAGCCGCAGTTTGAAGCACCGAAGCAGGAACTGAATACCTTCCTTACGGCGTTCTTGGTCGATTTGCTTAATCCAATGGAGTCCACCGGGCGACTTAGCAACAGCCTGCTGCGCGCTCGGCAGTATCTAACCGGTCAGATCGAACCTGGCGGATTAGTGCGCTACCACGGTGTGCCAAATGCCCCTGGCATTGGCACGCTGGGTTGCGTGATTACCCCCGATGCCGATGATACGGCGCTCGTCTGGAGACTCGCTCCTGGTGATCTTCGGCTGCGGTCCATCGCACTGGAAACCCTAAAAAGATACCGCACCGACGAAGGACTCTACCGCACCTGGCTTGCGCCAAGAGACGCATACCAGTGTATCGACCCAGGTCACGATCCAAATCCGGCCGACATCGGCATCCAGATGCATATCCTGTTGCTACTGGCGAAGACAGAACCGCAAGAGGCCGATGCACTGTGCAGAGCGCTACAGCCAGTTATTAACGACGATCATGTGTGGGTCTACTATAGAATGGCGCCCGTGGTTCCAATCGTGCGGGTGAAAGCTCTTCAGGACGTTGGTTGCGGGCTGGAACTGCCCAAGTCGCGCATAGGAACGTCGGTGCCGGGTCAAGCGTCATGGGTGACAGTTGCATCGCTTTTGGGCGCCGCAGGAAATGCCACAAGTCCATCGTCTGCGGAAGTCGAAACAGCGCTTCGCCAAATCGCGAACGACGACTTTGCCTTTCTGCGACAGAATCCCCCACTGCTCTATCACAACGATCTCACTGCGTCGGTTCGCCGATACTACTGGTCTGAAGATGCTGGTTACGCGCTCTGGTTAAGACTCTTCTATGAACATGAACGTCATCTCATATCGCATGTCGGCCGTTAGAGCCGCTTTGAGATACTGGTCCAATTTCCGAACTGCGGAGATCGTCGCGTTGCAGGGATCTCCCTTGCTTGGTTTCGCCATGGCAATTCATCACCCCACGGCAGAGAGTGTGCGTCCGTTGATGCTTCTCGTCGCTGCCAACATATGCTTGGTGGCCCACATCTTCCTTACCAACGACTGGGCTGACATGCATGCGGATCTCTCCGATCCCACCAAAACCGACTGGTTCTTCAGGGTGGGACCAGGAAACCGAAATGACATCGCCGTCCCAATGATCATCTTGCTGGCCCTGAGCCTGTTTCTGTTGAGCCAGTTGGGTGGTACCCCAACGTTTCTGGCCATCGCAATTACAGCCGCGAGCGCGCTTTACTCGCTTCCGCAATTCCATTGGAAGGGCAGACCGATTCTCAGTTCCGTACTCCACCTCGTTGGTGGAGCTCTCCATTTCCTGCTTGGATATTCAGTGGCTGGCGTGATTGATGGACGCGCCGTCGCTGCCGCCAGCTTCTTCGCGCTGACTTTTGCCGCCGGGCACCTTACTCAGGAGCTTAGAGACTATCAGGGCGATGTACGAAGTGACATCCGGACCAATGCCGTGATCTTCGGCCAGCGTCGCGCGTTTTTAGCCAGTCTCGTACTTTTTACGCTGGCCCACGCCCTGCTTTGTTATCTTTCGCTTACTGGCATACTTCCACGACCACTAGCGATCCTTGTTGTCCTCTACCCGCTTCACTTGTACTGGTCGATCGCGACACTGGCCGATGGGCTCACCTACGCAAGCATCTGCCGTCTTCAAGCACGTTACCGAACAATCTATGCGATCATTGGCCTGGTGATCTTGCTAAACCTATGGGGCGGCAGTCACGTCACTTGAGCTGGGTTTAGCCGGCAGAAATCAAGAAACTACATTTGATCGTGTGCAGCAGTCCCCACCCGACCAGGTGTCTAAGAGGAACAAAATCAAAACCTAAGGTAGATGATCAGCGGTTGGGTCCGATCAGGTCCCAAAGATTTCCATAAAGGTCTTCGAACACAGCCACCGTTCCGTAACTTTCACTTTTCGGATCTCGTACGAATTTGATCCCGGCGCCGATCATTTCGGTGTAATCCCTCCAGAAGTCATCCGTACGCAAAAAGAGGAATACTCGCCCTCCTGTTTGTCTGCCGACAAAAGATTCTTGCTCCTGAGTCGCAGCCCTTGCCAGTAGAAGACTCGTGCCCGTCGATCCTGGAGGGGCTACCACAACCCAACGCTTATCCTGGTCTCGTTGATAGGTATCTTCAACCAACGTAAAGTGAAGCTTGTGGCAAAAGAAAGCTATCGCCTCGTCATAGTCACGGACCACTAACGCGATGTGAATTATCGATTGGTCCATTCCCCTTGAACTATTCCTTCCAAATCGCTCCGAGACCGAGATCCCAGAGCCGCTTGTTGAAAGCCGGGACGTCCTTATCCAGGAGTTCATTACCTCGCGCTCTCAGCCCGGCCCACTCGCTGTTTAGTTGCTTCATTCGATCAAGCGAGGGTTGATTGACTCGCGGAATATCACTCTCGGTCTGGTTGATCAGAAATAGATAGTTAGCAGTGAACTTGTTCGGGAAGTTCTCAACGTCGTCGTAAGCTTTTGACTTACGCTGGATCATGTCTTCATCCCAGGCCCTCATCTTCTTCACCAACGCCTCACCATCTCTTTTGACTGCAGCGTACTTTTCACCTGCGGGTAATGATCCGAGCAGCGACTCCAACTGTTTCTGTTTCTCATACAGGTTATTTATCATCCGATGCATTGACGTTAACTCGCTTTCCATTGCCAGCATCGTCTGATGATACTCAGCGTATTCGGTCGCGTTGGTTGGATAAAGTGGGTTCGCGAGAATTTCAGTTTCAGCACTCGAAATCGCCTGATTATCTGTCATTTTCACGGTAACGGTATATTTTCCTGGCGGCGCTTTGTGTGCCGCAAAACTCCCTTCGATGCGAACTCCAGGAACTCCCGGCATAGTTGCGTATCGCATATCCCACACAAACCGGTTCAGTCCTTTGTTCTTGTCGAGTACAGGATCGGCTTTGGGAGCACCATCCCACTTCGCTGCCTTATCATCTCCCTTAGAAGAAAACGTGCGGACCGTTTTTCCTGCAGCGTCTCTGATCTCGAGCGTGATCTCGTCGGTCTTCTTCAGTTCGGGAAGTTGATAATAAATGACCAAACCGGTAGCCGGATTCACGCCCCTGAATCTATTACCTCCTGTAAAGTCGTCATCATTTGAGTCCAACTCGCTCGAGCCATTCACGAGATAGGCAGGCTCGGGTCGATAGATCGCAAACGGTGGTAAGTCTTTTTTGTAACCACGAATCAGACTCAAATCATCGAGTATCCAGAAGCCTCTGCCCGAAGTTGATGCTATCAGGTTTCCCTTGTGCACTCGAAGATCTGTAATTGGCGTAATCGGCAGGTTCAGCTGGAAGGGCGACCAATTCTTCCCACCATCCCATGATATGAAAAGACCTATTTCAGTACCGGCGAACAAAAGATTACTGCGCACATCATCCTCGCGAACCACTCTCGTAAACGCGTTCGGGGGTAAGCCGTTGTCGATCCTGTCCCAGGTGTTGCCGTAGTCCGTCGTCTTGTACAAGCCTGGTCTATGATCGTTGAATTTGTACCGCGTGGTGGCGATATAAGCGGTACCTTTGTCGTGCGGTGAAACCTCAATCGCATTTATCAAACATTCCTCGAGAGCTTTTGGGGTTACATTTTTCCAGTTCGCTCCTCCGTCGCGGGTGAGATAGACCAACCCATCGTCACTGCCGGTCCAGATCACGCCTTTTTCATGAGGCGACTCAATGATGTAACTAAGCGTTCCATAATTTTCCGCACCGACCGCTTCGTTGGTATATGGACCACCACCCTTGCCCTGTTTATCCTTCTCGTTTCGAGTTAGGTCTGGCGAAACTTCCTTCCATGTCTTACCCATGTCGCTCGTTTTCAGCAGATACTGAGCACCATGATAAAAGGTATTTGGTTCGTGTTTGCTCCAAATGATGGGGGCATTCCAATTGAAGCGATACTTGATGTCCTTAGCATCCATTCCCAGGTATTGAATGGGCGCAGCCATCACGTTAGTGCCCGCCTGGGCCTTGGTGTTCAGGACCTCGATCGTTCCCTGGTAACTATCACCCATGACAAACTTCGGATCGTTAGGGTCAAAAGCGAGAAACGCACTCTCGCCACCCGCCGAATAGGTCCAACTTGCGGCGCTGATACCGCCGCCACCCAACTCGCGGCTCGCAATCGACACCGAGGTGTTGTCCTGCTGTCCTCCATAGATTCGATAGGGAAACTGGTTGTCGACGTTGATGCGATAGAACTGGCCCGTGGGCATGTTGCTTTGTGTACTCCAACTTTTTCCGCCGTTGAAGGTTACTGCCGAGCCGCCGTCGTTGGAGATTATGAAATTGTTCGAGTTGGTGGGATTGATCCAAAGGTCATGATAGTCGCCGTGAGTTCCGGATAAAGTTTCCCAGGTCTTTCCTCCATCAGTGGAACGAAGAGCAGGCGCACTCATCACATAGATCGTATTTTCATTTTTGGGATCAACGAACAACTCTATGTAGTACCACGCTCGCTGTACCAATCGATGATCATTCGTAATGCGGCTCCACTTTTTACCGCTATCAGTTGAGAGGAATAGACCACCTGCTTCTTTATCTGAATCGCTTTCAATTAGAGCGTAAACTTTTTCGGGATTCGAACGACTCACGGCAATCGACATCTTGCCCATCTCTTCAGGCAAGCCTTCCTTCAAGCGCTCCCAACTTTCGCCGCCATCGCTGGATTTATAAAGTCCGCTGCCGGAACCGCCGCTAATCACCTTCCAGGGAAGCCGCCCATGCTCCCACATTGCGGCGTAGAGTATTCGTGGGTTGTTCATGTCCATCGACAATTCGGCAGCACCGGTTTTGTCGTTCACAAACAGCACGTTCTTCCAGGTAGCGCCACCGTCAACCGATTTGTAAATGCCGCGTTGAGCTGAAGAGCTGTATAGCGCGCCCTGGGCGGCGACCCAGAGGATATTTGGATTTTTTGGGTCGATAACGATTCGAGAAATATGCTGTGTCAGTTCCAAGCCGACACGCTTCCAGGTCTTACCGGCATCTGTCGACTTATAGACTCCATCACCATGATGCGTCATGACGCCGCGCACAGCGTGTTCACCCATGCCGACAAACACGACATTGGGATCACTCTCGGCGACGGCTACCGCCCCAACGGAACCGGTTTTAAAATAATTGTCTGAGACATTGCGCCAGCTGATTCCCATGTCGTCGGTTTTCCACAGACCGCCGCCAGTAGTTCCCATGTAGTAAGTGTTTGGGTCGCCAATAACTCCGCAGGCCGAATTTGAGCGACCACCACGAAATGGTCCAATAGATCGCCATTTAACTACCTTAAAGATTGAGTTGTAGTCATCTACACCCGAAGGTTGTGGCGCCTGCGCGAAAAGTTGGCCCACCATTAGACACAGGACGACAGCAGAAAATTGGATTTTTGACATTCAGGGATTCCTCGCCAGCAAGAATTTACCGGCCCATCATACACAAAGGGGTCAAAATTAAGATCGAAGATCGGTTATAAAAAACGTTTCAGTTTAAGCCGATCAAGGTTTCTTAGTATGTGAGGTAATGCTACTTCAAAACATTCGGAGTCTTGTAAGCACCCGTGGCTGCGACATCCGGCCTGTACTCCCAATGCCAGGGTTCTTTATTTACGGTGCGTACAAAACCATGTTCAGGGGCGTGAAGTTTCAACCAGTCGTAGCGCGGGTTGCCCTCGTAGCCACCAATGGCAAAATCGTACGCGAATCCATCCTGGTGATTTGAGAAGCCTGGCTTTGCGGCAAGATTAAATCCGGGGCGGCCGCTAATGTAACCGTTATACAAATATTCCTGTTGCGGATAACTGCGAAAGCCGCTCTTCAAAGGCAGCGGTACCCCATCATCGTCGGCGGCCTTGACCAAGCTGAGGTAGAACTCTGCAATGTCGTCTGAAATAAACTTAACGCTATTGTCGGCGCCAATAATCTGAATTAACGTAAGTTGCTTTAGATACGTTCCTTTATCCCAGGCGGCATTTGGTCCTTTCTGATTGTTGTCTACTGGTTCATAGGTCGCCACTGTTTCGTTCAAAAAATTATTCTTCAGATTGTTTCCCGCAGTCCAACCCCAACCGTCAGCTCTTACAAAAACCGAATCCTTAAAGAGCCTGGCCTCGGTTACTTTTATTTTGGTTCCGAGAGGGATGAGTTTTGGCTTACCGTTCTCAATTACATAGGAAAGTAAATCCTGATCTTGTCGGATTCTGGCCTGAGGGTCATCAATAACAAATGCCTTGTTGAGATAGCTGAACATTCAGGTGGACTCCTTTTAGTGGGAAGGCGGAATCGTTTACAAAGCTACTCGCGCCCGCGACAGACGTCAGTACGGATAGGAAAATTATCCGAAGATTCTTGTCAGACTCTGCGTCTGCGAGCTGCGAGGAAGGCAGCGGCAGCTCCGACAATAAGCATGGCGAGACCTCCAACGATGCGAGCGTAGCTTGGTATCTCGCGAATACCTGAATCACTGATTACTACCGCAGTTCGAGCGTCAACAAACCAGGCCCGGTAAAGAATCACTCCGCCGGCAGTCGCAACAATTAACCCGAGAATGATGAGCAATACACGCACTGGTTTCTTTATTTCCCCTGGAATGCTGCTTTTCGTTTTTCAAGAAAAGCGCTAACGCCCTCGTCCTTGTCTTCAGTAGAAAAACAAAGGGCAAAAAGGTCGACTTCTCTTCGCAAACCTTCATCGAGATTTGAGCGCGACGCAATCTTCACAGCCTCTTTGGCGAGCTGCAACGCGATCGGCCCCTTGTCAGCGATCTTTGTCGCAAGCTCTAGAGTTTTGGTCCGTAGCTGGTCAACGGGAAACACGTGGTTAACGAGTCCTATCGAATGTGCTGTCTTCGCATCAATGATGTCGCCCGTCAAGATCAGTTCCATCGCCTTACCTTCGCCCACCAGCCGCGTGAGACGTTGAGTGCCACCACCACCCGGGATGATCCCGAGATTGATTTCCGGCTGACCAAAGGATGCCGTTTCACTCGCGACCCGGATATCGCAGGCCAGGGCCAATTCACAACCGCCTCCCAGACAGTACCCGTTGATCATGGCAATAACTGGCTTTGGAAATCCATCGATCGCGGTAAAGAGCGAGCGACTCATCATCACATCGCGTTGCGTGATGGAAGTGCGACCAGCGAACTCGGCGATATCGGCGCCGGCGATAAATGCTTTGTCTCCGGCGCCGGTAAAAACAACAACACGAACGGAATCGTCATTACGGAGCTCATCCAGCAGCGCGGCCCCTTCTTCTCGAGTCTTAATGTTAAGAGCGTTTCGCTTGTCCGGTCGATTGATTGTGATTACTGCAACTCGATCTTGTTTATCGAGCAGAAGGGTCTCGTAGGAATGCGCCATTTAGCAGCTCCGATGATTAGAAATTTAGTGCGTGGATCCTAGAAGGTGAGAGCGACCACGTCAAACGAGCGAGAGGTTGATTATTCTGAAGGTGTCGCCTCTGGATCGTTGACGGGTTGTTCGTCGGCAACCCACGAAACAAATAGACGCAGCCAGTTTTCGGTTGGCTCAGCAATTTGCACTCCGACTCGTGCGGTACCATAGATTGCAGGTGCCACGCGAACGACTAAGGCAGTCGCTTCGATCGGCGCACCGTCGGGTCGATGAGCGCGAAGATAGAGCCGATCACCGCGCGTCACTTTTTGATTTAAATGAAATAGTGCACCCGACGTAGAAATGTCGTCAGTCTCTGTTGGCTCACTCCAGGCCGCGCCATCCTCAGTGCGACCGGACACGACTATGGGAAGTCGCAGGGCCATCCTTAAAGCAAACCGTCGTTCCTCGTTGTTATAGGGCGTACTCATGGTTTGAATTTGTTCGATGACTTAGGAAGGGTTGGCGCGGCGAGCTTCCTCCTTCTCACCTCGCCAGTCGTAGAAACCTTCGCCTGTCTTCTTACCTAATTTGCCTTCGTTCACCATCCTGCGCAAGACCTCAGGGGGACGAAAGGTTTCCGAACCAAGCTCCCGATGTAGATATTCCGCTATGTTCAACCGTACGTCGAGTCCAACGAGGTCTGTTAGTTTCAACGGACCCATTGGATGGTTATAACCGAGTTCCATTGCCGTATCGATATCGTGGACGCTAGCGACTCCCTGCTCGAGCATTCGCATTGCCTCCAGACCCAGCGCGACACCAAGCCTGCTCGAGGCAAAACCCGGCACATCCTTGACGATTATGGGTTCTTTTCGCATTCTTCGACCGACGGCCGCTACAGCCTGAACCGTGCTTTCACTCGTGTTCACGCCGACCACGATTTCAAGCAGTCGCATGATATGGACGGGATTAAAAAAATGCATCCCGATGACTTGTTCAGGACGCTTTGAAGCGTTCGCGATTTCAGTTATCGATAGCGAAGAGGTGTTGCTGGCAAAAATGAATGCGTGATTCGAACCTGCCTCGAGTTGATGCAAGATACCGCGCTTGAGCTCCAGCTTTTCCGGGGCCGCTTCAATGATCAGATCCGCCTCCGTGCAGTCTTCAAGCCTGGTCGTCCCATGAATATGAAGCAGAGTCCGGTCCATATCATCTTCAGTAAGTTTTCCAAGCTGGAGCCCCTTGGCCAAATTTTTCTCGATCGCTTGCACACCTCGAGCCAACATCTCTCGATCAACGTCGTTGAGAAAGACTTTATATCCGGATGCGCCAGCGACCTGGGCGATACCATGGCCCATTGTACCGGCGCCAATCACGGCAATTGTCTCTATAGTTTGGGAACCGCTTGTTTGAATACTCATCTTATGGAACCGGGTTTCGCATAGGTGTTGACAGCCAAAACCTCTGGTTCGACTACAGTGGTATCGGTAGTTATACTATACGGCTAACCGAAAAGGCTATACTCTCGTGCTTGCGATCCCAAATAATTATGAGGTCGAGGGCTGAGGGCCCGCTGAAGGAGAACTGACCAAGGTAATGGACAAAGATACTATTAAAAGAGACGTGGTGATTCTGGGATCTGGCCCCGCTGGATTAACTGCCGCAATCTATGCCGGACGAGCCAATCTCAAACCATTACTCATCGACGCGCCGATTGATCATATAAAGCAGACGACCCCGGGCGGCCAGCTCATGATCACAACCGAGGTAGAGAACTATCCCGGTTTCGCAAGCGGAATCCAGGGTCCCGAATTGATGGAAGAGTTCCGGAAACAGGCGGAACGGTTCGGCGCAGAATTTCTCGAAGAATGGGTGACGGAAATCGACTTAAGCGAAAGGCCATTTTTACTATATACAGGCAAAGGGATCGTCTCCACCCAGACATTGATTATCGCTACCGGGGCTTCGGCAAAGTGGCTCGGCATTCCGGGTGAAGCCAAGGTTCCCGACGGTTTCGGTGGTCACGGTGTCTCTGCTTGCGCAACCTGCGATGGTCCACTACCAACTTTTAGGAACCGGACCCTGGTCGTAGTTGGCGGTGGCGACACGGCGATGGAAGAGGCGACCTTTTTGACGCGTTATGCAGCGAAGGTCTTCGTGGTCCATCGTCGCGATAAACTACGAGCCTCAAAAATTATGCAGGACAAGGCATTTAAGAACGAGAAGATCAAGTTCATCTGGAACACAGCAGTAGAAGAGATTCTTGGAACTCCGGATACGGGTGTAACAGGAGTGCGACTTCGCAACTTGAAGACTGGTGTAGCGGAAACATTTTCGTGTGAAGGCGTGTTCATCGCCATCGGACATAGGCCTAACACTGACCTGTTCAGAGGCCAGTTGGACATGGATGAGGTTGGATATCTGAAAACGTCCGGTCATTCGACAGCCACAAATATTCCTGGAGTCTTTGCTTGCGGTGATGTCCAGGATTCAGTCTACCGGCAGGCTATTACGGCCGCCGGAACCGGATGTATGGCGGCTATAGATGCAGAACGGTTTTTAGATCACCTGCCAGTCGCGATGCCATCAGGTGAAGAGGTCACCATAGAAGGAGAGCACGTTACAGCCGACCATAGCGCAATTATTACTCCCGACGGCCACATGCTTCCCAATCACACTGAAGTCGGCGTCAAAGGCGAGTAGGTTGAACTATCTAGAGGAGAACTATCGAATCGTCTTTTTGGCGCCGAGATGGTGAGTCTGGCGAACGCTGATGGAGGTTTGGTACTTCAACATCTCGGGAATACTGATTAAGAGGGCACGACTCGCAATACGAGCCCTGTCGATCTCGTCGATCATGACAATCGTTGCAGCCTAACGCCATGCCAAGTTGGCGCAACGAATCCAGGAGAGGTAACAACAAGAATCCTCGCTGGGTAAGAGCGTACTCGATGTGCGGCGGATTTCCTCCAAAGTCTGTCCGGTCAATAAAGTTATCGTTCTCCATATCCCGCAACCGTGCGACAAGAGTACGACTACTAATCGGAAACAAACTATTCAACAGCTCCATTGTCCGTTTCGGACCAGAAGCCAACTCCCGAACTACAAGCATGGTCCACTTATCACCGAGCATTTGTAATGCTCCGGTAATCGGGCAACCATCGAGTTCGCGTCGTTTCACTTTTTGGGAAATTTCTTCAAATCAAAGTGCGTCCTAGGGACGTAGATTGATGTTGTAAGTCTTAATCTTCGAATTGAGCGTCGTAGCATTCATTCCCAGCAGACGCGCCGCGCGTGACTGATGCCCACTCGTCTGCTCAAGCGCTCGCCTTATTAGATCGATCTCAAATCGTCTGACTTCTTCGTAAAAGTTTATACCACGTCCAATGTCGCCTACAGCCGCGTTGCTGGCCCCACTTTGCGAAGCAGAAGCTGAGGCTCGGGGGTCGCTTATCTCAGGACGCAAACACTCTCGACTGATCTCGTCGCCGGGCGCAATTACAACGGCGCGTTCGATCGTGTTTTCCAGTTCGCGAACATTACCCGGCCATGAATAACCTTCCAGTAGGGCGAGCACTTCGGGAGCAATCTGTTCAGAGACAGTCCGGCCATTTTCTTCGTTGTACTTCTGAATGAAGTGTTGGACCAGGGGTAGTATGTCCTCGAGGCGATCTCTCAGCGGAGGCAGCTCGATCGGAACAACAGCAAGGCGGTAATAGAGGTCCTCACGAAAACCACCCTGCCGAACAGCCTCTTTTAAGTCGATATTTGTGGCCGCGATTATTCGGACATCGACTCTTCGGGGCGTCGTATCTCCTAGCGGAGTAAATTCTCGCTCCTGGATGACGCGCAAGAGTCGGACCTGGGTCTCGGGCGGAATGTCCCCAATCTCGTCAAGAAAGATTGAACCGCCATCGGCGACTTCGAAGAGTCCTTTCTTCGCGGCAACGGCACCGGTAAACGCGCCGCGCGTGTGCCCGAACAACTCCGACTCAAGGAGTTCAGATGGAATATTTGAACTATTTACAGTGACGAAAGGTCGGCCGACGCGAGGGCTAGCCTCGTGAATTGCTTTGGCAATCAACTCTTTACCAGTACCGCTCTCCCCCGTGATCAGGACGGTGGAGCGAGCTGGAGCAACTTGCTCAACGAGCCGAAAAACTTCCTGCATTAGATCGGAGCGGCCAATGATTTCGCCGCGTTCGACGGCTTTGCTCATTGCCCGGCGCAGGGTGCGTCGTTCTTCCTCTTTGCGGCGCCGTTTGATACCGGCGGCGATGGTTGCAGTTATCTGTTCGTTTTGGAAAGGCTTCCTAATACAGCCAAAGGCGCCGCGTTCCCACGCAGCAATCGCCGTATCGAAGGTGGCGTAGGCAGTGATCATCACAATCACTGCGTCAGAGTCCATTTTCAAAAACTCTTCCAGCGCTCGCAGTCCACCGATTCCAGGCATCGACACGTCCAGCAAAACCACGTCGAAAGATCTACGACCATAAGCTTCCAGACCTTCCTCACCGGTTTTTGCGAGGTCAACTCTATACCCTTCTGCGTTGAGAAGTGTCTCCAACACTTCTCTCATGATCTCTTCATCGTCAACGACGAGAACTGAACCCTTGCGGGCATTTCGTCTTTCAGGCTTCATCAAATCCATCTGAGTTCCAATTGGGGTTTAGTTTAAACAGTTATTCTGACAAAACAAAAGGCCTGACAGCGTCAGGCCTTAACCGTATAGAAACTGTCTTGAGTCGAATAGTCAAATCGCGTTCGCCCGTTTGCACCAAATTGGCCGCGCGCAAATCAGTCGCCGACTGCCTGCAATCGCGCGCGCGCTCGCGCCGTCGGTAGAGTGATACGGAAAGTTGTACCTTTACCCGGGGTGCTTTCAACGGTAATCCTGCCGGTGTGTTCCTGAACGATTCCGTACGAGACAGCCAGCCCCAATCCAGTTCCACGCCCAACTCCCTTGGTGGTGTAGAACGGATCGTAAATCTTTGCCACGTTCTCCGGATCGATCCCGATACCCGTGTCAGCAACTTCTACAATCATTGAGCCGTCATCGGCTGTTTCAGTTGAGAGAGTAATTTGACCGCCATCAGGAATCGCATCACGTGCATTTAGAATCAGGTTAGTAAACACCTGTTGGAGCTTGCCGGCATTTCCATAAACCAGCGGCGCGTCGTTTTCATAAGAGCGCACGATTCGGATCTGGCTCCGTCGCAATTGTGGCTCTAGTAATTGCAGGGTATCGTCGAGCACGCGCGCAATATCAGTTTCCACAAACTCGGTGGCGTTGCCGGTACGCGAGAAATTGAGAAGATTGTTGACGATGTTAGTGGCCCGCTCTGCCTGAGTTCGCACCTTCTGCAGCAATGCATGTTTGGGATCTGTTTCATTAAACATACCAAGCAGCATTTGCGTGTACGAAGAAACTCCGGTTAGTGGCGTGTTGACCTCATGCGCGACGCCGGCAGCGAGCAAACCGATAGACGATAGTTTTTCTCGTTGTTGCAGCTGTTCCTCAAGACTTATTCTCGCGGTCACATCTTCGACCACAACGAGAGCGCCTTTTCGACCCTGAGCATCCTGCAAAGGAGCCAATGCGATGTTGAGCACGAGCGTTCGATTGGTTCGAGTACCCGTGTGCAGTTTGTAGATGTTCCGAATTTCTTTGAGCTGCCAACCATCCTTGCCGAGAACTTGAAGCAGTGTGTCGGCAAAGTCTTCAGCAAAAAGCTCGTGCACATAACGCCCCACAGCGGAGTCACGTCGAAGGTCAAGAATGTGCTCGAGCGCTGAATTGAGACGCGTAACTTTACCTTCGAGGTCGACGGCCAGTAGACCAACATTGATCGATTCAATGATCGATTCGTTGAATTCTTTCAAGAGTTTGAGCTCTGACGCTCGGGCTTGTTGGTCCTTGTAAAGCAAACTGTTTTCGATCGCGACCGCTACATACCCCGATACCGTTCGCAGGATCTCGACGTCTTCGGAAGAAAGCAGAGCGCCATCAACTGATCTTCCGAGGCCGATCACCGCCACCATTTTGCCGCGTACGACACAAGGCACGAAGTAATGAAGCGAGCGCCGGACGGTGCCGGAGATTTCAGTACTGAGATCCAGATCATCGGCTCTAACAATTCCGGTCTCTGCTGAGCGGACGCGAATCATCTCGCGAAAATCGGTGGGAATCGTGATTTCGGATGATAATCCTGTGGCCCGAGCAACTGCATAACCTGAAGGAGCCCGTTTATCTTCGATCAAGATCGCGATCCGCTCGACGTTCATAACTTCTTGAAGCCGGCTTACCAGAGAATCGAGTAAAGGATCGAGAGCGGTAGTCGCGGAAAGTGTGCGACCGAAATCCAGCAGGCTATTTCTCAGATCGTAGCGTTCACCATAGAACACCCGGTCAACCTGTTCCTGTAAGAAGTTTTTGATGGGTGCTGCAACCATCACGATTGCGGCCATGGCCAGCACAGCAACTACAACTCCCAGCGTAATCTCGCCGGAGCTGGAGCCCTGGTCCGAGCCGAAAGCGTATAGGCCACCGGTGTAAACAACTATACCGATACAAAGTGCGATTGCCAGGGTTGTCAACGCATAGACGAACACTCGGCGGACCACGAGTTCAACGTCCATCAAGCGATATCTGAGTATCGAGTATCCAAACGACAGGGGAATCAAGACTAGTGGCAAGACGGCGGCGTCAGCTACCCAACGGTCGCTGCGTGCTCCGAACAAATAGCCCAGACCATACAGAAAGGTAAACGGTGTTACGGCCAGCAGCGTTCCCCAAACGACCCACTTCAACTGTTGGCGGACGACAGCACTTCCCGTTTTTAGAAATGTACGAAGAACGATGACCGCACTGGCGACAAGAGCAATCGTGAGCTGCGCAAATCCAACTTTGTAGAAGAGACCGAGTTCCGCTTCGGTAACTGGAATTCTTTGCAGCGATGGCAGTAGCCGGCTTAACTCATCTCGCAAAAAGAGGACGATGGAAATCAAGAACAGAAGCAGTGCCGGGACATAGAGAAGGACCGAACGCCAACGTCTATTTGCAAACAACTGATGCTTCGACGGATAAAGCAAACAGAAGTGCAGAATCATCGGTGGAAACATCAGGAAGGCGACGTTCTTCAAGAACGCTACAGCCATGTCCAGATCACGATAGCTTCCGACCGGGGTGTAGAAATGGAAGACGAATGCTACTAAACAGAGGGTAGCGAACTGAAGCACATACGGCGCGCGACCGCCCTGTTTAAAGAGCACGAAGAAACCGACGCAAAGATAGACCAGGCCTATGAGGTTTATGTAAAGGACGCGTGGCGTCCAACGGTGAACAGCATCGAGGCTGTCAAGGTCAGCGTAATAGCGTCGGGTGTCTTCAGGATAAGAAGGCCGCTCCATGAAGTAATGGATTTGGCCACCGACATGCGCCTGGTCCAAATAAATTCCTACATCGCGCGCTCGCGCAATTGAGTCGTACTTGCCTACACCATCTAGACTAATTCCCAGCAGATGGTCCCCGGGAAGGAGCCAGGCTTTCTCACCAGAAGAATCCCGCTCGATGGTTTGAGCGACAACCCCGTGATCCGTGTCGACCCATTCGACGCCATCCCAGGCAGGCGTTTCATGACGCACCCTTTGCCGAAAATTGAGTAGACCAGCGCTAATAAGCAGGGCTGCGCCGATTAGCAATACCCAGGTTTTCGCTGTTAATACTGAGCCCTTCACTGGTCCTTTTACCCCGCGCAGATCTCCCCTATCGAGAGATCCCCATCAAATAAGCAAGGGATGTTCCGGTTTACCAGAAGTTTCAGATTCATGTGCTCCTCAGGCTTTCGGTGTTAGGAGACACGCAAAATCGACAAAGGTGATTCTTTCCCGGCGAAGAAAAGAAAGAACTGAGCGGGATAACAATCCAACTTTTCGGAATCGTCCGAGAATTTGGACTGTGCGCAGTTGAGGCGCGTCGGAGAAGGGAAAGCAGAACAACTTCTTGTTGTAAGGGGCTAACTAGTCGACTGCTCGCTTCGTGGCGACGCGTCAGAACCTGACTGAAATACCACCCCGCACGGACCGTCTACTACTGCCAACCACGATTGTCGACTCCGAGTTCTCAGAACTCACCTGGGTATCCAGCAAGTTTCGAGCATCTAGTACTGCCTCAGCTCGAACAGGTAACCCAAAGCTTGGTAATTCTTGAGTGACCTGAATACTCAACGACGGATCGTAAACGCCCAATCGTCCGGCAAACGGATCGATGGCAAAAACTGTCGCCTCTGGAGAAAATCTTAAAATCGTTCGAACCTGGGTTCCCGTATGGAATCCGGCACCTAATTGAAGGGCAGCCGTCTGGAAGAATGCGTTTTCAAACATGTCTGAAGGAGTTGTAAATCCGTGCGATGCGAGACGCTGACCTCTGCCGAAAGCATAACCGGCAGATGCAGTCCAAACTCTGTTAAGGCGTCTTGTATAGACCACGCGCAAACCCTTCGACGAGCCTTCCTGGTTAGCGACATTTAAATACGCCTCTCCGGCCTTGCCGGAAAAAGCAGTGGACGGCATGCTCAGCAATCCGACTCCTCGACCGGTTGTGGTGTCCAAGAAAGCCGTGGCTTCAACATTGGAATGGTTGTCGAGAACTCTTTCGATTCCGAATTCGAGTCGATGACTACGTTCGAGTACGGCCTGACCATCAATGAACGCTACCGGTCTGGCCGTTTGCTGACGGAAAACCACTTGCTCACCTTCAAATGATGCGACACTTTGAATACCGTCTTCGTCACCACCAGAGGCAAACGCAGCTTTGACTCGAGTGCGCGCGTTCGCGTCGAATTGGATTCCGATGCGCGGTGTAATCGAGTGCGCTTCACCCGCGCCGACAAACCTTGAATAATCCAAACCCATCACGATCACAATGCCATCGCGAACAATCCACTCATCGATTGCGCGCAACGAGACCTGGCCGAGAAAATCCTCTTGCGAGGACGGAGATTTAAACAAACTGTGTGAGTTTAAGCGGAGACCTGCAGCTGTAACTCCGACCTTGTGACGATGGCCGACATTAAATCGAGTCGTCGCTTCTAGTCGTTCGGGGGCCTCTGGTCCAATTCCGGTTTGGCCAGCAAAGATCAGCTCAACGCCTTCAGTTACCGGCGTTGCCACGGCAAAGTTTAGTCCAGCATAGGAAGCGCCGTACGCATTACTCGCTGTATAAGCTTCGACAACTCCGACGGGCTTTGATTTCTCGTTGAGGGTTTCTGGTTGAGAGCCGTCAACCGCAGTTTCCATGCCTGTGTTCTGCTCAGCAGCATTGGGTTGAGTAGCTGCCTGAACGTCAGCATCTTCACCTTCACGAATCTGGAAAACTGATCGACGTCCCTGTGCTGACCGAAGTACCCACTTTACATCGTCGCGGTCACGACGACGTTCGGGAAGGGTGTTTCCGTTTCCAATCGGTTCCAAATTGAATTTATAGCTGAGCTCCTGCGAAGCCCTGACATCTACCGCATCAAAAGAGACTTCGGTAAATCCATTTGCTATTGCGCGAATACCGTAACGGCCTGGTAAGACTCTCGCGATGAAATTTCCCTGACGATCAGTCCTTGCCTCTTTAACTACGTTCTTCACACCTTCTTTCAGGAGCGATACCAACGCACCGGCGAGCGGATTACCTTTGTTGTCCCTGACGGATCCGGTAATCGTCGCCAATGATGGCCTGGCTGGTGTTGCCGCCTGAATGGAATTCACTATCAGGGAGGCAAAAAGGATTGAGTTCAGGACAAGAAATAGTCTTCTTCTCATGCGGTATAACCTCCAGGCACAAAACAACCTAGCGGATGCAATTGAACGGGGCTAGAGCCTACCAAATATTGATTGGACTGAAACAAATGGCTCCTAAGACTTTAACTTTCCACGGTCACGGTGCCGTTGCCGGAGGTGTGAAAAGTACCGAACGGTTCAGGAAGGGAGACTTACCGGAACCCACAATAGGGTCCCATTTTCAGCCAGTTGTTCGAAATATGTCAAGTAAATGAAGCGTTATACGGCGCCTTTGCCCATGGCTTTTAGGGCGTGCTAGGATTCAACTCCCCTCCAACACATGTATCTCGTAACACTGGTCGCTACCTATGATAGATGAAGTTCAATCAACCCGGCTTCCCAACGGAATAGCGGTTCTGACGGAGCATATGCCGGGACTCCGGTCTGTAACCGTCGGTATTTGGGTTCGAAGGGGCTCACGACATGAAACTCCGGAGCTCAATGGAATCTGCCATTTTATTGAGCACGCTGTGTTTAAGGGGACGCAACGACGGTCGGCTCACAACATTGCGGTTGAAACTGACCGACTGGGGGGCCACTTCGACGCCTACACCACTCATGAGATGACGGGGTTCGCCCTAAAGGTTGCGGACACCTCCCTGCCGGAAGCAGTTGACCTCCTCGCTGACCTGGTTGCGCATCCCCGCTTCGATCAGGAGGACCTCGAGCGTGAACAAAAAGTTATCCTTGAAGAGATGAAAATGGTCGAGGACACGCCGGACGAATTGTTGGGAGAATTATTTAATGCGGCGTATTTTCCGAATCATCCGCTTGGCCGCCCGATTGAAGGAACCCGCGAGACCGTGCCCACCTTCGATCACAAAACCACGCTCGCCTTCCACTCCCGTGAGTTTTCGTACACAAACCTGGTAGTCGCCGCCGCCGGCAACGTCAATCACTCTCGGCTGTTAAGTCTAATTGCCGAGGCGTTTGGCGGGTGCGAGGGAACAGTCAGCCGGCCACATCAAATCTCAAATCCCCTTCCGCGTCCGGCAGCCCCGATTCTTATCGAACAGAAGAGCGAACTCGAACAAGCCCATTTAGTGATTGCTTCGCCTTGGCCCGATGCTTTGAGTGACAACCGCTACGCGGCCAGTCTTCTTGCTTCTGTTATTGGTGGAGGAACTTCCAGCCGGCTCTGGCAGAAGGTTCGAGAAGAGCGAGGTCTGGCGTACTCGGTCGGTGCGGGTGGCAGTGCGTTTACAGATGTCGGCGTGTTCAACGTTTACGCCGGAACCTCACCCGACCAGTTAGATGAAGTCTTGGACCTGGCGCTTGTCGAATTGCGACGCGTTGTTCAAGACCTGGTCTCCGAAGAAGAACTTCGTATTGCAAAAGAGCAAGCCATCTCATCAATTCTACTTGGACTCGAATCATCGAGTGCTCGAGCCAGCACACTTGCTCGCCAGGAAATTGTTCACGGACGACGAATCTCACCCGACGAGGTGATCGAACGAATTCGCGCGACTACTTCCGATGAGTTACGCGAGGTTGCGCGCGCCTACTTCAAGTCTGAAGCCATTTCGTTGGGCGCACTCGGAAATCTAAACGGCTTTAGAGTCGATCGCTCTCGTCTCTCAATGTAGCTCGAACACCTTCCTGCGAAGATAGCAAAACGACTTATAGCCGTTTTCTGTCATAAGTGGTAAATTCACTTCGCCTTCTTCTATCAGTGCAGAGCTAGTCTTTCTGATGAAACTTACCGTACTTGGCAGCGGATCATCTGGTAATGCAGTCTTGATCGTTGCCGGAAATACTCGAGTCCTTGTTGACGCCGGACTCAGCGCCAAAGAAATCACACGCAGACTTTCACTTGTTGGCGAGGACGTACAGCAACTGGACGCCGTCCTTGTTACTCACGAGCACGGCGATCATGCCGGCGGTTTGAGAGTGTTGCTGCAATCAGTTAATTGCCCCGTTTACATCTCTGCCCAAACGCTTGACGCTTACGTTAGCGAGCGTTTCAACGTCAACAATGAAGAACCTAGAAGACGCGCGAAGGCCCTGAGTAACCGCGTCGAACAAATTGAGTCAAGTCGCGACTTCCGCATCGGTGAGATCGACTTTCATCCTTTCACAATTCCGCATGACGCCGTGGACAATTTTGGATTTACCGCCACGCATCAGGGAGTGAAGATTGCGACCGTTATGGACTTTGGTCACATTACAACTCTTATGACAGAGCGTCTTCGTGGTTGTGCGGCCATCGTTATTGAGTCGAATCACAGTCGAGACATGCTGAAGGCCTGCGATGCGTATCCATGGGACTTGAAGCAACGGATCCTTTCGCGGTTGGGCCACCTATCGAACGAGGACCTTGCAGACTGGATCAAGGATGGTTTCGATGGCTGCGCGAGATATGTTGTTTTGGCGCATCTCTCGCAACGAGCAAACAATCCGTACCTGGCGAAAATCACTGCCGAGGTCGCCTTGCAGGAGAAGGCCCCATTATTTTTTTCCGACACGCAAATCAGTCTCTCGACACCGAAGGAGCCTACTCCCTGGATCGAAGTATGAGAGTCCGCTTTGGAAATGGCGCGCCTGAAATTTTAAGCGCTATTTTAATCTTAATCGGTGCGTTGGTTTTCAGCGGATGCGCCACGAAATCACAGCGAAACCGAATGCCTTCGGAGGTCGACGCTGCAATCAACACAGTCGCAGACGACATCGCCCAGGAACGTTATGACAAGGTATATGACGAATCTTCTGAATTGTGGAAGCAGGAGGTCAGTAGGGAACAGTCGGCAGAAGTTTTGAAAACCCTGAGAAGCCGGCTCGGGAAAGTTGAAAACAGATCCTTACATTCCGCAACCGAACAACAGAATTCTGGTGGTGCTCTTAAAGGCAATGTTTACATCGTTAGTTATCAAACCAAGTTTGAGCTCGGCGAAGGAATGGAGACCTTTACTCTTGTCGAACGCAATGGTCACTGGCTTTTAGCTCGTTATCTCGTAAATTCTACTGCTTTAACCCAATAAAAATAGCTCAATGATCGATCGATACACATTGCCCGAAATGGGCGCGCTTTGGTCCGAACAGAACAAGTTTCAGAAATGGTTGGACGTGGAGATCGCCGTGTGCGAGGTCCACGCCGAACGCGGAACTATCCCAGTCGAAGCTCTACAGGAGATTAAGGCTCGCGCTTCCTTTTCAGTTGATCGAATAAATGAAATTGAAAAGATTACGAACCATGACGTCATTGCCTTCACGACTAACCTTGCCGAGTCGATCGGTGAAGCATCGCGCTTTGTCCATTACGGTCTGACGTCATCAGATGTGGTGGATACCGCGAATGCTCTTCTCCTTCGCGATGCATCGCAAATTCTATTGAAGAAAGTTGCGACGCTGATGGATAGTTTGAAGCGTCGTGCTTTCGAATTTCAGAATACTCCGCAGGTTGGGCGTACGCACGGCATCCATGCCGAGCCGACTTCATTCGGTTTGACGTTCGCACTTTGGTACGACGAAATGCGTCGTAACCAGCAACGTTTACAAAGAGCGCTGGATGCGGTGTCAGTCGGAAAAATTAGTGGGGCCGTCGGCGCGTTCGCGCATCTTGATCCTGAAGTTGAAGAGAGCGTTTGTGCGCGACTTGGACTGAAGGCGGCACCAGTCTCAACTCAAGTAATTCAACGTGACATCTATGCCGAGTACCTGACAACGCTTGCGATTATTGCGTCGTCGCTGGACAAGTTTGCGCTGAATATTCGTCATTGGCAGCGGACCGAAGTTCGTGAGGCCCAGGAGAAGTTTACCAAGGGCCAAAAGGGCTCGAGTGCGATGCCTCACAAGCGCAATCCAATTATCTCAGAGCGAATTTGTGGGATGGCGCGAGTTGTCAGAGCCAATAGTTTGGTGGGACTGGAAAATGTCGCCCTCTGGCATGAACGAGATATCTCGCATTCTTCGGCCGAAAGGGTGGTCCTACCGGACTCAAGTATCGGGCTCGATTACATGTTGCAAAAGACGATTGGATTGATAGACGGCCTGGTGGTCTACCCGGAACGAATGCTTGAAAACTTGAGCGCCACGCACGGACTAATCTTTAGCGGCCAGCTTTTACTTGCTTTAACTAATAAAGGTGTCTCGCGCGAGACGGCTTACGATTGGGTGCAACGAAATGCCATGAGAGTGTGGGATGAGAACCGCGACTTTCTGACTCTCGTGAAAGGCGACGAAGACATCAAGTCACAACTGTCGGTCGCAGAGATCGAGCAAATTTTCTCACTCGATCACTATCTTAGAAATGTCAGTAAGGTTTTTGAGAGGGTTTTCAAGGAGGACGACTAATAAGCCGCCCTCCTTTTTGAGTTAAAGGTCGGCTTTATTTTGCCGAAAATTTCTCAGCGTAGTTTCCAATGAGTGGGAGTTTAAAGAATTCTTTGTTATAGGCCTTGATCAAACACATCACCCAACCAACTAAGGCCCCTACGCCCACTGCCATCATCAGCAGCCACGTTAAGAGCCCAACCAGTGTGGCCAGAAGCCCAGAGATATATCCGAAAATCAATCCGAGGACGGTCGACGCAATCCCGAGGACAATCATAAGGATGATAAAACCACCGCTGAGGATAATTGATTGCATCGCATGGAAGCGGACAAGTCTGCTATCTTTCTCGATTAGGAAAAAAACCAATCCCGAGATCCAGCCGAAAACATACGAAAGCAATGCAGCGATATTCTCATCTAAGCCAGTGCTTGATTTGGAAGTTTGGCCGGGCGGCGGGTTTTCCATTATAAGTTTCTCCTGTTTGGAATTTAGTTCATGAAAGATTGGTAGCTTCTTGTTGGTTTGTTAAGTCGGCAGCTGAAAGGCTGCATGGTAACCACTACAGGACGTCGATATTAGTCCAATAACGATTATTGACGCAATATTTTGTGCCGAGAAAGAGAGACGCGGACGAATGAAAGCTAAAGTCTACGTAAATTTAAAAGCCGGGGTCCTTGATCCGCAGGGAAAAGCGATCCAGCATTCTGTCGAATTATTAGGATTTTCGGGCATTGCGGATATCCGGCAGGGGAAATATTTCGAAATTGCCCTCGATAATTCGTTGGACCAGACAAACGCGCGGGCATCCGTCGAAAAAATTGCTCGCGAAGTACTCTCGAACCCGATAATTGAAGATTACCGGGTCGAGCTCGATACGTAAGCCGTACTCGCGATTAGCGCCCGCAAGGACACGAATGTTAAAGTTTGCTCAATGAAAGTTAAGGAGCGAAGAGCGTGAAATTTGGCGTTATAGTTTTCCCCGGCTCAAATTGCGACCACGACGCCTACCATGTCATTTCAAAACACGTAGGCCAACCGGTAGATTTTATCTGGCATCGAGACACTGATTTGAGCAGTTACGATGCGGTTATCATACCTGGAGGATTCTCTTACGGTGATTATCTGCGAGCTGGGGCTCTCGCCCGTTTTTCACCGGTGATGACTTCCGTCAAGAAATTTGCCGACAGCGGACGATTTGTGCTGGGAATCTGCAACGGCTTCCAGATCCTATGCGAAGCAGGTCTCTTACCTGGCGCTTTGATAAGAAATCGAGACTTGCACTTTATTTGCGAACACATCTACGTGCGCGTCGAGACCTCTGACAGCCCGTTTACGAACGAGCTTAAGACGGGCAGCGTTCTCCGACTTCCAATTGCCCATGCCGAGGGTAATTACGTTTGCGACGATGCAACGCTACAGGAGCTACAGCGAGATCAACGAATCGTATTTCGATACTGCGAACCAGATGGAACAGTAACAGAGAGTGCAAATCCAAATGGTGCCCGTGACAACATTGCTGGCATCTGCAGTCGCGAGCGCAACGTCCTCGGATTGATGCCGCATCCGGAGCGAGCTTGCGAAGACTTACTCGGTTCGAGCGATGGGCGCGATATTTTTCGTTCTCTGGCGGCAACTCTGGCAGCAGCAGTGTAATCGCGAATTCAACTCATGAAAAAGATCCTTCCGTTCCTAATTATCCTGGCAGTGCTAGGTGTTGCGCTGGGCAGTGCATGGTACATGCAGCGCTCATCAAGCGAATCTCCAAAACCTTCTTCTACAACTCCGGCTAACACGGCTACGTCGTCTTCGCCGTCGACAACTGCACCAGTAGCGTCAAATGCCGTTCCCGGCGCCGAACCGGCGCACAAGCTTGGGCCAGATAGCGCCCCGGTTCACCTTGAGGAGTTCGGAGACTATCAGTGTCCACCCTGCGGGATCTTTCACCCCATTCTCCAGGAGATGAAACGCCAGTTCGGCGATCAGCTACAGGTAACCTTCAGAGAATTCCCTCTCGCTCCAGCTCACGAGCATGCTATAGCCGCCGCATCCGCTGCTGAGGCCGCTGGATTGCAAGGCAAGTTCTGGGAGATGCACGACCTTTTATACGAGCATCAAAAAGATTGGAAAGACGCGTTTGATGTCCGACCAATTTTCGAAGGTTATGCCAAACAGATCGGAATAAACGTCGATCGTTACAAACAGGACGTTGATAGTGAGCAGGTTGCGCGACGCATCACCCAGGACGGAAACAGAGGTCATTCGCTCGGAGTAAAAGGTACTCCCACTGTCTTTATGAACGGTCGCGAGGTTCCGTTTGAATCACTACCGGCGGACAAACTAAGAGTGCTGATTCAACTGGAACTTAGCACGACTGCGCGCTAGGACAGCTTGAATGAAAGGCGCAGTCGACACGCAACTGTCTGATTCGACTCCAGAACGACATTGGGTTTACATCATCGTGGCCTGCCTTTCACTAGTCGGCCTGGCGGATGCCATCTACCTCACCATCGAACACATTACGGGTCGAAGCGTGCAGTGCACCATCATCGCCGGATGCTCTGAAGTTCTCAGCAGTTCCTATGCAGTTATAAGTGGGATTCCTGTCGCGATGATCGGAGCAGTCGCCTACTTTACCGTCTTCAGTCTCGCGATCCTCTATCTCTTTGGCTACAAGTTCACCCAACTCCTGTTATTGGTTCTAGTCGGGGGAATGTTTATCGCTACGTTGTGGTTCCTCTATCTTCAGGCCCTTGTGATTAAAGCTTACTGTCAGTTCTGCCTCATATCGGCCGCAATCACCATACTCATGGCTATTTTTCTGTTCCTCGTGCCCAGGTTCCTGCGCAAGAAAATGTAGCGTCTTAGTTAGGCTTACTTGGGCCGCAGCCAAAGGATCTCAAGTTGCGGGACCGGTCAGTACCGATTCGCCGTAGCGTCGGGTGAGTCTCGATGATCAAGCAGTTGTCAGCATTTTGAGACTCACCCGACGCTACCGCGATTCGGTACTGACCGCTCTCGCATTGCCGATCTGCCTACTGCCCTCTGAAATGTCCTCGCATAAAAACATAGTAAGAAAAACAAGAAGTGGTTGGTTTATTTCACAGAGAAGGTTCAGATCAGGACACTACCAAAAGAACAGATTAATCAAACTCAGCAAGAGCTCCTTTACGGGCGGGCCCAGTTGTGTTCCGAGCGATTTGACGTGTAAGGTATTTCAGAAAATAGAAATTAAAAAGGTGACGGAATGGCTGAGAATCAACCAACAGTTTCGGACATTTTCCGGCGCGCCCAGGGGATGCGTCAGGAGAATCCAGAGTGGACATACAAACGAATCGCAGACCAGTTAGTGAAAGAGTTTTCCGGTGGTCCAACTCCGCCGCTCAGAACTCTGACAATCCCGGAACAGGATGATCGAGCTCCTGAAGAAGACTGGAGTGCAGGCCTACCGCTAGTACGGCGCGGAATCCAGTCTCAGGATTGGAACGAGATTATGCTTGGCATCATGCTCAGTCTGGAGCAAACCGAAAATTATGAGCGGGCGCGTGGTCCAGAGGGCTCACACGACGACTGGCACAATCGCAGCAAGGGCATCGACGACGCCGTGAGCAAAGGGGTCGGCAAATGGATGCCCCAGGAGCTCGTCGACCTGATGGAACAGCGAATGAAAAAATGAAAGATTGTCAGTAGTCAGTGGTCCGTTGTCCGGGGTCAGTCGCCCGTCCAAACCACGCACAGCGGACTGACACCCACCAAACAACGGACTAGAACTACGGACTACGGACTAGGACTACGAGTTAAGCAATGAGCTTTCTGAATAATCTAATAAAGGATCCCAAGTACCAGACGACAAGTCCCCGCAAACCGGAAGAGATTGACGATCCAAACGTAATCATCAGTCCTGATACGAGGCGTGACGATCGTATGCCTCCCGGTCAGTCGCGAACTAAAAAGTGGCCCGTGCTCGATGCTCACGGAACGCCAGACATCGACCTTGCGACCTGGTCCTTTGCCGTCGATGGTTTAGTCGAAAAGCCGATGCAATGGTCGCTCGACGAGTTTATGCACCTTCCTGCAGTACGTGTCTATGCCGACTTTCACTGCGTCACGCGGTGGTCCAGGTTGGACAATGTTTGGAGTGGCGTGTCAACTCGCGAGATAGCGCGGATCGTAGGCGTTAAACCGGAGGCGAAGTTTGTTCTCGCGCTTGCTTATGACTACAGTTGGACCACAAACCTTCCGATTGAATATTTTTTGAACGAAGATTCGCTGTTCGCGTGGGCTCATGATGGCCAACCAATTCCCGCGGAACATGGAGGTCCTGTGCGACTGATTGTTCCACAACTCTATGCGTGGAAATCGGCGAAGTGGGTCAAGGGTATTCGGTTTTTGGAAGAAGACCTGGCGGGCTTCTGGGAGGAAGGTGGTTATCACATGCGCGGTGTACCGTGGACTCCCAGCGACGGCGAACGATTTCGTTGGTCTTGAGACTGTGAAATAACAAATGACTGAAGTCTCAGCACCGCGCGCTATTCCTAACGTTCCCAAAGATGCTGCCGCTGTAATCCTGCTTCGTCCTAATTCGGATCCCAAGAATCCCGAGGTTTTTTGGGTAAAACGCAGTGCAGGACTAGCATTCCTTGGTGGCTTCCACGCTTTCCCCGGCGGACAGATCGACTCCACCGACTCTGACGTTACCGTCCGCAACTCTCCAAACGCAGCAACTTCCAACATGATTAGCGGAGCTGCGCGCGAACTCTTTGAGGAACTCGGTGTATTGGTTGCCCGAGGTGGCGAGACTCTCACAAAGGGTCAGCGAGAATCCCTCCTCGATGATTTAATTTCAGAAAGAATGGCGTGGCCCGATCTGTTGGACCACTACAATCTGACTCTCGACGCGGACGACTTCACGTTTGTCGGTCGCTGGGTAACGCCTCCGTTCAACGCACGCCGATTTGATACCTGGTTTTTTCTGGTTACCTGTCCTGAAAAGCAGCAACCCAAAGTCATCCCGGGCGAGCTTGAAAGTGGTGAATGGATTCAAGCGAGCGCCGCTTATCAACAATGGCTCGATAATAAAGTCGTCGCTGTTCCACCCACTCTCCACGCCCTACAAACAGTCGCGGGCGGCATGACACCCGATCTGGTCGAGCGCTTTCTCGCCCGACCGGCAGCTCATGGAGAAGTTGTACGTCGCATAGAGTTCCGACCGAACTACATCTGTTTTCCAGTTAGAACACCTACAAGGCCACCGGCGACACACACAAACTGTTACCTGGTCCATACGTCGCGCGAGATCTTGATTTTCGATCCGGGATCACCTTACGAGGATGAGCAACACGCGCTTGCTGAGTGTGTTGACTCCTTGCTGGCTGAGGGTCGAACGGTTCGGGAGATCATTATCACGCATTTACACCCTGACCATGTCGGCGGGGTAAATGCTTTGCGCCAACATCTTGAGGGATCCACCGTGGTTGCGGCCCACCCGGAAACTGCCGCGGCTTTGTCCGACATCAAGATCGATCGGTTTATCAAGGATGGGGAAACGATCGTTCTGCAGGGTGAACCTTCGATCGCGCTCCAAGCTCTCCACACTCCGGGTCACGCGCGCGGCCATCTTTGCTTTTACGATGCTGAACACAATGCGCTGATCACCGGAGACAATATTGTTGGACTTGGTTCAGTTCTAATTGACCCTCCCCAGGGCGACATGATCAAGTATTTAGCCTCTCTTAAGAGAATGCGTTCGCTGCCAGACTTGCAGATCCTTTTTGGCGGGCACGGCCCGGCAATCGCTACCCCGTATAAGAAGATAGATGAGTACATCTCGCATCGCCTCGAACGTGAAACTCGCATACTTGAAGCGGTGCAAAGTGGAGTTTCCACTCCGCAGGAAATTGTTAGAGTTGTTTATACAGATGTTTCTCCGAAGGCGTACGCGATGGCGGAGCGGTCAGTGATTGCACATTTGGATAAGCTCTGGTCCGAGGGATACGTAGTCCAATTGGAACCAAATAGTTACTCCGTAAAGAACTGAAACCAGTTCCTAAATTTTCTCCCCCCACTTTTCCTCAATGAAATCGTATTCCTGAGGGCCACCTGTGCTTCTGCTACCTGTTTCCGGTTAAAATCCTTTCATACATATGGAATATCCAAGAACGCTCCGCGATTTAAAAGCCGCCAGGTATGAAACCCTTTCGGTTAAAGATGAGCTGCGCCTCAATCTCATTAGGAAGCTGCGCTCTCGTGAAAAATTGTTTCCCGGAATTGTCGGATACGACGAGACTGTAATCCCGCAATTGGTAAACGCGATTCTTTCACGCCACAACGTTATCCTTCTCGGCCTGCGAGGTCAGGCAAAGAGTCGCATCATTCGTCAGCTAACCGGTCTGTTGGACGAACGCATTCCGATTATCGCCGGTTCAGAAGTTAACGACGATCCATTTAGACCTATCTCCGCGTATGGGCGGCAGATGCTGTCTCATAATGGTGATCTAACCCCCATCGAATGGATTAATCGTGATTCTCGCTTCGTCGAAAAATTAGCGACTCCAGACGTCACTGTCGCCGACATAATCGGTGATGTTGATCCAATTAAAGCTGCCAAGGGCGGACATCTGCTCAGCGACGAACTCACCATCCACTTCGGGCTTCTACCGCGAGCCAATCGCGGCATCTTTGCGATCAACGAACTGCCGGACCTCGCAGGAAAAATCCAGGTTGGCCTCTTCAACATAATGCAGGAAGGCGATGTTCAGATTAAGGGATATCCAATTCGTCTACCGCTCGATGTGATGCTGGTATTTTCAGCGAATCCGGAAGACTACACAGCTCGCGGAAAGATAATTACGCCACTTAAAGATCGCATCGGTTCAGAGATCATGACTCACTATCCAAAAGAGGTGGCCACTTCCGTCCAGATAACAAAACAAGAGGCATGGACCAATCGGTTCACCGATCCCAATCGGATAGTTATCTCTGAATTTATTCGGGAAGTAGTTGAACAGATTGCCTTTGAGGCCCGCGACGACAGTCATATCGACAAACATTCGGGTGTGTCTCAACGCCTGCCCATTACCGTAATGGAGTCGGTTGTTTCGAATGCTGAACGACGTGCCCTGATCACCGGTGACGAACGAATTGTGCCGCGTGTCGCCGACATCTACGCCGCGATCCCTTCAATCACCGGAAAGATGGAGCTCGAGTATGAAGGCGAACAACTTGGAGCTAATCGAATTGCGAAGGATCTAATCAAACGTGCCGCCGGTGAAATCTTCGGAGGCTATTTTGTCGGAATCGATTTTTCACGCGCTGTTAAGTGGTTCGACGAGGGTAATAAGATTCTACTCGCCGATACGGCATCCGCTGAGGAGTGTGTTGGTTTACTTGAAGCAGTGCCCGAGTTGATTGAAACCGCATTGATTCCATTTGAGTTTGGTCGTAACGACCTGGGACAACTAGTGGCCGCCTGCGAATTCGTACTTGAAGGTCTTTACGCGGAAAACAAGATAAGCCGGAACGAGGAAGGTGGATACGCGGCCGCTACGAAAGCAAAGAAGGATCGACGCGGAATGATCTACGACGATCTGACAGAAACCGGCAAGTACAGCTAGTCACTACACTCATGAAATTTACAAGGTATTCGAAGTTCAAAGGGTTCGACGTTACGTCCATTAATCTAGGTCAGTTGATGGACGGCATGTCCGATGCGCTGCTCGATTCTGGTTACGACGACGATTACTACTGGACCCGACAGCGCAGAGAGGCTGACAACTCACTCGATGCTTTGCGCCACGCGCTGCTCCGGGCTCTTATGAATCAGGGTCTGGTAGATGAACGGCAAATTGCTGAGATGCTCGCTGAAAACGAAGGTAAGTTCAAAGGTTCGTTACTCGAAGAGTTGCTCAATCAACTGATCGAGCGGTTGGTGGAAGAAGGCTATCTCAATCTCAGGGAAGCTGAACCGCAAAAGAATGAACAACGCCGGGGAAATGGTCAGGGCGAGATTTCTGATCCTTTACCTAGAGATGTTCGTTTTGAGGTAACTGAAAAAGGCTTGGACTTCCTGGGTTACAAAACCTTGCGAAACCTGCTTGGCAGTTTAGGAAAGAGTGCTTCCGGACGACACGACACAGTCTATCTTTCAACCGGAGTTGAAACGGCCGCGGCCAGCAAACGATATGAGTTTGGTGACACCATCAATCTCGACGTTAACGCAACCTTGTTGTCAGCTATTAAGCGCGACGGATTGACGGTGCCGCTCAATCTCGAATATCAGGATCTGTATGTTCACCAGTGCGATTACCAATCATCGTGCGCCACTGTTGTGATGCTTGATTGTTCGCACTCGATGATTTTGTACGGCGAAGATCGATTTACACCCGCCAAAAAGGTGGCCCTGGCGATGGCCCACCTGATCAGGACTCAATACCCAGGTGACTCTATCAAAGTCGTGTTATTCCATGATTCGGCAGAGGAACTACCGCTTGGAAAACTTGCGACAACGCATGTTGGGCCTTACCACACCAACACTGCTGAGGGACTCCGCTTATCCCGGCGACTGCTTCAAGCGCAACGTAAAGAGATGAAGCAAATCGTGATGGTAACGGATGGTAAACCTACCGCTTGTTTCCTTGAGGGCGCGGCCACAGCATCTAAGAGTAAGGCTGAGGCATCAACCAGACGCCTTTATAAGAATTCCATGGGAGGCGATCCGTTTGTGATGGCTGAAACCTTTAAAGAGGTTCAGGCATGTCGCAAGGCAGGCATTATGATCAATACTTTCATGCTTGCGAGCGACTATTACCTTGTTGACTTCGTCAAACAGATGACCGCAATGACAAATGGCAAAGCTTACTTTGCTAACCCGGGCAACCTTTCGCAGTTTGTCCTGATAGATTTCCTGCGGCGACGCACCACCCGAGTCAGGTAAATCGCCGATAATCAGAGAATTCTCTGGACAATTAGAGGCTTCGGTACTCACTGGGTTCACAGTCCCTTAATTACTGAGACACTACCTGAACCGTATGTCGAGTCGCAATCCAAGTCCGGTTCGCAAACTTCGCCCACGCCAGCGTGTTCTTCTGCCTTACCTGATCCTGGTTCTAGGTCTTTGCTTCACCCTGATCGTTACTCACTACTTCGCTAAGTTGGCCGCTGAACAAGACCAGAGTCGCTTTCAGAGTTCGGTCCAGGAAATCAACGACCGTATTAAAGCTCGCCTGCAAACTTCAGTCACCTTGCTGCGAGCCGGCACAGGACTCTTCGCCGCGAGTGATGATGTTAGTGCCGATGAGTTTGCACGATTCGTAGATCAGATCGAGCTGCCAAAAAATTATGAAGGTATTCAGGGCCTCGGCTTTTCCTTACGTTTCTCGCGCGAGCAGCTACAAAAAGTCGAGGCCGATATGCGTAAAGCCGGCTACTCAAACTTTAAGGTGTGGCCGAATGAACCAAGGGACGAATACACCTCGATCCTATTTTTGCAACCTGCAATACATCGCAATGAACTAGCGATCGGCTACGACATGGCAACAGAGCCTGTTCGTCGCGAGGCGATGAATCAGGCTCGTGACACCGGAAATCCCACCGCCTCAGGGAAGGTAACGTTGGTCCAGGAGCCCCTGGGCGAAACACATCAGGCCGGCTTCCTGATCTATGCCCCGGTTTATCGCCAAGGGCTATCGGTTAAAACGGTGTTTGAACGACGACAATCGCTGCGGGGATATATCTATAGTCCGTTCCGAGTAGACGACTTCTTAAATGCTGTGCTTGCGGGCACGCACTACGAAGTTGACTTTGAAGTGTATGACACTCAGCAGATCAGCACTGAGACTCAATTGCGAGGTCTAAGTGGTACGAGCGCGAACCAGGAACCGCCCTCACATTCCATCGTCCAGCCACTCGACGTAGCTAATCGCACGTGGACCATGGTCTATAAAGCCAAGCCTTCATTCGAGGCCGGCTCAAATCGTGCATTCCTTCCCTATACATTCACCACTGGAATTCTTCTGAGCCTGCTGTTTTTTGCAGTCACTCGCGCCGAGGTTCGGGCCAGAACGCGTGCTGAGCTGTCTGCTGCTGAGTTACGCGAATCCGAAGGAACAATTAGAAACACACTCGAGCAACGAGAGGCTGCCGAGGAAGCCCTTCGTGAAGGGGAAGAACGCTACAGGGTGTTGGTGGAGAATGCGAACGATATCGTTTACATGTTGAGTACGGACGGCAAGATAACCTCAATCAACAAGGCTGCCGAAACAATCACCGGATACTCGACCGACGAGTTGCTCTCGATGAACATTAAGGACCTCGTCACAGAAGGATCTCAACCGGTGATTGAACAGATGCTTGAAATGAAGTCGGGCAACAGAGCTCGTATGAACTTCGAGATTAGTATTCATACTAAAACCGGAAACCTGGTAACACTCGAAATTAGCAATCGAATCATTCCTAAAGGGCTTGTTTCAATTCATGGAATCGCGCGTGATATCAGCATGAGAAGACGGGCCGAGGAAGCGCTCCGCGAAGCTGATCATCGGGCCCTGTCAGAGTACGAGCGATTACTGGACAGAATTTCCGGGCTTGCCGTTGCTTTAGGAACCGGAAGAGAACTGAACACCATTTTTAGTGCCTTAGGAGAATTCACTCGAGTGTCGGTTCCGTGCAATGGCTTTTTCGTCTCGCTTTACGATCCGATTCGTGATGTGCGAACTGCCTGTTATGCCTGGGCTGATAATCAGGAGCTCGATGTTTCGGCCCTGCCTCCAATGCCCATCACCACATCCGGACCAAACAGCCGTGCTCTGCGCCTGGGCCAGGTAATAATCACCAACGATTACATGAGCGCAACACGCGGACACCCTTCTGTAATCGTAGGGCCTGATGATGGATTACGACCCCAGTCTTCGATGGCCATTCCCATGTCAGTGATGGGCCGGATAATCGGTACGATCGAGGTTCAAAGTTACACGAAAGACTCTTATCGCCGTCAGCATGCAACTGCGATGGCGATGGCCGCGAACCTAACGGCCGTTGCCATTGAAAACATTCGTTTGCTTAAACTTGAACGTTCAGCAAAGGAGTCGGCTGAAGAATCAAATCGCTTGAAAGATGAATTTCTGGCGACGGTCTCTCATGAACTGCGCACTCCACTGACCGCCATTCTCGGGTGGTCGAGGTTGCTCGAGAGTGGCGCCCTATCTGGTCCGGCTGAACTTCAAGCCATTGAAACTATCTGGCGCAATGCCAAGGCCCAGGCTCAGATCATTGATGACATTCTCGATGTCTCGCGGATTATTACCGGCAACCTTTACCTCGATCTTCATCCTGTCGACCTGGCTCCAGTGATCGAGAATGCGGTAAACGTGGTCCGGCCCACAGCTGATGCTAAAGGTATCAGGATCGAGTGTGAGGTCGATCAGGTTCCAGCAGTAGTTTCGGGTGACGCAAACCGATTACAACAGGTAGTTTGGAATCTTTTATCCAACGCGGTGAAGTTTACTAACACGGGGGGCCGTGTAAACGTAAGACTCTTGCAAGAGAACTCATCGGTCATGGTAAGGGTTTGCGACACGGGTCAGGGTATCAAGCGCGAGTTTCTCCCCTATGTGTTCGACCGATTCAGACAAGCCGATAGCACTACGACCCGACAGCACGGCGGGCTGGGCCTCGGGCTGGCAATTGCGCGTCATTTGATCGAGATACACGGCGGCTCGATCACTGCGGAAAGTGAAGGCGCGGGAAAAGGTGCTATTTTCATAATCACCCTCCCGTCGATGGAATCAGCGATGAACCAGGAGGAATTCCAGTCGGCACCAAATAGCCGGCAGGCGCCGATGCAATTGTCTGGGGTTTGCGTACTTGTCGTAGACGACGATGAAGACACACTCCAGCTCATGGCCAATGCCTTAAGTAGTCGTCAGGCTAAAGTCGTAGCCGTCTCATCAGCCGGGGAAGCACTTAGAGCGATTGAAATTAACCGGCCCGATGTGCTCATTTCCGACATTGCAATGCCGGGTGAGGACGGTTACGGTTTGATCGAACGAATTAGAATGATGGAAAAAGACCCGGCGACATCTATTCCGGCAGTTGCGATAACCGCATACGCAAAAGAGGAAGATCGACAAAGAGCACTGTCGTCAGGCTTCCAGTTGTACCTGGCCAAACCGGTCGAGTTAACTGAACTTATCTCGGTTGTCGCTCAGGCGGCCCGCCGGGAGTTTTGAATTTCCGGTAGACTCAGGCACTTTATTAGATATGCCAGCTGTCACGATTGAAGATATCGAAATGACGTACACTGACGAGGGCTCAGGTTCCGCAGTCGTGTTCGTTCACGGCTACCCCTTCAATCGTTCGCTTTGGAACGAGCAGGTAGCGGCACTCGTGGGAAATCACCGGACCATCGTGCCCGACCTTCGAGGGTTTGGTGAGACGGGCACTGGAGATGTGCCCGCAACGATGAGTCAAATGGCGCGGGATCTTAAACTTCTGTTGGACCACCTGGAGATAGAAAAAGCTTTAATTGCCGGCTTATCGATGGGGGGTTACGTCACCCTCGCCTTTTACAAAGAATTCGGAGCTCGTGTGAGTGGTCTATTGCTTGCCAACACACGAGCTGGGCAAGACAGTGATGAAGCAAAAACCTCTCGTCGTGAGCAAGCTGAGAAGGCTTTGACAGAAGGAATGGCAGGTATTGCCGATTCAATGTTGCCTAAGCTTCTGACTCCGGAAACGGTTAGCCGGAAACCCGATCTCGTTAAGAGAATCCGTGACATGATGCTGAAGACAAATCCTAAAGGCGCGGCAGCTGCGCTGTTGGGCATGGCGAGTCGAGAGGATTTTACGAACGAACTGAATAAAATTTCACTCCCTGTTCTCATCATCGCGGGCCGGGACGACGCACTGATCCCCATGCAACATAGCGAGAAGATGCACGAAGCGATACCAAATTCTCGTCTTGCTGTAATTGATCATGCGGCCCACGTGGTTAATCTCGAACAAGCTGAAGCATTCAATCGAGAAATGACTTTGTTCGTTACTCAACTAAATTCCTGGTAGGTCACATTTGGCAAGTCATCAAGTCTTTACGATCGAGGAACGTGTTCGCTGGGGAGATGTCGATGCCGCACGGATCATTTTTTACGGAGCCTATATTCATTTCTTTGAGTTGGCTGAAACTGAATTTTTTCGCAAAGTGGGACTGGCTTACGGCCAAATGTTTGATGAGTTAGGTATTTGGTTACCACGAGTACATCTTGAGTGCGACTTTCTAAAAGTGGCCCGACTGGATGATCTGCTGCAGGTGAGCGTTTACGTCGGACGATTTGGGTCAAAATCAATGAAGTTGAATTTTGAGGTGAGGCGCCTTAGCGACGACGCTCTCGTGGCAACAGCACACTTCATTCTGGCTGCAATAAAACAAGATACGTTTGAAACAGTGCCCATCCCAACTGAGTTGCGAGAACGATTAGGTCCCTACAACGCAGACGAACCACCTAATGAGTGAAACTGTAAACCATCTAGATCAAGATTCACTGGACGAAATGTCCGTCGACCGCGATCCAATCGCCCTGTTTCAACATTGGTTTAGTGACGCAAAGGCCGCCAATCTTCCAATACCCGAAGCGATGACTCTGGCAACCGTCAACGTCGATGGTCGACCGACTGCGCGAACCGTCCTGTTGAAACATGTAGATGGCGATGGCTTTGTCTTTTTTACTAATTACAACAGTTCAAAGGGGGATCAACTGGAGAAGAATAACGCCGCTGCTCTTGTTTTTCATTGGGCAACAATTGAACGTCAGGTAAGGGTAGAAGGACGGGTAGTAAAAACATCTGCCGCTGAATCAAGAGCTTATTTTCAAACTCGACCGAGGGAAAGTCAGATTGGCGCGTGGGCGTCGCCCCAGAGTGAAATTATTGAGAGTCGTTTAATAATCGAGCAGCGTAAGGCTGAACTCGAGGAGCAGTACAAAGACCGACCTATCGATTGTCCTCCTTACTGGGGTGGCTACCGATTGATGCCAGACAGGATTGAGTTTTGGAAAGGGCGTATTGGAAGGTTGCACGATCGCATTTTGTATAGTCGTTCTACAGACGGATCATGGACCATCCAACGCCTTGCTCCTTGATTTTAGATTGGACGTAAAGCGCTCCTCAGTAATTTCCTCTTCAAGTTAACGTAGCCCTGTTCGCCGGCAACCAGGTCGGCCAGGACACTCTTCACACCGTGATGTCCGCGAGCGAACTCGATCATCCGTTCAGTAAACGGAGCTCCCCAGAAGTTGCCGTAGAAGCGGCGACGCAGTTGAGCTGCTCTTCGTAGCTCTCCTCCGAAGTCTTCCTGCCACCGCCGCTCATAATCGGAGGGTTGACCGTTCAAATAACTTTCAGCGAATAGTTGGGCCGAGCGTAATGCGTAATAGATACCTTCACCCGTGACGGGGTCAGCGAACCCTGCCGCATCGCCAAGCAACGCCCATCCATCTCCGCTGTTTCTCCTGTTCTCCCAACTGATGTCAGAAAGACCTGGTATGCGTGCAGCATAGCGCTCAGAGGCTGCGCGGAGCTGTTCCCGAAACTTCGTATCGCTGTCTCCATTCCAAAAATTAACAGTTGAGTCGCCAGGATACTTGTAGTAAGCAACCATAAAATTCCAAAGCAAGTTATCGAGTGGTTGATGATCAAACGCGTCCTGCGTAGTCGCGATTCCGAAGGAGACGTGATCAGGTCGCGGAAAGGCCCAGGCGTAACCAACCCAGTTCGGCAAGAACGCTACAACCGTTGCTGCAGCGTTGCGCTCGGGTAGGGGTGCTCGATAACCAAAAGCAACTTCCATATCGGATGGGGGAAGTGGACCAACCATCAACCGGGCAACCGCACTATTGGCGCCGTCCGCTCCAATCAGTGTCTGTCCTCGCCATTCGAAACCTCGATCATTTTTGAGTGTCCAACCCGCGCTACTATTTCTGGATTTTCGTATTGAGACCTTCTCGTCAAACACGATGGCTCCAGCATCTCGAGCTCGTTCTCGCAGGTAGCTGTCGAAAGTGAGTCGTGAATAAACAGCAAAGGGCTCTTCGAGTTTCAAATGAAGACGCTTGCCGCCGGGCGAATACAGGTCCAGCTCATAGATGGTTCGACCAACAGCATTCAGCAGCTGTGGCCAGGCCTTCAAGGCTTTGGTGGTAACGCCTCCACCACAAGCCTTCGGTTTCCCGTTGGGTTGACCGTTGAAGAGCGCAACTTTCGCTCCATTTTGAGCCAGCAATTCAGCAGCGTATGCGCCGGCCGGGCCCGCACCAACAATTAGCAGATCGAAATCGTTCATCTGTCCTCATTACCACTACTGTCCAAAACTTCACCACATCATAGAGGTTTTCTCTCTCAGATCAATTGTGGCTACCGTGAGTTGGCGTTAGAATGGCATTCGTTCCCACGAAAAAATTCAAACCCCTTTTTCTCAGCTGACCGCGGTAAAGATGATGAGTAACCCAGGCTCCATAGTCTTTTCAGGAATAGCTCCGCATCCGCCAATTATGCTGCCTGAAGTGGGCCAGGAGTCGGTAAAAGACGTCCAGCAGTCGATTGAGGGCATGGCGGAACTGACGAGAAGGGTCATGGAAAGCCGCGCTGATACGGTGGTGCTGATTTCGCCTCATGCGCCACTCGAAGCTGACACTTTTGTAGCGTATGCAGAACCTACACTCTTTGGCGACTTTACTAGATTCAGAGCCCCGCAATCTACATTTTCAGTCTCGGTAGATCTAGAACTGCTCCACGAAATATCGAAGAGCGCTGTTGAGCATGAGTATGAAATAACGGAACTGCAGGCTCGGAATCTGGATCACGGTTCAGCAGTACCACTCTACTTTTTGCTGGACAATGGCTGGTCTGGGAAAGTAGTCGCCCTCGGGTACAGTTTCTTATCGAACAGAGACCACCTATCGTTTGGTGCAAGCATTAGAGAGGCAGTCGCTCAAACACAACGTCGAGTGGCGTTTATTGCGAGCGGCGACTTGAGTCATCGGCTCAAGCCCGAGGCGCCAGCCGGTTACAACCCAGACGCACACCGTTTTGATGAAGAGGTAGTTGACGCGCTCCGTCACAACTCTCTCAATAGGATCGTTGATATCGATGACCATTTGCGTCGACTGGCTGGTGAATGTGGTTATAGATCTTTGTTGGTGGCAATCGGCGCAAACGAGCGCGAGCAATCTGAATGCGAAGTTATTAGCTATGAAGCACCTTTCGGGGTTGGTTACCTGGTCGCACAAATCAGCAGGGTCGCGAATGGTGACGAGGATCAGAGTGCGTCTCAGATTCCGGCGCTTGCCCGCAAGGCGGTGGAAACTTTTGTGACGACCGGAGAAGTAGCAAAGTTTGGCCCTGCTGAATCCCCGGGTCTCGCGCAACCTTCGCCATGCTTTGTCTCACTTAAGACTCGCGACGGAGAGCTTCGGGGCTGTATAGGAACGATCGAGCCGGCAAAAGAGAGCCTCGGCGAGGAGATCGTTTCAAACGCAATTGGCGCCGCTACACACGATCCAAGATTTTTGCCGGTTGAGAAGGATGAGCTCGCAAATTTGATTTACTCGGTGGATGTATTACTGCCCGCCGAACAGGTCGATATCAATCAGCTCGATCCAAAAATTTACGGAGTAATCGTCGAGTCGGATAAAGGAGAAAAGAGAGGTCTTCTGTTACCCGCGATAGAAGGCGTTGAGACGGCAGAGCAACAAATAGGAATCGCTTCACGGAAAGCCGGCATCACATCCGGAGAACCGATCAGGATTTTCAGGTTTCGGGTTCAGAGATTTCCAGAAGCGCCGACGCCAGGCGGATAGAGGGACGAGATCAGATCACTACCCGTCTCCCTATCCATGCCCCTCTAAACGTCGAGGTTCCGCACATCGAGTGCGTTGTCTTCAATAAACTTTCTTCTTGGCTCGACGGCATCTCCCATCAAAACCGTAAAGATCTCGTCAGTTTCAACTGCATCGTCGATTCTGACTTCGAGCAACGTACGTTTGTCGGGATTCATCGTGGTTTCCCACAACTGTTCTGGGTTCATCTCACCCAGACCTTTGTAACGTTGTATCGTTAAGTCCTTCTTAGCGGCAGCGAGCACCTTCTCTAAAAGGGCATCTCGTGTCGGCACTTCTTCGCTTGAGCCGTTTTCTCCGGATACAAATGGAGCCGCCAATTGCTCTTCAAGCGCGCTAAAGATCTCAACCGCTTTTTGAAACTCTACGTAACTCGCAAAATTCCAATCGATGGCTATATTGATTCCAGATATGGTTACAGTCTCAATTTCCCAGAGACCGTGTTCTTCATCCGTTGTTAGTTCTGTCTTGTAGCCAGCCTTAGCCAGAGATCCTTCAACCTTCGCCATCAGGTCTCCGTCCTGGAAAAGCTTACGCAGCGTCAAGCCTGGTTGTTTACGCATCACTCCTTTGGGACCAGCTATAGCATCGAGCAGTGAATTGAGAAGATGAGCGTCTCCCAGTAAGCGTCGAGTGGCTCTCTCACAATAGCGCTTGAACTCAACCATCTTCTCCAGCGCCTTGGCCAGTTCGCGTCCCTCGATGGCTGCGTTGGCGCCAGCAGGCGTGACTTGCATGTCGGAAGTAGCTTGGCGCATCAAGTATCGAGTCATCGAACCTTCGTCCTTTATGTACTCTTCTTTCTTACCTCGCTTCACTTTGTAGAGCGGAGGCTGCGCAATGTAGACGTGGCCATTCTCGACCAGGGCCGGCATCTGCCGGTAGAAAAACGTCAGCAACAAGGTGCGGATATGAGATCCGTCAACGTCAGCGTCCGTCATCAAAATTATCTTGTGATAGCGGAGCTTGCTGAGATCGAAATCGTCCTTGCCAATACCGGTGCCGAGGGCCGTAATCAGAGACTTAATTTCGCTGTGGCCCAACATCTTGTCGAAACGTGCCTTTTCGACATTAAGAATTTTTCCCTTGAGCGGAAGAATTGCCTGGTTCTTACGATCGCGGCCTTGCTTTGCTGATCCGCCGGCGGAATCGCCCTCGACTATGTAGATTTCTGAGAGTGCCGGATCTCTTTCCTGGCAATCAGCTAACTTTCCCGGCAGCATCGTCGAGCCCATGGCGCCCTTACGTACAATCTCACGTGCTTTACGCGCAGCCTCACGTGCTCTAGCAGCATCGAGGGCCTTGCCGACAATTTTCCTTGCTACAGTCGGGTTCTGTTCAAAGAATTCCGTTAACCGATCATTGAGAAAGGACTCAACCGCACCTTTAACATCCGAGTTGAGCTTCCCCTTAGTCTGACCCTCAAACTGAGGCTGGGGAAGCTTTACAGAAATGACGGCTACCAATCCCTCGCGGACGTCATCACCCGTTAGCGAACTCTTGAAGTTTTTTGCTAAACCCGACGACTGAGCGTACGCATTGATGGTACGAGTAAAGGCAGACCTAAACCCGGAAAGGTGCGTTCCGCCGTCTACCGTATTGATGTTGTTTGCAAACGAGTAGACCTTTTCGTCGTAAGCGTCGTTGTACTGAATAGCGACTTCTATCGATAAACTGTCGCTTTCCTTTTCGAAATAGATAGGCTTGTCATGCAACGTCGACTTATTCTTATTCAGGTGCTTTACGAATTCTGCTATTCCACCTTTGTAATAGAACTCGTGTGAACGCTCTGGCTCTTCCCGTTCGTCCTTGATTGTGATCCTAATACCTTTATTCAGAAACGCCTTTTCTCGTAACCGCTCTGAAAGCTTATCGAAGCTGAAGTTCGATTCGGTAAATATCTGGGAATCAGGCAGAAAAGTAATTTTTGTCCCGCGCTTACGAGTTTTACCCGTCTGCTTCAATGGAGCGACAGGGATGCCTCTCGCGTACTCCTGCTCGTAAGTCTTACCATCGCGCCAGATCTCGAGGTGTAACCGCTCTGAAAGGAAATTTACGCACGAGACGCCCACTCCATGTAAGCCACCGGACACCTTGTAGGCGTTCGAATCAAACTTGCCGCCAGCGTGCAACTTCGTCATCACGACTTCAGCTGCCGATCGTTTTTCTTTCTTTATTTCGTCGACTGGAATTCCTCGCCCGTTATCAATAACGGTGATCGAATTATCAAGATGGATCGCGACTTCAACAGTGTCGCAAAAACCAGCCAACGCCTCGTCAATGGAGTTATCTACAACTTCATAAACTATATGATGAAGGCCAATCTCCCCCGTCGACCCGATATACATCGCGGGCCTTTTTCGAACTGCGTCCCGACCTTCAAGAATTGTGATTGATGACGAATCGTAAGCCATACTCTTATTAGTTACTTTAGTTCCTGGTGATACCAATAGATTCTCCTACTAATCGCAAACCGATCTGTTCGATTTAATGTTTTATTTACCCACCAATAAAGGATCCGTCGCATACGGTCCCCTGACCATTCCTTGCTCAATTTCGAATACTTCTGATCTGGAAAGGAACCCTTCAACGTGCGTCCTCTTCGAGGTAGTGATGAAGGTTTGAGTGCGATTCTCAAGATACTCAAGGAGGTGCCTGATTCTTCCTTCGTCCAGTTCCGCGTCAACGTCGTCTATCACGAAAACCGGAGCGTCATTCGAGTCCAAATTATACAACGAAATCGCCGCTAAGTCCAATAATAACAATGCGCTACGTTGCTGTCCGGAACTCCCAAAAACCTTAATTTCACGCCCATCCAGATGGATCTCCAAATCGTCCCGGTGAGGCCCGATCAACGCATGGCCCGAAGCCAGTTCAGCCTGCATCCTAACTTGCAATCGCTCACGCAGAACTTCTTCATAACTGGCTGTATTTTCCTGTTTATCTACCGACGACAAATACCGAGTGATCAGTTCTTTTCGATCAAACAATTGACGTTCAAGAGTCTCATTGAGTCGCTCGACGTAATCACTCCGTTCGCGATGAATTACCACCGCCAGCTGTACTAATTGGTCGTTCCATGGCCCGAGCATTTCAGCCACTTGGTCCACCTGGTATTGATCCTCACTCGCACTTTGGAGCAGTCGATTTTTCTGTTTGATAACTCTTCCATAGTGCGCAATGGTTTGCAGGTAGGCCGGCTTGATTGAGGAGATACTTCTATCCAAAAATCGTCGCCTAGCGTCTGGCGTTCCACGAACTATTTCCAGATCTGCTGCCGTGAATGAAAACACCTGAAGTTGAGACAGATAACGAGTCAGGGTTTCCCTCTTACCATTCACGAGAATACCCTTGGTATTGTGCTGAAGTGTAACCTGCAGTTCTCGCTCGAGCTCGTGTCCTGTAGTCACGGTTCCACGGACGAGAGCCAGGCTTTCGTTAAACTTAATGGCTTCCTGGAGTCGCTGGGTGCGAAACGACTTGGTCCGAGCAAGAACATAGATAGCTTCGATCCAGTTTGTTTTGCCCTGGCCGTTTCTACCAAAGATAATATTGAGATGCGGGCCCAACACTAACTTTCCGGTGAGATTGCGAAAGTTAGTTGCTTCGATCATGGACAACAGCATCCAGCAATCTTAACACAGCAGAAGTTTGGTATTAGCGACTTGATCGGTTTGAAATCATTAAGCCAGAAGAGATTGGTCAGGCTAATTTGTTGCCGGGAAATCCACAGTGCCGACCATAAAAGAAAAGCGCTCCCAAAAATCGAGAGCGCTTGATAATGCTAATGTGTATCCCGAGATCAAATTCGCATCGGCATGACTACATACTTGTAATCGAAGTCACCTGTTTCAGATGGTTTTAATTGCGCCTGTGAATTTCCATCCTTGAACTCGAAGGCAATCTTCGAATCACCAATGACATTTAAAAATTCCTGGAGATATTGAGCGTTAAAACCAATATCTGTAGTCTCGCCGGTATACTCAGTTTGGATCGTTTCATTCGCCTCGCCTTCTTCAGCGTTCTGCGAACTAATTACCAGCTGATTGGGCTCAAGATGAAAACGAATCGCGTGCGATCTCTCATCTGCCATCAACGCAACTCGCCTGATCGCCAGGTTAAGTAAGCTACTGTTGAACTCGACGGACTTGTCGTTGTTCTTCGGCATCACCATTTCGTAGTTTGGAAATTGTCCGTACAACATCCTGGAGATCAGGAGCCGATCGCCAATCTGAAAGTAGATGTGATTCTCGTCCATTCCGAGACTTATTTCTTCGTCAAAACCAGTTGTTAGCTTCGTTAATTCGGCTAAAGTCTTGCGTGGAATTAGCGTATCGATGGATTGAGTTGAGCCGTTTTTTGTCACGCCTTTTTTCTCAACATATGCCAGGCGGTGACCATCAGTAGTGACCATTCGGGCACCTTCGTCATCGAGCATAAACTTGGCTCCTGACAAGGTGTAGCGAGATTCTTCTTGGGTAATCGCAAAGATGGTGCGGTCGATAAAAGTCTTAAGAACACTTGCTGCAATCTTCGTCGGAGCTGACTTAAACGACGGGACTTCAGGGAACGCATCTCTGGCCACACCGACGAGTTTAAAGCGAGCTCGATCACAGGTGACTGTTACCCATTCATTTTCTTCTTTTTTGAATCGGACGGGAGCATCCGGTAATAGCCTGGCAATCTCGAAAAGTTTCCGTGCCTGAACACAGATAGCGCCCGGAGTGGTTATCTCCTCCGCATCCATGTCGCAGCGGATAGTCACATCCAGATCCGTGCCTGTTATTCGGATTGAATTCTCGCCGACAGATTCGATCAGAATGTTTGAAAGGACCGGTATCGTATTTTTCTTTTCGACAACCCCTTGGACAAAGCCAAGTTCTTTCTGAAGGTTCTGTTTACTGACTACGAATTGCATCGCTCTCACTCCCTCTACAACTTTCACACTCACTTTGTTGTTCTACTAACAGATAATTACTTTAAAGAATATCTAGTAGTAATAGTAGGTAGCTGTGAATCTGTGGATAAGCGGCTAACTCAAACAAGCACTTCAATTACGCATGAAGACTCGCTGTGGAACCGACCTGCAAATGCTTCCTACAATTTCGGATAACTAAGCGGTGGCGCTACCTTAACATATTTCCACAAAACGTTCGTTATCGCCTGTGCAAATTATCGACTTACTTTTCCAACGACTCGGTTAGTTCGCTGATGAGGCGCTGTAACGTTTCATCGGTCCGCACCAACTGGTCTACTTTTTCAACAGAATGCATCACTGTAGTATGGTGCTTACCGCCAAAGGAGCGACCGATCTCCGGGTAACTATGCTTGGTAAGATTCTTACAGAGATACATGGCGATCTGCCGAGGATGCGAGATGTGTCGAGCGTTGTTTTTAGATAGTAGCTCATCCACGCTTAGTTTGTAGGTGCTGGCAACGAGCTTTTGGATCTGCTGGATTGTGATTACACCCGGCTCTTCTTCTTTAGCAATATTGCGAATGGCATCCTGGGCCAAAAGTTTTGAGATCGGTTCACCACGAAGAGACGAGATAGCAATCAGACGAATCAACGAGCCTTCAAGTTCTCTCACATTGCTCTTGACTCGACCGGCAATAAACATGGCTACATCATCAGGAATTGAAACTCCTAAGAGGTCACCCTTGCGTTTGATGATTGCTATCTTAGTTTCGAGATCCGGTGGTTCGATATCTGCAATTAGTCCCCACTCAAAACGGGAATGCAGCCGTTCTTCCAGGGTTGGTATTTCCCTCGGGGGACAATCGGAGCTGATAACAATTTGTTTTTGCTGATCGTAAAGAGCATTGAACGTATGGAAAAACTCTTCCTGCGTTCGTTCCTTGCCAGCCATAAACTGAACATCATCAATCAGCAATACATCGACTGAACGATACTTCTCGCGAAAACTCTGAGTCTTGTCGTAGCGGATCGCGTTGATCAAATCATTCATGAATTTCTCTGACGAGATGTAGCAAAGCGTCAGATGATGATTTCGAGACTTAATTGCGTGTCCACATGCATGCATTAGGTGGGTTTTGCCAAGACCTACTCCACCATAAAGGTAAAGAGGGTTGTAGGTTTTCCCGGGAGCTTCAGCCACAGCCATCGAGGCAGCGTGGGCAAACTGATTACAGGAACCAACAACAAAACTTTCGTAGGTGTACTTTGAACTCAGGCTGGGTTCCGGAAGCTGGTTTTGAGTCTGAGGAGCCGGTACGCTATGACCGTTGCCAATCGTTGAAGTCGAAGAAGGGGGCGGCGAAGGTGTGACGTCGTAGTTTAAAGAAATCTCGGCCGGAGCTTTGGTTTCAACGATCTTTGATTCTGCCCCTTTTCCGATCACCCAACCAAAAGAATAACCTCCGAGCGAAACGTCCCGGAGGGTTTCGTTTAGGAGACCGGAATAGTTACTGACAACCCAATCCTTGAGCACTTCATTTGGCGCACGGAGGTTGATCACGTGTTGCGAACTGTCGAGGCTCTCGAACTGGATGGGCGTAAACCAAGTGTCTAACGTCTGCCGATTAAGTCGTCCACGGAGCGAGTCCAGAATCTCACCCCAAACATTACCAGGAAAAGAATTGTTCATTCGATGAAACGCGCTGGAGGGGGCTTCAAATTGACCAAAGCTCGTGCAATAGAACCGTACAGCCGAGATTACAGACCTATCGAGAACTCTAACCTTACCTACTCCAACCAAATCCCGTAACCAGCAGCCCTATCTTGAGTTTCAACATTTCCACAGGGATTTCCACAGTTAGTGGAAAAAGCAGCAAATGCTTAAAGTAGTTCTTTAAAGTCTATGTTTATCAACTAGTTACAGACGTGCTGACTCTCGAGGCGTGCGGAGACTAACATAGAAGTTTCAGCATGATCAAGGTGACATGGGGAATAAAACAAATAGTTTAACGGCACTCAGCATTTGGCTGCGTGGAGTATCGTTATAATACGACAGTTCAATCGCGTTAAGACCCTACGCTGAAACCAAATAGGTGTGCTCTGCGTTAAATAATCCTCGGATGGAAGCGCTGCGCGAGGTGCAGTCTGGTCCTGAAACGAGTAAAAACAGGCGTCTTTTCTTGACACACAATAGGCGCGCGATTAGTCTAAGCGTTTTCGTTTAGAGGAGAGATAGCAGACAATGTCGAAGCGAACATTTCAACCAAACAATCGACGTAGAGCCAAGACTCACGGTTTTCGGGCTCGAATGGCAAGTAAGAATGGCAGATTGGTTTTAAAGAGACGGCGAGCCAAGGGTAGAAGGCGGTTGACCCCGGCGCATTATTAAGAAGTCTTCGTCTCATGCAAACGAGTTTGCGGGATCGTTCGGAGTTCCAAAACGTATATCGTAATGGCAAGCGGTTCGATGGTGACTACATAACCGTTTTCGTGATTGACAACAAAGGATTGCAGCATAGGTTAGGTGTCACCGCATCTAAGAAGGCACTCGGTAAGGCTGTAAATCGCAATCGGGCCAAACGGCTAATGCGGGAAGCTTTCCGGATGAGTGAAGAGTCTTTGCAGCTGCTATCGAGGAAATACGACTGGGTCATGAACGCAAAGTTGGCGATTGTTGATGAAAAGGTTAACGCACCTGGCGTCGAGCTCGAAAAAATAATAAAGAAGGTGGGAAAGCTTGAGATCCGGAGTGCGGTTTTGAGTGACGTTTCGTGAAGATCGTTTTAATCTCACTACTTCGAGTTTATAAGTTAGGGATTTCTCCGCTTCTACCTCCTTCTTGCAGATTCACTCCGACTTGCTCGGAATATGCGGTTGACGCCATTTCACGTTACGGAGCGCTGCGAGGTTCCGGTCTTGCTTTGCGCCGGCTGCTGAAATGTCACCCCTTTAACCCGGGTGGTTATGATCCAGTGAAGTAGTCAACTGCGGGCAGCGAAAATACGTAATTAAGTAAAGAGTCGGTTTCGATCAAGTCATGCAAGAAAAAAGATTGATACTCGCGTTAGTTATCTCCTCGGCCATACTTTTTTTATGGACATATTTCTCGCCAGTTAAACCACCGCAGCCAAACCCGGCGGCGCCGCAAACTACCGCTTCGCCGAGTGCTACTCAATCGCCAGTCCCCTCTCCAACTTTGCAAACCGCCAACCCTGGAACTGTAGCTCAACCCCAATCTCAGGCGGCGCCACAGCGAACGATTACAATTAGAACTCCCCTGTATGAGGCGAAGTTCGATACACGCGGAGCGGAGCCAGTTAGTTGGGTTATCAAGAAAAATAAGAACAGTCAGAGGGCCATATTTTCTGTTGCCGGCGTTGGCCAGCCTCTCGAGTTGATTTCGCCAAAAGGTCTCGAGTTACAACCTCGCCAGGTACCCCTTCAACTTCAAACGGGCGATGCCGGCGTGGACCATACGCTTACAAGTTCGACTTATCAGGTTGAAGGCGTTGACGCCACTGGCAACGTTGATCTGTTGGCTTCAGGCGAGACGAAAGAGATCGCTTTCTCGTTGGACCAAGATGGTATTCAGGTCAAGAAGAAGCTGAAATTTTCCGCCGACCGGTATGCAACCGAAATGTCGATCAGCGTTATGCGCGGGTCTGAACCTTTACCGCAGGTTCGGCTGGTGATTGGGCCAAGTGTCGGCGACCAGGGTGTCGAGCACCATACCTTCTATTCGGTAGCGCCTGAAGGGATCGCGTTTGTTGGCGATCGCATCGAACGACATCCGGCTGCAGGAATCAATTCAAATAAGAATAGCCCCGATAAATTGGATATCAATGGACCAATCGATTGGGCTGGAGTTGGCGATACCTATTTCGCTATGGTGGCGGTGCCAGGCCAACGCACACAGGGACTTGAATATCGAACATCGGCTTACGAGTACAAGTCGAAGAACGGTAGTGCGGAAAAAAGATATTTGACGACTGCGCTCGTTCCGGTTCCATCGGACGGGTCATCAACGGTCGTTTACGCTGGACCAAAAGATCATTACTTGCTAACCACCGCAAGCGGAGAGGTGGCGGCTCTCGTAAAGCGCCCTATCGATCTGGAGCCGATGATTGACTATGGGTGGCTGGCCTGGTTGTCGAGACCGCTTGCTGTCCCAATTCTGAAGTGCATTACGTTTCTCTATCACCTTACTAACAGCTACGGGCTGGCGATCATCTTGTTTACCATCGGAGTCTATTCGCTCTTCTTTCCGCTGAAGTGGCGGTCGTCGAAGGCGATGAAGAAAGCTCAGAAGATGGCGCCCAAGATGAAGGAGTTGCAAGAGAAGATCAAGGGGATGAAACAGAACGATCCCCGTTTGAAAGAGCTGCAAATGGAACAGCTTCGGCTGATGAAAGAAGGCAACCCTCTGGGAGGTTGCTTGCCGCTCTTAATTCAGATGCCGTTTCTCTTTGCTCTCTATCGAGCGATCACTATCTCTCTGGATTTCAGGCAGGCGCCGTTTCTTTGGCTTGGTGATTTATCTTCAGGCGATCCAAAACACATACTCGAATTCTTGATGGCCGGTACCATGATTGTGCTGCAGTTGATCACACCTGCGCCATCTGCGGATCCGGTGCAGCGAAAGATGATGGCGATTGGGATGCCCGTGATGATGCTCTATGTATTGTGGGGCGCTCCCTCTGGTTTGCTGCTTTACTGGCTCGTCGGCAACATAGTTGGCTTCAGTCAACAGTTTGTGATAAACCGATTTACAAAATCCGAAGATGATGAGCCTCCCGCGCAACCGTCCGGAACAGGCGGACGGAAAAAGGCCGCGGCTCCTGTTGTTTCCCGAGCATGAGGTAAGTGTTATGGCAGATGTTTCCCGACAAGCAGCAGCTTTTCTTTCTGAAGTTTTCGACCTCTCTGGCCTGCAATTGCAGGTTAAGATCAAGGAAGGACAGATCGGCCCTGTCCTGGATATTGAAGGCGAAGACGCAGAATTACTGCAAAGTCAGACAGGCGAGTTGCTTGAAGCGGTACAACACTTAGTCAATCAGGTGTATGTCAAAGAACTGGAAGGTGGCGCAAGACTCGTTTGCGATGTTCATGGATTTCGTGCGACTCGTGAGGCGGAACTAAGGGCAATGGCCAATCATGCAGCTAATAAGGTGCGGAAAACTGGTGTGGCCTTTACCTTTGAACCGATGAATGCGAACGAGCGAAGAATCATCCACCTAACACTGGCTGATAGTGCCGACCTCTTTACCGAGTCAATCGGCGAAGGTTCTGAACGTAAGTTGCGTATTGGACCAAAGACTCCTTCCAGGTAATCTCTCGGGTCCTTTTTTCTCTCCCGTATCCTGCCAGGCATTATCTAAAATGAGCACGATCGTCGCTCTATCAACACCACCAGGTCGCGGAGCGGTAGCGATTGTTCGCCTTAGCGGACCGCTCTCCTTTTCCATTATTGAGCGATTGCTCCATAACGATTCCAACCTGCAACCACGCACCGCGTCGCTGCGGAAGATCTTCAAAAATGAAAGTGGTGAACTTTTGGACCAGGTGCTAATTACGACCTTTCCTGGTCCAAGATCTTTCACAGGCGAAGACGTCGTTGAGATCAGCTGTCATGGCTCGCCGGCAGTTATTCGTCAGTTACTTGATTTGCTATTAAGTTGTGGCGCACGGCTGGCTGGTCCAGGCGAGTTTACTTTACGTGCGGTGGCGAATGGACGAATGAACCTGGCCCAGGCCGAAGCCGTCCGCGATCTCATCAACGCGCAAACCGAAGCGGCGGCTAAGCAGGCAGCACGACAAGTTAATGGTGAGTTATCAAGTGTGCTCACTCCTTTGAAGGATCGTATCATCGAAGTCGTGGTCCAACTTGAGTCCGCGTTGGAATTTGTCGAAGATGACCTGCCAACAGTCAAGACGATGGCTCTCCAGGAGACTCTCGCGGGCGTTGCGGCTGGTGTTCAAAGGTTGGTGAGCAGTTACAAGAGCGGTCGGCTACTAAGCGATGGTGCAAAGGTAGCGATTCTGGGCTCTCCTAATGTAGGTAAGTCAAGCCTTTTCAACGAGTTAGTTCGAGCGGATCGGGCCATTGTAACTGATAAACCCGGGACGACAAGAGACACGTTAACAGAGACTATTGATCTCAAAGGTATCCCGCTCGTCCTAACCGATACAGCTGGTTTGCGCGAGACCACCGATGAGATCGAGTCGATGGGTATTGCGCGCACCCAGCGGGCGATGAGCGATGCTGATCTTGTGCTTGTTGTACTGGATTCTGCGGAGCCAATTGGCAAAGCTGAGCGCGAATTGTTATCTCAAACGTCTAACCTACGCCGACTCGTGGTCAACAATAAATGGGACCTTGTTGGGAGAAGCTCCGTCGGGTCTGAGGGAATAAATGTTTCGGCGCGCACGGGTGCAGGTCTCGAAGACCTTCGGCTTGCTATACTAGCGACTCTTCAAGCTGGCGCAAACATTGATAGCTCTTTGTTGGTGACGAATGCCCGGCATTACGACGTGCTTGTTCGGGTGGGGGCTGAAGTGGATATTGCGATAGGGGCTCTGGGAGATAAGCTAAGTGAAGAGCTGATCCTGGTCCCACTGCACAATGCCTTGAGGTTATTGGGTGAGATAACCGGCGAAACCACAACCGAGAATATTTTGTCTGAGATTTTCGCCACTTTCTGTATTGGTAAATAGTCGATGTCGTTTGATGAAGTCTTCAGTGTAATAGTGATTGGTGCGGGCCATGCGGGATGCGAGGCGGCGGCAGCTTCGGCTCGACTAGGAGTGGAGACTGCATTATTGACGATGAATCTCGATCTAATTGGCCAGATGTCCTGCAATCCGGCTATCGGAGGTATTGCAAAGGGACACCTGGTCAGGGAAATCGACGCGCTGGGCGGAGTGATGGGACGAGTAATTGATCGAACGGGAATTCAGTTTCGACTTCTAAATCGATCTCGGGGTCCGGCAGTTCAGTCGCCGAGGGCACAAGCCGATCGGATGCGTTACCGAAATGAAATGCGTCGCACGCTGGAAGCCGTCCCGGGTTTGCAGTTGCGTCAAGGTAAAGTCACTGAGATCCTGGCTCTTGATGGTCGAGTTACGGGAGTGGCGTTGGAGGACGGGCGAAGTTTTGGCGCTCGATCCATTGTGTTAGCCACGGGGACCTTCTTAAACGGCCTAATTCACACTGGCAAAAGAACTTATAGTGGCGGTCGGGCTGGTGAGCCCGCAGCGTTGGAGCTCTCGCAAAGCCTGAAAAATCTAGGATTTCCGGTAGGTAGGTTAAAGACTGGTACTCCGCCGCGCCTTGATGGCAGAACAATCGACTGGACAGCTTTTGAACCTCAACCAGGTGATAGACAGCCGGTTCCCTTTTCGTTTGCCACTGAAAGGGTGGATGTTGATCAGATCAATTGCTATGTGGGCTATACGACACCGGAGCTCCATGATGTCATAAGGGGAAACATCGGAGAGTCCCCACTCTATTCCGGTCAAATTCGTGGAATCGGACCACGCTATTGTCCTTCAATAGAGGACAAGGTAGTAAAGTTCTCGGATAAGTCTCGCCATCAACTATTCCTCGAACCTGAAGGTCATGACACTAACGAAGTCTACTTAAATGGTTTCTCAACCTCGCTTCCAGCAGAGATGCAACAGGATCTGGTGCGGATGATTCCCGGCCTGGAAGAAGTGAGCATTATTAGGCCAGGCTATGCAATCGAATACGATTTCATCGATCCGCGAGAACTGGGTCCGGATTTACAGACTCGACGAGTAGCTGGACTCTTTAACGCCGGGCAAATCAACGGCACAACCGGATACGAGGAAGCCGCTTGTCAGGGATTAATCGCCGGTATTAATGCTGCGCTATCGATTGAAAAGCGCGACCCGTTTAGATTGCGACGGGAGGAATCGTACACCGGAGTACTGATCCAGGATCTCATCAACCAGGGGGTGGATGAGCCTTATCGCATCTTTACTTCGAGGGCCGAGTATCGCCTGGCTCTTCGTTATGATAATGCTGACCGGCGGTTACAGAAGTACGGACGAGATCTTGGACTGGTTGGGGAGGTTGATTGGGACAGGTTTAATGCTCGACAAGACCGACGTGCAAAAATCGCCGCGGCGCTCGAAAGCACAAGATTTAGACGGAGTGATCCCCAGTATGCCGCACTGGCGAATCTGCTAAATTCAGATTTGGGTGACTCGATTTCTCTGTCGCAGTTGGCGAAGCGATCGAACGTCACAAGTGAACTTGTCAGGTCGCTCCTGCCGTTTGAGTTTAAGAGCGCCTCCCAAACGGATCTGGAGTTCTGCCTTGCGGATTCGCTGTACGAGGGATACCTAAGCTCTTATAAGGCGACGATGGAACGGGTCTATCATCACGACGCACTCCGAATCCCGGGCGAGACCCATTTTGGGTCAATCAGCGGCCTATCAAACGAAGTTGTCGAACGACTTGAAAAGCGCCGGCCACAAACGTTTGGGGATGCCCGGAGGATACCCGGCTTGACGCCCGCGGCGCTCTCGACCCTTCTTGTGTACCTATCGGCGCAACAGAAGCAGGCTTCAGTCTAATGTTTCACGTGAAACATTCCTGTCGGAGATCTCTAAATGTTTCACGTGAAACCCGCTTAAAACGTCCGTTCGTGGAGGATTTGTGGCCGCAGTGCCTGCCCGTGTGTTAGTTTAGGCCGTTCTCCTGCTGGATATTTTGCTCCAAAACGCAAATAAATGATTCGAGCCATAGCAGTCGCTAATCAGAAAGGCGGCGTCGGAAAGACTACGACAGCCGTGAATCTCGCAGCGGTGATCGCCAGTTGGGGGCACCGCGTTCTTTTAATTGATTCAGATCCTCAGGGTAACGCAACCTCTGGAGTCGGAATTCAGCGGGGTAGTTTCAGGCGCGGGCTTTATCACTCGCTTGTGTTGGGGGACTCCCTTTCAGGTCTTGCCCTCAAAACCGGGATAGCGACACTTGACGTTATTCCATCAAATAAAGATTTGGCTGGGGCAGAAATTGAGCTCGTAGAAATTCCGCATCGAGAATTTCGGCTCAGAGACGCACTCAATGATCTGGATGCCGAATACGAATATGTCATTATCGACTGTCCGCCTTCACTCGGTCTTTTGACGCTCAACGCCCTGGCTGCCGCCAGGTCTTTGCTCGTGCCGATTCAATGTGAGTACTACGCTCTTGAAGGGGTGACGGAACTCTTTGACACGCTTGCTCGAATCCGCAGGCTCCACAATCCCGGACTGATGATCGAAGGTTTGCTGCTGACGATGTACGACGAGCGAACCAATCTCTCGGCCGCAGTCGCGGCAGACTTGCGCGACTTTTATGGTCTCCAAGTGTTCCAAACGGTTATCCCTCGAAATGTTCGTCTGGCAGAAGCGCCCAGTTACGGAAAGCCCATTATTCAATATGACGCTCAATCTAGGGGGGCTGAAGCTTATACTCAGTTGGCCAAGGAGATAGTGTATGAATCGAAAAGCGCTGGGTCGGGGGCTGGGGGCACTGCTGTCCTCTGACCGAAGTACCGATATTGGAGCTGAACCAGCGGAAGTCCCCGTAGCCTTAATCTCGGCTGGTCCCATGCAACCCCGGTCTCACTTCGACGAAGCAAGTCTTCAAAATTTAGCCGAATCAATAAAAACCCATGGTGTGGTTCAACCACTCGTAGTGCGACCAAAGGGGGACGAGTATGAGCTGATCGCTGGTGAGCGCCGATGGCGAGCGGCCCAGATTGCTGGTCTGGAACGAGTGCCCGTCGTCATCCGCAATGTTCCAGATGAGAATCTTCTCGAGATCGCCCTCATCGAAAATATTCAGCGTGAGGACTTGAATCCCATCGAGGAGGCGATTGCTTATAAGCGGCTGATCGAGTCGGTAGGTCTTAGTCAGGACGCTTTGGCTGCTCGGGTCGGACGTGACCGTTCTTACATCACCAACTATCTGCGTCTTCTTCGGCTGCCCGATGATATTCAGAAACTTGTTAAAGAGGGGCGGCTTTCTCCAGGTCACGCGCGAACCTTGGTATCGCTGGAGGCGGAGGATTTACAGAGACGGCTCGCAAGGCAAATTGTTGAAGGGGCGTTGTCAGTTAGAGCCACTGAGGAACTTGTAAAGAAAGCTGGCAATAAGGGCGGGAACGGTCCCACGCCCCGGCCTTCTACTACTGTCGATCCAAATGTGCGAGCCGCAGAAACCAAGCTGAGAAGAGTTCTGGGCGCTCAAGTCAAGATACTTCAAGCCGCTGACGGGCGAGGGAAAATAGAAATTGGTTTTTCGGGTGAACAGGATTTGAATCGATTGTATGACCTCATCACTCGGGGCGCCGCCCAGTCAGCATTTAATTAGTAAAATTAGAGTGGGATAATGAGGGCTCTGTCTGGTAAGAAACGCCTTTAGCCCCGCTAAAAGTCTCTCTTTGCAGTTCCTGACCACCTCCGCCGCACAAGCTTGAACGGTACAATGTAAAATAGAAGACGCAGGAGCGATAGTTTGTCAATCGATACGGTTCGGTTGACCGGTCATATTCTGCATGTTAGACTCGCGCGCTTTTCTGCACGATCGTGTTCTGGACTGATTTCTCTTGGGAAAATATTTGTCTTTATGGTTCTGGCTGAGTCCTCAATTCAATTAGTTCCGGATGGCACCCTGCTTCTCCATCTCTTGATGGTTGGCGTTATGGTGGCGCTCTTGAATCGCACCCTCCTTAAACCAATTAACAAGATCCTGGCTGATCGCGAGGAACAGATAACGGGCAAGATTAGCGAGGCCAAGAAAATAAAGAACGAGGCAGAGCAAAAACTGCAGGACTACAATGCCGCATTAAGAAATGCCCGGACTGAAGCGTACAGCATGCTCGAGCGAGAGAAGGCAACCGCGATGCAGGAAAAGGATGCGAAAGTTCGAACGGCAAGAGATGAAATTACCAGGGCCACCGATACCACGCTTGTTCAACTCCATCAACAGGAGAGCAGCGTAAAGAGTGAGCTTGAAGCTCAAGCAGCAGGCATTAGTGATTTGATTAGTTCTCAAATCCTACAGCGCAAATCCTAATTAGATTCGGATGAATCTCATGTTGGCAGTTTTCCTTTTAGAATGGCGAGAGTCGTTGAATACGTGGGCCAACTACCCGGGCCTCGAATTGTGGAAGTTTTTAAATCTCGGCATTTTCATCCTCGTAATGCTCAAGTTTGCTGGTAAGCCTCTCGCGGCAGCGCTCGAGTCTCGTCGCGAACGCATTCAAAGCGAGTTAGCTGCTGCTCAAGCCGAAAAGGATGCTGCACTTGCAACTCTCGCGGAAGCCGAATCATTTTTAGCGCGTCGCGAAGACGACGTCAGTAATATTGCCGCTCATGCGCGACAGGAAGCAGAGGAAGAGAAGCGGCGATTGTTGCTTGCCGCAGAAGCAGAAATCCAAAAGCTGAAGACTCAAAGTGAACGGGAGGTTGAGCAGGCTAATAAAGTTGCACGGAAGAGCCTGCGCCAATTCCTTGCTGATCGTTGTGTTCAACTAGCGCGTGAGTCAGTTCGTCAGAACCTCAGACCTGAAGACGATGTTCGTTTGATGAATGAAAGTATTAGCAGCCTCAGGAGGAATCGCGCTTGAGTTTGCAGACTGTTGCCCGCCGTTACGCTTCCGCACTTGCAGACGTAATAATTGAACGACGTGAGGAACGTCAGGTACAGGACGAGGTCGAGCAATGGGCTTCGCTTATAGAAGAGTACTCTCAACTGCGCGAGGCGTTTACCAACCCGACTGTAGCTTACGATAAGAAACGGCAAGTCCTCGAAGAGTTGATTACCCGAACCAGGGTACGGGAGACAACTGCCAGCTTCCTGCGAGTGCTGTTAAAAAACCAACGGCTGGGAGAACTAAAAGAAATTTCAAACAGGCTCGGGCACGTTCTGGATGAGCGAAGCGGTGTGGTTGCCGCAGTGGTGACGACAGCTCGCCCGCTGCCTGAGAATCTCAAAGCAAATCTGGAAGAATCTTTGGCTGTATCGACCGGACGGAAAGTACGACTTAGCTTCGCAACGGACGAGTCGATCATCGGCGGCTTAGTGGCGCGTATCGGCTCGACGATTTTTGATGGATCTGTCGAAAGCCAACTGGAACGACTCGCTGCTGATTTAACTGAATAGAGTTCGAGAAGAAAGACCCGCAGAGGACATCATGGACCCAATACGTGCTAGCGAAATCAACGACATAATTCGTAAGCAGATCGAAAACTTCGATACTGGCGTTACGGTAACCGAAGTAGGAACCGTGATAAAACTCGGCGACGGTATCGCCGAGATACACGGACTCGAAAAGGTGATGGCTGGTGAACTCATCGAGTTTCCACATGATGTGCGAGGCCTTGCACTCAACCTCGAAGAGGACAAAGTAGGCGCCGTGCTGTTCGGCGACTTTCAGAAGATCCGTGAAGGTGATCTAGTGAAGCGCACCGGCAGGATTATGCAGGTGCCGGTCGGTGATGCCCTAGTCGGTCGAGTTGTAGATGTCCTTGGAAATCCCATTGATGATGCTGGTCCAATAATCACCGACCACTTCTATCCAGTTGAACGAATTGCTCCGGGTGTGGTTGAGAGGCAGCCTGTAAAAGAACCACTCCAAACTGGTCTAAAAGCAATCGACGCGATGGTGCCGATCGGTCGTGGTCAGCGTGAGCTGATCATTGGCGATCGACAGACCGGTAAGACCGCCGTCGCTGTCGACACGATCATTAATCAGAAGGGCAAAGATGTAATTTGTATTTACGTCGCAATTGGCCAAAAGGCCTCGACAGTTGCCCAGGTCGTGAGAACTCTTCATGACTTTGGCGCAATGGATTACACGATTGTAATTAAGGCGACGGCCTCCGATCCTGCCGCAATGCAGTTTCTTGCACCGTATTCGGGCGCGGCGATGGGCGAATACTTTCGGGATAACGGAAAGCACGCACTGACAGTTTACGACGACCTATCTAAGCAAGCCGCTGCATATCGTGAAATTTCGTTGTTGTTAAGAAGGCCACCGGGTCGCGAAGCTTATCCAGGCGATGTCTTCTATCTTCACTCGCGTTTGCTCGAACGTGCGGCAAAGCTTTCCGACGCAAAGGGCGGCGGCTCGCTAACGAGCTTACCGATTATCGAGACTCAAGCCGGCGATATCTCGGCTTATATTCCCACGAACGTCATCTCGATTACCGACGGCCAAATTTTCCTCGAGGCAGATTTGTTCAATAGCGGATTCCGTCCAGCTATTAACGTCGGCAACAGCGTTTCCCGGGTGGGTGGATCAGCTCAAATCAAAGCCATGAAACAGGTGGCTGGCACTCTCCGTCTAGACTTGGCCCAGTTCCGAGAATTACAGGCCTTTGCGCAGTTTGGTTCTGATTTGGACAAGGCGACACAAGCTCAGCTCGCACGCGGCCAGCGTCTAACGGAAATCCTCAAACAACCGCAATATCGACCGATGGATGTCGAGAAACAGGTTCTGGTTATCTGGGCCGCTACTAATGGTTACACAGACGACATCGCGATTGAGGACGTGCGCCAGTTTGAAACCGATCTGCTTAGCTTTGTAGAGAACTCACATCCCGGCTTGCTTACAAGCATTCGCGAAAAGAAGAGTTTGACGGATGAGATCAAGGGAGATCTCAAGCAGGCGCTTGAAGATTTTAAAGATATGAGAAACAAACCAAAGCCGGCTGCTGCTAACTTTAGTGCCTCGCCGGCTAAAGAACAGGCCGCGGCTCCAGTAGCTGCAGTCTAATCAACGAGAATGCCGAATCTTTTAGATATCCGCCGGCGCATTAAGTCGGTCAAAAACACGCAGCAGATCACCAAGGCCATGAAGATGGTTTCGGCAGCGAAGTTGAAGCGTGCACAAGACCGCGTGATTACTGCGCGTCCGTTCGCGAACAAGATGATCGAAGTGTTGGGCCAACTCGCCAAGCGAACGGATGAAGAGTTTAGTCATCCCCTACTCGACCTTCGTGGCGACGAGCGTTATTTACTTGTTCTCATCACTGCAGATAAAGGTCTTTGCGGAGCATTCAATACAAACCTGACCAAAGCGGCACAGGCGTTTATCAAAGAGAATGCTGGTAAGTCGATCGAGCTAGTTGCGATTGGTCGCAAGGGTCGTGATTTCTTTCGAAACCGACATGCGACTATCGCGAGTGAGTACGTTGGCCTTACCGGAAAAGGGCGCGTCGACTTCGCCGAAGCATTGGACGTAGCTCGCGCGATAATCAAGCTCTACATTGAAACAAAAGAGATTGATAAGGTCTTTTTAATCTATAACGAATTCAAGTCGGTCCTATCGCAGCGAGTGATGCTCGAACAATTACTTCCAGTTTCCCGCGCCGAAACCGAGGAGCCTGAAAATAAATCACAGCAGCCTCAAAACCTGGTCGATTACATTTACGAGCAACCTCCTGCAGAGATGTTTGCTCAGTTATTGCCGCGACTCATCGAGACCCAGGTATTTCGGGCACTCCTCGAATCAGTTGCATCCGAACAGGGCGCTCGCATGACAGCGATGGACTCTGCTTCGAAGAACGCGAGCGAGCTAATTGATAGCTTAACACTCAACATGAATCGAATAAGACAGGCTGCAATTACCAACGAGATCATCGAAGTCGTCTCGGGCGCAGCCGCTCTCTAGAAAGAGCCATTTCGAAACGAAGAAAATAAGATGGGAAGCGGAGCACCGCTTCCCATCGCTGTTTAGAACGACAAACTCTCAGACAAATGCACGAGCAAACGAAGGGCAGAGTCTTAAGTCGCTATGTTCCGCTGGTCGTTTGGCTATGCGTTATTACCTACGCCTCATCTGATGGATTTTCCGCGTCCAATACTTCGCGGATTATTGGTCCAGTCGTTCTCTGGCTATTTCCAAATACATCAGAAGAAACAATGACCCTCATCCATCTGATCGTCAGAAAGATAGCCCATTTCACCGAGTACGGAATCCTGGGGTTTCTCGCGGTTCGAGCGTTCAGAACGTCGCCAGGCTCGTACTTAAGCAGACATTGGTTCGTAATCTCGTTCTTACTAGTCGTCGTTTACGCGCTTCTGGATGAATACCACCAAAGCTTCGTACCATCCCGGACCTCGTCGATTTACGATAGTTTTATCGATATGACCGGGGGTTTAACGGTGATCCTTTTGTTACGACTTTGGTACCGTGAACGTCAGCCCTCATCAATTTCTACGATCTGATCGTATAATTCTCAAGTTTTCAACGACACTGAAAGTAGAGGTATAGGAAATGGGAATACTTGACCGGCTCAGTCCAAGCTCACAATTCATCGAAGTAATTGAATGGTTGGACGATACAAGCAACACGCTCCTATACCGGTTCCCGGTGAAAGATCAGGAGATTAAGAATGGTGCGCAGTTAATCGTGCGAGAATCCCAGGCAGCCGTCTTTGTGCACGAAGGGCAAATTGCTGACCTGTTTCTACCGGGGCGTTATACAGTTGATGGTGGCAACACTCCAATACTGAGTAAGCTTGGAGCCTGGAAATATGGATTTAACTCGCCGATTAAGGCTGAAGTTTACTTTGTAAACACCAAACAATTCACGGACTTGAAATGGGGTACGCCCAACCCAGTCATGATGAGAGATTCTGACTTTGGAATGGTCCGTTTGCGAGCGTTCGGAATCTACTCTGTCAGAGTTTCGGATCCAAAAGCATTTATAAAAGAGATTGCCGGTACGAATGCCCGTTTCATAACCGAAGACATCGAAGGTCAACTGAAGCGAACACTAGTCAGCGGTTTTAGCGATGCCCTGGCGGAATCAAAAATTGCGGCATTGGATCTGGCTTCTAACTATGACGAGTTGAGCAAATTCACGCGCGTCAAGTTAAACGAAGAATTTACTGGGTTCGGATTGGAACTCACCAAGTTTGTTATCGAGAATATTTCGTTGCCCCAGGAAGTCGAAGCCGCGATGGACAAGCGTACTTCGATGGGTGTGATAGGTGATGTTGGAAGATACGCACAGTTTCAAGCGGCTGATGCGATGCGCGACGCAGCACAAAATCCCGGAGGCGGCGCTGGTTCAGGAGCCGGGCTGGGAGCTGGTTTCGCCATTGGTAACGCAATGGCAGGAGCCATGTCTGATGCAATTAATAAGTCAAACACTTCGGCACGCGCTGGCCTGAGTTGTCCCAAGTGTGGTAGCGAGAACACCGCCGGGGCAAAGTTTTGTGTTGAGTGTGGGGCTAAAATCGAAGCTGCGACCGCAACAGTACCCTGCGTGAAGTGCGGAGCACAGCTACAGGCAGGCACAAAGTTTTGCAACGAGTGCGGCGCCAAACAAGAGAAACAGACATGCCCGACCTGCCAGGCGGAGGTAGCTCCCGGGGCGAAGTTTTGTAACGATTGTGGTCAAAAAATTGAGTAGCTAAAACAGGACCACTCCCTTCTGGTCCTTCCTTGGACCGCCAAACCCCAGGAACGGGCCAGTCTCTTTGTGCTGGTCCACTTAGCTGCTATCTTTTAACCTCCCCTTTTTTGTAGCTCCGTGTTGTTGCCCGAGAAGGGACGGTTGCATGTTTCGTACACTAACACGCCCTAGACGTGTGGTGATTACTGGAATGGGTTGCGTTACTCCGCTTGGTATTGGGCGAGAGGCCTTCTGGACTTCACTGCTCGAAGGAAAAAGTGGCACACGAAAAATAACTGCTTTTGATCCATCCACGTTCCCCGTTCAGATAGCCGCGGAAGTTCCTGACTTCGATTGGGAAGCACAACTAAATCCTAAAGACCGCAAACACGTTGCCAGGACCGTTCCACTCGCACTGGCAGCCGCTCGTGAAGCATTGGAGGACGCAGGTCTCTTTCCTAATGACCTTTCGTTGTCAGAACGGCGCGCGTTCGGAGTAGAACTCGGAACTGGAGGCGGCGGACTCGCTTTTACCGAACAACAGTACGAGTACTGGTACGTTGGCCCAACCACGAAGGCCAGTGTCTACACCATTCCTTCATCTACTCACGGCGGTTTGTCGAGTGAACTATCGATGGCGTTTGGGCTTCGAGGCTTATCGCACATCGTTTCGACAGGCTGTACAAGCTCCACAGACGCAATGGCTTACGCGGCTCAACACATCTCGCTTGGACGTCAGGACATGATGTTGTCGGGCGGAGTAGATGCGCCTATCGCACCGGGCATCCTTGCGGCGTTCAACTTAATGACGGTCCTGACAAATGACTGGAATGCCGAGCCCCATCGCGCTTCGCGTCCGTTCTCGCGAAATCGATCCGGAATGGTACTTGGTGAAGGCGCCTGGATTTACGTGCTCGAGGAGTTGTCTCACGCCAGAGCGCGCGGAGCAAACATTTATGCGGAGATCACTGGATACGGATCCACCTGCGATGCCTATCATCGCGTCAGGTTAGCCGAAGATGGAGATGAACCCGCACGGGCAATGCGCATGGCCCTGGAGGATGCAGGGCGAGAGCCGAAACAAGTTGACTATGTGAACTTGCATGGTACTTCGACAGTGCTTAACGACAAAATCGAAACAAGCGCACTGAAGTTAGCATTTGATGGAATCGCCCAAAAAATTCCTATGTCGGCCACCAAGTCTCAAATTGGTCATCCGCAGGGCGCGAGCGGTGCTGCAGGTCTCGGTGCCACTCTCTGCGCAATCAACAGAAACAAGATTCCACCTACTATCAATCTCGACGAGCCAGATCCGTCCTGCGACCTCGATTACGTTCCTAACGTTGCACGCGAAGCCGATGTAAGAATCGCACTTTGCAACTGCATCGGTTTCGGATCGAAGAATAGTGCGCTAGTTGTCGAGCGTCTGGTTTAATTTTTAGAGTCGGAATCGTACTTAATTCACTTGGACCATCTGATGTTCGACCGATTCAAAACGAGGAGCTACAAACTCGAGAACATAGATACCGGCACGTACACTCCTGCCGAATACGAAGGTTGTCTGATTGAGCTCCGACGCGTGAATCGCTGGATGGGCGATTCCCGAACTCTTGCACAAACGCTCTTCCGAAGTGTGGAAGTTGAGGGGCTGTCGAACTTTTCTGTCCTGGATGTGGGCGCCGGGTCGGGCGAGCTACTGCGAGTAACAGCCGACTGGGCGCGCGATACAAAGAGAAGTTTCCGCGGAGTTGGGCTGGAATTGAATCAACGTTCTGTCGAGTCCATTCGAGACGAGTCGATAGGCTACGCCGAGGTGGCGGCTGTACGCGGAGATGCGTTGCGCCTTCCGTTTGCTGACAACTCATTCGATTACGCTATTTGTTCTTTATTCACACATCATTTCCGGGAACCCCAGATAATTCGAATTCTCGAGGAGATGGCCCGGTTGGCCCAACGGAAGATTTTTGTTATTGATCTTCATCGGCACCCAATCGCTTATCTTCTTTACACAACTCTAGGCAAGCTGGTTTTGCATACGAGACTTCTTCGTGAGGACGGGGCTCTGTCCATTCTGAAGAGTTTCAATAAGCAGGAATTAAAGGCACTGGGTGAAACCGCGAAACTCGAGGAACTTTCGGTTGAAAGGTATTTTCCGTTTCGACTTGTTCTTAGTGGCTCGCGAAACCGATCAGGTTCAACCGATATGAAGCTCGACACGGCCGCAGTGGACCGGGCTGCTTGATAGATACAGGTGAACCACTGTGAATAAGTATGATGTAGTAATTGCCGGAGCTGGACCAGCGGGAAGCGCGGCTTCCATTTATCTCGCTACCGCAGGTTTCCAGGTGTTGTTGTTGGAGCGAAAGAGCTTTCCACGCCCGAAGTTGTGCGGTGAGTTCATCTCACCTGAGTGTCAGAGACACTTTGAAAAGTTAGGTGTTGCCGCCGCGATGGAACTTTCAGCTCCAGCGCAGATCGCACGTACCGCGTTTTATGGCCAGATGGGCCGCCATGTCGACGTCCCTAGTAGCTTCTTTGGCGGGGTTGCTCTCGGTCTGAGCCGCGCGACTATGGATCATAACCTTATGGAACGAGCCCGGGCCGTTGGAGTCGAAGTTGTTGAGAACGCAACCGTATCAGAAGTGATGCGCGATGGCGCGCGCGTCGTTGGAGTGAAATACAAGACTAAGCAGGGAATGTCAGAGGCTGAAGCTGGAATCACGATTGACGCCACCGGTCGCGGTCGTGTTCTTTGCCGGAAGGTTGTTGAGCCAAAATCCGAAGTGAAGCGTTCTAAACTGATTGCGTTTAAAGCACACTTTAGGAACACAGCTATTGAATCTGCCACATGTGAGATCTACGTTTATAGCGGAGGCTACGGCGGACTGAGTAGTGTCGAGGGCAACGTCGCGAACTTTTGTTTCATTGTCAAAGCCCGGGATGTACAACGTTGCCATTCCGATCCCGACCGGGTGTTAGCCGAAGTCGTGATGAAAAATCAAAGAGCCTCAACCACTTTGACAAATGCCACGCGCTACTCTGAATGGCTGAGTGCATCATTGCAAAGCTTTGGGCGATTTAACCCGAGTCCAGCGACCGGACTGCTATCTATCGGTGATTCAGCGTCATTCATTGATCCCTTTACAGGTAGCGGTATGCTAATGGCCCTGGATTCAGCTGAGACGGTGAGCAAGACAATTGTTCGCTACCATAACAAATTATCCTGTGATTTTGCTCTGCAAAAATTATGTGAGTCTTACGTTGTAGAGTATTCCCGAAAATTCAGCTCGAGGCTGAGGCTGTGTAGCCTTGTGCGACGAGCTGCTTTCAGTCCTGTCCTTGCTGAATCGGTAATTGCACTTTGTAATGCTAGCGCAGGAATCAAAACTCTCCTGGCTAAAGGGACTCGTGGCGCTGGTGGGAGAGATAGCAAGATAAAGGGGCTCTCTCAGAAAAGTGCTCCTGTTCCTTAACTGTAGCTCGCCCAAAAGGAAAATCAGCCGGATATAACTGCTTGCTACTTCAGTCTCTTTTGGAGTAAAAAGGCGATGCAGTGCGCAGTCTCTCTATCAGCGCTCTATCTTTACGGAAATAAAACGTACGACGCACTCCCAGACGTCGACTATAACGGGGGTAGGTCTCCACACTTCCGCCCAACGTTCACAAGCGAAGCAAAAAGTCAGCAGCCTGAGTGCCAGCCCGAAGGCGCCATGTAACCAGTGAAGGAGAAACCGACGATGTTCGCATTTCCAAAACCCTGGACTGCACGATTGTTTCAGATCGCCTTGTTAGTTCTATTTGCGATGCTTTCGACCACCGCAATTTGGGGACAAGCGCAATCGAACGCGGCGGACCTGCAAGGCACCGTTAAGGACTCGACGGGCGCAGTTGTGCCGAACGCTACTGTGACGGCCAGAAATCCGGGTAAGAACATTTCACGAACTTCCACTAGCAATGAAGAGGGCTTCTATCGAATTGTGAATCTTCCTCCCGGTGATTACGAGATCACTGTTGAGGCGGCGAACTTCAAAAAGTCGGTTCTGACAAGAGTCAATCTGACTGTCGGCCAGGCGGCGCAAGTCGACGTCGCACTCGAACCAGGGCAGATAACCGAAAGTGTGACTATCTCCGATGCGACTTCAGACATTGTTGAGACAGCTAAGACGGCAATTGCTACAACCATAGATCAGCAGCGCATAAACAATCTGCCTATCAATGAACGCAACTATCTTTCGTTCGCGTTAACCACTTCAACAGTTGGGCGCGACAATGGTCGCCCCATTGGACCAGCACCAACCACCGGCTTGAATTTTGGTGGTCAACGCGGTCGTTCAAACCTGGTGCAAGTGGACGGAGCCGACAATACTGACAACTCCGTCAATGCTTCACGATCAACCGTAAGCCAGGAAGCTGTCCAGGAATTCCAGGTCGTGACGAACTCGTTTGCGCCTGAGTTTGGACGTTCAGCCGGCGGCGTGGTGAATGTAGTCACCAAGTCTGGAACGAACGACTTTCACGGAAATGTGTTTGGTTTTCTGAGGCATAGAAGCTTTCAGGCAAGGAATGCGTTTGCGCCAATTGAAGATCCTCCGTTTACCAGAACTCAGTATGGGTTCACGATTGGTGGTCCATTTGATCGAGATCGAACCTTCTTCTTTTTTGCCTTCGAACAAAGACGCCGAAATGAATCGGGGTTTTTTACAAGTGATGTCGCGCAGGGATTGACTTCCTCAGTAACCCTACCACCGCTGGCCCAAGGGTTTCCGGTACAGACGCTCAGGAATCTGACCCCGGCTCAAGCGAGCTACATAAATGGTCTGCTTGCCAATCAAGCCACTGCCCCACTCGGTATCGGTTATGCATATCTTGCCTCAGGTGGCGGAAGTACAGCGCTTGATGGATTCAATCCGCTGATTGCGACAGGTGCGCCATTTACTCCAGGGACGGTGGTTGGCAGTCGGTTTTTCTTAAGTGGAGCGCCCATCCCAATCTCAACCGTTAATAGTCTTGGACAGCCCATCGCCTTTCGTCCATTGCGTAGTCTACAAACCGTTTTTCCCATTACCGATCGAACAACGTTCAACTCGTTCCGGTTGGACCACCTGATAACGGCACAACACCAATTCAGTTTCCGTTTCGGATATAACCCGAGCACGATTACCGGTATCCAGGTGGAGTCGCAAAACCAATCATTGGGCCAGAACGATTTTTCTCGGACTGGCATTCAGAAGTTGCGAGACTTCTCGGCTGTCACAACGTTGAATTCGACGCTGTCCAACAACGCGATCAACGAGGCTCGCTTCAACTTCGGCGAAAGGCGAGCAACATTCAAATCCCAGAATGGCGATGCGGTGGCATTCAACATCTCTGGAACAGCCTTTATCGGTCGCGAACTTTTTTCACCTGTCGCGCGTTCTGAAACACGCTACGAATTTACAGATAACGTGAATCTCGTGGCCGGCCACCACAACTTCAAGTTCGGTGGCGACATTGCTTTCATTCGCATCCCGCAAGCGATCTTCGAATTGAACTTTGCCGGTCTGTTCAACTTTGGCGGTCTGGGAGGCTGCACTCTGGTCCCGCAGCTTTGTGCGATTCCAGTCCCCGGTCAACCCCCGGGTACATTCCTACCACCACCGCCGGATCTAACGCCGGTTCAACAATATGGTCTTGGTTTCCCCGCCAACTACATTCAGGGCTTTGGTAACCCGATCAGTAGCATTGGCAATAAGCCACTTGCTTTCTTCGTCCAAGACTCGTGGAAAATTCGTCCAAATCTGACACTCAATTACGGCGTCCGCTACGACTACGAAATAACAGATCAACTGGCTGCGCAGGCCTTTCGCGATCCATTGTCGGGAATAAACTTGTCGGCCGCTGACGTTGTTGCCGCTCAAAACGCTCTGGGAGTTCAGCAAGGTTTTCCACGAGACAAAAATAACTGGGCACCCAGGCTCGCTGTCGCGTGGGACCCTCAGAACAATGGCAAGACGGTGATACGCGCAGCGTTTGGACTCTTTTACGATCACCCTCTGCTGGCGATCGGTTTCAACTCCGATATTGCCGACGCAGTACAGCAACAACAGGGAATTCTTACGCCAGGATCACCTCTGCAGACTTTGCTCTTAAATGCGGTCCAGGTTTTCCAGGGGACTGTCTGTGTTCCGGGTGGAGCAGTCACTCCGATATGTCCGCAAGGTGTAGTCACTCCCGGAGTCGCGGCTGGTACGCAATACCAATTGGGACGGCAAAGATTTAACGATCAAACCTTCCCGGGATTTGGTCCAGTGCTTCCCTTTACGTTGCCGGTTCAGCAAAACTTCGAGTACGCCTACGCAAACCAGGGTAACTTTACCATCGAGCGCGAGTTGACTAAGGACATGACGCTCTCCGGCAGCTACATCTTTGTAGGTGCACATCATCTGCCACACCCACTGGATATCAATGCTCCTCGAACAGAACTTCAGATTCAGAACTTCTTCCGTTTCGCTGGACGGAACCCGGTGAGCACTACTGAAGCGGTTGCTTTCTCTATTCCAACCTCAGGTACCCCCTGTCCCTTTGGAGTTCCGTTGGCCTGCTTTACGATGACGACACCTGCCGGAGCACCAGCTTATCCAAATGCCGGTCAGACGTTTGCCCTTATCATTCCCGGGATGATCGCGGCCCCGCTGACCAACCTCGGTAGCAGGATTGTTAACGCCGGTGTTGCGAACTTCTTCAGACCGAGTGCGCCAAACTATTTTCTGGCCCAGGCTCTTACGGGAGGACTCGTGAAGCCTGCGGTTCTGAATGGAGCGCTCGCGGGATCGCTGCGGACGCCGGGAACAATTTCACCTTTTGGATCGGTGAACGCGCAAACCTCCGATGGCAATTCTTTATATAACGCCTTGAACGTGGATTTGAAAAAACGTTTCTCAAATCACTTCCAGTTTCTTGCTTCCTACACCTGGTCACATTCGATCGACGACTCGTCAGATCTTCAGACACTTCTGCTGCCACAGGACAATCGTAACTTCGCTGCTGAACGTGCTGACTCTCTGTTTGATCAACGGCATCGATTTGTATTCAGTGCCGTAATTGCTTCACCCAGCACATGGAATAACGGCAGCGGTTGGAATCGAGCTTTGTCGAACTTTACGCTCGCGCCGATTTTTGAAATCTCTTCTGGACGTCCATTCAATATCTTGAGTAATCAGGATACCAACAACGACCAGTCGAATCAGACAGATCGGCCGACAGTTCTGGATAATGGGAATTTGTGTGTTGCCGCAACCACAGGCTGCGCAGGATTAATCACGAATGGTCAATTCACCAGTGGCAGTCTTGGTCGCAACTTCGGTTTAACCCATAGCTTCATGTCGCTGGATCTCCGCCTTGCGAAAATGATTCCGTTAGGTGAACGCGTCCGTCTGGAATTGATTGCCGAAGGTTTTAATCTCTTCAATCGTTTCAACGAAGCAGCCGCCTCACCGTTCATAGATGACGTTAAGGCATTTAACCAGCGCGCTGATAATGGCAGGTATTACAGCCGCCCAACCGCCGCTTTTGATCCCAGACAATTCCAGTTTGGAGTCAAAATCAACTTCTGAGTATGGAAACAGATTCGAAAAGAAAAGAGCGGCCAATGTTATGGTCGCTCTTTTCAGTTGGAGTCGCACGCGATTCAATCCTAAAGGCCGAGCGTCAGAAACATCTTTGGCAAACTTCAAGGGCTTTCCGGCATCCGATGGGAGTCCAAGAAACCGGAGTTCTGAGCTTTCAAACAATAACTCTCCCGAATACAATCGACGTCCATGAGCACTAGAATTTCCCCGCTTTACGCCATTTTCAGCTTCTTTGTCGTAGTTTTACTGGCCGTTCCGAGTATTCACTCGCAGACAACCAGACCCCGCCGGACAGGAAAGGCGACTCAGAAGTCGAACACAAATACCGATAAGCCGACTTCTGACCCATTATTACGACCAGAACCGGTTACATCGCCATCTGCCAAAAAAACCAGCCCCAGCGATTCGCTGCTCGATGTACAGCCCGTAAAACCTGTTACCAATACAGTGGGTTCGGCTGATACTCGTCATGCGTACTCATTGCTTGAGCAGAGACAGTTTGCCGAGGCAGCTAAAGAGGCAAAGGAGCTGGCCTCGTTGCATCCAAATGATCCTGAGGCCTGGAAGATTGCCGGTTTCGCAGAGCTCAACCTAAAACAATACCCGGCAGCAGTAGCGGACTTGGAGAAGGCCGTAAATCTCCAGCGCAAGACGAAGCAGGAAGATGAAAATACTTCGGGCGCTTTAGCTCAGGCCTATGTGCTCACCGAAAAATATCAAGAGGCGTTGCCGCTTTTGGTGGCGGCCACCGAACGTAACACCGCTCAGCCTGATGCCTTGATGATCTATTACCGAGGGCTCGCTGAATTTAAGACTGGAAAAGTAGCGGACGCAGAAAAGAGTTTTAATTCAGTCGTCAAATTAAATCCGAAAGACTCGCTGTCACTCTTTTACCTGGGCCAAATTGGAATAGCTAAGAACGACCTCGATGCTGCGATTGCTGCGCTGAACAGGGCGACGGTTAACGACACGCGGTTAGTTGGCGCTTGGACCCTGCTGACGTCGGCCTATTTACGTCGCGCCGCGTCCGGCACAGATCAGGCTCAAGTTGATGCTGACTACCTTAATGCCGTTCGTGCTGGTGAAGGTCTAATAAAGGTTAAGACTGATGCTGAAGCCATCACGCTATTTGGACAGGCTTTAATCGGTGCTAAGCAGTATCCTCGTGCAGCAACCGCGCTTGAACGCGCCACGGCTGCCCCTGATGCGACCGGAGTTACGTTCTATCTACTTGGTGTTGCCCAGTCGCGAGCGACAAACTTTCCGAAAGCTATACTGGCGCTGGAAGCTGCAACAAAGAAGTCTCCGAACGACGTGAATATCTATCGCGAACTGGGTTATGCGTACGAGGTGAGCAAACAGTATTCGAAAGCACTCGCCGCCTATCAGAAAGGCTCTGCTTTAGCTCCTGGCGAAGCGGATCTCAAGGAATCAATCGAGAGGGTCAAGCCGTTCGCAAAGTAATCGAAAGACACTTGATAATTGATCATTAATAACTCTTCCAGATGAACGAAAAGAGTAGTCTTGCAGCTACGGCGCGGGCATTCGCTACCTATTCGTTAGTGCCTTATCTCGGAATACTATTTTGTCCGGGAGCCATGGTAGTAGGATGTGTTGGTCTGGTTAGGTTCAGCACTGCATCACTTCCAGAGCGAGACTCTCGTCGAGTTTGTGCATCGAGTCTGTTGGCTGGCGTGATATTGCTGGCAATTCAATTGATGCTTTGGTGGATCCTTTACAGGGTTCCTATCTGGGCAAAGGAAATGTAACAATCAAAGCTCGAAGACGCCATGTGACGAGCAACCCTCAATCTTGTCTGAGCGTCTTTAGCTTCAAGCTCACGTCACTCTGAGTTTTTTTCGGGCTCATAAGGAGAAGTAAAATGAAATTCCTAGCATCGGTGCTCCTTTTAGGAGCTTTAGTGACTGGTATTTTCGCGCAGCGTCCGCGCACCATGGAACCGGACACCAGTAGCAAACCAGCACCAGCGCGAGCTCCGCAGTCAGTCAAGGCCAAATACGAAGGTGGGGTTTTTGGTTACAACAAGACGATGGAAGGCACTTTGACTTTCGACGATAACAATAACCGCTTAATCTTCAGAGATAAGAAGACCCCAAAAGAAATCTCCATCCCCTATGACGCCATAATGTCGGCCTTTGCAGATACTCAGAAAAGACAACCCAAAGCGGCCACCGTCGCCAGTCAGGTTCCACTCATTTATTCTTTGCCTGCTCACTTCATAAAGACCAAGGTTCGCTATTTGACGTTGCAGTATAACGATCCCGATTCCAAGGTAAGCGGCATTACGAGTTTCAAGCTTGAAAACAAAGAGATTTTGGAGTCAGTGGTGAGTACCCTTGCAACCAAAGCAAATATGGCTTTGCGCGGGGATATTTACGTAAAGAAGAAAGATTCAGATACTGTTAAGTAAGCCGCAACCAGTTCCTTCAACTGTCATGGTCCACTCCGATCTCATTCAGCAAGTGGACCAAACTTAACCGGTCCATTTCCTCCAGCGGCAGCGAAGTAAACAGCTCGATACGGCGACGAAGTTCAGACGCAGTTTCATGAAAAGCTTGTCTGATATCTTCGTCGCTTCCTTTTTTTTTGGCCGGATCAGCAAGACCCCAATGAGCGACTATCGGTTGACCCGGCCAGACGGGACAAGCCTCGCGAGCGTTATCGCAAACGGTAATAATAAAATCGAATTGGATTCCTTCAAACTCTTCCCAGGATTTACTCCGGGCTTCGCTCGTGTCGATCTCGTAAGTCTCTTTTAATAGTTCGATCGCGAAAGGGTTTACCTTACCAGTTGGGAATGAACCCGCGCTGAATGTTTGAAATCGCGACCCGCCAACCTGCCGCAGCAGGTACTCGCCCAAAATGCTGCGAGCGGAGTTTCCCGTGCACAAGAAAAGAACTGTGTAGCTTTTGGTCATTTAATTCTTTCTAGTTACCTGTTCAGCTGGCACGGATAAAAGCCATTTGAGGAGAGCTGCGGCCGCCACACCGCCCAGAATCTGAGCGATGATAAAACCAGGAACATTCACGGGCGCTATTCCCGTGAAAGTGTCACTCAATGACCGCGCGATCGTTACGGCTGGATTCGCAAACGAGGTTGATGGCGTGAACCAGTAGGCGGCCATGATGTAAGCCGCGACGGCTGTGGCAACTGTTGAAGAGCCTTCACGGCCGCATCCCTTGATTACCGCAATTAGGCCAAACGTCGCCACAAACTCGCTCGCCATAAGCTCACTTACGCTTCTCGAGTGTTTGGAAATGAAGATTGCTTTCAACCCAAACATTGAATTCGCGACGACAACGCCAAGAATAGCACCCAGCATTTGTGAGCCACTGTAGATTAGGAAGTCATGCCAGCTGAGCTCACCTTGTAACGCACTCGACAACGAAACTACGGGATTGAGGTGTGCGCCAGAGATGGGCGCCAAGGTCAGGATCAAGGCTACGAGCGCCGCACCGGTAGCGCGCGTCAGGTTTCTCACCGCAAGACGCTCGGCCATGATGCCTGACCCGACAACTGCAGCCAGTAAAAAGCTGGTACCTACAAATTCAGCAACAGCTCGACGCATTAACGTTTGGCGCATTGCTTATCTCAACAGGCGTTGTGCTACAGCATGATGACTTCGCTATCGGCGCACTCTCGACCTCGAGTTTTGTTCCACACTCGCAAGGTGCGGTTTCTGCCAGGTTGTCTTCAAGGACTACAAAAACTTCCCATTCGTTTCCGTCAGGATCGCGAACCCAGGTCTTGTCCTGGAGTGCATAACAGCAACTGGTTTGCATCTCGTCACGAGTTACAAGTCCAGCGTCCTCCCAATGCTTGCGCATAGCGAGAACGTCGGCAGTCGAAGCGACCTGGATCCCGAGGTGTGAAAGTGCCCCCCGCTCTCCAAACGAATGCTGATTAAGAGTCAGGTTAAGCGGAGGGTTCTGCACATCAAACTTAGCGTATCCTTTGCGAACCTTGCTCGGATTGATTCCCAGCATCTTCTGATAGAACGGAATACTCACCTCAACACTTCTAACGTTCAGTGCGAGATGTGCTTTAAGAGTCTGAATCTGATTTGTCATATCTACTTTCTCCTGAGTCGCCACGCGCCTGTAAACGTCACCCCCGCGCGGCCATTGAACTTCTTAGCCCTGCCTTACCGAAACTAGCGATATTCGCATAGGCGAATATGGACGCAGTATTGCTCAGGCAATGCGTATATGTCAAGGCGTATATCGCTGTCGGGTTCTTGTGCTAGAATATCGGTCGTTATGGGGAATGAAACAGAGGTAAAAGACAAAGAGCTTTT
>Ga0207674_10000142_pt1 | contig 83392 bp, 61 predicted proteins | sample KBSCornC72_FD_184303 | JGI IMG/M metagenome (GOLD analysis project Ga0207674, IMG submission 184303) | Corn rhizosphere microbial communities from Kellogg Biological Station, Michigan, USA - KBS Corn C7-2 (SPAdes) (version 2) | ecosystem: Host-associated > Plants > Roots > Rhizosphere > Soil ...
CGGATCGCCGAACGACACGAAGTGGTTGCGCCACGCGACCAGCTTGCCGGTCGGGTCGACGGCGCCCTTCAGGTAGTGATAGCCCGCGGGACGGTAGAAGTCGTGCTGCATGTCGTCCTCGCGCGTCCACAGCAGCTTGACGGGGACGCCCACCTCCTTCGCGATCCACGCCGCTTCGACCATGTAGTCGTTGTTGAGCCGACGGCCGAAACCGCCGCCGCCGCGGACCATGTGGATCGTGATGTCGGTGTCCTTGAGGCCTAACGTCTGCATGACCAGCGCGCGGCCCGGCTCCGGCAGCTGCGACTGCGACCAGATCTCGAGCTTGCCGTCCTTGAAGTGCGCGGTGCAGTTCTGCGGCTCGAGCGGTGCGTGCGAGATGAACGGATAGAAGTACCGCGCCTCGACGACTTTCGCTCCGCCGTTGAACGCGGCGTCGACGTCGCCATCCTTCCGCAGCGAGCGCATCGGCGTCTTCTTCGACAGCTCGGCCGCCTGCGCATCGAAGCTCGCGCTGCTCTGCGACGACGTTGGGTGCTCCTCCCACGTGACCTTGAGCTTCGCGCGTGCCGACTTCGCGGCCCACCAGCTGTCCGCTACGATCGCGACGCCGCCTAACAAGCCCTGGAGCTGCGGGCCGCCGTCGACGACGAAGACGTTCTTGACGCCTGGCTCCGTCCTGATCTCGTCCAGGTTCGCCGACTTGACCTTCGCGGCGAAGACCGGCGCCTTCTCGAACACCGCGTAGCGCATGCCGGGCACGGTAACGTCGATTCCGAACAGCGGCTTACCCGTCACGATCTTGCGGTTATCCACGCCCGGCATGCCCTTGCCGATGAGCGTGAACTGCTTCGGGTCCTTGAGCGTCACGGTCTCCATGTCGGGCGGCGTGATCGTCGCCGCCTTTGCCGAGAGCTCGCCGTAGGACGCCTTCCGGTTGCTCGCCTGGTGGACGACCGTGCTCGCGCTCGTCGTGAGCTCGGATTCGGGTACGTTCCACGTCTGCGCCGCAGCGCTCACCAGCACCGCGCGCGCAGCCGCGCCGACCTTGCGCATGGGCATCCAGTTCGTCGGCGTCGCCGTGCTGCCGCCAGCGAACTGCCGCTGGAACTTCACCGTGTCGAGCGGCGCCTGCTCGACCTTTACCTTCGACCAGTCGGCATCGAGCTCGTCGGCGATGATCAGCGGCAGCATCGTCTTCACACCCTGACCGACTTCGGGGTTCTTCGCGATGATCGTGATCGATCCGTCGGGCGTGATGCGGATGTATGCGTTAGGCTGGAAGTCGGCCGCGCTCTTCGGCGCGCCGGCGAGACGCGCGCTGGCGTTCGCCACCGGCTCGATGTACGTGGCGAGCAGGACGCCGCCGCCCGCAAGGGCGCTCACGCGCAGGAACTGGCGGCGATCCACGGGTGTCTTGGTATCCATGGTGGTCTCCTCAGTCCTTGTCGGACCGGCCGGTACGACTCGCGGCGTTGGCATCCGTCGCCGGCATCGCAGCCGCCTTGTGAATGGCCTCGCGGATGCGCAGGTACGTCCCGCATCGGCAGAGGTTCCCGTTCATCGCCGTGTCGATGTCGGCGTCGCTCGGATTCGAGTTCCTCGCGAGCAGCGCCGCCGCCGACATGATCTGTCCTGCCTGGCAGTATCCGCATTGCGGGACGTCCACCGCTTCCCAGGCGCGCTGCACCGGATGCGTGCCGTCGGCGGAGAGGCCTTCGATCGTCGTGATCTCGGAGCCCTGAATTCGTTGTACCGTCGTCCGACATGACCGCGTCGGCGTGCCCTTCACGTGGACCGTGCACGCGCCGCACTGCCCGATGCCGCAGCCGTACTTCGTTCCCTTGAGATCGAGAACGTCGCGCAGCACCCACAACAGTGGCATGTCGGCAGGGACATCTACCGTCGTGGACTTTCCGTTGACCTTGAACGTGAACGTCATGGGGAAATTGGGGTCAGAGTCGAATTCCCGTTCCAAGAACTCGGACGCCAATTGGAGCCAGGCCGAAATTCGACTCTGACCCCAATTATCGCTTTACTTCTTGACGTACCTCTTCAACGCACGAGGGCCTACTTCCGCTCCGTAGATGTTGCCGGCGGCATCCGCGGCCACGCCCTCAGCGGCGCTGGTATTGGTCGCGCTCTCTACTGGATCCGGGATGAACGCCGTGACCTTCCCATCCTTCGCGCTGCCGACGCGGATGCCGCGCTTCCAGGCGGCATGCTCCTTCTCGACGGAGCCGGACTCCGAATCGGCAACGTAGATGCGATCCTGCTTGTCGATGTAGATGCCGCTCGGCCGGCTGAACTGATACCACGTGTCGAGCAGCTTGCCGTTCTGGTCGAGAATCTTGATCCGGTTGTTGCCGCGATCGCCGACGAACAGCCGACCCCGCGAGTCCATCGCGAGCGCGTGCGGCTGATCGTAGTCGTCGGGCCCGTGCCCGAATTGCCCCCAGGTGGCGATCAGCTTCCCGTCCTTCGAGAACTTGAGGATGCGAGCGATCGACCCCGTGCTCGATGAATGACCCTCGGCCACGTAGACCTCGCCGTTAGGCGCGACGAGGACGTCGTTTGGCTGCCAGAAGTAACCCGAATCGGCGCCGCCGGCTCCGCCGGCCTTGCCCAGCGTCATGAGCAGCTTGCCATCGGGGCTGAACTTGAAGACTTGATGTCCGGCGGGCGGGTTCTGCGGCTGGGCATTGCGGCCGAGCGTACAGGCGCAGTCGGTGACCCAGACGTTGCCCTCGCGGTCGACGTCGATGCCGTGGGGTGAGAGAAGCAGGCCGGCGCCGAAGGCCTTCTGGACCTTGCCGGTCGCATCGAAGAGGTAGACCGAATTCAGCGGCGAACCGGCACATGCGTTCGCTCCGCACCGCTCGGCGACCCACACGCTTTTGCCGTCAGCCGCGATGGCGACCGCGCTGGTGGCCCCCCATGCGCGGCCGTCGGGCAGCTTGGCCCATCCTTCCACTGTCTGGTACGGATTCGGGAGGTCGTTGATGGGCTTGGTAGTGGTTTGAGCCTGGGCTGCCGATGCCGCGAGCCCGAGGATCACTACCGCGCGACCTGCGTGCATCATTTGGAGGGTCTCCGGGTGGATCGACAATCCTACAATCAACCGACTTGGCAACGCCTGGGGCAAGGGTGAGGAGTTCAGGAGAATGTGGGGCCGCCTGCCGCCCGTCGCCTGCCGCCTCTCATCAATCGCCCATCGTCCGTCCCCCATCCCCGACAGTCACCAGTCGCCCGTCACCATGTATTCTTTCAACATGGATACATCCGTCCTCACCCGGAACAACGTTCGTGTCTTCGGGCACGGCACCCAGCCCATGTTGTTCGCGCACGGGTTCGGGTGCGACCAGAACATGTGGCGCTACGTCACTCCGGCCTTCGCGGACGACTACAAGGTCATCGTCTTCGACTACGTCGGGTCCGGCAAGTCCGACCTCTCGGCGTACGACCCGAAGCGGTACTCCACGCTCGCCGGCTACGCCGAGGACGTGCTTGACGTCATCCACTCGCTCGACCTCACGGACATCATTCTCGTCGGGCATTCCGTCAGCAGCATGATCGGCCTCCTGGCCGCCAATCAGGAGCCCGAGCGGTTCGCCCGGCTGATCATGGTCGGCCCGTCCCCGCGCTACATCAACGACCCGCCCTATGTGGGCGGCTTCGAGCGGAAGGACATCGAGGGCCTCCTCGAGACGATGGAGAAGAACTACATCGGCTGGGCCAACTTCCTCGCGCCCGCGATCATGAAGAACGCCGATCGACCCGAGCTCAGCCGCGAGCTCGAGGAGAGCTTCTGCTCGACCGATCCGGTCATCGCGCGACGGTTTGCCGAAGCCACGTTCTTTTCCGATAATCGGGCAGACCTGGCTGGCATCCGGGTTCCGTCGCTCATCATGCAGTGCTCCGACGACCTGATCGCGCCGTTCGACGTGGGGGAATATCTGCACCGAACCATGCCTCAGAGCACGCTCCGCGTGCTTCAGGCGACCGGGCACTGCCCGCACATGAGTCATCCCGAAGAAACGATCGGGGTGATTCGCGAGTACTTGAGCGGGCGGTGACGGACCGATTGTCGGACGTCGACATTGGCGTCGACTCTCTCCTCGACACCGCTCCGTGCGGATTCGTCTCATTCGCCGACGACGGGACCATCCGCGCCGCGAACACGACGCTCTGCGAGATGCTGGGGTATGCCCGCGACGAGCTGCAGGGCCGGCGCCTCGAGTCCCTTCTGAACCTCGGCAGCCGGATCTTCTATCAGACGCACTTCTTCCCGCTCGTCAAGCTGCACGGGAGGGCCGAGGAGATCTTTCTGCTCCTGCGGTCGAAGAGTGGCGACGACGTTGCGACGCTGTGCAATGCCGTTAGGCGGCAGCGCGGCGGCGAGTGGATTACCGACTGTATCTTCACGCGCGTGTACGAGCGCCAGAAGTTCGAGGACGCACTGCTTCGCGCGAAGAAAGCCGCCGAGGAGGCCAACGAGCAGCTCGAGCGTCAGGCGATGGAGCTCGAGATGAGCGAACAGCAGCTCCTGGAGCAGGGGGAGGAGCTCGAGCGACAGCGCACGCTGGCTGAAGAAGCGAACCGCGCGAAGAGCGCGTTCCTCGCGACGATGAGCCACGAGCTGAGGACGCCGCTCAACGCCATCGGTGGCTACGTCCAGTTGCTCGAGTTAGGCATTCAGGGCCCGATCACCGAAAAGCAGGCAGACTCGCTCGTTCGCATCTCGCGAGCGCAGCGCCACCTGCTTCGGTTGATCAACGACGTCCTGAACCTCGCGCGCATCGAGGCGGGGCGGGTCGAGTACAACCTCGCCCCGTGCAGTCTCAAGGAGATGGCCGACGCCGTGCTCCCGATGGTCGAGCCGCAGCTTCAGTCGCGTGGAGTCCGGTATTCCGTGGCCATTGCGCCGGAGCTCACGGCGTACACCGACCACGAGAAGGTGCAGCAGATTCTGCTCAACCTCCTATCGAACGCGACCAAGTTCACTCCGGCCAACGGGTCAGTAACCGTCACCGGCTCCGCGGACGGTGAACGCGGAGAGCGCGTACGCCTCGTCGTGCGCGACACCGGCGTGGGAATTCCGGCGGAACGGCTCGCGCAGGTGTTCGAGCCGTTCGTCCAGGTGGACGACAGTCACGCCCGTCGAGCGGAAGGCTCAGGCCTCGGGCTCGCGATCAGCCGCGACCTCGCCCGCGGCATGGGTGGTGAGCTCACGGCAGAAAGTGAGGTCAACGTCGGCTCTGCCTTCACGCTCACATTGCCGGCGCTACTGCCCACTTGAGCCGTTAGGCTCGGCCTTCGGCCAGTCTCCGAGCCATGCAACCGTCCGCAACGAGCCGGTGTCCACAGACGGTGGACACCGCTTCCCGGGGGACGCATGCACGACCTGAGATGGGCAGTCCGATCGATCCGCAAGCAGCCGGGCTTCACGGCACTCGCGATTCTCACGCTCACGCTGGGGGTTGGCGCGACGACCACCGCGTTCACCGTGCTCGACACCGTCCTGCTGCGGCCGTTGCCCTACGAGTCCGCCGATCGACTCGTGCTCATGCGCGAGCGGACACTAGAAGGACGCCTCATCGCTCCGTCGTATCCGAACTTCTCGGACTGGCGCGATCAGGCGAAGTCCTTCTCGGGCGTGGCGTCGGAGTCGTATGCACCCGACGCGACCGTATCGGTCCGGAACGAGCCGGTCCGCGTTGCTGCCATCGGCGTGTCGCGGCAGTTCTTCAAGATCCTCGGCGTTAGGCTGGCGGTCGGTCGCGAGTTCAACGACGTGGAGAACAAGCCGGGCGGCCCGGATGCTATCGTCGTGTCGCACGAGTTCTGGCGGGCACATATGGGTGGTCGTCTGCCGCTCGGCACGATTCAGTGGGGCAAGACCGCGGTGCCCGTCGTCGGAGTATTGCCGCGCGGATTTCGCTTCGTGGACGATGTCGATGTGTACTACCCGCACGAAACCGGACCAGGCAGCGTGCGGAGCGCGCACAACTATCGCGTCATCGCGCGGCTGGCGCCCAACGTGACGCTCGCGAAGGCCCGTGCCGAGATGTCGGCGATCTCGCGGAATCTCAAGGCCGCCTACGGTGACGACACCGAGGCCGTTGACGTAGACGTCGCGCCGCTGCGCGACTATCTCGTCGGCGACTACCGCCTCATGCTCGTGGTCGTGTTCGGTGCCGCAGCGATGGTGCTGCTGATCGCATGCACGAACCTCGTGAGCGCGCAGCTGGCGCGCGGCCTCGCTCGCCAGCGTGAAGTTGCCGTGCGCGCTGCGCTCGGCGCGTCGCGCGGCCGTCTCATCAAGCTCCTGTTCGCGGAGACGGCAATGCTGGTGGCGGCCGGATCGGCGTTAGGCGCCGGTGCGGCGCTCGTGCTGACACGGCTCGTTCGCGTGCTCGGCGCCGGTCTCGTCCCGCGTCTCGACGAGCTGTCGGTCGACGGAATCGTGCTCGCGTTCGTGGGCGGCGTCGCGGTAACGACCGCCGTGATCGCCGGACTCTATCCGGCGCTTCGCCTTGCCGGTGGCGATCCGGGCGATGCCCTTCGGACGTCACGCGGCGACGTCTCCGTCGTGCGCAAGGATGTGTGGCGGGTCCTCGTGGGCTTCGAGGTCGCCACGGCGGTCGTCCTGCTCGTAGGATCCGCCCTGCTCATCAGAACGCTATCCAACATTCTGAACGCCGACACGGGCTTCGACCCCCGCGCCGTCCTCACGGCGACGATATCGCCGAGGGGCCTGACGCCCGAGCGAATCGACGCGATCCGGTCGGAGCTCGCGAGCATCCCCGGTGTCTCCGCCGTCGGGTTCACGACTCATCTGCCACTCAGCTGGGGTGATCAAGCCGCGCCCGTGCGTCGCCCCGGCGATCCCGTGGACCACGACTGGTTGGCGCTGGGCGGGTTCAGACTCGTCACGCCCGAGTATTTCGGTGTGCTGCGGCAGCCGATCCTGCGGGGGCGCGGGTTCACGGCGAGCGACCGCGCGGGAAGTGCCCCGGTAGCGATCATCACGCCCGGCATTGCGGAGCGGCTGTGGCCGGGCCAGGACCCCATCGGAAAGACGGTGGCCACGAACTACATGGTGAACACGTGGATGACCGTCGTGGGTGTGGTGCGCGAAGCGTCGAGCTGGACGATGCCTCGTGGCTCGCAAAACGAGATCTTCGTGCCGGCCGCGCAGCAGCCTAACGCCGAACCGTTGCGGATGCAGCTCGTGGCGGCCGTCCGGACCCAAGGGGACCCGGCGGCACTCATGCCGGTCGTGCGTGATCGTCTGCGCACGCTGGTGCCGGAATCCCCCGCGACCCTCTCGACGCTCGAGCAGCGCATCGCGAGCAGTGCGGCTGACCGGCGATTCGCGATGCTCGCGCTGTCGGCGTTTGGCGTGATCGCGCTGCTGCTCGCGGGAATCGGCATCTACGGCGTCATGTCGTACACGGTCGTGACGCGCACGCGCGAGATCGGCATTCGCATGGCGCTCGGCGCCGCCCCGAGCATCGTGAGAGCAGAGGTACTTCGCGGCGCGGCGCTCATGGCACTCGGCGGGATTGCGGCCGGAACGATCGCGGGCCTGTTCGCGACGCGGTATCTCGAGGCGTCGCTGTACGGGATATCGAGGCGCGATCCCGTCGCGTATCTGGTTGGCGGGGGAGTGCTGCTCGCGGCGGCGCTGCTCGGCGCCTACGTGCCGGCGCTCAGATCGAGTCGTGTGGATCCGCTGTTGGCGATTCGGGGAGACTAGCCGTCACCCGTCCCGGCCAGAGGTGATTCGTCCCATGTGAGAGCGACTTCCAACCATAGCGGTGGCAGCGGGTGTCTCAGATCGTATATAAGGCCACCTTACACCGCCTATGCCCCGCGAGCTGCCACCGCTATCTCATCTTCAGTTCCTCGCCCTCGGCGTCATCCTCTCGAACGATGAACCTGGGCGAGTGATCCGCGACGTCGTCGCCGATTACGGTGTGCGACGGACCGGCGCTGCGTTCTACCAACTCATGGCGCGCCTCGAGCGCGACGCACTCATCGACGGATGGTATGAGCCTGTCGTCGTCGGCGACCAGGCCGTCCGCGAGCGACGCTACCGCATCACGGCCGCTGGCTCGCGAGCGTGGCGGCAGACGCGATCCTTCTACGAGACCGTCGCCGCGGCGGCCGCGCAGGGAAGGTTGTCCAATGCCTGACCCTCGCCTCGTACGCGTGCTCAGCGCGTTGCTCCCACAGCGCATCGTGGCTGACGCCTTCGAGCCCGCCTGGGAAGATCTGCGCGTCGCCTACCTGACCCGCCGCCAGCGCCTGAAGGCGCCGTTAGGCAGGGCGGCACTGCGTGCGCGCTACCTCGGTCTCACGGTCCTGCTGTTTCTCGACTGCTGGCGGCTCGCGATCGTCTCCTGGATTCGACGGGAGCACTCCTCACCTGCGAACCGCGCACATCCCGCCATCACCGAACCAAAGCAGACGGAGCGCTTTCACATGGTCCTCTATCTGATCCGCCACGCGTTCCGCCAGCTGGTCCGCGAGCCCGCCTTTACCGTTGCGGCGCTGCTCACACTCGCCCTTGGCGTCGGCGCGAACGCCGCGGTGTTCGCCGTGGTCGAAGCCGTGCTGCTTCGTCCGCTCCCATATCCCAGCGCCGACAACCTCGTGATCCTCAACCATCGCGACAAGCAGACAGGCATCACGAAGGAGTTCATTGCCATCGGCGACTTCCTCGACCTCTCGGCGCGGCAGAAGTCGTTCGAGTCGATCGGTGCGTGGGGTCGCGGCGAGACGGCTTTCATGGATCGCGACGACCCGTATCGCGCCGAGGTCCTCGGCGTTGGGGCGAACACGCTCGAATTGCTGGGAGCGCGTCCGGCGCTGGGTCGCTCTATCAATGCCGAGGATACACGCGAAAACGCACCGCGCGTCATGATGCTCGGTTACGAGACGTGGAAGAAGCGCTACGGCGGTGATCCAACGATCATCGGTCGGGTCATCAGGATGGAGGCAACGGAGCGCCAGGTCGTGGGCATCGCGCCGCCGGGATTCACGTTCCCGCCGACGGCCACGACGGACATCATCATCCCCTATCGGTTCCCGACGGTCGCGCCGGCGCAGCGCAAGAACAGTTGGACCTTCGCCATTGCGCGCCTCAAGCCTGGCCGAACGGTCGAGGACGCGGCGACCGATCTCACGACGATGTCGCGACAGTTCGAGAAGGAGTTCCCGCAGCAGAACCTCGCGTCGGAGTATTTCCCCGTCGGGCTGAGAACGGCGCTCGCGGGCAACACCAAGCCCGCGCTCGTACTCCTGTTTGCCGCGGTCGCGGTTGTGCTCCTGATCGCGTGCGCCAACGTCGCGAACCTGCTGCTCGCGCGCTCGCTCGGCCGACGACGCGAGATGTCGGTGCGTCTCGCGTTAGGTGCCGGGGGCGGGAGGCTCGTGGCGCAACTGTTGACGGAAAGCCTGGTCCTCGCGCTCGTGGCCAGCGCGGCGGGCGTGCTCGCGGCCTACTGGGGCTCGCATGCGCTCGTCGCGGTGCTGCCGCGGTCGAGCGACGTGCCCGGGCTCAACGACGTTCGCATCAACGGACCCGTGCTCGGCTTCACGCTCGGCATTGTCGTCCTCACGACGCTCGTCTTCGGACTCGTCGCGTCGCTCACCGTGCGATCGGAAAAGGCCGTCGGCGTCCTGAATGCCTCACGCGGCTCGACCATGGGCGGGAGGGCTCGGCGCGCGACCTCCGCGCTCGTCGTCGCCGAGGTGGCGTTGGCTATCGTGCTGTTGGTGGGGGCTGGGCTGATCCTGCGCAGCTTCGCGGCACTGCTGGCGGTGAACCCCGGCTTCCGCACCGAGAACGTGATGACGATGAGCCTTCAGCTGCCCACGAACCGCTATCGCGAGCGCGGGGCGCGCGAAGGGTTCTACACGGAGGCGCTGGCTCAGATCAGGGCGATTCCCGGCGTTCAGGAAGTTGGCATGGCTGCCGTCACACCGCTGACCGGCAACAACTGGACGTCACCATTCGAGCGACCGGAGCAGCCTGTAGCGCCCGGCGAGCGACCGCCGGAAGTCGGCTGGCAGCTCGCGTCGAACGGCTACTTCAAGGCGCTTCAGATTCCGCTCGTCGCCGGCCGCCTTTTCGACGATCGCGACGGTCCGAACGCGCCACCGGCCGTGATCGTGAGCGAAGCCATTCAAAAACGGTTCTTCCCTAACGAGAGCGCCGTCGGCAAGCGGGTCAAGATCGAGGGCGATCAGACGGCCGAGATCGTGGGCGTCGTGGGCAACATTCGCCGGGCAGGGCTGCGAGACGAGCTGCGCGCTGACATGTACTTCGCGTTCGAGGGCCCCAAACCGAGCCAGACCACGCTGTTCGTGCGCACTGCGTCCAACCCCGAGAAGGCCCTTCCGGCGATCACGGCGGCGATCAAGCGATTCGAGCCTAACGCGTATGTGTCCCAGGAGCAGACGCTGGCCCACGTGGCCAGTGAGTCGGAGCGTGTCACTCGCGTGGTGCTCTGGCTCCTCGGCATGTTTGCGGTGACGTCGCTCGCCCTGGCGGCGATCGGGATCTACGGTGTGATGTCGTACGCGGTGCGTCAGCGGACGCGCGAGATCGGAACGCGGATCGCCCTCGGCGCGACGCGCAGCAACATCGTGTGGCTGGTACTGCGGCAAGGCGCGGTGATCGCGGCGATCGGCACGGCGGTCGGTCTCGCGACGGGCCTCGCAACGACGCGCTTTCTCTCGTCGATCATGTACGGCGTGAGGGGGACAGATCCGCTCACGCTGAGCGTGGCGGTCGTCCTTCTCGTGATCACGATCATGCTCGCCTGCTACATACCGGCAAGGCGGGCTGCGTCGGTCGATCCGGCGACGACCCTCGCCGAGCAGTGAACTACCGCGCTGGCGTCTTTCGGAGCAGTTCCCGGTTGGAGTCGACGTCGAATGTCAGATCGCGCAGGATGCCGTCGTCGAGCCGATAGATCACGGCGTGCACGGTGAGCCCCTGACCGCGGTCCCATGCGTCCTGGACGACGGTCGTCTCACACACGTGGATGGCTTGCTCGAGCACGTTCAGCTCGCACAGGCGGTCTTCGCGCGCCTCCGGGGCGAGGCGATTGAGCTCGGCCGCGTGTTTCTGATTCACGTCCTGCACGTGCCGCAGCCAGTTGTCGATGAGGCCGAGCTTCGTGCCCGCGAGCGCGGCACGAACGCCGCCGCAGCCGTAGTGACCGCAGACGAGGATGTGGCGCACCTTGAGCGCGTCCACGGCGTACTGGAGCACTGACAGGCAATTGAGGTCGGTGTGCACGACGACGTTCGCGACGTTGCGATGGACGAACAGCTCGCCCGGCGGCAGATCCACGATCTCGTTCGCGGGCACCCGGCTATCCGAGCAGCCGATCCAGAGGTAGGCGGGTGCCTGCTGGGCGACGAGGCGGGAGAAGAACTCGGGATCGACGCGAGCGCGCTCGGTCGCCCAGCGCTTGTTGTTCTCGAACAGCTCGGGGAGTTTTGCCAATGGACCGGCTCGGGTTGCTGAGGTCGTTCCGAGCACGGTCGCTCGGCGACCAGCGAATCTAATGCAGTCCTGTCCGGCCCGGCGATCAATCGGCGACAACGATTGATCGCGGAGAGCTCAGGCCTGTAGGTGCGTTAGGCGCTACGGTTGTGACAGTGCGCAGGCGTAACCCGAGAAATCGCCCTTGATCCCGCGCGTCAGCGTTCGCTGTTCCGTGGATGTACCTGCCGGACCCGTGATGACCACCGACGCCATGATCTGGCTGCCGACGAGCCTTCCCCTTATCTCGAGCTGGATGGAGGAGTAGAAGTCGCCCAGCATAGAGGTGCTCGGGAGCACGAAATCGCCGTTCGCGTCGGGAACGACGGGCCCTTTGAAGATGGCTCCCGAGCAGATTCGCGACGCCTGTACGATGCGCGAGCCGAAGTTCAGCTCCATATTCGGGCCGCCGAACGTTCCGGTCAGTGTGCCGGCGGGAGGTGTGAAGGGATCCGAACAGGCCAGCAGGAGGGATGTGAGCGCAACGAGACTCGGACGGCTCAGGGTCATGGCGACCTCGCAGTGACGGTTGCGTCCAACGTATCTGCGGGACCGGTCACAGCAAGATGCCTAACCGGGCTGCGAGGCCGTCACTCCGCCGAGGCTACGACTGGCAGGCGCGAACAGTCTGGTCGGTCTTCTGCTCGTTCGCCTCGTTGCCTGACGCGAGGTCGAAGGCAATGTGGGCCGCCTCGTGCTCCATGGTCCACAGGACGTCGTCGACGGTGCGGACGCCGACGTTCAGCGAATCGATCTCGCGCGCCAGCATCATGTCGCCGTTAGGCTTGCCTTCGCCGGACGTGAGGTGCGATCCGGTCCGCCACATGTATGGGCGGAGCGTGATCTGCCCACTGCGGTACGAGTTCTCGAGCACGGTCGCGTAACGGGAACAGTCGCCGCCGCGCGCTTTGAGGTCGGCAATTCGCGCTTCGACGGCGCGGTTGACCTCGCTGGGAATCGGGATCGCCGCGCAGTCGGTGCACTCCACGTCGCTGCGAGCCCCCGGTCCCGCGCTCCGACGCTCGGCTTTCGTGGGCGAGCTCACCATGGATGCCGAGACGGTACCGCGCCCGGACGCGCAGGCAACCGCGGCGGTGAGTGTGATCAACGAGGCGGCAAGACGTGCGAAGCGGACCATCTGAGTACTGCTGCTGGTGATTGACGACGTTCTAGATCCATAACGACACAGCGCGCTGTGGCGCAACCGGGGTATCGCTTGCCGGCATCCAGACAACGCCCGCACGGATTCAACGGAAACAGCGGATCAAACGGATTTGATGCGGCAAGCAACGAATCGGTAACGCATCGCAAAGGCCGTGTCGCGACTGTACGGCATGCCCCGGCGACGACTCATCCATGAGGAACTGACCGAATCCGTCATTGGATCATTCTACGAGGTTTACAACGTCCTCGGTTTCGGGTTCCTCGAGCACATCTATGTCCCCGCGCTCGAACATGAGCTACGCGCGCGCGGGCACCAAATAGCGCGCGAGGTGTGGGTGACGGTGTTCTTCAAGGGGATGGTGATGGGGAAGCAACGACTCGACATGGTTGTGGATGAGAAGCTCGTGGTCGAGGTAAAATCCACATACGATCTTCGGCCAGGCGCGCTTCGCCAGCTTCATAACTACCTATGCGCGACACACTTACAGGTCGGCCTCTTCCTTCACTTTGGCCCTGAGCCAAAGTTCTACCGCATGGTTTCGACCCGCCCTGTATGATCCGTTCGATCCGCTGTTTCCGTTGAATCCGTGCCAGTATTTGTCTGGATGCCGGCCAGGCACGTTGCTACTCAGCCCGTTGGGCCGACCGAAACAGCTTCTCGATCACCACCATGTTCCCAATGGCCGTCTCCAACGACACAGGCACCGACGCCACCCCCCGCACGGCCTCCGAAAAGCGGTCTGCCTGCACCGTGTACTGATCCACCGGCGGAAACTCGATCACCCTCGCACTCGCGTCCCCGAGCAACGAGCCGTCGTCAACGAAGATTCGCGTTGGAACATCCGGCGGGGCATTGAACGGAATCTCTACCTCGATCCGACCCCGCTCGCCAAAGAGATGCATGCGCTGGTAGTGCACCAGCTGGCCGGCACACGTAAACGTCGCGTAGCCCTTGGGGAACCGGAGCATCGCCGACGTTAGGCGGTCGACGCCAAGTTCCGGATCACGATCGGTCATCGCCACCACATCCGTCGGCTCCGCGCCGAACATCCACCGCGCGATGAAGATCGGATAGCAGCCGATGTCCATGAGCGCGCCGCCGCCCCACTCCACGCGGCTCCGTATGTCCGTCGCGTCGCGCTTGTAGTAGCTGAACAGGCCGCTCACCAATCGCAGCGGGCCGATCGCGCCGCTCGCTATCAGTCGCTCCACCTCGAGCCACTGCGGATGCGTGCGCACCATGAACGCTTCGGCCACCTGAACCCCATTCGCATCGCGAGCCGCGAGCAGGGTTCGAGCCTCATCCGCGGTCAGCGCAATCGGCTTCTCGCAGAGCACGTGCTTCCCGGCCTGCACCGCGCGGATCGACCAGGGGACGTGCAAGTGGTTAGGCAGCGGATTGTAGATCGCCTCGATCTCCGGATCGGCGATCAACTCTTCGTACGAGCCATACGCCCGCGGAATTCCGAGACGCTCGGCGGCGTGTCGGGCTTTCGCAGCGTCTCGCGATGCGATCGCGATCGCGTGCGAGAGCCGACTCGCGCGCATGGCCGGTATGACCTTGTTGACCGCGATGTTCGCGGCGCCGAGGATTCCCCAGCGAACCGGTTGGACAGTTGTCATAACGACAACCTGCTGCTCAACCAAACGGCACGCGAGCAACGTCGCGCCCCGGCGTTACTCCGAGCGCAACGCAATGACCGGATCGACACCAGCCGCACGCCGCGCGGGCATCCAGGCCGCGGCAAGTGTGATGGCCCCGAGCACTACCGCGGCGATTACCAGCGGCAGGGCCGCGAACGGAGACGTTCGATACAGAACCGAGTCCAGTGTCGCGCGAAGGACGCGCGCGATCGCGATGCCTCCGCCGATCCCCGCGACCGCACCGAAGCCGGCGAGCACGAGGCTCTGCCGAAGCACCAGTCTCATGACGTCACGCGTCGTTGCGCCCACGGCCATGCGGACGCCGATCTCTCGCGTGCGCTGCGCGACACCAAATGCGATCACCGCGTACACACCAATCGCCGCGAGGGCCAACGCTACGCCCGCAAAGGCGAGCACGAGGCGCAGCACGAGCTGTCGCGGTGCAAGCAGTCGCGCCACGTACGTACCTATCGGCTCGAAGGTCCGCCACCCGGCACTCCCCAACACGGGAAGCTCCGGCTCGACGCTCAGGAGTGCGCGCCGTAAGGCAGTCTCGAGCGCCGCCGGCTCACCGCGCGCACGAATCAGCAATCCGATCCCCGGCCACACCTCGCGCGTGTACGGGACGTACACCTCGTCCATGGGATCATCCGAGATCGAGATGTGATGCATGTCGGCGATGACACCGATCACGACACTCGGTAACGGGTCGCCGAAACCGGGTCGTGCCTGCGACGAGCGGAAGACCGTGATCGGTTGGCCGACCGGGTCCGCGTTAGGCCACACGCGCTTCGCCAGCCGCTCGTTGACCACGACACCATCGGTCGCTCCTCGAATGTCGGCCGCGGTAAACCAGCGGCCGCGCACGAGCCTCGCCTTCATGACGTTCAGGTAGCTCTCACCGACGGTCTTGTAGAGCGCGGCGTCGGACCCATCCGCCGGGGCAGTGCGCCCGGGGACGACGTAGTTCGTGACGACGTAGCCGCCAGTGAGCGGCCCGTGGTTCGCGATGGCCACTCCCTCGACGCCCGGCACCTCGGCCGCGGCATCCCGTAGCCGCGCGTAGAGCGCGGCAGCCTGGTTCGGCTGGTCGTACTTCGGCGTCGGGGGCGCAATCCAGAACAAGGCCAGGTGATTCGGATCGAAGCCGAGGTCGACCTCGCTCAGCCGGCGGAAGCTCTCGATCAACAGGCCTGTCCCCGTGAGGAGCGTGAGCGCGATCGCGAGCTGCGCGGCCGCGAGCGCCGACCGCCAGCGGTTTCCGCCACGTCCGCCGGACGTCGGCTGCCATCCTGCTCGCAGCGGTTCGAGCGTATGTCGGCGAACGGCGCGGACGAACGGCGCGGAAGCAACGATTGCCGTAGCAACCAGCGCTAGCGCAGCGACCAACCCTGCAGCGCGCCCGTCGAACCGGAGCTCGGCGGATCTCGGAATGCTGTCGGATCCCGCGCCTCGAACCAGCCCCAGTCCCCACCAGGTCAGAAGCACCGCGACGATTGCCGCTGCACCTCCGATCACGGCGCTCTCGACAAGCGTTAGGCGGGCGACTCCGGCGTGGCTCGCGCCGAGCGCCGTACGGATGGCGAACTCGCGCTCTCGGGCAAACGCCCGGAGCAGGAGCAAAGTGGCGACGTTCACGCAGGCGACGAGGAGCACCATGACCGCGGCGCCGGCGAGTGTCTCGAGCGCCGGCGCCGACGTGCCGACGAATTCCCAGCTCAACGGCTGAAAGTCGGCCGTGACCCAGTCCGAACCGTGGTCGGCGTACGTGGCCGCAAGGCGCTGCTGGATGGTGGACAGATCGCGCATAGCGGTCGCGGGCGCGACGCCGCTTGCCAGTCGCACGATCAGCCGGCTGTCAGTGTGGTGATGCCGTGACGCGAGTGCCGGGTCGGAATCGACGATGGCGCTGATCGGGCGCCAGAGGTCGGCCCAGAACGGGTACGCCATGGTGGTCGGTACCACGCCAACGATGGTGACCGCCCGGCCGCTCAGGGTGATCGAGCGGCCGATGACTCCGCGATCCCCGCCGAACTGTGACCGCCATAGCCGCTCCGAGAGCACGGCGGCGTCACCGCGTCCTGGCGCCGCCTCCTCGCTCGCGAAGAATCGCCCGATGAGCGGTGTCGCGCCTAACGTCTCGAAGTAACCGGGCGAGACGAACCCGGTGGTCGCGCGAAGCGGGCCTTCTGCCGTGGACAGCACGTCGAGCTTGCCGCGAACGAACGCGAGGCCGGCGAGTGACCGCAGCCCATCTGTTCGCCAATCGAGAAACGTCGGATACGACGCGAGGCGATAATCACCACCTCTCGACTTCTCCCAGAGAAGGAGCAGCCGCGACGCGTCGCGGTAGGGAAGCGGCTCCCTCAGCGCCTGGTTTGCGAGCGCGGCGATGACGGAAGCCGCAGCGATCGCGATGCCAAGCGTGAGTACGGCCGATACCGCGAGCCCTCGCTGTTTGCGAAGGCCTCGTATCGCGTGGGCAAGCTCTGATGCGAGCATCTCGAGACAGGTGACTGGTCGACTACCGAAAACAAACTCGATGCCAATCCGCCACGTCACCCCGCCAGCCGATACCCTGCTCGACGGACAGTCACGATGTACTTCGGCGCCTGCGGATCATCGCCCAACCGCTCGCGCAGGGCTGCCAGGTGGGTCTCGACCGTCCGGCTCTCCGTTCCCGCGGCGTATCCCCACACCTCGCGCAGAAGGTCCGCGCGCGACACCACGCGACCACGGTGTCTCACCAGTGCCGCCAGCAAATCGAACTCCTTGGGGCGCAGCGTGATCTCCACCGTCCCACGCCTTACGATCCTCGCGCCGAAGTCGATGCTGAGGTCGGCGACGCGGACCTCGGACCGCGGAAGGCTCGCGCCGCCACTCGAGCGTCGGAGCAGCGCCTTGACTCGAGCCAGGATCTCAAGCAGACCGCATGGCTTGACGACGTAGTCATCCGCCCCGAGCCCGAACCCGCGCAGCTTCTCCTCCTCCGTGCCGAGCGCGGTCATGATCAGGACAGGCGCTTCGCGCCCTTCGTCGCGTAGGCGCTGCAGCACGGTGAACCCGCTCATCGCCGGGAGCATGAGGTCCAGGATGATGAGATCGGGCGCCGTGCGCCTCGCGAGCTCGAGTCCTTCGACGCCGGTCGCTGCATGCGCCACCGTGTATCCCTCGCGCTCGAGGTTCGCGCGAAGGGTGACCGCGTAGTCGCGGTTGTCCTCGATGAGCAGAATACGGCTCACGTTGCGTGTAGCTCCATCACCACGCGGGCGCCGCGCTGTGCCCCGTCCTCGATCCACACGCGGCCTCCGCACGCTTCGGTGATCCGACGCACGACCGCGAGGCCAAGACCGGTGCCCGTTCGTTCGGACACCTGATCGTGTGGCAGCCGCGCGTACGGCTCGAAGACGCGCTTGCGGTCGGCCTCGGGTACGCCCGGCCCGTCGTCCTCCACGGAGATCCGCACGCGGTCACCGCAGCGCTCGGCGCCAAGCCGGATGACCTGTCCGGCACCGCCGTACTTGAGCGCGTTGTCCACGAGGTTCACGAGCGCCTGCCTCACGAGTCGGCGGTCACCCGTGACGTTGAGCCCGCGCTCACCGACCATCTCGATCGTCTGCCCTGCGTCGTCGACAGCGAGCCGAACGCCGTCGACGACATCGTCGAGCAGCTCGTCCACGCCAACCGGTCGCAGCGCCGGCGCGAGCTCGAGCGCGCCCGAGCGCGAGAACAACAGCACGTTGTCCACGAGTCCGACGAGGCGCCGAGTTTCCCGCACGATCGAGCTGGCGAGCGACACGCGCTCGACGTCGGTACGTTCGCGCTGCATGGCGAGCGTCTCGCTGGCGATCAGGATCTGCGCGAGCGGCATGCGGAGATCGTGCGACACGGCCGCGACGAAGTCCGAGCGCGCGCGTGCCAGCAGCAGCTCTCGTCTCGACGCCGTTGCCGCGAGCGCGACCACGATGATCGTCGCAACGAGCAGCAGCGTGATATGCAGCAGCTGGAGCTGCGATCGGTTACCGCCGTGGATGGTCGCGACGATCGAGTAGATGGTCGTCGCGCCGAGAAAGCTGGCGAGGATCCAGAGTCGGCTGGACCAGAGTCCGCGGAGTGGGGTGGCCATGTGGAACGGTACTCATTGAACACAAGAATATTAGAAACCGAATACCATTGGTTTTCGGGTCATCCGTCGAACAGCCGCCAGCCGCCAGCCGCCTAGATCGGCGTTGCCGCGTGATCCAGCTCCTCTCCCCGCGGCCCCACGCGAAACCACTCGATCTCCTGCGCGTGCCCGCTGGACTGCAGCGCGCCATGGATTGCCGCGATGATCCCGTACGCCGCGTTAGGCGTCCCGTCGCGCGACCGGCCAAGGAGTCGCGCCAGCCGGCCGGGCCGCACCACCTCCAGCCAGATCACCCACTCCGATACCGACCCCTCCACGTTGCCGCAGCCAATCCGGATCACGCGACCATGCTGCGCGACGCCGAGCAGCCAGCCCCAGTCCTCGGGAACGGGCGCGTCGGCGTCGAACCCGCGCTCCTTGAGCCGAGCGGCAACCCAGGTTGCGAGCGCGTAGCCGTACCGCTCCGTGTTCACCTGACCGGGATCGGCGGTGGCCGGAGTGAAGGCCGTGGAGTGAAAGCGAACGTGGTCGCGCATGGGAGCGTCGGGCCGGCGCCGGGTCAGCGCAGCCGAACGCCCGTACTGCCGTCTCCCAGCACGCCTTCGACCAGCATGGCGTCCAGCACCGACACGATCGCCTCGTCCAGCGCCGCGCTCGTGCGCGCGAATCCCAGCACCGAGCGGACCTCAGTCACCAGCGCGGGTCGCGCGAAGCCGCGGCCGGACCCGAGGACCATCATCACGGCTGCTCGATACTCCTCAGGCGCGATGCGCTCGGCGGGCATGCGTGTGCCCGCGCGCGACCGCACGACCACCTCCCGCCCGGGGTGCCACAGGAAGTCACCTCGGCGCTCGATGAGATGCTGACGCTCGGCGAGCGCGCACGCGTCGGTGATTCGGGCCTGGATCCGCGTGCCGACGCGCGTGTCCCACATGCCGGCGACGCGGGCGGCTACGTCTTCGATGTGCACCGGCGACTCCGTCTCGACGACGGACCCCACGGCTGTGGCCAGCGTGGCCGGCGGTTCGGCGAGCAGCTCGCGATCCGCATACCGACCTTCGCCCTCCGCGGCCACGTACGGCTCGGCAACCGGTCGCTCGTACGTATCGGACGTCGGCGCTGCGTCGGAGGCGTCGTCGACCGCCGCGTCGACCGGACGAGCGGCGGGCGATGACGACCCAGCCGGGTCGGGCGGCGCGACGCAATCCCGAGCGTGCTGCCGCGCCTCCTCCACCTGCCTAACGATTCGGTCGACCTGGCCGGCGCGATCCTTGAACCAGTCCGTGGACCAGACGCGCAGCAGCGTCCAGCCGCGCGCTTCCAGCACCTGATGCCGAAGACGGTCGCGGTCGCGAGCCGTCTCGGACGAGTGGTACGCGACGCCGTCGCACTCGATCCCGCAGACGAACCGTCCCGGCGCGTCGGCATCCACGACGCCCAGGTCGATGCGATAGCCGGCGACGCCGACCTGCGGTACGACCTGGAGCCCGCGCTCGACGAGCGCGGTCATTACCTCGCGCTCGAATGGCGACTCGGTGGCTCCGGCGCTTACGCCCGCAGGCGCCGCCAATCGGCCGTGCTCCGCGTAGTCGAGAAACTCCTTGAGCAGCCGAGGTCCCGCCGACATGGCGTTCGACGGATTGATGTCGGCCCCGCGAATCGACGAAAAGACGTGCATTCGCCGGCGTGCGCGTGTCGTGAGCACGTTGAGGCGGCGCCACCCGTTTTCGCCATTGAGCGCGCCGAAGTTATATCGCAGGACGCCGTCGGCGGCCTTGGCGTACGTGACACTCAGGAAGATCGCGTCGCGCTCGTCGCCCTGGATGTTCTCGAGGTTCTTGACGAAGAACGGCTCCGGCAGGGAACGATCGAAGAATGGCTCGAGCGCCGGCTCATCGCGTCGCCGTACCTCGAGCTCATCCTGCACCGCAAGCTGCTGGCGAAGGTTGAACGTGCCGACGCCTAACGATTCCATCGCCTCGCCACGGGATCCGCGCGCGAGCTGCTCCCGGGCAAACGCCACGACGGCGTCGGCCACGCGTCTGGCTTCGGCCGAGTTGAGTCCCTTGCCCTCGTACGTACCGCCCTCGACGAATTCGAATCGCAGCCCGGCCGCGGACGTCGTCGTCTCGATGCCCGGAAACGTGAACAGGTCCGCGTCGTAGAACGCGACGTTCGAGAAGCTGATGAGGCTCTCGTGTGCGCTTCGGTAGTGCCACCGTAGCCGACTCATTGGCACTCCGGCGCCCATGAATTCCTCGAGCACACTTTCGGCGTCGCTGTACAGCGGCGTCCCGTCGTCGGCAACCGGCCCGGCGTCAGGCGATGCCGCCACCATGAAGAAGTTCGTGGGTGGAAGCTGCTTCGGATCACCCACGACCACGAGTTGGCGGCCTCGCGCGATGGCGCCCACCGCATCCTCCGACGGCAGCTGCGATGCCTCGTCGAAGATCACCACATCGAACCCGGGTTCGCCGCCAGCGAGGTACTGCGCCACCGACAGTGGGCTCATGAGAAAGCACGGCTTGATCGCGCGAATCGCGGATTCCGCCAGCCTCAGAGTTTTCCGAAGCGGACTGTGATTGCGCTGTTTCGCCATCTCGCGCTGCAGGAACGGCAGCGCTTCGCGCGCCTTCGCGTCCCGCAAACGCTCCTGCGCGCGATCGCGGAGGCGGGCCGTGAGCGCCGCCTGGTTTTCTGCCAGCACTTCCCGGTCGAGGTGGCGGAACTCGACGATTCGCTGCTCGTGCGTGAGGGCGTCGAAGCGGGCGAGCGGCGGACGCTGCTGAACAACCTCCGTGAGCCACTTCATGTAGAACGCACGGAGGAACGTGTCAGGTAGTACCTCCAGCAGCGGCGATCCACTCATCGCGCCGTCCAACAGCTCCCCGGCGATTCCGGAGGCGACGGTCTGACGTGCGCCTTCGAACGCAGCCCACCTCGGGCCGGCCGATGCCGCGGCGACGAGCGCCTCGGCGCGCTGCTGCAGGTCGTCGAACGTGGCTGCCGACAGGTATCCGCTCGGCCACCCGATCACCGCTCGTAACCGATCGAGCGTGCCGAGCGCGTCGGCCGTGGCGTCGCGCAGCGCGTGGACCGCTGCGACGTTAGGCGACGGTTGCGCCGCGACGGCGATGGCGGCAGGCCCTAGCTTGTACCGCGTCACGCAGGAGCGAAGGTCGACCACCCACTGAACGTACGCGTCGAGCGCGTCCCAGGAGGTAACCTCCCCGCGCCAGTGCGTGCCGAACAGCGATCGCGCGTGGGCCTCCGAATCCTTCAGCGCGTTGCGCTCGGCGGTCAGGCGATCGACCTGCTTCATCTCGGCGCCCTGTGCCACGAGCGACGGCTGGTACGTGCTGACGCGATAGCCGATCCACCGCGACCGAATCGCACGCCATCGCCCGTCGAGCACGGCGAGGAACGCGAACAGACCCTCCGCCTTTCGTTCCACGTAGGCGATGTCGGCTGCGTGATCCTGCTCGAGCACCGCCGGCGTGAAATGCTGTTCCACCCGCGAGCGAAGCGCGGCAATGGACCGTCCGCGATCGATGAGCTGCAGCGCGGCGCTGGGGGCGGTGTCCCAGTCCGCGCTGCTGAGCACCTCGATGCTCGCTCCCGGCGAGCGGCTCATCACCGTCGCGACCCGGTCCGCGGTGTCGACGTCGGCAGCCGTCTGCATCGACGCCAGGCCGAACGCTCGTTCCACCTCGCCTGCCTGTCGGCGCACGTCCGCGATCCGCGTCGCGAGCTCCGTGGCGAGCTCGCGGATGGTGGCGACGTCATCTTCGGTATAGAACGTCTTGATCGCGTCACGCCACGGATGCCGTGATGGGTCGCCCACACCACGTGCCGCGGCGGCGAGCTCGCGAAGCTCCCGCACCGTCGAGTCGAGCGTTTCGCGCGAGACGTCGTCGACGCGCCGCACGTAGCGCACTCGCGGCGTCGTAGCCGCAGTGCTCTCCGTGCCGGATTGGTCTGCGCCGCGAACTGGGGCGAGCGCGCCGTACGCCGCGAACGGGGTCATGCACAGCGTTCCGTGCGGCGTGTGCAGCGCTCGCACGTAGTCGTTGAGCGTGGTCCGAATGCCGGGGAGCGCGGCACCGGCCTGCATGCTGACGCTCACTGGTTGGAGGGATGCGTCGATCGCGGCGGCGAGGCTGCGCATCACCGTGCGCTTGCTGGCCTTGGTCGAGTGCAACTCCAGGCAGAACTCGCCCAGCCCGGCCTTGACGAGGCGGGAATGTACGACGTCGAGGGCGGCCATCTTTTCGGCCACGAACAGCACGGACTTGCCGGCGCCTAACGCCTGAGCGATGAGGTTCGTGATCGTCTGCGATTTGCCGGTCCCGGGCGGACCCTCGAGCACGAGATCGTATCCGCGAGCCACGCCCGCGATCGCGCGCAGCTGGCTGGAGTCTGCGTCCACCACCTGTGCCGTCGCCTCCGGGGCGAACTCGCGATCGAGGTCGAGGCGCCGAACGTCGTCAGGCAGCCCGATGACGCGCTCGCCGTCACGGCCCACGAGCTGCCTGACGAGTCGATGCGCCGCGACGGCGGGCGCGTTCGCCTCGAGGTCCTTGTACATCACGAGCTTCTGGAACGAGAACAGCGCCAGCACGACGTCCGTCGTGATCGACCAGCCACGTCGGCCGGCAACGAGCTGCGACACGCTCGACATCAGCGTTTGCAGATCGTAGTCATCGGCGATCGTGGCCGAGTCGGGCAGCTCCGGCAGGTGAATGCCGAAGTCGAGTCGGAGGTACTCGGCGAGTGCGGGGTTGACCACCGGCTCATCGTCGGCGGCGCGAACGCGGTAGCCCGACCGCGCGGACTTTCGCGACAGCTGCACTGGAAGCAGCACCAGCGGGGCAGTGAACACCTGGTCCGAGGCGTCGGCCTCGGCGTAGTGCAACATGCCCAGCGCCAGGAACAGCGTGTTGACGCCTTGTTCCTCGATCGCGAGCCGTGCCTGCTCATCGAGTCGGCGGAGCGAGCGATCGAGCGCCTCCGGGGTCGCGGTAGTCTGGAGGAACTCGTCCGTGTACCGATCGTCGAGCGCGGTGGCGTCGTACGGGACGAATTCCGGCTGAGGTGCCGCCGTGTCGAACTCCTCGTCCGATCTCCCGCCGGTACTCGCGGGTGCGGGCGTACCCGCATCGGTCGCCGCGGGCTCCGCCGCCTTGAAGCGCAGCTCCCGTTCGGCGAGATAAAGCAGCCGGAAGATCTCGGCCGGGTGCTCGTCGACGATGGCGACGGTCGACACCTTCGTCGCGCGGAAGTTGAGCGCGCGGTTTCGCTTGGAGAGGTCGAGGAGCTTTCGCTTCCACGCGTCGATCGACGCCGCGAGCCGCCCGTCAGCGGGATTACGGGGGGACCCCGTTTGGAATGCGGGCGCTGGTTTCGTCGGTGTCGTCATCAGGAAGAATCGCGGCGCGCCGAATCTGTCGCGCGCGAGCGCGACCGGCAACCTGACTCCCGGCGATGTACGCCTAACGCCGCAGGTAGGGGATCGTGGTCGTCGTCATCGCACCATCCGCGAACGTTACGGCGACGCCGGCGAAAGCGACCGGGGCCGAGAGCGTGGCCACCTCGAACGTTGCCGTCGGCGCCATCGGGCTCGCGCTTCGCGTTGCCAGCTCGCGGTGGGCCGAGTCGGCGATGAACAGCTTCACGTCGCGCACCGGCCGATTGGCTCCGAGCCAGCTCAGTCGAACGCTGTCACCCAGAGTCTCGATGCTGAGCGCGTCACCCCCGCTTGTTGTCCCGCCGCCGACGACGATCACCTTGGAGCCGGGGTGGGTCGGCTCGTAGGCCTGTTCCGCCGGTTCGGCGTAGGTGGATCCGTAGTAGCCGTAGTCGAAATACGGCCACGCTACCGCGCCCCAGAACGGGTATCCCACCACGAAAGAGCCGAGGAAGTGCCTGTGAAATCCGCCAATCCCGCCGAAGCAGTTGCGGTAGCAGCTCGCGCCGGCGCCCCAGATTGTATACCCGGGTTGTCGGGGCCGCGAGCCCCGAGCGACCGGTTGACCCGGTGTCGCCATGACGCCATTGCGGTAGGCCGTACCGGACCGGTACCCGCCACGAGCCGCCAGACGAGGGAGATTCCCACCACGCGGAGCGGTCGGTCCGGCGGCGGGGTTGGCGTAGCGCGGGATGCCCATGCGCCCGGCCGGAGCCGGTACTGTGGGCACTGACACGATGCGCGGCAACCCCCCGCCGCGCTGCGCCGCCGCTGCCCCTGCGGAAAAGAGCACGAATGAGGCGGCGATCCCGATGGTGCGCACAGGCTGAATCATCTCTGCTCCTTGTACGTCGCTCGCGGCAGCCGCGCGCGACTACCAGGAAAGATTGCGTCTGTACACGGGGGAGTCCAGCCAAGCGAGCGCTGCATGTACACTCTTCAGCAGGATCAGTACTCTACCGCATGACCAATCTGCCCAACCCGGCGTCGAGCCGTCCCTCGACCGACCTCCGCGCTCGAGCCCGCGAGATCGCGACCGAGAATGGGTTCGCCACCGACTTTTCGCCTGAGGTCGAGGCGGAGGTCGCCGCGTTGCCCAAATCCGGTCGTTCCGGCGCTCCGTCCAATGAGGTGCGCGACCTTCGATCCATGTTGTGGTCGTCGATCGACAATCGCGAGTCTCGCGACCTCGATCAGGTCGAGTTCTGCGAGTCGCTCGATGGTGGGCACGCGCGGCTTCGCCTCGGGATCGCGGATGTCGACCGGGACGTTCCAAAGGGGTCGCCGATCGATCTCAGAGCCGCGGCGAACACGACCTCGCTCTATACGGGCGTCGAGACGTTCCCGATGCTGCCCGAGGCACTGTCCACCGATCTTACGTCGCTGCTCGAGGCGGCCGAGCGACCCGTGGTGGTCGTGGACCTCGTGATCGACGACGTCGGCGACGTGAAGGACGTGAGTGCGTACCGGGCGGTCATCGTCAATCACGCGAAGCTGACCTACGAGGCGGTAGGCATGTGGCTCGCGGGCGGTGCGGCGCCGGAAGAATTCAGGGCAATCACCGGGCTCGATTCCCAGGTGCGGCTGCAGGACGATCTGGCCCGACGTCTCCGGACGCGCCGGCAGGAACACGGAGCGCTGGTTCTCGAGACGATCGAGGCGCAGCCGGTGACCTCGGCAACCGGCGAGGTGGTCGACATCGCGGTCACCCGAAAGAACCGCGCGCGCGACCTGATCGAGGACTTCATGATCGCGGCCAACGTCGCCATGGCGAAGTTCCTCGAGGATCGCCGCGTCGCATCGATTCGGCGAGTCGTTCACGTTCCGAAGCGATGGCCACGACTCGTTGACCTCGCGAAGCGGTACGGTGAGTCGCTGCCTGACGAGCCCAGCTCGGCGGCGCTTGCCGCGTTCCTCCAGAGACGTCGCAAGGCGGACCCCGACGCGTTCGCCGACCTGTCGCTGTCGGTCGTGAAGTTGCTGGGTGCTGGCGAATACTCCGTGGAACGTCCCTGGGAACCCGAGGGTGAAGAAGGCCACTTCGGTCTCGCGGTGGACGACTACTCGCATACGACGGCGCCGAACAGGCGGTACGCCGATCTGGTGATGCAGCGTTTGGTCAAAGCAACCCTTGCGGGTGCGCCAGCGCCCTACTCGGCGGAGGAGCTAGACGCGATCGCCGCGCGTTGCACCGAGATGGAAAATGCGGCGCGGAAAGTGGAGCGCACGATGCGCAAGGTGGTCGCCGCCACGCTGCTCCAGGGTCGCGTTGGCGAGATGTTCGACGCGATCGTTACCGGAGTGAATCAGAGCGGCACGTTCGCGCGCCTTACGCATCCGCCCGCGGAGGGCCGGATCGTTCACGGTGAGCACGGCCTGGATGTCGGCGACCACGTACGCGTGAAGCTCGTCGACGTGGATGTCGCGAAAGGCTACGTGGACTTCGCCAAGGCCTGACGACCGCTCGCACCCGCGCTCGGGCCTTCGGCCTGTTCCGCGAGGCCGTTCACCGAAGGTTCGTTGCTATTGTAGCAGGATCGCGCTCTCGTACCCGGCGGTTTCCAACCATTCTCCGGGAGGACACGATATGCGCCGGTATTACTCGTTAGTGGTTGCAGCGCTGGTGCTTGGGTGCACCGACGATGCGTCCAAGACAACCGCCCCCCGGCTGAGTGGTGCGGTGGTCGGCGGCTCGATGGCTGGTCATGGGAATGGCTCGGTCAACAACGACGACAACGGCGGTCGCCGGTTGACCGTCACCCTCCTCCAGGGTGAAAACGAGGTGCCGCCGCACGTCACGGCTGCCTCGGGCCAGATCTCGCTCAGGTTGTTGGACGACGACCACATCGGGTACACGCTCGATGTCGCGAACATCACGAACGTCACGATGGCGCACATCCACATGGCGCCGAAGGGAGTGAATGGCGGGATCGTGGTGTGGCTGTACCCGAGCGTGAAGGGGACTGCCCCGCTGCCGGGTGGCGGCGGCCCGGTCTCACGCATCCTGGTCTCCGGGACGTTCTCGTCGGCCGATTTCCGAGGCGCGCTGGCCGGCAAGACGATGGCCGACTTCCTCGCCGCGGTGGAAGCGGGGCAGACGTACGGCAACGTGCACACGGACGACGGCATCGCTCCGCCGAACACGGGTGCCGGTGACTTCCCGGGTGGTGAGATTCGCGGGCAGTTGGACGCGAATGGGAATATTTCGAAATAGCAGGCGGCAGGCGGCAGGCGGCAGGCGACTGGAAAGTGCGCACCGCGCCGTAACGCGGCCGCCAGTCGCCGGCCGCCGGCCGCCTCACTCGGGCGCCGTACCGCGCATGCCCAGATTGATGATGCGCTGTAGGAGGTCCGGATATTCCAGTCCTGCTGCCGCAGCGGCCGAGGCGAACTCCTCGCCTAACGCGATCTCGGGGTTCGGGTTCGCCTCGAGGAAGTAGAGGCTTCCGTCCGGCCGGAGTCGGAAGTCCAGCCGCGCGTAGCCCGTGAGCTCGAGCGTGCGATAGATGCGTTTGGCGAGGTGCTCGAGGCCGGCGGCGACGCCATCGGGGAGGTCCTGCGCCGCGCGCTGGTCGATGCCGTGTCGCTTCTGGTAGTCGAGGTCGTGCTTGGCGCGTGCGGTCGCGATGAGGGGCGCGCCATCGGGCGCGTTCTCGAACACGAGCTCGCGCGGCGGCAGCGCGGTGAGTCGGTCGTTGCCGATCACGCCGATGTAGATCTCGCGCCCCTGAATGAACTGCTCGGCGATGGCGTCGGAGCCCAGGCGCCGGTGGACGAACGCGACGCGCTCGGTGAGCTCCTCGTCGCTCTTCACCAGGGACGCCTGCGCAATGCCTAACGACGCGTGGTCGGTGAGGCTCTTCACGAACAGCGGCAGCTCGAGCGTCTTCGGTCGCCTCGCCTTGCGACCGAACGGGAACACGTGAAACGCCGGGACCCGGATCCGATGGTAGATGAGGAGCTTCTTCGACAGCGCCTTCTCGCGCGAGATGATCATGCCGCGCGGGTTGCAGCCGGTGTACGGCACGCGCAGCAGCTCGAGCAGGCTCACAACGTTGTGGTCGAAGAGGACGTTGCCGTGAAACTCCTCGAGCAGGTTGAACACGATGTGGGGCTTCAGCTCTTCGACGGCGTCGCGGATGGGCAGCAGCTCATCCTGGACGCCTAACGCCTTCACCTCGTGACCGATGTCGCGGAGCGTCCGGCAGACGTCCCATTCCGTCTTCCAGACGAAGCGCTCCTTCTCGTCCCGCTCGGCCGCATCGTCGGGCGGCACGAGCTCCGGGTGCATCAGCGCCAGGACGCGGAGTCTCCTCATCGCGACGCCGCCCGCGGTCCGGGTGACCAGCTCATAACGCGATCCAATCCCTTCTCCCCTGGCTGTACAGAAAGTGCATCGTCTTTACAGTCAGCAGCACACAGAAGTCGGTCAACAGTTGCCGTTCGGGTCCGACGGCGCGAAGGCGGAGGTCCTTGCATCGTCCGATCATGTCGTCCAGCACGAGCTCGAGCGTGTACTGGAATTCGCCCGTCCACTTCGCCACCAGCCGGCGAATGTCGCCCTTGTTGCGACGAAGGAAGCGCGCGGCGGTCTCCTGCCGGCGATGGCGCGGCTCGTCCGAGAAGAGACGGCGGAGGTCTGCGTCATAGGTGTTGGGAAACTTGACCGTGTATTTCTCGCGGCGCGACTCGTAATGCTGGGCGAGCGTGTCGGTCAGCTTCGAGAGAGGGTCGATCACGCGTCGCGTCGCGATGAGCGGCTTCTGGTCGCAGATCTCGTTCATGAGCGTGTCGACGTAGCGAAGCTTCCGGAGCGCCGGCCAGCCTGCATAACGCGAGCGCCAGTCCGACCGCGGGCGGAGCCAGACCGCGAACGTTTCGGCGAAGTCCTCGTCGGGGTGGCTCTGCGCGTACCAGAGCCGCAGGTGCTGCACGTACCGCTTGCTCGACGGGTTGGGCCGGTAATACTCGGGATAGGTTGTCGACGATTTCCCGAAGAGCTCCCGCCACTTCCGGCGCCGATGCAGCTGGTACCCATGCTGGATCGCGTGTCCGGTCTCGTGGCGCATGATGCGCATGCATTCGGCGCGCGAGGCCCCTTCGACGTCGAGGATCTGATTGCGCTCGAGTCGGCGAAGCCGCGGGTGCGCCAGGTAGAACGGGACGGCGAATCCCGGTACGCCGCCGGGTGAGAACCACTCGTCCGAGAGCCACACGTGTGGCTTGAGCACGAGCGCCCGCGCGTCGAGCTCCTCGTACAGCTGCGCGACGCACCCTTCCAGCCACGTTCCCTCGATGGTGACGCCCAGGTCCTTGAGGCGGACCTTGAGCAGTCGCTCATCGCTGTAATTCTGCCAGGAAAAGCGGTTCACGTGTTGGAAGCCGGGGACGGGCGACGGGCGACTGGCGACGAAGGGAATAGGGCGACGGGCAAAGGCGCAAGGCTGGCGGGAGTGAGTAGCTTGGTGGCGTGCCGACTCTCCTGCTCTCCGCCGCGGACGTCCGCCGGCTCCTGGATCGCGAGGCGCTGCTACGTGCGCTGCGCGAAGCGTTCGCGCAGTACTCGATGCGCAAGGCCATTCCTGCGCTCAGGGCAGGCTCGCCGCTCCCCGGGCCCGGTGGCCGCACCGTCATGATGGTGTTCCCGGGGATCATCGACGGGATCCCCGCTTTCACGGTGAAGGTGAACACGAAGATTCCGGGCGCCGCGCGGAGCGTCGTCGGGTCCATGAACCTGACCGCTACCGAGACCGGCGAGGTGCTCGCGATCATGGACTCGATCGTGATCACGGCCGAGCGGACCGCGCTGGCCGGCGCGCTGGCCGCGGACGTGCTCGCGAGGCCCGACGTGCCGCGCGTCGCGGTGATCGGCGCTGGCGTCCAGGGCGAGGCACAGGTTCGCGCGCTGCAGCAGGTGCGGCGCGTCGAGCGCGTCGACGTCGTCGATGCCGTCCCGGAGCGGGCGGAGGCGTATGCCGCGCGCGTCGGGCCGGCGTTAGGCGTCGAGGTCGCCGTCCACCGCGACGTGGCCGCCGCCGTGCGCGACGCCGATGTCATCATCACGGCCACGTGGTCAAAGGAGCCATTTCTGTCGCGATCGATGGTCAGGGATGGCGTCCACATCACCGCGGTGGGAGCGGATGAGCCGGCGAAGGGCGAGGTTCATGCCGATCTCATTGCCAGCTCGCTCTTCGTCTGTGATGACCGCGATCTCGCGGTGCGCGGGGGCGCGATCGGCGGCGCCGGGCTTGGCCCTGAAGCGATCCACGCGGAGCTCGGCGAAGTCATTGCCGGCGTGAAGCGCGGTCGCACCCGACCCGATCAGATCACGATCTTCGGCAGCGTCGGCCTCGCCTTTCAGGACCTCGCGGCGGCGTGGCAGGTGTACAACCGCGCGACGGAGCTCGGAGTGGGTACGCCGTTCGAGCTGTGACGCGGACCGGATCGCCTTCGACCCGTTGCCAAGACTGCCTCACACCTCGCTTGCCGGGACCGACAGCGCGAAGACGACCGCGCCGAGGAGCCCGAACGCGCTCGCGATGACAAAGGGCAACGCCGGCCTGACGCTCCACAGCGCGCCGCCTGCCAGGGCGGCCGGCGTGATCGCGAGGCTGCGTACGAGGTAATAGAGGCCCGTCGTCCGGCCGCGGCAGGTGGGATCCGCCAGGTCGACGATCGATGCCTTACGAGCCGGCTCGCCCGTCTCTCGAAGACCACCCACCACGAATGCCACTACCAGGCCGGCGAAGGTATTCGCGGCGATGATCGCGAGCGGGAACAGCGCGAACGCGACGAACGTCGCGACGACGAGCGGTTTGCGGCCGATGCGCTGCGCCAGCGCCGCGGCGGGAAGGTACACGACCATGGACGCGATCATCTGAATGCTCACGAGCGCGCCGAACTGCGGTGCCGTCGTGCCGATGACGCGCGTCGCGTACAGCACGACGAACACGTCGACGAGCGACTCGCACGTCCGCACGAGCACATCCGACACCAACAACCGACGAAGTGGCGGCGGCATCCGCGACCAGACGTCGCGAATCGACGACGAACCCGCGTCGTGCCCGATTGACGCACCGGGCGGCATCGGGTGGTGATCGATCGCCCCGGCCACGATGAACGCGAGGGTCGCTCCTGCAATCGCGACGCCGAGCCCCACGCGCACCCCGTCCCGCACCCCGAACCGCGCGATCAGCGCACCGCCTAACGCCGGGGCGATGGCGATCGGAATCCGGCGCGTCATGGACTGCACCGTGAAGCCGATGGTCCGGTGCGCGGACGGCAGCGCGTCGCCGATGATCGCGAACACGGTGGGGCTCGCGGCACTCGCCCAGCACATCACGAACGGCAGCGCCGCGAAGGTCAGCACCCACGTCGGCGACCAGAGGTACGCTGCGTACCCAACGGCGGCGAGGACGATGAACGCGCGCAGCGCCGTGCGTCGTCCAAAGCGGTCGGTCACCCAGCCGCCGGGGTACTGGAGCATTGCGTCCGCGAAATCGCGCAGGGTGCCGTACGCTCCGACCGCGAGGATCGGGGCGCCAAGGGCCTCGATATAGCGCGGAACGAACCGCTTCCAGAGCTCCTCCGACGCGGTCATGACAAACGTGACGGCGGCCGCGACGATGATGCCGGGTGCGAGGGCAGAGCGTGCAGGCCCTGCTGCCGAGCCGGGTCGGTTGCGCGGCATCGCGATGTCCATCGGACGTCCCAGTAGATTCTGTTGTGATCTTATAATGATTCAGTTGTGATGTCTACGCTCAGGTGAACGGCCCTTGTTGCTGGCTTGCTCATGCTGGCTGCTGGCTGCTACTGACGGCCGAGCGATTAGGTTGGCTCGTGGGCGTAGTGGCAGCAGCACGCAGCCGCTCGTAGCCAGCAGCAGTAGTTTCAGTCCGTGTCCCTCGCCTCCCAGCCCGAAGTCGAGCGCCTGTCGCTCGTATCGCCCGGCATCCGCGCGATGGCCATCGGGGCATTCTGGTTCAGCCTCATGGGCCTCTTCGTGAAGCTCGCCGGCCGCCGGCTCGGGAGCATGGAGATCGTCTTCGCGCGGAGCGTCATCACGTTAGGCCTGAGCTGGTGGGCGCTCTGGCGCCTCGGCGTCTCGCCCCTCGGCAACAACCGGCGCTTGCTCTTCGTCCGCGGACTCCTCGGCGCCACGGCGCTGCTCTTCTACTTCTACTCGATCGTCCATCTGCCGCTGGGCGAAGCGACGCTGATCCAGTACACGAATCCGGTGTTCGCGGTCTTGCTGGCGGCGGTGATCCTCCGCGAGTCACTTCGTGCGCGCGAGATCGCGTGCCTCGTCGCGAGCTTGCTCGGCGTCCTGTTCGTTGCTCACCCGCCCGCGGCGCTTTCCGCCAACTCGACGGCGACGAGTCCGCTCTACATCGGTGCCGCGCTGGTCGGCGCCGCGTGCAGCGGGTTCGCCTACACCCTTGTGCGCAAGATGCGCGGGGCCGAGCATCCGCTGGTGATCGTTGGCTACCTGCCGCTGCTCAGCGTCCCCATGTCGCTGCCGCTCGCCATCGCACAGTGGCAGTGGCCGGATGCCTGGGAGTGGTTGCTGCTGATCGGCGTCGGCATCACGACACAGCTGGCGCAGGTCTCGATGACGCGTGGGCTGCAACTGGAGCGCACCGCCAGGGCGACCACGGCCGGCTATCTACAGGTCGCGTTCGCCGTGCTGTGGGGCGCCATCTTCCTTGGTGAGATTCCCGACGTGTGGACGCTCGGCGGGGCGATCATCATCATCGGGTCCACGGTCGTCCTCACGTGGTCGAAGTCGGCCGACGGCGATGCGTCGACATGATACGTAAGGGGTCAGAGTCCTAACGGATCGTTTCATTGCGACGCAATGAAACGATCCGTTAGGACTCTGACCCCTTACGGTACCGATTTACGCCACCGACCCCGCCATCAGGGTGTGCCGGATTTCGTTAGGTGCGCGGCTTCTCGCGAGCTGCTCCAGCACGATCCCCAGGCGGTTGACGCCCTCCCGGATCTCGTCGTCGCGAACGCCCGCGTAGCCGAGCAGCAGGGCAGGGGGCAGGGGGCGCACCGCGAGCGGCGAAATCGGAAGCACATGGAGGCCAGCCCGCTCCGCGGCACGCGCCGTCGCAACGTCATCCAGGCCGCCGCCCAGCCAGCCAACCACCGTCATGCCCGCATCGGCCGGCCGGACGTCGAGCAGGCCACCAAGACGCTCGCGCGCGAGGTTCACCAGCAACACCTGCCGCTCGTGGTAGATCGCGCGCATCCGGCGGATGTGCCGCTCGAAGTGCCCTTCCACGATGAAGTCCGTCATCACCGCCTGCTCGAGGAACGGCGAGTGGAAGTCCGCGAAGTGACGCGCGGCGCCGAACGCGTCCACCAGCGATGGCGGCACGACGAGGTAGCCGAGTCGCATCGACGGGAACGTGACCTTGCTGAACGTCCCGGCGTAGAGGACGCACCCCGATCGATCGAGTCCCTGGAGCGCGGGCAGCGGGCGAGACGCGTAACGGAACTCGCTGTCGTAATCATCCTCGAAGATCGCGGCGCGCGACGCGGCCGCCCACTCGAGCAGCGCCAGGCGCCGCGTCAGCGACATCGTCGCGCCTAACGGGAGCTGCCGCGACGGCGTAACGAACGCCAGTCGTGCTTCCGGCGCCAGCGTGCGCCCCGCCATGACGTCGAGGCCGTCCTGGTCCACCGGGACCGGGACGATCGTGCCGCCCGCCGCAGTGAACGCGCCGCGAGCACCGTGATACCCGGGGTCCTCGAGCCAGACCTTGTCGCCCGGATCCAGGATCACGCGGGCAGCGAGATCGAGCGCCTGTTGGGACCCCGCGACCACCATGACCTGGTCGGCCGTGCAGCGTACACCTCGCGCGGCCCGCAGGTAGTCGGCGATCGCTTCGCGGAGCGGGCGGTAGCCGAACGGGTCGCCGTACGCGAGATCGCGGGCAGGCGTTCGGCTCCATCGCCGCGCCATGATCCGGCCCCACGTGTCCACCGGGAAGACGTCCACCGCCGGCACACCCGCACGGAATGCCCTCGGCCCCATTCCGACGGGCGGCATGGCTCGTCGAACGCACGCGGCAGTCGCTCGCGCGCGGGAGGAGGGGACGAGCAACGAGCGAAGCGGAACGCTCGTGTCGGCATCACGGACACCCGCCCGCACGAACGAATCCGGCAGGGTGTCGGTGACTCGCGTCTCAGCCCCGCCGAGCCCTTCGATGTATCCCTCGGCTCGAAGCTGCTCGTAGGCCTGGACGGCCGTGCTGCGAGACACGCGAAGGTCCGCGGCGAGCTGACGCGTCGATGGGAGCCGGGCCCCCGGCGCGAGTCGCCCGTCCAGAATACACTGCCGAACATGAGTGTAGATCTGCCGGTAGAGCGGCTGACCGGATTTCTGGTCGATGGCGACGGCGAGGATGCGTCCGCGGCGCGCGCGAGGCGGCATCAGGCTGGCTCCGAAAGGGTTGCCCGAAACTGGTATGCGTCACTCCATACCAGAAAGCACTGAGGGATCGGACCGCCTAACCGATGGGTCGACCCGTCCGCGTTAGGGATGAACTGTCGGGCTCCTTTTCACCCGGGGAACCAGAACGGATCGGGCATGACGGCCATGACCGCGTTGAGAACGGCTCTCGAGCGCATGGAATCGTCCCGTTTAGGTTTCGGCTGACGGCGCTGGCCGAGGCCTTCGGTGCGCGTCGGCTGGCCCGCTCGATAGTCCACTTCAGACCCGGAATGTCAATTCCGTTTCGCTTACGCGTGCGGCGTCCACGAGTGCGTCCCGAGGAGATCGGGACGACCGCGGACCCATACGCGCCGCTTCGGTTCGTGGCCTTCCGGTGGTTCATCCTGAGCCTGCTGCCGTCCACGCTGGCGCAGCAGATCCAGGCGGTCGTCGTCGGATGGCAGATCTACGCGCTGACGCACGACCCCCTCGCGTTGGGGCTGATCGGGCTGTCCGAGGCGCTTCCGTTCATCGGCATCGCGTTGTTCGCGGGCCACGTCGCCGACCGCATCGATCGACGACGGATCGCGCTCGTGTCGCTCACGGTCATGGTCGGCTGCGCGGCAATGCTCTTCCTGCTCTCATTCCACCTGACGCGGGGGAGCCGGGTCTGGCCGATCTATCTCGTCATTGCACTCAGCGGCGTCGCGCGCAGCTTCATGACCCCGTCGCGCGCCGCACTCGCGGCCGAGCTCGTGCCGCGCGAGATGTATCCGAGTGCGTCGGCCTGGCGAAGCGCGGCGTGGCAGCTCGCGGCGGTCGTCGGCCCCGCGCTCGGCGGGCTGCTGTACGGGTTCGGGAGCGCTCGGCTGGCGTACGGCGTCGCGTCGGTGCTGCATCTCGCGGGCGTGGTGTGCCTGGGGCAGGTGCATCGAACCGTTATTCCGGTCGTCGAGGAGCATGATTCGGTGTGGCAGAGTCTTGGAGTCGGCATCCGGTTCGTGCTGCATCAGCCGGTCGTGCTCGGGGCGATGGCGCTCGACATGTTCTCCGTGCTGTTCGGCGGCGCGGTCGCACTGCTGCCGATCTTCGCGTCGGAGATTCTGCACGTCGGGCCGCAGGGTCTGGGGATCATGCAGGCGGCACCGGCCGCGGGGGCGGTGACGATGTCGCTGGTGCTGACGCACCGGCCGCCGATGAAGCGGGCGGGCCGCGCACTGTTCATTGCCGTGGCCGGGTTCGGGCTGTCGATCATCGGCTTTGGCCTGTCGCGCTCGTTCCCGCTCTCGGTCGCGCTGTTGGCCGTGAGCGGCCTGTTCGACATGGTGAGCGTGGTGATCCGCTCGACGCTCCTGCAGGTGTTCACGCCGCCGCAGCTGCTCGGCCGGGTTTCGGCGGTGAACTCGATCTTCATTGGGTCGTCGAACGAGATCGGGGCGTTCGAGTCCGGAGTCGCGGCGAAGCTCCTCACCGCCGTTCCGGCGGTGGTGTTCGGCGGCGCGATGACGTTGATCGTCGTCGCGGCTACATCCTGGCGGGTCCCGGAGCTTCGTCGGCTGCGGGAGATCCGTGTGGACTGACCCCGATTAGATCTCTCCGCGTTTCGCGGACCTCGCGATCGCCTCGGCGGCCCGAAACGCTAGTGCCTGGATCGTCATCGTCGGCTGACCGGTCCCGCACGTCACGAAGCTCGACCCATCCACAACGAACAGGTTCGGCACGTCGTGTGCGCGATGGAACTTGTCCACGACCGACGTGTTGGGGTCGTTCCCCATGCGGCACGTCCCTAACAAGTGAACTTGCCACGGCGCGTCCAGACCGAACGCCCATGTTCGGGTCGCGCCCGCCGCGTTCAGCAGCTCAAGGTTCCGCTCCAGGAAGAACTGGTAGAGCTTCATGTCATTTGGATGCTCGGTGAACGTCGTCCGGATCGCCGGCAATCCCCACGCGTCCTTGAGCTCCGGGTCGAGCGTGATCGTCGAGGCTTCCTGCGGCAGCTGGGTCGTGTGCGCGAGCGCGTACGCCGTCCGCGTGAAGTACTCGCGCACCATCTTCTTGAAGTCCGCGCCCCACCGCGGCGCGTCGGTGGGAAGCGCCTCCATCGCGAACGAGATCGGATACCAGTCGAACCGCATGTCGATGCCGCCGCCGCCGACGATCCCGAGCTTGGGGTCGAGTCGGTAGTGGTCCTGCACGTAGCGGCTCACCTGCACGCTCTTGTAGCCGTTCACTTCGTGCTCGAACAGGGCGCCGGCAAACGCGCCGCCGTTGAACATGAGGTGTTTCCCGACGACGCCGCTCGAGTTCGCGAGCCCATTGGGAAACTGGTTCGACGCCGAAATGAGCAGCAGTCGCGGCGTCTCCGCGCCGTTCGCGCAGACCACGACGGCCTTCGCGCGCTGCATGACCTCGCGCTTCTTCGCATCGAAGTACACGACGCCGGTGACTCGACCACGCGAGTCGGTCTGAATCCGCCGCACGTAGCTGTTCGGGCGAATCTCACAGCGGCCGGTGCGCTCCGCTTCCGGGATCATCGTGGCGAGCGTGCTCGATTTCGCCTTCCACTCGCAGCCGAACGACTCGCAGAATCCGCAGTGCTGACACGCCGAACGTCCGCGATAGGGTTTGGAGATCACCGCCAGCGGTGCAGGCGCGGGATGCCACCCGAGCTTCCTGGCTCCGATCTCCATCAGCACTCCCGACGGCTTGATCGGGAGCGGCGGCAGCGGGTACGGGCGCGAACGCGGCGGATCGAACGGATTGGCGCCCGCGATCCCGCTCACGCCCAGCTCCCACTCGGCTCTCGTGTAGTACGGCTCGAGATCCGCATAACGAATCGGCCAATCCTCGAGCGCTGCGCCGGGCACCGAGCCGTAGCGGGTCCGCTCGATGAAATCCTCCTCGTGCAGGCGCCAGTAGTTCGCGGTGAAGTGCACGCTGCCGCCGCCGACCATGCGACCGTAGATCAGGTAGTCGCGTCGCGCTGCCTTGTCGGCGGCGGTCGCCCGGAACGTCTGCGGCTGCAGCGACGGGATGTTGGTGAGCTGATGGCCTTCGCTTACGAGGAGTTCGTCGTGCTTGAAGTCGGACTCGCGCAGGTACGGACCCTGCTCGAGCACCAGCACGCGAAATCCACTGCGCGCGAGCTCGCGGGCCACGACACCCCCGGCGGCGCCGGCGCCAACAATGAGGAAGTCCACGTCGTCGGCCGGGGCGTAATGCACGGCCGGCGCCTGCCTAACGTCCCCGGTCACGCGCGCCTCCACGGCATCAGCCGCGCCATGACATCAGGCTGATCGTAGTAGCCGAATGGTGACGTCCACGACATGCGATCCTGGAACCCGATTGCTTTCCATCCGGCTTCGTCGCGATTGCCGCGATGGCTCGGGTGCGAGAAGTACCCGCTCACGGTGATCGTTCGGAGCAGATTGAATGCGTCCGTGGTCTCGATCGATCGCAGGGTTTCGTCCTGCTGACTCGGTGTGAGCGACGCGAACGAGCGTGCAGCGGGTGCAGTGGGCACGTGTTTGCGCGCTGCCTCGTTCAGCGCGGCAAGTGCGCGGTCGAATTCCGGTTTCCGCGCGGGTGCGAAGGTGGCGAGCAGGTGATCGGCGAAGAACACGACGCCGACATCACGCGCACCCGGCGCGTCGTCCCGTGGAATGATGCGATCGGCTGCGGCGCCAAAATCCTCGGCCTGTTGTTCCGTGAGTGCGCGATAGCGCGGGGCCTGACCCTGCGGCGCGGCGTCCGCAGCCTCGCGGGCGTCGGCGATGGCCGGGGGCCAGATCGTGGCGAGCCATGCGGTGCTGGCGGTGGTGCCGAGCAGGGCGATGAAGTCGCGACGGGAGCGAACGGGGTCAGGCGGGGTGTCGGACACGCTCTCCCTCATGGTTTGCTCGAGAGGGATGGTAGAGGGATCGCAATGTTCTGGATAGAGGGCCAGACGAGAGAACTTCCGTTCTCTGCCGTCTGCCGCCCGTTGTTGTTGTCCGTCTACAACAAAACGGTTACTCTCTTGGTGTAGGGAGCCTACAACAAACAGCCTATGCCCCTCCCAGCCGACGAGCTCCTTCAGGGCACCCTCGACCTCCTCATCCTCCGCACGCTCTCCCGCGAGCCAATGCACGGGTGGGCCGTTTCGCATCGCATTCAGGAGATCTCGAAGGAAGCACTGCGCGTGAACCAGGGCTCGCTCTACCCGGCACTCCACCGGCTCGAGGAGGAAGGGCTCATCGAGGCAGAGTGGGGAGTGTCGGAGCTCGGCCGGCGCGCAAAGTTCTACGAGATCACCGCCGCCGGCCGACGCCAGCTCGCGCGCGAGAGCGCCACCTGGCGGAAGTTCGCGGAAGCCGTCCAGCTCGTGCTGCAGTTTGCCTGAGGCGGGCATGCGAATCATTCGGAAGGCCATGCATCGCCTGCGCACGCTCACCCGCCCGCGCCGATTCACGCGCGATCTCGACGAGGAACTGAGTTTTCATCTCGAGATGCAGACGCGCTGGCACGAATCGGAGGGACTTGACCGGACGGCGGCACACGCGCTCGCCGCGCGTGAGTTCGGCGGCGCCACTCGGTTCAGGGAGGCGGTGCTCGACACTCGCGGCGTCACGTGGGCGCAGGACATAACGCGCGACATGGCCTTCGCGCTCCGCTCGTATCGACGCGCCCCGGGCTTCACCGCCATCGCCGTGCTCACGCTGGCACTCGGGATTGGTACCACGACCGCCGCGTTCTCGATCATCGACGCGGTGCTCATTCGGCCGCTCCCATACGAGAAGCCGGACCGGATCGTCACCCTCACTGGGCGGGACTCGGCAGGGCGTGACATCCCGTCCGTATCAGTGCCGACGTTCGACGACTGGCGCGAACAGAGCCGCAGCTTCTCTGCAATCGCCCTGTACGCGACGGCGCGCCGCGCCGTGATAACTGCCGGCGAAGCGGCACACGTCGAAACGGCGAGCGTCTCGGGCGATTTCTTCCGCGTGCTGGGTGTCCAACCGACGGTCGGTCGAGCGCTCATGCCGGACGACGTGACCAGAGGCGAGCCGGTGGTCGTGGTCAGCCACGGCTTCTGGGTCAGGGCGTTAGGCAGCCCGCGAACCCTACCCGAGGCGCCGCTGCGCATCGGAGCCGACGCGTATCGGATTGTCGGTGTCTTGCCGCCGGGGCTCGAGTACCCGGCGGGCGTCGACCTGTTCGTCCCGGACCCGTTCGGCGCGCCGTGGCGCACGGCGAGCCGCAACAACATCAACTTCAGCGCGATCGCGCGACTCGCGGACGGCGTCACGATCGATCAGGCGCGCTCCGAGATGCGCGCGATCGCCGCGCGCGTCCACGCGGCTCACCCGGACGACCTCTATGGACGGAGCGTGTCGGTAACGACGCTGCAGCGCCGCATGGTCGGGCCGGTCGAGTCGTATCTTCAGTTGCTGGCGGGCGCCGTTATCGCCGTGCTCCTCGTCGTCTGTGCGAACCTCGCGAACGCCAATCTCGCCCGAGGTGCGGTTCGCGGCCGCGAGCTCGCGATCCGCACCGCGCTCGGCGCCGGCCGATGGCGACTGGTTAGGCAGCTCCTCGTCGAGAGTGTCGTGCTGTCCGTGTCCGGCGGCGCCGCCGGCGTCGCGCTCGCCTGGGCGCTCGTCAGGCTCATCGCGCGAACCAGCGCAGTGGAGCTGCCGCGTGCCGGCGAGATCACGGTCAACGGCGCCGTGCTCGCCTTTGCGCTGGCCTTGTCGGTCGGTGTCGGGCTCACGGTTGGCCTTGCGCCCGTGCTTCAGGTGGGCAGGTCGGCGCTGGCCGAGACGATTGCCTCCGGTGGCCGCTCGACGGGGTCGCGACGCCGCGCCGCGTCGCGCGATGTGCTGATCGGCGTCGAGCTGGCGCTCGCGATCGTACTGCTCGTGGGCGCGGGGCTGCTCATCCGCAGCTTCCGCGCGGTGATCTCGCGCGACATCGGGTTCACGCCCGACGGTGCGGTCGCAGCGGAATTGTCGTTGCCGCCGGCGCGATACGCCGGACGTCACGCGTCGGATTTCTACGCCGAGCTGTTCTCGACGCTTCGCGCGATTCCAGGTGTGAGTGCCGTTGGCGCGACGAACTCACTCCCGCTTGGCTCGAGCGCGATGGGGTTCATTGCCGTGGAAGGGCAGGCGGACGTCGGCGCAGCCGCGGGGTACCGCGTCGTGAGCGACGACTACTTCCGGGCGATGCGCATTCCGCTTCTTCGCGGCCGGTTCTTCGGGCCGGGCGATGACTCAGGGACCACGCGCGTGACGCTGGTGAATCGGGCGATGGCCGAGCGGTTCTGGCCGGGCGAGGATCCGATCGGCAAGCGGTTCAAGGCGACGAGCATGGAGTGGAAGGATACCCCGTGGCTCACAGTGGTCGGCGTCGTCGGCAACGTTAGGCACTGGGGGCTCGAGCAGGACGTTCCGGTCGAGCACTACGTCTTGTACCGGCAGCGGCCCGAGTTCGCCCTGACCATGGCCGTCGTCGTGCGCGGTGGCGACGCGGCGACCGTGATGGGGGCGGTACGTGAGCGGATTCGCGCCATCGACCGCGACGTGCCGGCGGACCTCGGGACGCTCACCGCGCGCGTAGACCGATCGTTGGCGGAGCGGCGCTTCGTCATGAGCGTGCTGATCGCGTTTGGTGCACTGGCGCTCACGCTGGCTGCGATCGGCGTCTACGGCGTGCTGTCGTTCTCGGTGGCCCAGCGGACGCGCGAGATCGCCGTGCGCATGGCGTTAGGCGCGCACCGCAGCGGTGTGCTCGCGCTCGTGGTCGGGCACGTCCTGCGGGTGAGTGTCGTGTCGGCGGCGGTCGGGCTCGTCGCCGCGCGGGCGGTGAGCCGGCTCATGAGCGCGCTCCTGTTCGACGTGAGCCCGGCTGACCCGAGGACCTATGTGGTGGTCACGGCTGTTATCCTCGCAGTCGCGTTATTCGCGGCCTACGTTCCAGCGCGGCGAGCGGCGGGTGTGGATCCGATGCTGGCGTTGCGGTCGGACTAGTGCGGCGCGTCTAGAATTCGCATCGCAGGCCGGTTGGCGCGGGCCTCGGCATCGCGTTAGGGCGGGCTTTACCAACAAGGGGACGCAGAACGCGCAGACCGGCGCTTCGCGCCGACGCAGAGGGACGCAGAAGACTGCTCGGCAGCTCGGGTGCCGCTCGCAACGAGCCTGTTTTCAAGGGGAACGACTTCGGGACGCTCATAGCTGACCGAGGTCGTTCCCCTTTCAAATCGGCTCGTTGCGCGGGGAACTCGATCTGCCTACGGCGCCCTTCTGCGCCCTTCTGCGTCGCCCGCGGCGGCGGGCGTTCTGCGCATTCTGCGCTCCCTCGTTGGTAAAGCCGGCCATGCCGCGATGCGTGGCATAGCGATGTGGACCGTGCCACGCTCTCCCGCCCGTCGGCTGGCGTATAGTCGTGCAACGGAGCAGAATGGTCGTCTTCGCGCGCTGCATCCGATGCGCGTCCCGATCCACGTCGCGACTCCGGAGCCCTCACATGTCCCGTTGGCTGGTCCGCATCGGGTTTCCCCTCGGCGCCCTCGCTACCTGTGTAGCTGACGTTTCCTCTCAAAACGGCACGCCGGCCGCCGTGGCGACATTCGCCGAGCCCGGGATCTCGCCCGATCATGGCGAGATCGCGTTCGTTTCGGGCGGCGACATCTGGACGGTGCCGTCAACGGGTGGCGTCGCCCGATTGCTCATTTCGCACCCCGCGTACGAGTCGCGACCGCTGTATTCGCCGGACGGGAAGCGCCTGGCGTTCATCTCGACGCGCACGGGCGGCGGCGACATCTACGTTCTGACGTTCGCGACGGGCGACCTCACTCGCCTGACGTTCGACGACGGGCTCGACCAGCTCGACTCGTGGTCGCCTGACGGCAAGTGGCTCTACTTCTCGTCCACGAGCCGCGAGATCGCCGGCATGAACGACGTCCTCCGCGTGAGCGCCGAAGGCGGTACTCCGATGCCGGTGAGCGCGGACCGCTACACGAACGAGTACTGGGCGGCGCCGGCGCCTAACGGGGGCGCCGTCGCCTTCACAGCCCGCGGAACGACATCGGGACAGTGGTGGCGGCTCGGTCGCAGCCACCTGGATGAATCCGAGATCTGGATCCTGCGGGATCCCCAGGCCATGCGCTACGAGCGCGTGAGCGCGGGCAAGGCGAAGGACGAATGGCCGATGTGGACGCCCGATGGCCGGACGCTCTACTACGTCTCCGACAAGGCGGGCCCGCAGAACATCGTGAAGCGTGCCATCGGTGGTGAGCCGACAACCGTTACCCGCTTCACGAACGGCCGTGTGTTGTGGCCCACGATCTCGACCGACGGCAAGATGATCGCCTTCGAGCGCGACTTCGGCATCTGGACCCTCGACACCGGCACGGGCGAGGCGAAGCAGGTCTCGATCACGCTCCGCGGGGCGCCGGCCGGCCCGGCGATCGAGCACATGTCGCTCACGAACGGCTTCGAGGAGATGGAGCTCTCGCCTGACGGCAAGAAGCTGGCGTTCGTCGTCCACGGCGAGGTGTTCGCGACCTCGTCGCACGATGGGGGCACAGCCACGCGCGTGACGTCGACGCCAGCGCGCGAACGTCAGGTGCGGTGGTCGCCGGACAGCCGCCGGCTCGTCTACGTGTCGGATCGCGACGGCTCGCAGGGACTCTTCCTGTACGACTTCGGGTCGAGCCAGGAGACGCGGCTGACCCAGGCTGCCGCGGGCGACGTGAGTCCGCTCTTCTCGCCGGACGGCAAGTGGATCGCGTTCCAGCGTGGCGGCAAGGAGCTCCGCGTGGTCGACCTCGACACGAAGCGGGATCGTCTCATCACGCGGGGTACGTTCGGCCGAGTGCCGTTCACGGCGGATGGATCGGTCGCGTGGTCGCCGGACAATCGCTGGCTCGCGTACGTCGACCGGGCGGCGAAGGGGTTCAGCAACGTGTACGTGAGCCCGGCGGCTGGTGGTGAACGTCAACAGGTGTCGTTCCTCGCGAACGAATTCGGCGGAACGGTCTCGTGGAGCCCGGACGGGACGTACCTCATCTACGATTCGGGGCAGCGCACGGAGGAGCGGCAGCTCGCGAGGGTCGATCTCACGATGCGCACGCCGAAGTTCCGCGAAGATCAGTTCCGCGATCTCTTCCGCGTCGAGACACGGAATCCGTCGCAGCCGGCGCCCACACCGCTGCCGGCGCCCGTGCAGCCCGCGACGCCTAACGCGCTACCACCTGACGACTCGGCCCGACGTCCCGCGGCGGACAGCGCGGGCGCTCGCGTCAGTGCGGCCGCCCCGCGTCGGCCGGCTGCACCCGTGCACATCGTGTTCGACGACATTCGCCGCCGATTGTCGCTCCTCGACGTCGGCGTGTCCGTCGCCACACAAGCGATCAGCCCCGACGGGAAAATGCTGCTGCTCACGGCAACGGCTGGCGGTCAACAGAACCTGTACGTCTACCCGCTCGACGAGCTCTCGCGCGAGCCTGCCGTCGCCCGCCAGATCACGTCGACCGCTGGCGCCAAGCGCGATGCGCAGTGGTCGCCCGACGGGAAGGAAGTCTTCTACCTCGAGCAGGGTCGCATCTCGAGCGCGAACGTGGAGTCGCGCCAGGTGCGCCCCGTCGCCGTCACCGCGGAGATGGACGTCAACTTCGACGCCGAGAAGATGGAGGTGTTCGCTCAGGCGTGGCGGTATCTGGCGGACAACTTCGCCGACTCCACCATGAACGGCGTGGACTGGCCCGCGGTGCGGACTCGCTACGCCCCGCACATCGCGGGCGCGCGTTCGCCTGACGAGATGCGTCGCCTGCTGAACCTCATGGTGGGCGAGTTGAACGCGTCGCACTCAGGCGTGGGCGGCCCCCAGGGTGGACCGGGGCCGAGCACCGGCCGTATTGGATTGCGGTTCGACCGCGCGGAGTACGAGGGGAACGGGCGGCTCAAGGTGGCGAGCGTCATCCCGTTAGGCCCCGCGGCGATCGCCGGGATGAAAGCCGGCCAGTACGTGATGGCAGTGGACGGGCAGAAGATCGATGGGCATACGAACCTCGACGAGCTGCTCGCGAACACGATCGGGAAAAAGGTGTCGCTGTCCGTCGCGGCCGCGGCTGATGGCAAGGATTCTCGCGAGGTCGCAGTGCGGCCGGTCAACGCACAGACGGAGAAGGCCCTGCTGTATCGCGAGTGGGTGGAGGACAAGCGCGCCTACGTCGCCAAGGTGAGTGGAGGAAAGCTCGGGTACGTCCACATGTTCGACATGGGCGCCGGCTCGCTCGCCCAGCTCTACGTCGACCTCGATCCCGAGAACCACGCGCGTGAGGGAGTCATCATCGACGTCAGGCACAACAACGGCGGGTTCGTGAACCCGTACGCGATCGATGTCTTCGCACGTCGCGGCTACATGACGATGACGCCGCGCGGCGGCACCGAATCGCCGGCGAGATCGGTGCTCGGCCAACGCGCCCTCGAGGCGCCGACGGCGCTCGTCACGGACCAGCACTCGCTGTCGGATGCGGAGGACTTCACGGAAGGGTACCGGACACTCAAGCTCGGCCCGGTCGTTGGCGAGCCCACGGCCGGGTGGATCATCTACACATCGAACACAAACCTCATCGACGGCTCATCGCTCCGGTTGCCGTCGACGATGATTCGCGGCAGCGATGGCAAGGTGATGGAGATGAATCCGCGCCCGGTGGACGTACTCGTGGAGCGTCCGGTTGGCGAGAGCTACACGGGCAAGGACTCGCAGCTCGACGCGGCAGTGAAGGAGTTGCTGAAGCGACTTACGGTCAAATCCAATTAGACCGTATGCTGCCCTAGATATGTGGAATCAGTCCTACGATCCGTTCAGCTCTCCGTTTCTGTCGACGTTGATAGCGGCGTTGCCGCTGGTCGTGCTGCTCGGGCTCCTCGCGCGTCACGGAGTCCGAGCGCACTACGCCGCGCTCCTCGGCCTCGCTGCCGCGCTGGCCGTCGCCATCGCGGTGCAGGGGATGCCGACCGGCATGGCCCTTCGCGCCGCCGCGTTCGGCGCGGCGTATGGGCTGTTTCCGATCGGCTGGATCGTGCTCAACGTGCTGTTCCTGCACGCGCTGGCCAGCGATCGCGGCCTCGTCGACGAGCTGCGAGTCGGCATCACGCGCCTAACGGGTGACCGCCGGCTCCAGCTGCTGTTCGTCGCGTTCTGCTTCGGCGCCTTCTTCGAGGGCGCGGCCGGCTTCGGGACGCCGGTCGCCGTCACCGGCGCGCTGCTGATTGCGCTCGGCTTCGAGCCGCTGGAGGCATCGGGGCTCTCGCTCATCGCGAACACCGCGCCCGTCGCGTTCGGTGCGCTCGGCACGCCCATCATCGCCCTGCAGGGTGTGACGGGGTTGGATCTCAACGCGCTGAGCGCGATGGTGGGTCGGCAGCTCCCGCTGTTCTCGCTCATCGTCCCGTTCTGGCTCATCTGGGCGTATGCGGGCTTCCGCGGCATGATGGGCGTGTGGCCCGCTGTGCTCGTAGCGGGCGTGGCGTTCTCCGTGCCGCAGTTTCTCGTGTCGAACTTCCACGGCCCGTGGCTCGTGGACATCGTCGCGTCGGTCGTGTCGATGACGTCGCTCGCGGGGTTCCTTCGCGTCTGGCGACCGGCACGCGCGTGGACAGGGGCGGGGGCGGGAACCGGCGGACCCGTCATGGCCGATGCGCTGGCGTCGGACCCGGTGCCGCCGCCTGCTACGCCATCAGGCTCGAACGGCCTAACGATGCCACGCGCTGGTCGCGGGATGGCCTATCTGCCGTGGGTGGTGCTGAGCGTCCTCGTGTTCGTGTGGGGGCTGCCGCAGGTCAAGGCGTTGCTGAACGCGATGTCCGCACCGAAGATCGCGATTGGCGGGCTCGACAAAGCCGTGTTCCGTGTGCCGCCAGTCGTCGCTACGGCCGCGCCCGAGGCAGCGGTATTCAGCTTCAACTGGCTCTCGGCTACCGGCACCGCGATCCTGCTCGCCGCGGTGGTGACTGGTGTCGCGATCCGCTGCCGACCGGCGGATCTCGTGCGGACGTACCTGCGCACGATCGTTCGCACCGGGCCGTCGCTCATCACGATCGCCGCGATGCTCGCGCTGGGTTACACCGCACGGTACTCCGGGCAGGATGCGATTCTCGGTCTCGCGTTTGCGCACACGGGCGTCATGTACCCGTTCTTCGGGACGCTGCTCGGCTGGCTTGGCGTGGCGCTCACCGGGTCGGATACATCATCGAACGTGCTGTTCGGGAGCCTGCAGACCATCACGGCGCGACGGGTCGGCGTGAGCGAGACGCTCATGGCGGCGTCGAACAGCTCGGGCGGCGTCATGGGCAAGATGATCGACGCGCAGAGCATCGTTGTGGCGAGCACCGCCACCCGGTGGTACGGTCACGAGTCGAGGATCCTGCGGTACGTGTTCCGGCACAGCATCGCGTTGGCTGCACTCGTAGGGATCTGGGTCATGCTGCAGGCGTACGTCTGGCCGTTTACCGGATTGGTCGTTCGGTGACCCCGCCACGTCAGCATCGCTTCGCCTCGACCCTCCGCAAAAGCGGGGGAAACAGATCAGGCGGATCTTGAACGGCGATCAGGCGGATCGCTCCTCGGCATCGACGCCACCGTCCGCAACGAGCCCCTGTTCTCGAATGACTGCGTCGGGAAGCCACGCAAAAGCATCCCGAGACCGTTGAACCAAAAAAATCCGGCAGCGTGTGAGAGAATCCTCGCGTCCACCCGGAGCGATCCGCCAGATCGCCGTTTCGTAGATCCGTTTAATCCGCGTCTGCGCTGTTGCGGAGGCTCGAGGCAAAGCGATGCCGACACGGAAAGCTGGCGCCGGAGTGGTCGGTATACCATACTGGCACACAGAAATCAGCCCGACCCCGCACTCAATTCGAAGATGGAGACCGTCATGAGGCGTACGAGCGCTCTCGCTATCGGCGCGATTGGATTCGTTTCATCTACCCTGCCACTTCGCGCGCAGCAGCAGGAGCCGTTTGTCGGCTTCGACGCGTACGTGAACTCGGCCCTCACGACGTGGAAGGTGCCCGGCGCCGCCGTCGCCATCGTTCGCAACGACTCGATCATCTACGCGAAAGGCTACGGCGTTCGTGAGATCGGCAAGCCCGCCCGCGTCGACGAACGCACGCTTTTCGCGATCGGCTCGTCGTCCAAGGCGTTCACGTCCGCGGCGGTCGCGATGCTCGTGGACAGCGGCAAGGTGAGCCTCGACGCGCCGGCGACCGCGTACCTGCCCGGCTTCCAGCTCTACGACAACTACGCAACGCGTGAGCTCACCGTCCGCGATTTGCTGAGCCATCGGAGCGGTCTCGCACGCGGTGAGCTGATCTGGTATGGCTCCGACAACGATCGCGACGAGATCCTGCGCCGCGTGCGGTACCTGCCGCCGAGTTGGAGCTTCCGCTCGCAGTTCGGCTACCAGAACATCATGTATCTCGCGGCCGGCCAGGTCGTGGCCAAGGTTACGGGCGCGTCGTGGGACGACTTCATCAAGCGCCGGATCTTCCAGCCGCTCGGCATGACGTCGAGCAACACGTCGGTCTCCGCGCTGCAAGGGATCGAGGACCTCGCCACGCCGCACGCGACGGTGAACGACACCGTCCGCGCGATCCCCTTTCGCAAGATCGACAACATTGCGCCGGCGGGCGCCATCAACTCCAACGCCGTCGACATGGCGCAGTGGGTGCGCCTCCACCTGGGCGACGGCAAGTTCGCCGGCAAGCAGCTGATCAGCAAACGGATGACCGACGAGATGCACTCGGCCCAGACGGTCATCAAGGTCGATCCGACGTGGAACGGCATGAACCCGTCGGCGCACCTCATGGCGTACGGGCTTGGCTGGTTCCTGAGCGACTACGAGGGCAAGTACCTCGTGCAGCACGGCGGCAACATCGACGGCATGACGGCGCTGGTCGCCATGGTGCCGGAAGAAAAATTCGGTATCGTCATTCTCTCGAACATGAACGGGTCGCAGATGCCGACGGCGGTAATGCTGCGCGCGATCGATATGCAGCTCAAGCGGCCGGCGCGCGACTGGAGCGCCCAGATGCATGCGCGCACCGACTCGCTCCTCGCGCGAGCACGCGCCGCCCAGGCAAAGGCGACCGCGCGCGTCCCGAACACGAAGCCGTCGCTACCGCTCTCGGAGTACGCCGGCACCTATGCGGACAGCGCCTACGGCACGGTGAGCATCACGGAGTCGAACGGGGCGCTCAACTTCGCTTACGGTTCGACATGGCGCGGGCCGCTCGAGCACTGGCACTTCGACACGTTCCACCTCAAGCTCGATACGCCGGTTCTCCCGGCCGCGCCGGTGACCTTTCACCTGAATGCGGCCGGCAAGGTCGAGGACGTGGTGGTGGACCTTGCCGGATCTGTCACGTTCAAGCGCGTGCCCGATCGGTCGCGGCCCGCCACCGCGGCGAGCTCGGGGAGCAATCAGCGATGACGATGCCTAACGGGAAGAACCAGAAAGGCGGCGTGATCTCGCGCCGCGCGCTGCTCGAGGGCGCTGTCGTCGCGTGCGCCGCGAGCGTCGCCGCGCCGTTCATCAACCGTGGCCGCTACCGGCTCTTCGCCTGGTCCGCCGCGGAATATTCGGCGCGTACGATCTCGCTCATCCAGCGGTCGATCGTGATCGACATGCTCTGCCCGCTCACGCTGAACTTCCCGCAGGGAGACAAGTGGTTCGCGGCGCCGGAGACGTTCACGGACAAGGACTTTCAGAAGTGGCGCGATTCGGGCATGACCGTGATACATCCCGCGGTTGGCCTGGGCGGCACCAATGCGTACGAGCAGGGGCTGACGTTCTTCGCGCAATGGAACTCGTTCATTGCCGGGACCGAGCAGTATTTCGATCGCATCGACAGCGCGGCCGACTTCAAGCGCATCAAGGGGACGGGGAAGGTCGGCGTCATTCTCGGGCTGCAGAACTCCGAGCATTTCCGCCGACCGGAGGACGTTAACGCATTCTACGGGCTGGGCCAGCGCGTCTCGCAGCTCACGTACAATGCCCGCAACCTCATCGGGAACGGGTCGACGGAGCGGCGTGACGAGGGGATCAGTGACTTCGGCGTGCGGATCATCGAGCGCATGAACGAGGTCGGAATGGCGGTGGACGTGTCGCATTGCGGCGACCGGACGACGCTGGATGCGTTCGAGCTCTCGAAGCAGCCGGTCGTCATCACGCACTCGAACGCTCGCGCGCTTGCACCCGGGCACCCGCGGTGCAAGCCGGACGAGGCGATTCGCGCAGTGGGCAAGGCGGGCAGCGTCATGGGGATCACGGGCGTCCGGATGTTCGTCAAGAACGAGGAGCCGACGACCATCGAGGATGCGCTGAATCACTACGACTACGTCAAGAAGCTCATTGGACCGGAGCACCTGGGTGTCGGTAGCGACATTGATCTCGATGGCTACGACGACATGCCGCCGGAGCTCAACAAGGCTTTGCGCGCTGGCTACAAGGGGAGCTACGGCTTCCGCGAGAAGATCGACATCGAAGGGCTGGACCACCCGAAGCGGATGTTCGATCTCACCGAGGGTCTGATCCGTCGCAAGTACAGCGATGCCGAGATCGAGGGCATCCTTGGTGGGAACTTCATTCGCGTGTTGTCGCAGATCTGGAAGTAGGCAATCGCGGCAATGACTACGTCGGCAGCGCCAGACGAGCCCCACCGGGCGTCACGAGGTCTGCGGCATGGTGTTCCATAATCCCGACCTTCGCCACGACCGCCTCGAATCTCGGCTCGCCGCGCAGAATGGTCCACGAGGGCTCGACGCCTAACCCGACGACCCAGCAGTCACGCGCCTCGAACCCGCGCTCGACGGCGGCGATCGCATCCTGGTAGCGACCGAGTGCCGCATAGATCGCCCCGAGGCTCAACGGCGTAATCCACTCGCTGGTCGACCGCCGTTCCAGCTCGCCGAGGATACGTTCCGCTTCGTCGGTGTCGCCGATCCGCGCGCGAGCGGCAGCAAGCGCGGCAAGGTTCCACGCCGACGGGCCGGCCAAGGCGATCGCCTGCTTGTGGGCATCGAGCGCCGGGCCCGGCTGGCCGAGCGCCATGAAACAGGCGCCGAGACATCGGTGGCCTTCGGCGTAGCCGGGGTTGAGCGCCAGCACGCGCCGCGCACACTCGATCGCCTCCTCGAAGCGCTGAGCCGTGTAGAGCGCGTAGAGCTCGATGTAGCTCGCCGGGGCGGCAAGCGGGTCGACCTGGATGGCGCGGCGGGCCCACTCGAGCGACGTATCGGGATCGCCGCGGAGTGCGTGGTACATCGCGAGCCAGGTATAGGCGCTCACGTTGCTCGGGTTGAGCGCGATCCCTTTCTCGAGCAGCAGGCGCGCCTTGGCGAAATCCCAGTCGTGAAAGAGACTGATCGCGCCTAACGCGGCGTAGGCCTCCGGCAGGGTGTCATCGAGCTCGTGGGCGCGCTCCGCGGCGACCCGCGCGAGCGGGAAGGCCTCGGTCGGCGGCATGTGCTCGAACAACCCGGCGGCGATGAAGACGTCCGCAACGCCAGTGTGCGCCAGCGCGAATCCCGGATCGTGCTCGAGTGCCTTCTCGAACAGCTCGAGCGACCGCTCGATTCCCGCACCGACCTGGTTCCAGGTGTACCGGCCGCGCAGGTACAGCTCGTACGCCTCGAGATTCGTTGGCCGGCGCCGAGCCGCCGGGGCATTCGGCGCCGGCAGCAGCGTCACCTGCAGCGTGTCCACGACCTTCGCCGCGATCTCGTCTTCGACATCGAACACGTCGGTCGTCTCGCGATCGTAGCGCTCCGACCAAAGCTGAAAGCCGCTGGCGACATCCACGAGCTGTACCGTCACACGCAGCCGATTGCCCGACTTTCGCACACTTCCCTCGAGCACGCTGCGAACGCCAAGGCGCTCGCCAGCCGCGCGCACGTCGGTGTCCGAGCCGCGAAACGCGAACGACGAGCTGCGCGCCGCGACATGCATGGTACGGAGCCGAGCGAGTGAGTTGAGGATCTCCTCGGCGATGCCGTCGGCGAGGTAGTCGTTGTCCGGATTGCCAGTGCGGTTCGTGAACGGCAGCACCGCGATCGACGGCAGCGCCGCGTTCGACGGTGTAGGGGTGTGCGCCATGGCGCCACTGCTCATGCCGACGGCCAGCGCCACACTGTCGAGCTGCTCGACGGCCTCGCTCGCCGACGGCCGATCGGCCGGCGACTTCGCGAGGCAGCGCATCACGAGCGTCGCCAGTGCGGGCGGAAGGTCGGCTCGTCGGTCCGTGATCGGCGGCGGTGTACGCGTGATGTGCGCGGCGAGCAGCTCCTGCGCCGTGCGGGCGACGAACGGTCGCTGGCCGGTGAGGATCTCGAACGCCATGACGCCTAACGCGTACACGTCCACACGATGATCGGCGGTCGGATCGGCGGTCGCCTGCTCCGGCGCCATGTAGGCCGGCGTACCGACCGTCATGCCGCGCGATGTCAGCTCGGGATCGGCGTCATCGCGAGACGACGACACCGCTTTGGCGATGCCGAAATCCGTGACGACCGCGTACCCGGACGAGAGCAGGACGTTGTCGGGCTTGAGGTCCCGATGCGCAACGCCGTGCTCGTGAGCGTGTGCGATCGCCGACGCGACATCGCGAAGGACGCGCACCGCGCGTGAGAGAGGCAGCAGGTGCCCGCTCGCGACCTTCGTGCGCAGCGACTCGCCCGCCACGAACGGCATCGTGTAGTACGGCACATCGTCCATGAAGCCCGTCGTCAGCACCGGAACGATGCACGGATGCTGAAGACTCGCGGCGATCTGGATCTCGCGCCGGAACCGCTCCGCGTCGACCTTGGCGCTCGGATTCGGCGGAAGAATCTTGACGACGATGCGACGGGACAGTGCGGCGTCGGCCACCAGGAAGACGTGCGACATGCCTCCGCCACCGAGCTCGCGCTCGATGGCGAAGGAAGGTCCGAGCGTCGTCTGAAGACGACCCGCGAGGTTCGACAATTCGTGCCTCAGCTCAGCTTGCGAAGGTACTCGAAATCCTGTTTCACACTGGCGAGCGGATCCACTGGACCCTCCTGCTCAACGTAACAGGGTTTGGCGTCGATGTTCGGCACGCTCGAGAGGAGTTGCTTGAAGTTGACCGTGCCCTTACCGAGCTCCGTGTCCGTCGACCGGTCCGCGACCACGTCCTTGATGTGGAAGCTCCAGTAGCGGTCCTTGTACTTCTGGAGGTAGTGCGCCGGGTCGCCGCCGCCGATCACCATGTTCCCGATGTCGAACTGGAGTCGCACCACCGACGGGTCCGTTCGTTCGACGAAGACGTCGTACGGGACCTTGCCGTCGATGGGCTTCATGTGTTCGGCCTCGTTGTGGAACGCGAGCCAGAGGCCGTGCTTGCGGGCGATCGCGCCAGCCTTGTTGAAGTGGTCCGCCCATTCGCGCCACTGATCGAGCGTCTGGCTCGTGTCGTCCGTGAAGCTCGGGACTATCAAGTATTCGTGGCCGAGCGTCTTGGCGTCATCGAGCCGTTTCTCCCAGCCGATGAGAATGGTGAGCGGCGAGATGTGCGCGGACGGCGCCTTGAGCCCTTCGCGCTGCAGCGCCGCTTTCACCTCGGCCGTCGACTTCCCGAAGTTGTTCATCGACCAGAGCAGCTCGACGTCGGTGTAGCCGATCTGGCGCACGGCGGCGAGTGTGCGGTCGAAGTCTTTCGCCATCTCCTTTCGCACGCTCCACAGCTCCAGGCCGATCCGCTTGAGCGGCAGCGTCGCCGCCGTGCCGGCCTCGGCGGCCGCGAGCCGTCGGCCGCTGCCTAACGCCATCCCGGCCATGACACCACCGGTTGTGTGGAGAAAGTGTCGTCGGTTCATCGGATCCTCGGGTCAGGGGACCGTGCTCTCTTTCCACTCGTGACCAACGCGCGCCATCACGGCCGCGAACAGCTCGATTCCATCCCACAGGTTCTGCATCCGGATGTTCTCGTTGGCCGCGTGCTGGTTGTTGTCGTAGTTGGCGATCGGCAGCACGACCAGCCGCACGCCCAGCACCTGCTCGAAGGTGGACGTCGGCAGGCTCCCGCCGAGCATGGGCACGGCCAGCGGCGGGTTGGTGGCGCCGGCGGATGCGGCGGCCAGCAGCGCTCGTGAGAACGGGATGTCCATCGGCGCACGCGTAGCCGCGTATCCGCCTTCCCATTCCGCCCGCACGATTTTCGGATGCGCCATGCGCGTCGCCGAGTCGGGCGTGTCGCGAACGATGTAGTAGCCACGAGAACGGAGGTGTGTCTCGACCAGCTCGCGTACACGCTCGGGCTTCTGGTCGGGTACGAGTCGGAAGTCGATTGACGCCGACGCTTCGGTCGGGATCGCGTTCGCGGCGAGCTCCCGCACGCCGCCAACCTTGATGCCGCGCACGTTCAGGGCGGGAAGCATGATCCGCTCCGCGAGCGGCGCGTTGTTCGCCTCGGTCGCGCCCATCTCGAGCGTCTTCCGGAGCGTGGTGTCGCTCATCGGCAGCGCACCTAACGCCGCACGCTCCGCCGCGGAGATCGGCCGCACGTCGTCGGCGAAGTGGGCGATCGTGATGCGGCCGTCGTCGTCCCGCATGCTGGCGATCAGCGTCGCCATGAGGACGGCGGGGTTCGGCGCCCAGTTTCCGTAGTGGCCGCTGTGCAGGGCCCGCGTTGGCCCGTAGGTCGTGAGCTCGAGGCCCATCACGCCGCGCGCGCCAAACACGACCTGCTGGCGCCCGCTCTGGTGCACGGGGCCATCGCAGAAGACCCACGCGTCGGCGCGAAGGAGGTCCGCGTGCGTCTCGAGCATGCGACGCAGGTGCGAGGACCCTGCTTCCTCCTCGCCCTCGAAGAAGAACTTCAGGTTGACCGACGGCGCGATGTTCGCCGAGCGCAGTGCGTCCAGGGCGCTGAGCATGGCGATGATCGCGGCCTTGTCGTCGCTCGCCGACCGCGCGTAGATGCGCGATTCGCCGTTCACACGCTGCCCCGGCGCCGGCGTGGAGATGACTTTGGCTCCCGCCGCGAGCGATCCGTCGCGAAACACCGGCGTGAACGGGGCGCCGGTCCACTGAGCTGGGTCGACCGGTTGGCCGTCGTAGTGCGCGTAGAACACGACGGTACGCGCGGCCCCCGGCGTCCGCAGCTCGCCGTACACGGCGGGTGGCCCGCCGTCGCCCTCGAGCGCGCGCGCGCTCACACCGCGGCGCCGAAGCAGCTCGATCACGGTCGCGGTGTTCCGGCGGATGTTCACGCTGTCAGACGCCACGTTAGGTATCGCGAGCAGGTCGGCGAATTCGCGCGCGATGTCGGCTTCGTGCGCTTCGCGGTACTTTCGTGTCGCGGTTCGAACGGCCGCACCCTGGACGGCGCCGCGAGAGGGCGCCGCTGGCTGTTGAGCGGCTGCCTCGGCGGCCGACCACATCGCACCGATCAACGCCGCGCTCACGTAGCGGGTAATTGACACCAGAGCCTCCAGACCTCACCCACAGGTAATTGGTTACTGGAACTGGTAACTGGTTATCTAAACCCTCAGGATGCTCATTATGCCGAGAGAGACATCCCGAGGGCTTCAATCACGAATAACCAGTTCCAGTAACCAATTACCTGTTCCAGTAACCTGTTACCAGTCGGCAGTACTCATTTCAGCAAGCCTAACGCGGCCTCCGTCATTGCCTTCTGCGCCTCGCGCGCGCCCGGGGTGCTCCGATCCGCCGTCGTGTTGAACGCTACCAACACCGCCGTGCGCTTCACCGGATCGAAGTACATGAACGCGCGGAATCCCGCCTGACTCCCCGTGTGACCGAGAATCTTCACGCCGTCGCGTTGCATGCCGAAGAACGACAATCCCATCCAGTCGTTCTCGGAGCCGTAACCGTTGCCGTTCGTGTTGACGACGGGCCGCCACATCTCCTCCAGCGTGGAGCGCTTGAGGATCACATCGTAGCGCTCCTTCGGCAGGCGACCGCTCGGAGAGTTCGTCAGGAAGGCGAGGTACGTCGCGAGGTCATCGAGCGGTGCGTTCCAGCCACCGTTCGGGATCGTGATGCCCGGATCGAAGTCCGCGCCGTTGTCGACCACGCTGTCGCGCCCGGTCGCCGAGTCGCGCCGCACGTAATAGTTGTGCGAGCGGTCCGCCGCAAGATAGTAGGGCGTGCCGCCGAAGTAGCTCCGGTCCAGCCCTAACGGCGACAGGATGTTCTTCTGCACGTACGACTGCCACGGATCGCCGGTCAGCTTCTCGATGATGCGGGCGAGATAGATGAACCCCGGGTTGGAGTAGCTGTACTTCGAGCCGGGTTTGAACAGCAGCTGTTCGTACGGCATCATCGCGACGAGCTGGTTCCACGTCGTCGGCTCGAACGGCTCCCACGGCTCGCCGTTGCCCCACGGCCACGTCGGGTTTTGAAAACCTGACGAGTGCGACAGCAGCATCCGGATCGTGATGCTGTCGATCATGCCGTACGGATCGTGGATCTCGCGCAGCTCCGGCACCCACCGCGTCACCTTGTCGTCGAGCGTGAGCAGCCCGCGATCGCGGAGCTGCATGATCGAGATCGCCGTGAGCGTCTTCGTGATCGAGCCCCAGTGGAAGATCGAGCGGTCGTCGATGCGCTTCCCGCCGCGCTTGTCGGCGAACCCGTAGCCGTGGCGGGCGAGGATCTTACCGTCCCGCATAACGAGCGCGCTGGTGCCGACGATCTTGTCGCTGTCGGCGTAGGTGTCGAGGAGGCGCGTGAACGCTGCCCACCCTGCGGGAGGGAGAGGCGCGCCGTTCTGCGCGAAGACGGACGAGGGCTGGCTGGCAACGGCCGCCGCGAGAAGCACGGCGGCGACGGCGTATCGGGCTCGACTCACGTGATATCCGGGACGAAGGCTCGGCGATGATGCGGCCCGCGTCCCGGATTTGCCAGCCTTAGCGTGTTGGAGGCTTCGACGGAGCGGTTTACTGCCCGGCGACGCGCTGGTGCGGCATGTCAGACAGCGACGTCGGGATCGGCCAATCGCCGCCGATCGCCGCGGGAATTCGGGGCGCGTCGGCCGGTGAGGTCAGGCGTACCGTGCCGAGCGAGGTGACGACCTCGATCTGCTCACGCGAGCGCCGCACCGCTGCCTCGAGTACCCACTCCCAACCGGCGCGTTCACGGAACTCGTCTTCGGAGACGCCGAGCAGGTCGCGCATGGCGCTCACCGCCTGCGCCGCGGCGGGATTCCGTCGAACGAGGAGCCGGCCCATCGCTTCGCGATTCGCGGCGAGATCGGCAAGACGAGCGACTTCCTGCCACTTGCTGGCGGACCAGGTGCCGAGGGGCTGGATGGGCGTCTCCGACCACATTGAACTGAGCGGCGCGCGGTCGGTTCCCGCGATCGCGCGAGCGAAAAGCGTGGCCAGCGGCGTTTTGATTCCCGGGGCGCGCGCACGATCCCCCAGCCACTCGGCGAGCTCCATCGGGGCGGGGCGGGGCCGGTCGCGCACTGCTTCGAGAATCGAGGCGGCGCCGCCGCCTCCGGCGAGCGTGCTCACCGAACACATACGCGGCGATCGCGGAACGCGCCTGCGCTCCTGCGTCGAACGAAGCAGCATACAGACCGGACACCAGGGCGCGAGCGTGAACAGGTCACGCAGTTCCTCGGCCGTTGCAGGACGATCGGCAAGATCGGCCAGCAGGATCGACCCCAGAGGCGGACGCCCGTCTCCGAGCCGCCGCACGTGCATGAACGGGGGCGCTGTCACGTACAGCGCAAGGCGGTTCATGGGATCCAAGCTACGACTCGAGGCTCGCATTTGCACCACTCGGAGATGTGCTCGCCGGTCGCCTGACTCCAGACGGCCAACACAGCACGTCAAGAATCAAACGGATAGACGGTGCGCACTTTTCTCAGTAGACGGACGCATGCCCATCGTTTCCCGAATTCCGCCGACGGACTATTGGACGTGCGTGCTATATGGGATGTTACGACATTAGCAGTGGTTCACCGAGATATTGCGGTAACGATCGAGCCTCTTTCTCGATCCGTCGCATAAGGGTTGCAGGCCGGTGTATGCGCGTCGAACCGGGTTCGCGGCGAGCGGGCCTACCCACCATTGCGCAAGCACCCACTATATAGATGTCATCAGACATCAATTTTTCTCGCACGTGAACCGTTTATTTCGCAGAAGCGCGCCCTCGTTCGCTGCGGCGACCGTGGCCTGGGGTGCGGCAGGCGGTCAGACTCCACCCCCGCGATTGACGCTGCCGACCGTCGAAGTCACCGTCACGCGCGATGCAGCCCGCCCGGCGCTCCAACTTCCGTACGCGCTATCGCGTGTAGAACCGGACAGCGTACGACCGGGACTGCGCCACGTCTCCTTTGACGAGATGCTGCTCGCGCTGCCCGGCGTGACAGTCGCGAACCGGAACAACCCAACACAGGACCCGCGCATCTCCATTCGCGGCTTCGGCGCCCGCTCGGCGTTCGGCGTGCGCGGCGTGCGCATCATTCGCGATGGCATTCCGCTGACGCTACCGGATGGTCAGACCCCAGTTGATTACCTCGACCTGGAGTCGATTGGACGGATCGAGGTCATTCGTGGCAGCGCCGGGTCTCTATATGGAAACGGCGCGGGCGGTGTCGTCGAGGTGCGAAGCGTGGACCCGCCGCTCGACCCGGTAGCCGGACGTGTCACCGGGTATGGTGGATCGTACGGCCTGAAGCGGTGGGCGGCGTCCGCGGGCGGAACCTCGGGCATGGTCCGGTATCAGGGCGACCTGTCGCGGACGGATCAGGATGGCTTCCGCAGCTACGCGAATCAGCAAGCGACTGGCGGAAGTGCTCGCGCACTCGTCTCCGGGTCGCGCGGCGAGCTCGCGCTCACGTACACGGGTTTCGACGAGCCGACCGCGCAGAATCCTGGCGCGCTCACGAAGGCGGAGATGTCCGCCGATCCTCGTCAGGCCGATCCGGCGCAGATCAGAAAGGGTGCGCGGAAGGCGGTCGACCAGTCGCAGCTCGGTCTCACTGGCACGCGACGCACGGCGGGCGGTGTCGAGTGGATCGCGTCAGCGAACTTCGGGTGGCGAACGCTTGACAATCCCCTGACGTTTGCCGTCGTCGCGGTCGACCGTACGACGTCGGGCGGCGCCGCGCGCGTCACGGCGCCGGCGCGACTGTTTGGGCTCGATCATCGCTTCAGCGCCGGGATCGATGCCCAGTTTCAGGACGACGACCGGCTCAACTTCACGAACTGCAACAACGTCCCGCCGCTTACGCAGCCGACGCCGACGTGTCCGACCGTCGGTGAGGAGCGTGGAACGCGTACGCTCGACCAGCGCGAGCGGGTGTCGGGCTTTGGACCGTACGTGCGCGACGAGATGGCGTTCGACGCCGATCGCTACCGCCTGACGTTAGGCGCCCGAGCCGATTACGTGCGCTTCCGGGTGGATGATCATCTCATCACGGCGACGAATCCCGACGATTCCGGCGAGCGGAAGCTCCACGCGATCAGCCCGCTCGTCGGCTTCGTCGCGCAGCTCGACGCGACACACTCTGCGTACGCGAATCTCTCCACGTCGTTCGAGACGCCGACCGCCACCGAGCTGGCCAACAAGCCCGACGGCTCGGCGGGCATCAACCCCAACCTCGACCCGCAGTACGCGACGACGGCCGAAGTGGGCTTCAAGGGTGTGTTGTCAAGGCGCGTGCGCTACGACGCGGCCGTCTTCACGACGCGCGTGAAGGACGAGCTGGTTCCATTCGAGGTGCCGGACGGCAGCGGACGGCGGTACTATCGCAACGCCGGCTCGACGCGGCGTCGTGGCGGCGAGCTCGGGCTGAATGCGTCGTTAGGTATGACGACGGTCGGCGCGTCCTACAGCTACTCCGACTTCATCTTCCGCGACTACGTCGTGGGCACGAGCGACTACGGTGGCAACCGTATTCCCGGCGTGCCCATCCAGCAGCTTCAGGGGTACGCGACCTACAACTGGCACGGGTGGTTCGCGACGGTCGAGGGTCAAAGCCAGGGCGGGATGTACATGGACGACGCGAACTCGCTGCGGTCGTCGAGCTGGGAAATCATGAACACGCGCGTCGGCGGCCGGTTCGTGTGGGGCGGCGTGGCGCTCTCACCGGTGTTCGCGGTGTCGAACCTGTTCGACCGGACGTACGCGGGCTCGATCGTGGTGAACGCGGCGGCGGGGCGCTACTTCGAGCCGGCGCCGGGGCGGACCATCCATGGCGGGATGTCGGTCTCGGCGGGTCGTTAGGCGTGGCGATCATCTAAGCTGGCTGGGCAAAGCAAGAACAAATTGAACCTCTGTGGTCAAACAGGCCTATTTCTTTCGAAGCTCGACGTCGCCATTGCCCGACTGCAGCGTCAGGCGGCGGCCGCCACGGCCGATCGTTGCCCGCACGTGCTGCGGATCGATCCGGCCACGAAGCGTCATCGGGAAGTCACTGTAGAACTTGCCCGAACCGGTGGACGCATCGAGCTCGCCCGCGAAGTCGGGCGGCACGGTAACGGTGATCGTGCCGTTCCCGCTCGAGAACTCCATGTCGTCCGTGACGTCGGCGATTGCGTCCATCGTGACCTCGATGTCGCCGTTGCCGCTCGACGCGTTCACCGGACCACGAGTCGTCGCGACGATCACTCGGCCGTTGCCGCTCGAAGCCTTCACGGGGCCACCGGCACGCTCGACGGTCACGTCGCCGTTGCCGCTGGACGCGTTGACCGGACCACCGGCACTCACGCGGACTTTGCCATTGCCGCTGCCGGCACGCACGTCGGCGGTCGCGCCGCTCACCGACACGTCGCCGTTGCCTGAGCCGACGCCGACCTTCACACCCTTTGGAACACGGACGGTGAAGTTCACCCGGCGGCCGTTGTAGTCATCGCTCCACCGCCCGTGATGGTGGACGCCGTCGTCATCGCAGTCCTCATCGGCGATGACGGCGCAGATCGTAATGCCGTCGCTCGTCTTCCGGACCTCAAACGCGATGTCTTCCGGTCGCCCTCGGCGCAGCTCCTTTTCACCGACGACCTCGGCCGCGTCGCCCGTGGCCTCGGTCACCTGGATGCGTCCGTTGTTCCCGTAGATGCGCAGCCACTGGCCAGCGGGAACGCGCTCGGACCAGGTGAATCGTGTACCCTCGCGGCCTTGAAGCTGCTGAGCGGCAAGCGGCGAAGCGAGCACGCACGCGGCGACGAGCGCTGGTGCGAATCGAGCGGTCATGGAGAAATGGCTCCGGAGGTGGACTGTTGGTTTTGACAGGCGGGAGCAGGCCAGGGTTTGAGCGGCGTTTGACCATCAGTTGCAACCAGCACTCTCTACCCACAGGTGCTCGAGGCCCTGGCTCTGCCCTACCACAACTACCTCGGGATCACCTCGAGCGGAACGCGTGCGCCGTACGGAGTGGACCTCGCCAACACGTGAAAGTACCCATACGCCGCGTCCGCAATTCGGCGCAGCGCCTTTGTCCCCTCGTCGGCATCGCTGTAATTCACCATCCCGACGACGACGTACGGTCGTCCCGGAAGGTCCACGAGCCCCCAGGCCGTGTTCACGCCCTCGATGTCACCAGGTTTCCAGGCGACCTTCACGCCTTCGGGGACCGACGCTTCGATCGGGCCGCCCTTCGGGATCTCGAGCAGCTGGCGCAGCGCCGCACACCGCTCCCGTGACATGGGCAGCTCGCACTTCGCGATCTTCGCCATGATCGTGGCGGCGGCCGTCGGCGTCGCGATGTTCTCGTTGCCGGCAAAGCTGTCGCGCGGCCGGATCATCTTCCGCTGCAGCTTCACTTCCGGAACGCCGAGGGCGCGCGTGGTCGCGTTCACCTTGTCCATGCCCACCCGATCAATCAGCATGTTCGTGGCGGTGTTGTCGGACACGGTGATCATGAACATCGCCAGGTCGCCTAACGACAACTCGCTCGTGCCGTCGCCGAGGTTCTGGAGCAGGCCGCTGCCGCCAGTGCGATCGGCGAGCCGAACGGGCACGCGCGTCGAGAGCTTGAGCGTGCCGGCGTCATCCTGATGGTAAAGCTCGATGAGGAGCGGGACCTTGATCGCGCTTCCCTGTGGAAAGGTGAGCGTGTCGTTCACGCCGATTCGCTCGCCGGTCGCGAGGTCGATCACCTGCGCACCGACGACGCCCTTCGTGTCGTCGGCAATCTGGCGAAGCTCGGTGCGAAGCTTCGCGGCAAGAATGGCGCGCTGAGCAGCTTGGGCACCCGACGTGCCCGACGCCGCGGAGAGCATGGCGCCCACGCCGCACGCCGCGCCGAAGCAGCGCCTAACGATCGTGCGACGGAGGGTCATGCCAGTCACCAATTGAAACCAACGGCGGACCGAAGCACGTAGCCGTTGCGTGCCGGCAGCGGGCGATCAGCCCCACTCGCGAAGTCGCTTCGAGTCGCACGAAGGATCGGGCCGCCACCAACCGTGAGCTGCCAGCGGGCCATGGGTGGCGCGATGGCGATCGTGGGCCCGGCCATGAGTCGGGCGCCGCCGTCCTTTTCCTCCGGGACCCAGAAACCTTCCAGGTCCTGGCCCACCGCCTCGATACTGAGCGTCACGCTGGAACCGAGCTTGCGACCGGCACCGACGGTGGAAATGAGATCGACCTCGTCCCTCTCGCCGGACATCGGCTTCTCGAGCATGAGGTTCCCGTTGATGAGCGACCGCGATGTCATTCGCCCAATGCCGAATCGCCCGAGCATCACGTCGGTTCGGCTGTATTCGCGCGCGTAGCCGACTCCTCCCGTGATGTGAACGGTTGGTCCGATCGACCGACTGTACAGGACCTCGCCCCGAGGCGAGACGCGCGTGTCGCCGCCGAGGGTCGACACACCGGTTCGCGCGAGCAGCATCACCGACGAGCCGATCGTCGCGCGCACTCCGAGCGCCTGCTCCAGTCGATCGCCGGCGACAGGCTCAAACGTCCGCTCACCATATCCCAATTCGTAGTAGCCGAAGGCCGCCACCGACTTCGATGTTCCAGCCGGCGGCGTGACACTGAAGAGGAACGGAGTCGCCTGCGCGCCAAGTGCGTCGGTGAACATGATCACGCTGACTCCGATCGCTGAAGCTCGTGCGAAATTCATGATGCCGACCTCCGGATAGAGCCTTCCCGACAGCACGGCGGGCGTGTGCAGGCTTTCGGGTTGGCGCCCGGCTTAGCTTATACCGTCCGCGGACCAACGACGGTAGACTCACAGAGGTTCGGATTCGCGAGCGATAAGGAGATATCGTGAGCGCTACACAGGAACACGTCGCCGTTCCGACTGAGAGACGTGAGGCACCGGCCGAGATCGACCCGGCGCGGTTCCGGGCGGCGGGGCACGCCCTTGTCGACCGTATTGCCGATCTGCTGGCGTCGATATCGGATCGGCCTGTCACACCGCACACGACGCCGAGCGCCATTCGTGCACGGTTGGGCGACGGCCGTTTACCGGAGCACGGAAGCGATCCCGTCGCCCTGCTCGACGAAGCCACGTCCATCCTGATCGACAACTCGACGTTCAATGGCCACCCTCGCTTCCTCGGCTACATCACGGCGTCGGCCGCGCCGATCGGCATTCTGGCGGACCTGCTCGCGGCGGGGATCAACTCGAACGTTGGTGCATGGCAGCTCGCGCCGGCGGCGACGGAGATCGAGCGCCTGGCGATTCGCTGGGTAGCCGACTTCATCGGATTCCCGACGTCCTGCGCCGGGCTGTTCGTGAGCGGCGGCAACATGGCGAACATGGTCTGCTTCCTCGCGGCGCGAACCGAATACGCGAGGCGTGCCGGGTGGGATTTCCGGACGAAGGGGATGAACGTGGATGGCGCGGCCGCGCTCAGCGTCTACACGTCCGCCGACACGCACACCTGGATTCAGAAGGCGTCGGAGCTGTTCGGGCTCGGCGCTGACGCGGTACGCTGGATCGAGGTGGACGACGGGCAGCGCATGCGCATGGACCGACTTCGCGAGCGCATTGCCGAGGACCGCCGTGCCGGGTATCGGCCGTTCATGGTGGTCGGGACTGGTGGCAGCGTCGGCACCGGTGCGGTCGATCCACTGCCGGAGATCGCCGCGTTGTGCAGAGCCGAAGGGCTGTGGTTCCACGTCGACGGGGCGTACGGCGCGCCGGCGGCGCGCGTGCCCGGTGTCCCGCCGGACCTCGCCGCGTTAGGCGAGGCCGACTCGGTGGCAGTGGATCCACACAAATGGCTCTATGCGCCGTTGGAGGCGGGCTGTGCCCTCGTGCGCGAACCGGAGACGTTACGCGCGCCATTTTCGCACAAACCCACGTACTTTCACTTCGAGGGCTTGGCGGAGGATCCGCCGATCAATTTCCACGAGTGGGGGCCACAGAATTCCCGCGGCTTCCGCGCGCTCAAGGTGTGGCTCGCGTTCCAACAGATGGGCCGCGCAGGCTACACGAAAATGATCGGTGACGACATCGCGCTCGCGCGTCGGATGTACGAGCGAGCGGCCGCGCATCCCGAGCTCGAGGCGCTCACGTGTGGGCTCAGCATAACGACGTTCCGCTACGTGCCGCCGAATTTGCCGTCGTCGCTCGCGCCGGAGGAGCGTTCACACTACCTGAACGACCTGAACGAGGCGCTGCTCACCCGCCTGCAGGAGGGAGGGGCGGTGTACATGTCCAATGTGGTAATCGATGGTGCGTTCGCCCTGCGCGCGTGCATCGTGAACTTCCGGACGTCGGTGGCGGACGTCGATGCCATCCCGGACCTCGTCGCGCGCGAGGGCCGGCTCGTCGCTGCTGGCATGGCTCGATAGTCGACCCCAACTACCGCGTTCTGCGGATCTCGAAGCGTCCCGCCGCGCCGCCTGGATCCGAAACATAACGCCACGTCCCGACGATCGCGTCGCCGCGGAATGCACCATGGACCTCGACCAGACCATGATCGACCGTCGGATTCAGCGTCGCGCGCATCGTGTCGTCGTTCAACGACCAGCCGAGCGCCTGCTGCGTCGACAGCGTGAACCCGAAGCGGGCGAAGTCGATCTCGAACGTGCCGGGATGCACTGACCGCGCACTGGACGTCGTCGGCGACGCGTCGCCGACCGGGTCGAAATGAAGCCGCGCGGGCACCGCGCGCGCCGACGGTCGCTCCGCAAGCTTCCACGTCGAATCGAGACTGAACGTCCCCTCCCACGTCCCCGAGATGTCGCGTGCGACGGCGAAGCTGCCGTGTGGCGCGACGTCGACTGGCGTTTGCGCCTTGAGGCCGAGGCCGGTGACGCCGGCCACGCCGCCGAGCGCGATCAGTCGTATGAGGATTCGTCGGGTCCGCAGCATGGCGGACGCTAACGCAAGGGATGGGCTCGCGTCTCGACGGCCACCACTACAGCAGGATGAGCCCCTGACGTGCGCCGATCGCCACCGCCTCGGCACGCGAGAAGGCGTCGAGCTTGGTGAGAATGGACGCGACGTGCGTTTTCACCGTGTGCTCCGAGATCCCGAGGCGCGCGGCAATGTTCTTGTTCGCGAGCCCCTCGGCCAGAAATCCGAGGACCTCGATCTCGCGGCGCGTGAGGGGCTGCGTCGGCGGACCCGCGGCTCGCGTTGCCGTACCGCGCGTCGCCGACACGAGGTCGATTATGAGCTCCGCGGGCAGTGTCACGAGACCGGCGGCTGCCGCCTCCAGCGCCGCGATGATCTCGTCAGGCGTCGCGTCATGCGGGAGGACGCTCCGGGCGCCGGCGCGCAGCGCCTCCGCGGTCCACGGAAGCGACGGCGTGTCGGCCAATAGCACGAACGCGGGCGTTCTCGGGACGGCGTCGGGCGACAGCGTAATCCGTGTTGCAACGTTAGGCAGCGCACCGCTCCGCGGTTCGACGGCGAGCAGCACGACCTGCGGCTCGTGCGTCTCGATGTCGTCGGCGAGCGTATCGCCGGACGTTGCGGCGACGATGGCGACGGAGGCGCTCCGGGCGAGGAGCGCCTCCAGCCCCGCTCGTACGATCGGGGACGCGGCTGCGATCAGCGCCCGGATCACGCCGCGCGAGCCCCGGACCTCGTGCGTCGCGCTTCGACCTGCTCCAGGAAGCGCGACACGGTCGTCGCGGGGACGGCGACGCCCAGCCCGCCGGCGATCAGCGTGTTCACGCCCACGACGCGACCGCGCGCGTCGGCCAGCGGTCCGCCGGAGTTGCCTGGCGCGAGCCGGATGTCGGCGCGAATCCATCGAGGCGCGCCACGCCGCGTCTCGACCGCGTGGACGATACCTAACGCGATCGACCCGGTAATGCCCCAGGGGTGACCGAGCGCGACCACAACATCGCCCGTGCGGAGGTCGGTCGGGTGGCCGATAGTCGCCGCCGCCAGGGTAACGCTGCCCGGGTCGATTGCGATCGTCGCCAGGTCTCGTCGCGGGTCGTGGGCCGTGACGACGCCGTCGAGCTCATGTCCATCCCACAGGACGACAGTGGCGTGGTCGGTGCGCGCGACGTGCGCGTTCGTGACGATCAGCCCGTCCGCCGACCAGATGATACCCGAGCCGGCACCGGTGCCGCGGGTTCGCACCTCGACCACGCTCTGCCGAAGCGTCGACGCCAGCGCCTCGAGCTCGGTGCCTAACGGTCCGGTCGATAGGTCGATCATCGTCCCCTCCTTCCCGCGCGCGCGTCACGCGCGTCACGTGGTTCACGCGGCCGCTCGCCGATCTTGATCGAGACGTCCTTCGGTTCCCCGGCGCGAATGATACGCGTCGATAGCGTTTCGCCGATCTGATCGCCGCCGAGCAGGCTCACGACGTCGGCCGGGTCGCCAACCGGCTTGTCGGCAATGGCGATGAGCACGTCGCCGATCAGGATCCCTGCCGTGTCGCCCGGTCCGCCGGGCTCCGCGCTCACGACCATGAGCCCGACATCGTTAGGCAGCGACAGCTTCTCGACGAGCGCCGCCGGCAGGCGGACCGCCTGCATGCCGAGCCCGAGGTAGCCGCGCGCGACCCGGCCGGTCTTCACGAGCTGGTCGACGACGCGGTTGACCGTGGACCCGGGAATCGCCAGGGCCGCGCCGCGCGACAGCCCGGACGTGTTGATGCCGAGCACGCGACCGCCGGCGTCGACTAGCGGGCCGCCGGAAAAGCCATCGTAGATCGACAGGTCGAGTCGCACGAACCGATCGATCGCGCCGCCGTGCCACGTCCGCCACTCGCCGCCAACGGTGCTGATGACGCCAAGGCTCGCGGTGACGGCGGTGCCGGGGCGTCCAAGGGCGAGCACGAGCGCGCCGACGCGGATGGCAGACCCGTCGGCGACCGACGCGACGGGCGCCTTCGCTTCGTCGACCTTGAGGACGGCGAGATCGGTGGTGGGATCGCGTCCCGCGAGGGTCGCCGCGACCGACGTGCCGTCGGCGAGCGAGATGGTGATGTCTTCCTCGCGCTGGATGGTGTGGTGCGCGGCGACGATGATGCCGGGCCGCCAGTGGACGCCGCTCGCGGGAATGCGTCGCCGGGCGTGAATGGCGACGACGGACTGTCCGGCGCGATCGACGGCGCCGGCAAGGTCGTTGGAGAGGGATTCGAGGACGCCGCCGGTGGGTGGCGTGGTGGTCGATGGTCCAGCCATGAGATCTCCCGTGTTCTTGGCGTCCTGTTTTGAACGCCTACCTGAGCGGAAGAATGCGATAAGGCATGGGAGGTGGGGATCGCTCGATTGGCTGAGTCGAGTATCCCGAAAGAGAGCGATCGGTTGAACAATGCTGCCGCCTGCCCGTTCGTCCCCGTCGTCGATCCCGCGTCCCCGGCAGTCGCCTGTCGCCTGGCCCCTCAACAGGACGTCATTAACGACGGTATAGAGCTTTAGTCCAACCGGGCACACACCCGACTCTCGATCTCCAGGAATGTTCAGGCTACGTGGCGCCGTTCTGGCCGCCGGTTTCTTTCTTCTCGCACTAACTGCGTCGCGATCGGGCGCGCAGGTCGGCTCGACCACCGATATCCTCACCGGCACCGTCACCAACACGGCCGGCGCACCCATTCCGGGCGCCACCGTTGAAGCGAAGTCTTTCGACACTCAGATCACCCGTCGCGCGCGCACGAACGCCGAGGGACGTTACACCATCCTCTTTCCCGACGGCGGCGGACAGTATCAGCTGACCGTCAAGTTCCTTGGAATGGCGCCGGCGACCTTGAACGTCACCCACGTCGCCGACGAAGACCGGCTCGTCACGAACGTTCGGCTTTCGGAAAACCCCACGGAAATCCAGGGCGTCGTGGTGCGAGCGCGGCCGACAGGGCGCGGCGCCAGCGACCGCCCAACGCCCGGATCACAGGAGCGAAACCTCACGCCGGAACAGCTCGCGCGCCTGCCGATCGACCAGTCCGACCTCGCGGTCCTCGCCACGCTCGCTCCCGGAGTCGTCGGCATCGACGCCACCGATTCCACGGCGTCAGCCTTCTCGGTCGCCGGTCTTCGCCCCGACGCGAACAGCGTGACGCTCGACGGCCTCAATTTCGGAGCGTCCACCGTTCCGCAGGACGCCGTGCGCAACACGCGTGTGATCACGAGCAGTTACGACGTCGCGCGAGGACAGTTCTCCGGCGGGCAGATCGCGTCCACGACGAAGAGCGGCAGCGACTTCGTGCAGGGGACATTCAACTATTCGCTGCGCGACCAGGATCTCGCCTGGGAGGACGGGACGGCGACCGCGTTCAACAGCGGTTACACCCAGAATCAGTTGAGTGGGGGCTTCGGCGGGCCGATCGTCAAGGACAAGCTTTTCGTGTTCGGGTCCGCGCAGGCGCGGCGGCGAACGGACGCCGTCCCTTCGCTCATGAACGCCGACGCCGCCACTCTCGGCCGCGTTGGCGTGAGCCAGGACTCGGTCGATCGATTCCTGTCCCTCGTGGGAGGATACGGCCTAACGCCCGGCGCCGGCCTCGATGACAGCCGCGACGCCAACACCTACTCGGCGCTGGTGCGAGTGGACTTGCTGGCGTCGGCCGGTCAGACGCTCACGCTGCGCGGCGACTTCCGCGGAACGGGCCAGGATCCCACTCGCGTTGGCACGCTGTCGCTGCCGCAGACCGGCGGTAACCAGAGGTCGAGCGGTGGCGGGATCATGGCGGTGCTGTCGTCGAACTTCGGCGGTCGGTTCATCAACGAGCTTCGCGCGTACGCGCAGACCGACCAGCGCCACTCTGATCCGTTCTTCCTCGTGCCCGCCGCTCGCGTGCAGGTCAATTCCGATCTCACGGACGCGCGCTCGATCACGACGCTCGCGTTCGGTGGCAACGCCGGGCTGCCGCAGCGATCGCTCACGAAGAGTCTCGACATCTCGGACGAGGTTTCGTGGCTCGAGGGTAACGGCGCGCATCGCATCAAGCTCGGTGCGTTGTTCAGCGGGTCTCGGTTCTCGCAGGACGCGACGTCGAACCGCCTCGGCACGTTCACGTTCAATTCGCTGGAGGACCTGGCGGACAATGAGCCGTCGATCTTCACCCGCACGCTGTCGCCGTCCATTCGCACCGGGACGAGCCTGAACACGGCGCTCTACCTTGGCGATACGTGGCGGAGATCGCGGGCATTCCAGCTGACGTACGGCGCGCGACTCGAGCATACGCAATTCGACGGCGCGCCCGCGTACAACCCGGAGGTCGAGCAGATCTTCGGCTACACGACGAACGAGATCCCGACCGAAACCCACGTGAGCCCGCGCGCGGGATTCACCTGGGTGCTGGGCGGCAGCGGAGCGGGCGGCGCGTTCGGGGGAGGTGGGTTCGGCGGGTTCGGCCGTGGTGGGCGAGGCGGTGGCGGCGGCGACGGAGCCGGCGGCGGCAACAACGCCAGGCCTAACGCGAATGCGTCCGCCAGCGTCCCGCTCATCATCCGTGGTGGCATCGGGGAGTTCCGGAGCGTGACGCCGACGTCGCTCTACTCGGGAGCGCAGAACGCGACGGGTCTCTCCCAGTCGGAGTCGCAGCTGTATTGTATCGGCGCGTTCGTTCCCACGCCGGACTGGAGCATCTGGTCTGGTGACGACGCCGACATTCCCACGACGTGTACCGGCGGAACGGTCAACGCCCCGCCCATTACCGCTCGCCCGAACGTCACCGTCTTCGACCGGAACTTCGAAGCGCCGCGAGCGTGGCGTGCGTCGTTAGGTGCGCAGCGCCGGATACTCGATCGCATGCAGCTGTCCGTGGACGGAAACTTCGCGCGCGGCGTCAGCCAGTATGGGTTCCACGACCTCAACCTCGACACCACGCCCAAGTTCACCCTTGGCGCCGAGGGCGGACGGCCGGTGTTCGCGAATCCGTCGGACATTGTGCCAGCGACCGGCGCGGTCTCGATCACGTCGTCACGCATCGCCCCGCAGTTCGGGCAGGTCATTGCCGTCGGCTCGGACCTGCAGTCGGAGAGCGAGCAGCTCATCGTCGCAATGCAGGGCATCACGCGCATCGGCGCGATCTTCAGCGTCTCGTACACGCTGTCACGGGCGAAGGATCAGTCGTCGGCCGCCGGTGGCTCGGCCACCGGCGGATTCTCGGCCGCGACGACCGCGGGTGACCCTAACGTGCGCGAATGGGCTCCGAGCAACTTCGATCGCCGTCACGCGGTCGTGGGGACCCTGACGTATCCGTTCAACGAAGGGTTGGAGGTCACTGCAATCGGCCGGATGTCGTCAGGCGCACCGTTTACGCCGATGGTGGCGTCGGACATCAACGCGGACGGCGCGCGGAACGATCGCGCGTTCATCTTCGATCCGAACACCACGGCCGACACGGGCGTGGCGAACGCCATGCGCCGTCTGCTCGACGGGAGCTCGCGCGCCGCCGACTGCTTGAAGTCGCAGGTGGGCGCCGTGGCTGGGCGAAATTCCTGCACCGGTCCGTGGCAGCCGTCGCTCGACTTTCAGGTGAACTATCGGCCGTTCGCGTTCGGACTCAACCGCCGGCTCATGCTGTCGCTGACGACCATCAACTTCCTCGGCGGGCTCGATCAGCTGATCAACGGGCAGAAGAACCTGCAGGGATGGGGAACTTCGCGCCTGGGTGATCCGACGCTGCTGTACGTGCGCGGCTTCGATCCAGCGACGGAGCACTATCAGTATCAGGTCAACGAGCGGTTCGGCTCGCAGCGCAGCGGGCAGGGGAGCGTCGTGCTGCCGTTCCAGATCGGGTTCCAGGCGCGTTATACGCTCGGCCCGGATCGCACGCGCGATGCGGTGCGGGGTGCGCTCGCGACGCGTGCCGCCGGGCGGTTTGGCGGCGCCGGTGGTGCGGGCAACTTTGCCTCGCGGTTCGACCGCATCCTGCCGAACCCGATCACGCAGATCCTCGCGCGGAAGGACTCCATCACGCTCACGGATTCGCAGGTCGCCCGCCTAACGTCGATCCGCGACTCGCTGGACGCGAAGAACAAGCTGGTGTCGGACGCGGTCAAGGCCGTGGTCGACAAGGCTGGCGCGAATCCCGATCCGGGAGCGCTGTTCGGCGCGCTGAGGCCGAAGCTCGACGAAGGACGCGCGAACGCCCAGAAGGCGGTAGCCGAGGCGAAAGGGATTCTGACGGCGGAACAATGGGCGAAGCTGCCGGAGCGGATCAAGAATCCGGGTCAGCAGGGTGCCGGGGCTCGCGGGCCCAGGCCTTGAATTTGATACGTAAGGGGTCAGACTCCTGACGCATCGGTCCGTTGCAGCCGCAACGGACCGATGCGTCAGGCGTCTGACCCCTTACGGGGCGAAACCATGCGTCGAACCCTGCTGCTCGCGGCGCTGGTCGCCGCGTCGCCCACGCTGCCCGCGCAGACGCCTTCGGCACGATCGGCAGAGCACCACATCGTGGTCGACGGGCGGCAGCGCAGCTTTCTCGTCGATCTCCCGCCGGGATACGACGACCGGCAGCGGTATCCGCTCGTGCTCGACTTTCACGGTGGCGGCGGTTCGCCCGCGAGCGCGCGGAAGCAAGCCGGATTTTCGGCGTTGGGAGCGCGCGAAGGGGTCATCGTCGTTTACCCGGCCGGCAGCGGGCGCCTGCATGGAACGGCGGCATGATGGCGCATCTCGTCGGCTGCCGGCTGAGCGACCGGTTCGCTGCGATCGCCGTCGTCTCGGGCGAACTGACCGTGGACTGCAAGCCGGAGCATCCGGTGTCCGTGCTGATCATTCACGGCACGGCGGACGAGAATCTTCCCTACGACGGCGGCGTCGGGCGAAAGGCAGCTGGCTTCACACGACGTGCGTCCCGTCCGGTACGCGGTCGACACTGGCGCGCACGCGACCACTGTCCGGACGCGCGCCGCGCGTGACGGTCACCGGGGTGCTCACGCGCAGCACGTGGGCGCCGTGCGCTGACGGGGCCACCGTCGAGCTGTACAGGATTTCCGGCGGTGGGCACGCGTGGCCGGGTGGCGAGCGGATGTCGGCGTTGCTCGACGAGCCCAGTACGTCCCTCGATGCCACGCGGGTCAGCTGGGCGTTCTTCGCGACCCACTCGAAGCGTAACTTGCTCCACGGCTTTCAAACGGAGCCAGATCGGCTTGAATAACCAGTAACCTGCTACCAGTTACCATTTCTGAGCATGCGCTACCGAACGTTCGGCCGGCTCGGCTGGTCAGTGAGCGAAGTCGGGTATGGGATGTGGGGACTCGCCGGCTGGACCGGCTCGGACGACGACGAGACTCGTCAGGCACTCGACGAAGCCGTTAGGCTCGGCTGCACGTTCTTCGACACCGCGTGGGCCTATGGCGATGGGAAGAGCGAGCAGATTCTCGGCGAGCTGGTCAGGGCGCATCCGGAGCGGCGTCTCTACACGGCCACCAAAGTGCCGCCGAAGAACCGTACGTGGCCGTCGCGCGCGGATTTCATGCTCGACGAGGTGTTTCCGCCGGACTACATCCGCGAGTACGCCGAGTCGAGCCTCGAGAACCTCGGGCTGGATTCGGTCGACCTGCTGCAGTTCCATGTCTGGGAAGACGCGTGGGCGCGCGATGACCGCTGGCAGCGCGTCATGGAGGACCTGAAGCGCGAGGGGATGATCGGCGGCATCGGTATCAGTGTGAACCGATGGGAGCCGGAGAACGGAATCGAGACGCTCCGTACGGGAATCGTCGATGCCGTTCAGGTGATCTACAATATCTTCGACCAGGCGCCGGAGGACGAGCTGTTTCCGGTGTGTGAGGAGCTCGACGTTGCGGTGATCGCGCGCGTGCCGTTCGACGAGGGCTCGCTCACCGGAACCCTGACGCGAGACACGCGGTTTCCGAGGAACGATTTCCGGCACACGTACTTCGGCCCGGAGAATCTCGGACCGACGATGGATCGCGTGGACGCGCTGGCTCCGCTCGTACCCGAAGGCTCATCGCTGCCGGACCTGGCGATGCAGTTCATCCTCGCGAACCGCGACGTGGCCACGGTGATTCCGGGCATGCGCCGCCCGACGCACGTGCGAGCGAACATCGGCGCGAGCGATGCGCCGCCGCTGGATCCAGAACTGCTGAAGGAGCTCCGCGCGCACCGGTGGGATAGACGTCCGGCGGAATGGTCGGCGTAAGGAGCCTTGGCGGTTACTCCCCGCCGACGACCTGCGCGTGATTGAGCGCGGCAACGAGGGTGACGCCGCCTAACGTATTGCCGATCAGCGTCGGGACCGCGAAGCGGCCAAAGTAGTCACCCCACGTGGCCATCCCGCGCGCTACGAGATACGCCGCGTCGGTCGACCCGGCGATCACGTGCGCCAGTCCGCCCACGCCGACGAGGTACGTCATGACGACGATCACCGCGAACTGCGCGCCCTTCGAGCCCGGTAGCATCCACACCATGAGCGCGATCAGCCACCCGGCGAAGATGCCGCGCAGCAGAGTAGTTGCGAAGTCGCCGCGCATGGCCTCGGTTGCCACGCCAACGAAGGCGACGTGCACGTCGGCGTCGAACAGCGTCGTTCGCGCGGCGACCCACGCGAACACGATCGTGCCGACCAGGTTCGTCACGAGCACGATGGCCCAGAGTCGTAACACGCGGCCAAGCATCGCTGCCGATTTGCGGGAGAGTAGTGGGACGATCGGAGTCAGCGTGTTCTCGGTGTAGAGGTGCTGACTGCCGAGCATCACGATGAGGAACCCGACACTGTACCCGAGCTTGGCGACCAGCGGGCGCCACGGCGCGTCAGGCAGGTGTGAGCGCAGCAACCCTTCGGCAACGAGGGTGAATCCCATGGACAAGCCTGCCGCGAGGCCTGACCAGGCGAGCGCCTGTGGCGGGCGCGCGAGCTCCTTCTCACCCTCGCGACGGACGGCCTCGTAGGTGACGCTCGCACTGAGCGACTGCTCCTCCTTGGCCTTCTGCTGTTCGTCTTCGTCGAGTTCGGGGCCTTTGCGGTCCGAGCGGCCGTCGTCATCGGTCGTGTTGGTGACGCGAGGGTGAGCGCCGACCTGGGGGGGTGCTGTCATACCTGGCTCACGGAGGAATCCATGGGATGTAGAACCGCGCGTCACGTGCCACGCCGGGCTCGATCGGCCGAGACCGCCTAACGAAATCCGGCCGATGCGTCCTGGGCCGCTTCGCGACGTGTCACCCGCTGCTCCGACTCCCGGAACAGCCTCACGACCAGCCAGAGCGCCGCGATGACGTACACGATGCCGCCGGGCACCCACATGATCAGCCCGCCCACCTGCTGATCCTCGATTGGCGCGAGACCCCAGGCGCGCGTCGTGGATGCGTACACCGTGTAGAGCACGCGCGAGCTGAGCGTGAGTACGGCCCCTAGCGCGCCGGTGTGCATGACCGTGCCGAACAGCAGTGCGATGGCCGCTGCGGTGCCACCACGCGCGTGACTCGGGCGAAGTACGACCCACCAGAAGAGAAGGGCAGTCACCACGAAGCTCGCGTGCTGGGCCGCGTGCATGACTTCACTCGAGACCGTCGCGTCGTAGAGCGACGGTAAATGCCACACCCAGATCGCGGCCGCGTGCAGGAGAAACGCGGTCACCGGGTGGGTGAGCGCCTGCCAGGGCACGGCGAACGCGCGCGCGGCACTCCATTGTCCCGTGAGTCGCCGCCACTTCGGCGAGAGCGCCCAGACGAATGGAATGAGCGGCCTCCCGAGGACGAGCAGCGGCGCGGCCACGGTCATGAGCAGCTCGTGCTGCGCCATGTGGGCGGAAAAGAGCACGCCTCCGAGCGCGTGTAATGGGGAGAGAAGACTGAGCGTTAGCACCAGCCACCCCGCCGCGAACATCCACGCCTCCCGTTCGCGGACGCCGCGGCCCCGACCCGCGGCGTGCCACAGGCGCGTTAGGCCCCGCGCGTACAGCCAGCCCGAGATCGCGAGCAGCGCGATCGTGACCGGCTCGAACGTCCAGGCCCGCCAGAGGTCATGCGGCTCGAGCGGCTTACCGAGGTGCGCAAAGACGATCAGTTGCGCAGGCACGTCCCCAACACCATCACGCCGATCCACTGCGCGAAAACGCTCACGGCGAACAACATCCCGCTCAAGATACCGAGGGTGGCAAGTAACCGCGATCGCGCGTTAGCGGCGCGGTCACCGTCAGGTGCCGCACGCTCGACGCGTCGCAGCAGCTTGAGACCGAGCAGTGCGCACGCGGCGGACAGCACGAGCGACACGAAGTGCACGACGTGAAGCGCCCAGTCGTTCCCCGTGTTGCAGGCCCAATCCACCATCACGTAGTTCACTTCGAGATTGAGCAGAAACAGGAACGGCCCGCCTAACACGGACGTCCAGAGCGCCAGATCCGAGACCGGCGGATGTTCCCGCGGACCGGCCTCCGTTCGGACGTCAACACTCGCCTCGGCCACTAGACCCACCTCGGCACGAGGTATACGGTGACATAGCACGGAATCCAAACGGCCACCATGAAGTACGAGTAGAACGTGTCCTCTGCGACGCCGGGATAATAGCGGGTCGGCTCCCGCGTTTGCATGATGACCGCGAAGAGCAGCGTCTCGAGCGTGTCGGCGAGGAGGAGCGTGAAGTGTGCGAACACCACGGCCCACGCGACGGACGCGTACGCGTTCGCGTCCCAGCGCACGTTCAACGAGCGAAACTCCATGACCCGAAGCGCCGTCGCGATGAGCATCACCACCACGGCGACCCACATCCACCGCAACGTCGCCGGTTTGTCGAGCCGCTTAGCGGCCCGAGCGAAGAGGTAGCAGGGAATGAGCGAGAGGACCAGCACGATGAGGCTGATCGTTGGAATGAACAGGTCCGGCAGCGGAGTACGCAGCGGAGGAAACGACTCGTAGTTTCGGAGCACGTAATAGTACGACGCCACGCACGCGCTCAGCGTCGCGGTCTCGGCCGCCATGAAGCCAATGGTGCCCCACCACGTCACGACGCGCGAGCCGTAGACGACGTTAGGCAGGTCGCTTACGTTCACTACGGGACGAAGCGGTCGCTCGGCCTGACGCCCCGCCTCGGCGGGGATCTCACCGACCACGGTCATTTCGGTACCTCCACGATCTCGTGCGTGTTGGGCTTGGTCTTCTGTGGCCACCCCCACGCGGCAAGCGCGATGAAGGTGAGCACGGCGCCGACATCAAACCCGATCGGGTCGAGGATTCCCCAGATCAGGCCCACGCCAACGGCGAGCGCCGTGAGCAAGGGCACGATCGTCGGATCCGGATGCTCGTGACGTGAATCCGGCACGGCATCGAGCATTGTGGTCTGCAACACCTCGCGCCGATCCTCTCGGAGTCCGGCTACCGCATCGAGGTCGCCCGTGTCGGCCCACAGTGCGCTCCGGCCGTGCACGATGGGGATGTACGCGAAGTTGTAGTCGGGTGCCGGTGAGCTGATTGCCCACTCGAGCGTTTCGCCTCCCCACGGGTCCGCGCCCGCCGCCGCGCCCGCGGCCAGCGAGCGTGCGATGTTGATCACGAGGACAACGATTCCGACGGCGATGAGGCCGGCCCCGATGCTCGACGTGAGGTTCAACCCGCCCCAGCCCGTGTCGGCGAGGTAGGTGTACACGCGGCGAGGCATGCCGGCAATGCCTAACAGCAGCTGCGGGAAGAACGTCACGTTCACGCCGATGAACAGCAGCCAGAAGCTCACCTTACCGAGCCGCTCGCTCATCATCCGGCCGGTCACCTTGGGGAACCAGTAGTGCAGCGCCCCGAAGAGCGGGAACACCATGCCGCCTAACAGGACGTAGTGGATGTGGCCGGGCAGAAAGTCGGTGTCGGTGATCTGCAGGTCGACGGGCACGGATGCCAGCAAGAGTCCCGTTAGCCCGCCGATGGTGAATAGCGCAATGAAACCGACCACGTAGAGCATCGGCGTATCGAAGCGCGGGCGGCCCGACCAGATGGTGGCGATCCAGCAGAAGATCGTGACCCCGGTCGGGATCGCGATCATTGCACTCGCCGCCGTGAAAAAGGTCTGCCCGGTTTGTGGCAGCGGCGTCGCGAACATGTGGTGAACCCACAGCCCGAACGACAGGAATCCGATGGCCACCAGCGACAGCACAACGGCCGTGTAACCGAACACGGGCCGGCGCGAGAACGTCGCGACAATCGCCGAGACCATCCCGAGGCCGGGGATGAAAATAATGTAGACCTCCGGATGTCCGAAGAACCAGAACAGGTGCTGCCACAGCAGCGCGTCGCCGCCCTCCGTGTAGTTGAAGAACTGGGTTGCTATCAGCCGGTCCATCGCGAGCATCGCGCTGGCCGTCGCCACGTACGGCATCGCGACGAGCACCATGAATGACATCACGACCATCGCCCACACGAACAGCGGGACGCGGTTGAGCGACATGCCTGGCGCGCGCTGCTTGAAGACCGTGACGATCACCTCGATTGCCGCGACGATTGCCGCGATCTCCGTGAACGTGATCATCTGCGCCCAGATGTCGACGCGCTTGCCGGGCGAAAATCCCGGTCCCGCCAGCGGCACGTAGCTGAACCAGCCCTGATCCGGCCCCGTGTTCGTGAACAGGCCGGAGAACAGCAACACGCCGCCGATCAGATACGTCCAGTAACCGAACGCGTTGAGTCGAGGGAACGCGACGTTGCGGGTACCGATCATGATCGGCACGAAGTACAGCGCGACGGACTGCACCATCGGCACGGCGAACAGGAACATCATGGCGGAGCCGTGCGTCGTGAACAGCTGGTTGTAGAGGTCCGGTCCGATGAAGGAATTCTCGGGGCGGGCGAGCTGCACACGCATCAGTGCGGCCTCGACGCCCGCGATCCCGAAGAACGTGAACGCCGTGATGATCGACCTGAGCGCTATCGATTTGTGGTTGACCGACGTCAGCCAGCCCCACAGGCCGGGCCCGTTGCGCCAGACGCGCTCGAGACGCGCGTGGAGGGACGCGGGCGAATTCGGGTCGGTGTCGACGGCGTGTTCGGCGGGCATCGGCTGCGCGCTCACTTGAGCGTCTCCAGGTAGTCGAGCAGCGCGGTCATGTCGGCGGGCGAAAGCGCGTTAGGCGGCATCCGGACGCCCGGTTTGATGAGCTGCGGGTTGAGGATCCATCGCGTGAGGTTCACGCGTGTGTTCGGCAAACTTCCGGCGGCAAGGGAGGGTCGCGACGCGATGTGCGTCAGCTCGGGACCCACGTTGCTGCCCGCCTCCGTGCCGTTGATCGAATGACACATGATGCACGTCCGCTGCACGAACACGTCGTAGCCATGCTTGGCGGACGAGTCGGTGGGCGGCAGTGCCGACGCGAGTTGACGTACGTACCACTGAGCGAATTGCGCGGGCGATTCGGCCACGACGTCGAACGCCATCTTCGCGTGCTGGTGACCGCAGAATTCGGCGCAGCGTGCCTTCCACACGCCGGGCCGATCGGCCTTGATCCACATCGTGTTGCGGTGGCCCGGTATCAGATCCTGTTTGCCGTGCAGCTCCGGGATCCAGAAGCTGTGGATCACATCGTTCGACAGCAGGATCACGCGGACCGGGCGCCCGACTGGGATGTGCAGCTCGTTCGACGTCGTGAGCCAATTGCTCGGCAGCGAGTCGCGGTAACGAAATTGCCACCACCACTGATGTCCGGTGACTTCGATCGTGAGCGGCTGCTGTGCGTTGAGCGGCCACGCGATCGCTTTGCCTGTGAGCGCTGTCGCGCTCACGTACACGAGGAGGATCAACGTCGTCAGGGTCGTGGCGATGGCGACGTTGCGCGTGAGACGTTTCCCGGTCTCCGGACGTGTGTCCGCGAGCTCGCCTTGTGTGCGGCGCACGCGTGCTCGCCGCATCGCGATCCCCGTCGCGGCCAATACCAACAGGTACGTCACCGCCGACACGATGATGAGGAACCAGGCGAGCCGCGCGATCCGTTCCGCCGGGCTGCCAGCCGTGTCGAAGATGCTGCCGGCCCAGGTCATGGCCGTTGGGACTTGGCTGGAAGGGTTTTCGACGACGAGGCACGCGGTGTACGGAACGGCGTACGCTGCTCATCTACCTTGTACTGCATCTCGTCGTTCCGCCCCGGGCTCGGCCCCTTCGCCTCGAGCCCGGCCATCGAGCGCACATAGGCCGCGAGCTGCCACAGCTGGTTGGCCGTGATCCGGTTGCGGAACGACGGCATCCCGTTAGGCCGACCCTCGACGATCGTGGCGACGATGTTCTCCGGCGAGCTGCCGTAGATCCACTCGTTGTCCATGAGCGGCGGTCCCATGCCACCGCCGCCGTGCGAGTGGCAACCGGTGCAGTTCCACTGCGCGAAGAGCAGTTTCCCCTGCGCGATGTCGTAGGCGTTGCCTTCAGCCGGGCTTTTCACCGTGAGCTCCGGGGAGGGCACGCCTGGCTGCAGCGTATCGAGTGTCACCGAGGCGTACGCCGGCGCCGAGGGGTAGGTGGCGTTGAATCGTCGCTCCTCTCGCTTGCAGGCGAGACCGAGCGCGAGGGCAGCGACCGCGGCGATGCGGCCCCAATACCGGCCGGCGCTCATCGCGCTCATGGCAGCCCGAACACGTAGAGGGTTCCGCCCTTGGTCGTGGCGTTAGGCAGGTCGCGCATGGCGTTGGCGAAGCCCAGGGCTGCGCTCGAGTCGCGGGCGTCTATGCCGGCCGACACGATGGCGCCCGGCCAGCCGCCCACGCCGGCAAGGATCGCGACGTACTGCTTGCCGTCCGGCGCTCGATATGTGACAGGTTGCCCGATGATTCCCGATCCCAGCTTTGCTTTCCACAAGAGCGCTCCCGACCGCGCATCGAGCGCCTTGAACCAGCCATCCATCGTGCCGTAGAAGACCACATCGCCGGCGGTCACGAGCGCTCCGCTCCACACTGGAAAATCCTCGGTGACGCTCCAGACTTTCCGGCGCGCGATCGGGTCCCACGCGTCGAAGACGCCGCGATGGCCACCTGGCCCCGCGTACATCTTCACGTTCATGCCGACGTACGGCGTGCCGGCGATGTAGTTCGCCTCGACCGGCTCCACGTCCATGCAGAGGTTCTGGTGCGGGATGTAGAGCAGGCCGGTGCGCGGCGAGAAGGCGGACGGTTGCCAATCCTTGGTTCCGGGCGAGGCGGGGCAGATCTCGCGCACCACCTTGCCCATCTGCGGCTCCTTCTCGTGGTTCACCACGGGCCGGCCCGTCTGCAGGTTCACGCCTGACGTCGAGTTGACGACGCCGAATGTATCGGCGGCGAGCACTTCGCCGGTCGTGCGGTCCTGCACGTACACGTAACCGTCGCGCTCGGGGCGCACGAGCACGCGCCGCGTCTGTCCCTTCCACGGGAGGTCGAGCAGAATGCTCTCGTTGATGCCGTCGTAGTCGTGGAGGTCGTGTGGCGTGACCTGATACGCCCACACCGCTTCGCCCGTGTCGGGGTCGCGCGCGAACGTCGTCGACGACCATTTGTTGTCGCCCGGGCGCTGCTCGGGGTTCCACGGCCCGGGGTTCGCGGTGCCGTAATAGATCAGGTTGAGCGCCGCATCGTAGGAGATCCATCCCCACGCACCGGCGCCGCCCTGCTTCCACTTGTCAGGCGGCCACGTCGTGACGCCCAGGTCCTTGCCCTGGTCGGTCTCGTAGAACGGCTTGAATCGCGGCCCGATGAGCACGAGCGAATCGGGTCCGCCGTGGTAGGCGCGCCACGCGACCTTGCCCGTCTTCACGTCGAGTGCAGTGAGCCAGCCGCGAATCCCGAGCTCGCCACCGCTGTTCCCGACGAGGACTTTGCCCTTCACCACCAGCGGCGCCATGGTCATGGTCTCGCCGTGGTTGATGTCGCCGAGCTGCGTGCGCCACACCTCTTTGCCGGTGGTGGCGTCGACGGCGATCGTCTGGTTGTCGAGGGTGTTGTAGAAGATCTTGCCGTCGGCGAACGCTGCGCCGCGGTTCACCACGTCGCAGCACGCGACGCCCTGTGCCGCCGCCAGCGGTTGCGGCTCGTATTTCCATTTCGCCGGCCCACCCGGCTTGGACAGATCGAGCGCGTACAGGATGTTGGGGTACGGCGTCACGACGTACATCGTGCCGCCCACGACCAGTGGCGCGGCTTCCTGTCCTCGCAGCACGCCCGTGGAGAAGCTCCACGCGAGCTTGAGCTGCGGCGCGTTCGCGGTGGTGATCTGATCGAGCCCGCTGAACCGCGTGCTCGCGTAGTCCTTGGCTGGGCGGAGCCACTGTCCGTCTTCCGCCTCGGCGCCGGGAATCGTGATCTTCCCCGCGCCAATGCCATTTCTGGCGACCAGCGTGTCGTTGCCGGCCGTTCCGCGCGATGCGGCGCGCGGAAGCGTCTTCGCGTTCGCGCTGTCCTCGCTGCCGCCAGTACATGCGGTGCCAACGGCCACGAGCGTGAGGAAGGTAACGGCGGCCTGCACAGCGACGTGTGTCGGCCAGATGTGTCGCGTTGCTCCGCGGTCGATCATCCACGCTCCTCGGCCCTGCCGGCGGCGACGCGCGCGTTGTCCGGACCACGTCGCCAGGGTTTGCTTTGGACCCTAACCGTTCACGACCGGGGAAACGCAGGAGCCGTACCGGTGGTGCTACGCAAAACGGAAACCCGCATGGCGCGCTCGGCGCGCCATGCGGGCTGATCCGTCAACTACGCCCTGCCTAACGAAACGATGAATCGATGGCTCAGCCGCGATCGTTGCGCCGCCTAACGGCGGCCACCGCGACAGCCGCGATCGCCGCGACGGCCGCGCCGGCAACCGCGCGACCGACCAAGTCCGGAACCGGCGGCGGCACGTACAGCACGCCGGAACGATCCGCCAGCGCCGGTTGACGGACGTAGCGGCCCCGCGACGGTACCGCGCGGTGCCGGAAGGTCGCGGCCAGCTCGTCGAGCCCGCGCTCCAGCCGCCGCCCTCGCATCGCGATCCCGTGTCCAGTCACGACGACGCTCGGATGAAGCTGCGCGAGCTTTTCCACCGATTCCTCCGCCGCGCCCCAGTCCATGGTGTAGTACGCCGGCGGACCGTGCACTTCGGGACGCTGTGTCAGCACCGCCGACAGCGATTCCTGCTTCGTCGTGACGAAGGCGTCGCCAGCCACCAGCGCACGGTCGTAGTCGCGGAACAGCGACACGTGGCCGGGCGCGTGTCCCGGCGTGTGAATCCAGCGCCACCCACCAATGATCGGAAGAGCCCCGTCCGCTGGCAGCGGCAGGATCGACGTGCCGAGGTTGATCGGCTTCCGCGGAAAGAAGCGCGACATCATGGCCATTGCGCCTCCGCCGACGGCCGGATCCGGCGGCGGATACGATGATCGGCCCGTGAGGTACGGCATCTCGAGCTCGTGCGCGTACACCGGTACGCGCCAGCGCCTGACGAGCTCACGCACCGAACCGACGTGATCGAAGTGGCCGTGTGTGAGGATGATCGCGTCCGGCGTCGCGTCGGGGCCGTAGAGCAGCTCCGCCGCGTTGATGATCCGTGACACGCTGCCGGGGAGGCCGGTATCGACGAGCAGCCAGGGCCCGTCGTGGCCATCGAACGAGCCGAGGAATGCGAGGTTCACGATGCGGTCGCGCAGATACGCCAAGCCTGGTGCGACGCGAGTCGGCTCGTCGGTGGAGCTCTTCAGGTCGACGAATTCATCGGTTGTCATATTCCGGCTGGCTCTGGGTTGGCTGGCGGGAAATCTGAGCTTACCTAGTGCGCAGATTCGCGGCCTTGCTTCGCGGTGCCGCTACGCACATATCGAACCCGAATGCCAAATCTTAATAGTAGCCACCAACCGCCAGGACTTCCGCGCGCACGCAGTTCGACGCTCGCCAGGGCGGCCGACTCTGCCGTTTCGCGTGGCCGTCTCGACAGATTCGAATGGGGAGGTCGGATGAAGACCATCGCTGCATTGTGTGCCGTCGTTGCGCTGAGCGCGAGCGCTGTCGGCGCGCAGACGCTCGACCTGCGCCGTTACCAGATCGTCGATCTCACGCACCCGCTGAACTCGAAGACGCTGTACTGGCCGACGTCACCCACCGGGTTCAAGCTGGACTCGCTGTCCTACGGACCCACGCCTGGCGGATGGTTCTACTCGTCGTTCGCGTTCTCCGCGCCGGAGCACGGCGGAACGCATCTCGACGCGCCGATCCATTTCGGCGAAGGCCACATGACCGTGGACCGCGTCCCGCTCGACCGCCTCATTGCGCCCGCGGTCGTCATCGACGTCACGGCGAAGACGAAGGCGGACCAGGACTATCGCCTAACGAGCGACGACGTGCGCGCGTTCGAGCGCGCGCACGGGAAGATCGCGCCCGGGACGATCGTGATGCTGCGAACCGGGTGGAGCTCGCGATGGCCCGACAAGAAGTCCTATCTGGGCGACGACACGCCCAATGATGCCACGAAGCTTCATTTCCCAAGCTATGGCGTCGAAGCGGCACGGCTCCTGATCCAGGAGCGACGTGTCGCCGCGATCGGCGTGGACGTGGCGTCGATCGACTATGGTCCCTCCACGGACTTCATGGTACACCGCATTGCCGCCGCGGCCGACGTCCCCGGAATCGAGAAGCTCACAAACCTCAACCAGCTGCCGGCGACGGGCGTGTACGTGTTCGCCTTGCCGCTGAAGATCGAAGGGGG